>Ga0310826_100149_pt1 | contig 109720 bp, 84 predicted proteins | sample WT_ome_FD_201306 | JGI IMG/M metagenome (GOLD analysis project Ga0310826, IMG submission 201306) | Sorghum-adapted microbial communities enriched on wild type (WT) sorghum from Joint BioEnergy Institute, Emeryville, California, United... ... | reverse complement strand
AAGGCGAATCCTTCCGCATGCGGGAGGCCCGCACCCGAACCACAAGGAGTCGATCATGACCTGACACGGCCAAAGGTGGGGACATTTGGTGACCACCAGCGGGGACTTTCACATGGCCCTTGACAGCGTACCGAAGTCATCCGTGGGCGTAGGGCGGTGGCATGCCCGGCGACGATCGCTGCACCAGATCGGGCAGCCCTGATTCCCACAACGACGGTTGCAGGTGACGCGCGACCCGCATCCTCGTACCCCCCACAACCCCCCAGACCCCGAAAGCAGAATCCAAGGCCGCCCGAGAAACCACAAGCCGACACGCCGGCCAACGTCAATCCCCTCGACGACGACCGCGGGCCCCTCTTGCCGGGGCGCCCGCTGGTTGAGCACCGTACGCACGCGGCCTCTCGTCGACCGCGCCGCCGACGGTGACGGACAGAATCCAGATGCGATCGCGCCCTTGTGGGCGACGGCGAGCGAAGGCGCCCCACTCTCGCCTTATCTAATCCTTGACTTATATAAGCTACAGCCGCTAGAGTCGGCGCGTGAACGCGTTCGACGTGTTGGGAGATCCGGTCCGGCGCCGGATTCTGGAGCTGCTCGCCGACGGCGAGCAGACCGCGGGCGCGTTGACCGACGCGATCCGAGCCGAGTTCGGCATCTCCCAGCCCGCGGTGTCGCAACACCTGAAGGTGTTGCGCGACAACGGGTTCGCCACGGTCCGGGCGGAGGGGACCCGGCGGCTGTACGCCGTGAATCCCACCGCCCTGTCCGAAGTGGACCAGTGGTTGGACCGGTTCCGGGCCTTCTGGAACCAGCGGATGGATGCGCTGGAGACCGAGCTGTTTCGTGGCCGGCGCGAGGCCCGTCAACGCGAGGCGAGTACCGCACCCGCCCAGACACCCGGGCGCCGCCGTGGGGCGCGGCAACGCCGCGCCGAGAAGGCGATACCGAACCCAAGAGAAGAGAGGGAAACAGCGTGAAGGACGTCATGGAGCACCTGGCCGCGGTGACCCGCCACACGGGCACGGCCACGACCCCGGCGGGTGAGGGCCGGACGGTCACCCTCCGCCGGGTCTATCCGGCCGACGTCGAGGAGGTGTGGAGCGCGCTGACCACGGCCGAGCGCATCCGGCGGTGGTTCCTGCCGATCAGCGGCGAGCTGAAGGTGGGCGGACACTTCCAGTTCGAGGGCAACGCGGGCGGCGAGATCCTCGCCTGTGAGCCGCCCCGACTGCTGCGGGTGAGCTGGGTTATGGGCGAGCCGAGCCCGGACAACTTCAGCGAGGTCGAGGTGCGCCTGACCCCGGTCGAGGGCGGCACCGAGTTCGAGCTGGTGCACACCGCGACCGTGCCGGCCGAGATGTGGCAGCAGTTCGGCCCCGGCGCGGTCGGCGTGGGCTGGGACGGGGCCCTGCTCGGCCTGGCCCAGCTGCTCACCGCCCCCGAGGCGGACCTCTCCGACGAGGCCAAGCAGGCGTGGATGGTCAGCGAGGAGGCCCGGCGGTTCTACACCGCCTCCAGCCAGGCGTGGGGCGAGGCCCTGCGGGCGTCCGGGGCCAGCGACGAGGCGGTGGCTGCGGCCGTGGCCGCCACGACCAACTTCTACGCGCCGGCCGAGCAGTAACGCCGCCCGCTCGCCCCAGCCAGGGACGCATCGCCGGTCGTCGCTAAAGGCGGGCGGACACCGGACGGTGAGAGGTGCGAGGATGGTCCACCGTGGACTGGTTGACCATCCTCGCCACCATCACCGGTGGCGCCGCCGCCCTGCTGGGCACCGTGCTCGCCCACTCCCTGAGCAGCCGGGAGGAGCGCAAGCGGTCCAGCAGCACCGCCCGGCGCGACAGCTACGTGGCCTACCTCGTCGCCCTGGACGCCGGGTTCAGCCGCCTGCGCCGGCTCGCCGACCCGGACGCCCCGCCGGACAACCTCACGGTCCAGGTCCGCCGAGCGATCGGGGAGGCCGGGGTCTACGAGGCCCGGGAACGGCTCCTGCTCGTCGGCAATCCGGCGGTGCTCGGCCCGGCCGAGCAGGTGCTGCGGCGGCTCGGCGCGGTCCGGTCCGCAGTCCGCAACGGGGCGAAGCTTCACACGCGCGCCTTCCACGACGTCTACCACCCGTACGCCGAGGCGCTGTGGCAGCTGCGCGTCGCCATCCGCCAGGATCTCGGCTCGGTTCCGCTCACCCCGACGGACGTGAACAAGGACAGCTGGGACTCGCGGGCGTCCTGCGAGTTCTGCAATAGCCAACCGGCGATCCCCGAGCAGTCCTCTGCGTAAGTATTTCCCCGCATGTAGGGCTCAGCCGATGAAGCGGCCGTCCTCGGTGTACGGCCAGACGTTGGGCGCGCAGCCCTGCAGGCCGTCGTAGAAGACCGGCATCATCACGGGGGCCGGTTGGCCGGGCCCCGGGCAGGGCACGTGCTCGGCATGCCCGATCAAGTGCCCGACCTCGTGATTGATCATCAGGATCCGATAGCTGGCGAGGTCGCCCGCGTAGGCGTCGACGCCGGCCTCCCATCGCCGGTGGTTCAGCACGACGTTGACGCCGTTGCGGCAGGAGACCTGGCCGTTGGTCTGCAGGGGCGCGCACAGCTGGTCCACCGTGGTGGGCGTGGCCAGCCGGACGACCATGTCGACGTCGCCCGTGTCCACCCGTTGGAACGCCAACCCGCTGTTGCGCCACCCCCGCGGGTGGCCCAGCACGAAGTCGACCACCCGGGCCACCTCGTTGGCATCGATACCAGTAACGGCTTCGACCTCAACCCGGTAACGGTAGAGCGTACCCGTGCCGACCGCAGCCGTCTCACCAGTCGCGACCGTCCACGCGCCCATCGCGACGGGCGGAGGGCCGGGCGGCTCCTCACCCCAACCCTCCTCACCCCAACCCTCGTCACCCCAACCCTCGTCACCCCAACCCTCGTCACCCCACCACTCGCCGTGCTGTCCCCCGTCGAAGCCGCGAGACAGCCGCTCCAAAATGCCGGGCCGGTTCCCGATGGCGACCAGCCCGAGCAGGCTCAGCACCATGAGGACCGCCCCCGCCGACGCCACATAGCTCCACGGATCCTGTCGCCTCCTCATAGATACGCAGTATGCATACCGCGTATGCAGAGGGCAAATCGTCGGCGAGCACGCAGCGACCGACAGGCCAGACAGGCGATCGATCCAGAGAAGGGAAGTCGATCCGAAGAAGGGAAGCTAGGCGGCCGCGGCGCGGCGCCGGGACACCTCGGCGAGCGCGACCGCAGCCGCCACCGAGGCGTTCAGCGACTCGACGGTCGACGAGATGGGAATGCGCACCCGCAGGTCGCAGGTCTCCCCCACCAGCCGGGACAGGCCCCGACCCTCGGACCCCACCACCAGCACGAGCGGCGAGAGCGCGGCGTCGAGGTCGTAGAGATCGGTCGTCCCGTCGGCGTCCAGCCCGACGACGAGGAAGCCCGCCGTCTGGCAGGCCCGCAGGGCTCGGGTCAGGTTCGTCACCTGGGCGATAGGCAGCCGGGCCGCGGCACCGGCCGAGGTGCGCCAGGCCGTGGCGGTCATCCCGGCCGCGCGACGTTCGGGCAGGAACACGCCCTGCGCGCCGAAGGCGGCCGCCGACCGTACGACCGCGCCGAGGTTGCGGGGGTCGGTGACCCCGTCCAGCGCCACGAGCAGCGGGCTGGCCGCCTCGCTCGCCGCGGCGAGCAGGTCCTCGAAGGGCTCGTAGGCGAACGGCGGCACCTGCAGCCCCACGCCCTGGTGCAGCACCCCACCGGTCATCCGGTCCAGCTCGGCCCGGGTGACCTCCAGCAGCGGTACGCCCCGCTCGGTGGCGGTCCGCACGATCTCCGTGATGCGGTCGTCCGCGTCGATGCCGTGGGCGAGGTAGAGCGCGGTCGTAGGCGTGTGCGTGCGCAGCGCCTCCAGCACGGGGTTGCGACCGACGACGAGCTCGGCCGCCGCCTTGGGCGCGGGCGCCTTCCGACCGGGCGCGACCCGGGGCCGACCCGCCGCGCCCCGCGCCGCCCGCAGCGTGGCCCCGACGGTGCCGACCTTCGGGATCCGGCCCGCGGCCGCTGCGGCCCGCCGCTCGCGCTCCTGCTTGCGGGCCGTGCTGGCCGGCACGTCGTCGCCGGTGTACGCCTTGTGCCACGGGCGTTCCTCGGCCGGCAGCGTCCGGCCGCGGCCGGCCAGACCAGCCCGGTTCTTGCCGCCGGAGCCGACCGTGGCGCCCTTCTTCGCTGAGGTGCGACGCCCGCGCCGCGCTGAGTTACCCGGCACGGCTCACGCCTTCCCGGACCGCGACGCCGCCGACCGGGCGGTGCCGGCGTCGCCCCCATCCGCCGCGATCGTCCACCGTGGACCAGCCGGGGTGTCCTCAACCACGATGCCCGCGGCCTTGAGCTGGTCGCGGACCGCGTCCGCGGCCGCCCAGTCCTTGCGGGCCCGGGCCGCCGCCCGCTGCTCCAACGCCAGCGCCACCAGCGACTCGACAACGTCGTGCAGGTCGGCGCTGTCCGCCTTGGTCCACTGTGGAGAAAGCGGGTCGAGCCCGAGCACGTCCAACATCGCCCGAACCTCGGGCAGGATCCGCGACACCGCCCCCTTGTCGGCCGCGGCCAACGCCGCGTTGCCCTCGCGGACGAGATCGTGCACCACGGCGAGCGCCCGCGAGGTGTTGAGGTCGTCGTCCATGGCGGCCACGAAGGCGGGGTTGAGCGCGGGCTTGCGGCCCTTCCGGGCGGGCGATCCGCCGACCAGCTCGGTCGCGCGCTGCACGAAACCCTCCAGCCGCCGGTAGGCTGCGGCCGCCTCCCGCAGCGCGTCGTCCGAGTAGTCGATCACCGACCGGTAGTGCGGGGCGGCCAGGTAGTAGCGCAGCTCGACCGCGCGTACGCCGCTCGCCTCGATCGCCGGCAGGTCGATGACGTTACCGTCCGATTTGGACATCTTCGACCCGCCGAGGTTCAGCAGCCCGTGGTGGACCCAGTACCGCGCAAACGGCAGGCCGGCCGCCCGGGACTGCGCGATCTCGTTCTCGTGGTGCGGGAAGACCAGGTCCATCCCGCCCCCGTGGATGTCGAACTCCGGCCCCAGGTAGCGCCAGCACATGGCCGAGCACTCGATGTGCCAGCCCGGCCGACCGGGGCCCCACGGCGACGGCCACTGTGCCTCGACCGGCTCGTCGGGCTTCGCCCCCTTCCACAGGGCGAAGTCGCGCGGGTCGCGCTTGGCCCGGTCGGGGCCGTCGGGCGAGGCCTGCATGTGGTCCAGCCGCTGATTCGACAGCTGCCCGTACTCCGTGAACCTGGTGACGTCGAAGTAGACGTCGCCCGACCCGTCGGCCGCCGGGTAGGCGTAGCCCTCCTCGATCAGCTTCTCGATGAGCTGGTGCATCTCGGGCACGTGACCGGTCGCCCGGGGCTCGTAGGTCGGGGGCAGGATCCCCAACCGGGCGTAGTGGTCGGCCAGCACCCGCTCGTTGGCGTACGCGAGCGACCAGAAGGGCACCCCGGCCGCGACCGACTTCTCGAGGATCTTGTCATCGATGTCCGTAATGTTACGGATGAACGTCACCTCGTAGCCGGAGTGCAGCAGCCACCGCCGCAGCACGTCGTAGTTGACCGCGGACCGAAGGTGTCCGATGTGCGGGGGCGACTGGACGGTGAGCCCACACAGGTAGATCCCGACCTTACCGGGCACGCGAGGGACGAACTGGCGCACCGATCGGGTCATGGTGTCGTACAGACGCAGGCTCACCCGGCCATGGTATTCGGTCGCTATTGATCGCGTGCGCGCAGCGTGCCGTCCGCCGCCAAGTCGGAGAGCACGGCCATGAGGTGCTCGAGCTGCTCCTCGGTATGCGCGGCCGTCACCTGGATGCGGAAGCCCACGTTGTCGCGGGGCACTCCCGGGTACGGGGCCAGGGTGACGAACAGGCCCCGGCGCCAGAGCACCTCGGCGACCTCCACGAGGTCGCGGTCGCGGGCGATCGGCAGCTCGACGATGGGCGTGCCGTCGGTGTTGAGGGTGACCACGCCGATGGCATCGACGTGGTCGAGCAGGCGCCGGGTCAGCCGGTACAGGTGGGCCCGCAGGTCCTCCCCTCGACGCTCGTTGACGTCCATCCCGGCGAGCACGCTGGCCAGTGAGGCGAACGGGGACGGGCCGGAGTAGAGGTACGTGGGCGCGGTGACCTTGAGGTAGTTCTTGACGGCGGTGGGCACGGTGAGAAAGGCGAGCAACGAGGAGTACGCCTTCGAGAAGCCGCCCACCAACACCAGATCCTCGTAGTCCAGCCCCAGGTGGCGGACGATGCCGTTGCCCCGCGCCCCGTACGGGGATGACTCGTCCGGCCGGCGCTCCCCGATCACGCCGAAGCCGTGGGCGTCGTCGACGTAGAGCACGGCGCCGTACTCCCGGCAGAGCGCCGCGTACGCGGGCAGGTCCGGCAGGTTGCCGGTCATGCTGTTCACCCCGTCGAGGCAGACGAGCCGGGGGCCGACCGCCGAGCGCCGCAGCTGGTCCTCCAGCTGGGTCAGGTCGCCCGACTTGAACCGCTCCAGCGTGGCGCCGAGCCCACGGGCGTGCAGGCACCCGTCGTAGACCGTCTTGTGGGCGAGGCTCTCCACGAACACGGTGCCCTTTCCGACCAGGGCCGGGATGACCGCGACGTGGATCTGGCTGATCGTCGGCAGCACCAGGGAGTCCGGGGCGCCGAGCAGCTCGGTGAGCCGCTCCTCGATCTGGACGTACTGCCGCGGGCTGCCCAGCATCCGCGACCAGCCCGGGTGGGTGCCCCAGCGCCGGACGTGGTCGGCCACCGCGGCGATCACGTCGGCGTCCAGGTCGAGGCCCAGATAGTTGCAGGAGGCCCAGTCGACCAGCCAGTCGTCGCCGACGCGGATGCGCCGACCCTCCTGCTCGTCGATGACCGCGTCCCACATCCGGGTCTGGGACCGCAGCTGCTCCAGCTGGGCGAGCCGGGGGTCGAGGGACTGGATCACGTCGGTGAGCGCCATGGGGCCTCCTTCGGAGCCGATCGCGCTACTCGTGGCCTCGGCGATCGGAGGCGACGAGGACGGGTTCATCGCGCAGCCAGCGGACGACGTCGTCGGGCTTGAGGGGACGGGACACGACGTACCCCTGGCCGAAGGTACATCCGGACGCCACCAGAGCCGCCTGTTCCTGCTCGTTCTCAATACCCTCGGCGACCACCTCCAGACGCAACTTGTGGGCGAGCTGCGTCACGGTCCCGATGATCTCCCGCTGTTCCCTCGAGGTCGTGATCGACTCGGCGAACGACTTGTCGAGCTTGAGGATGTCGGCCGGCATGTGCCGCAGGTACGACAGGGACGAGAAGCCGGTGCCGAAGTCGTCGATGGCGATCCGGACCCCGTGCTCGCGCAGGTGCGACAGCTCCTCGGTGATGGCCATCTCCTGGGCGAGCATGCTTTCAGTGATCTCCAGGACGAGCCGGCCCGGCGGCAGGCCGGAGACGGTCAGCTCGTCGAGTATCCGCCCGAGGAAGCCGGTCGCCCGCAGCTGACGGGCGGAGACGTTGACGCTCACGTACGGGCCGTCGTCGCCGGCCCCGTCGTAGGTCGGCCGGCGCCACGTCGTGGCGGCCCGAATCGCATGGTGCAACACCCAGTTGCCCAGCGGCACGATCAGGCCGCTCTCCTCGGCCAGCGCGATGAACTCACCCGGCCCCAGCATCCCCCGCTTGGGGTGCTGCCAGCGGATCAGGGCCTCGAAGCCCACGGTCCGCGCGGCCGTGCTCCCGTCCCCCGGCCAGGGCAGGGTGACGATCGGCTGGAACTCCAGGGCGAACGAGCCCATGGCCACGGCGCGCTCGAGGTCCTCGCGCATCTGCAGCCGGTCGGAGACCAGCGCGTGCAGCGAGTCCTCGTACTGCATGGTCCGGTTCCGGCCGGCGTCCTTGGCCACCGACAGGGCGAGGTCGGCCTGGCGCAGCAGCTCGGCCGCGTCCGAGTCACCGCTGGACATCGCCACCCCGATGCTGGCCCGAATGGTGACGGAGCCGTGGTTGAGCACGAACGGCTCGGCGAAACAGCTCCGCATGGCGGCCACCACGCGGTCGATCTCCTCCTGGTCGCGGACACCGGCGAGACAGGTGGCGAACTCGTCGGAGCCCAGGCGGGCGACCAACCAGCCGGCCCCGTCGGCCTGCCGGACCGCCCCTTCGCCGCGGACCGCCTCGGTCAGGCGCTGGCCCACCCGGATGAGGAGTTCGTCGCCAGCCCGGTGGCCCATCGTGTTGTTGACAAGCCTAAACTCATCGATTCCGACGACCACGACGCCGGCCCGCCCGCCGGCCTGGCGCGACTCGTCGACCGCCCGCTGGACGGCGCTGGCGAAGACATCCTGGTTGGGCAGGCCGGTCAGGGCGTCGGTCGTGGCCCGGCGATACAGCTCGTCCTGCATGCGCCGGCTCTCGGTCACGTCCCGCAGCGTGACCACCACCCCGGTCACGGTGGGCTCGTTGCGCAGGTCCCGGCAGGTCGCGTCGACCAGCGCCTCGCCCTCGGGCCGCCCGACCCGCCACACCGGTCCGCCCGGGTCCCCCTCGCCCGCCCGGATCCGGGCCAGTCGCTCGCTCACCGCGGGGGCGCTCTCCTCGGCCACGAGCTCGGGCAGCGACACACCCACCAGGTCGGCCGACCGGAACAACGTCACCGCCGACGGGCTGGCGTACCGGATGCGGTTGTCGTCGTCGAGGATCAGGATGACGTCGGCCGCGTTGAGCACGAGGGTCCGGAAGTACGCCTCCCGGTTCCGCTTGTCGATCTCCTCGGTGAGCCAGACCCGCTGGAGGGTCAGCCCGGCCTGGTCGGCGAGCACCTGGGCCGCCTCCTGCAACGAGACCAGGTACGGCTCCTCGGCCGCGATGTAGACGTACCCGGCCGCCTGACCCCGCTGGCCGGGCACGTCACACCGCAGCGTCACCTCGAAATCGCCCAGGTCCCGGGCCACCGTCCCCGGCAGATCGGCCGTGTAGACCAACATGGGACGCCGTTCGCCGCCGACCCCGCCATCCGCCGCCGAGGTCCCGCTCGCCCCCGCGGCGGCCGCCGGGTCCGTTGTCGCAGCATCGAGGCCCGACTCCGGTGGGTCGCCCGGTTCGGCGAGGTCCAGCACCACCCGGTACGACTGACCGGCGGGGAGGAGCCCACCGACCGCCCGGACCAGCACCGAGGACACGTCGTCCACCGTGGTGCTGGGCAGCAACTGGGCTCCGGCCAGGCGCAGGGCTCGCTCCCGCAGCACCGAGCGGCGCTGGCTGCGGGCCACGAGGGCCAGGCGAGCCAGCACGAGGGTGGTCAGGATCGCCGAGAAGATCGCGATCGCCAGGCCGTCCTGGACGCCGGTGGTGAGCGCCTCCATGGCGAGCAGCGCGGGCGCCACGAGGCTGGAGAGGAAGGGCAGCAGCAGCAGCCGCAGGGCGGACACGCCCTCCTTGCGCTTACGCAGCAGCTTGGGCTCGGTCAGCTCCCGCATCGACGGGTGCAGAGCGGCCAGACCCCAGCACAGGTAGAACGCGACCCAGCCGAGGTCGACCGGCGTCCCGACCCGCCACTCGCCGTACAGCTGGAGGGTGCCGTAGATGATGTCGGACAGAAGCAGGCCGATGCCGCCGATGGCCAGCAGGCGCAGCGCGACCGTGGGCCGCATCGACACGACCAGACTCGCGCCGGTGGCGAGCACCACCAGGTCGCCCAGCGGGTACGACACCGAGATGGCCTTGGCCAGAACGCTCAGGTCGGGGTCGGTGACGTACGGAACGATCAGCAGGACCCAGGACAGCAGCGCCACCGCGGTCGTCAGGGTGAGCGCATCGAGGACCCCCTCCACATCGCGGCGCACCACCCCGACGCGGTACAGCCCCAGCATGCCGGCCGCGATGAGCAGGTACATGATCATGTACGAGACATCGGCGACCGACGGGAACGGCGTCACGCCGAGGTAGAGGAGCACCTCGGCGATGACGTCGCCGAACGAGAGGGAGGCGACGGCCGCCACCAGGAGATACCACGGCAGGGGGTACCGCGGGCGGTGCCGGCGAATGCCGGCGATCATGGCCACGACGCTCGACAGGCCGAGCAGGCCCCAGACCGCGGTGTGCACGAAGGGCACGGTCAGGCTCACCACGGCCAGGATCGCGATCCAGCCGGACAGGCCGACGAGTCGCGCCCTATCCGACACGGTCCCCCTCAATCCCCCATAACCCAGGCCCAGGCGCCCGCCAGAAAGTGGCCCCGGAACCCCGACTCCGGTGCGGCCGTCAGCACGCCTCACCTTGCCCGACGACGGATCGTGTCTGGGGCCGGGTACACGAGCCGCACGGCGGTACTGACGTAAGCCTACGTCCGGGTCCGGGACCGCTGGCCATGATGAACGGGCGTTCGCCGGCCGAGTGACCGTCCGCTTGGCCCACGGCGAACGGTCGGCGCGACCGGCGGCCGGGGCCGCGTACGGGCAGGTCACCCGACCGGGCGAGCCTGCCGCCGGATGGGGCATGGCCGGTCGCCGGGCGGGCCCGACCGGGGTGGCCCGTGGCGGGTACCGTTGAGCGGTGCGCGACCCCTCCGTGTCCCGCGTCGCCGCGTCCCGGTTGTCCCCGCAACGCCGGGAAGCCGACCTCGAGCGCCTGCGGCGGGAGACGTTCGACGTGCTGATCATCGGCGGGGGAGTGACCGGCGCCGGCGCGGCAGTGGACGCCGCCTCCCGAGGGCTGTCGGTCGCGCTGGTCGAGGCCCGTGACCTCGGCTCCGGCACCTCGTCCCGCTCCAGCAAGCTGGTCCACGGCGGGCTGCGTTACCTGGAGCAACTCGACCTGGCGCTGGTGCACGAGGCGCTGCGGGAGCGGGGGTTGCTGGCGACCCGGCTGGCGCCCCACCTGGTCCGACCGGTGCCGTTCCTGCTGCCGCTGCCCCGCGGCGGCTGGCGGGGTGGCCTCCTGCGGGGCTACTACGGCGCCGGGGTGGCCATGTACGACGCGTTCGCCGGCATCAACCGGCTGACGCGGGGAATGCCACTGCACCGGCACCTGACCGCCGCCAGCGCGCGGCGCATCTTCCCGTCGCTGCGGGAGGACACGGTCGGCGGAGCGATCCGGTACTTCGACGCCCAGGTCGACGACGCCCGGCTGGTGACCACCCTGGCCCGGACGGCGGCGAGCATGGGGGCGGCGGTGGTCACGTCGGTGCGGGCGCAACGCATCCTCCGCTCGGCCCGCGAGGCGACCGGGGCCCGGGTGATTGACGTCGAGACAGGCGAAGAGTTCGATATTTCTGCTCGTACGGTCATCGCGGCCACCGGCGTGTGGAGCGACGACATCACCGACATGGTGGCGGTCGACGGCGGACCGTTCCGGCCGGGACTGCGGGTCCGGGCGTCCAAGGGCGTCCACCTCGTGGTCCCGCGCTCGGCCATCTCGGGCGACGCCGGCCTGATCCTGCGCACGCCGGTGTCGGTGCTGTTCGTCATCCCATGGGGCGGGCACTGGATCATCGGCACGACCGACACCGACTGGAACCTGGACCGGGCCCACCCGGCCGCCACGGCCCGCGACATCGAGTACCTGCTCGGCCTGGTCAACAACGTCCTCGACCGGCCACTCTCCACATCGGACATCGAGGGCGTCTACGCCGGGCTGCGGCCGCTGCTGTCCGGCGAGGACGAATCCACCTCGGCCCTGTCCCGCCGGCACGCCGTGGTCGAGCCCTTGCTCGGCCTGGTGCTCGTGGCCGGGGGCAAGCTCACCACCTACCGGGTCATGGCGGCCGACGTGGTGGACCGCGCGGTCCGACGACTGCGCCCGGGCGTTCCCCGCTCCCGCACCGACGAGCTGCCGCTGCTGGGCGCCGACGGGTACGCCCGACTGCGCCAGGATCCGGCCCTGCTCGCCCGGCGCTACCGGGTTCCGGTCGACGTCGTCGAGCACCTGCTCGACCGGTACGGTTCGCTCGCCACGGACGTGCTGGACCTGCTGGCCGAACGGCCCGAGCTGATCCGGCCCCTGGCTGGAGCGCCGTCGTACCTCGCCGTCGAGGTGGCGTACGCCGCCCGGGCCGAGGGGGCGCTGCACCTGGAGGACGTGCTGGCCCGGCGCACCCGTATCTCGTTCGAAACGGCACACCGGGGCGTCGACAGCGCGGCCGACGCGGCGACCGTCATGGGCGCCGAACTCGGCTGGGACCCGGACCGCCAGCGCACCGAGGTGGACCTCTACCTGGCTCGGGTGGCGGCCGAGCGCGAGTCCCAGACCATGCCCGACGACCACAGCGCCGAGGCGGTGCGGCTCGGTGCCCCGGACGTACGGACGGTACCCGCCGGACGGCCCCGCTCCCGCTCGTGATCTTCGTCGATCCTCCGCGCTGGCCGGCACACGGTCGGCTGTGGTCGCACCTGGTCAGCGACACCTCCCTGGCCGAGCTGCACGCCTTCGCCGAAGCGCTCGGCATACCCCGCCGAGGGTTCGACCGGGACCACTACGACATCCCGGCCGAGCGCTACCCGGTGGCGGTATGGCTGGGGGCGCGCCCGGTCTCCAGCCGAGAGATCCTGGCCGCGCTGGACCGGGGCGGCCTGCGCCGCCGTCGGCGGCGGGCAGCCGAGTAGGCGCGTGCCCTGCTCCGGCCGCCGGGTCCCGGTCGGCCGTGATCGCCCTGACTCGTCGCTCGGCTGCGGCCGGCGAGGCCGGGGGTACCTGTGTACCGGTCGCGGGGCCGTGGTCGGCGCCCGCCGGCCCGGCTGCGCCGGCTTTTCCTCAGAGTCAGTGCGTAGGGACGGTGCGCAGGGCGGTCAGCTCGCGCGTGAGGTTGGTCCGGGCCGTGTCCTCCCACTGCTCCCGCAACGCCGGGACGTGGAACAGGCTGGACAGGGAGAGCAGGTTGTGCAGCACAGCCGCCCGCCCGGCGATGAACTGGGGTTCGCTCACGTGGGCGTATTCGCGGCGCACTGCGGCCGTGTAGGCGAGGTAGGCGTCGTGAGGGCTGGCGAGCACGGCCAGGTCGGCGTCGGTGAGCAGTTCGCCGTTGCGGTCGCCCGGGGCCGGATCGTGGCTGGCGGTCAGCCGCACCAGCCGGGCCACCTCGGCCACCCGCTCGGTCGGCACGCCGAGGCCGGGCAGGGTCGCCTCGGCCAGCAGCGCGCTGGCCTCCTCGTTGTCCACGCGGTGCGGATCATAGATGGCATCGTGAAACCAGGCCGCCAGCCGCACCGCGTCGGGGTCGGCGGCATGGCTGGCGTGTTCATCGATCACCTTGAGGACCACCGTGAGGTGGCTCGTGGTGTGGTAGTGACGGTGCGGTTCACCCCAGCGCCGCAACAGGTCGGCGCCCACGCGCGCGGCGGATTCGGCCGGTGCGGCAGCGGGCAGTGCCTGGCGCCACGACGTCAACAGGTCGGCCACGACTACCAGCATGCGCCCCGAACCCGACCCGGGACACCGCGCGTTGCCGGCGTCACCGCAATGAGTGTTCGGTCCACGGTGGTCAGTGAGGCGACGGGAGCACCGCAGCGAGGAACGAGCGAGGAGCGCACCGCGCCGAACGCTGGCAAACTCAGTGAGGACGCGAGCATCGGGCGAGGAATGACCACGATGCTCGCGGCTAAACCTCGGCCCACCCAATGAGGCGACGCCAGCACCGTCTGCGGCTTCAGACAACCCGAGCCTCACCGGTTCAGCGGCGGACCGAGCACATCATCGGCATCGATGATGGTATAGGCGTACCCCTGCTCGGCCAGGAACCGCTGTCGGTGGGCGGCGTACTCCGTGTCGATCGTGTCCCGCGCGACCACGGTGTAGAAGTGGGCCCGGCGACCGTCCGCCTTCGGTCGCAGCACCCGACCCAGGCGTTGCGCCTCCTCCTGGCGGGAGCCGAACGTACCGGACACCTGGATCGCCACCGCAGCCTCGGGCAGATCGATCGAGAAGTTGCCCACCTTGGAAATGACCAGTACCGACAGCTCGCCGGCCCGGAACGCGTCGAAGAGCCGCTCCCGCTGCTTGGTCGGGGTCGAGCCGTGGATGACCGGCGCGTCGAGGTACTCCCCCAGGCGCTGGAGCTGGTCGATGTATGCCCCGATCACGAGGATCTGCTCGCCCTGGTGACGCTCGACCAACTTGCGCACCACCGGCAGCTTGGTCCGCGCGGTGGCGGCGAACCGGTACCGCTCCTCCGCCTCAGCCGTGGCGTACGCCATCCGTTCGGCGTCGGTGAGCGTGACCCGGACCTCGATGCACTCGGCCGGCGCGATCCAGCCCTGCGCTTCGATGTCCTTCCACGGGGCGTCGTAGCGCTTCGGCCCGATGAGCGAGAAGACGTCGCCCTCCCGACCGTCCTCGCGTACCAACGTCGCGGTCAGCCCGAGACGCCGGCGAGCCTGCAGGTCGGCGGTGAACCGGAAGATGGGTGCGGGCAGCAGGTGCACCTCGTCGTAGATGATCAGGCCCCAGTCCCGTGCGTTAAGCAGATCCAGATGCGTGAAATTACCGCCTCGCCGGGTGGTGAGCACCTGATAGGTGGCGATGGTGACCGGCCGGATCTCCTTCTTCTCGCCCGAGTACTCGCCGATCTCCCGCTCGGTGAGCGACGTCCGCGCCAGCAACTCCCGCTTCCACTGCCGCCCGGCCACCGTGTTGGTCACGAGGATCAACGTGGTCGCCGAGGCCTGCGCCATCGCGGCCGCACCCACGAGCGTCTTGCCCGCGCCGCACGGCAGCACCACGACGCCGGAGCCGCCGGCCCAGAACTGCTCGACCGCTTCCCGCTGGTACGGGCGCAGCGTCCACCCGTCCTCGGTGAGCATGATCGGGTGGGACTCGCCGTCGACGTATCCCGCGAGGTCCTCGGCTGGCCAGCCGAGCTTGAGCAACGCCTGCTTGAGCCGGCCCCGCTCGGACGGGTGCACCGCGATCGTGTCCTCGTCGATGCGGGCACCCAGGTAGTCGGCCACCTTCTTCGACTTGGCCACCTCGACCAGCACCGCTCGGTCGGTGGCCCGCAGCACCAACCCATGCGCGGGGTCGTTGATGAGCTGCAGACGCCCGTACCGGTCCATCGTCTCGGCCACGTCGACCAGCAGCGCGTGCGGCGGTGGGTAGCGGGAGAAGCGCAGTAGCGCGTCGATGACGGTCTCGGCGTCGTACCCGGCGGCCCGCGCGTTCCACAAGCCCAGGGGAGTCAGCCGGTACGTGTGCACGTGCTCGGGCGAGCGTTCCAGCTCCGCGAACGGCGCGATCGCCATGCGGCAGGCCTGAGCATCGGGGTGGTTGACCTCCAGCAGCAAGGTCTTGTCCGACTGGACAATCAGCGGTCCTTCACCCACGCGTGCCTCCCTGATTGGCGTGCTCGCGACCGCGAGGCCCCCGTGGCTCTCGCTCGACGCCGCGCTCGGCCGACCTCCAAGTCTGCCCCACCCCTCCGACAGGACCGGGGCGGCGCGACAAACGGTGGTCCGATCGGCTCGGTGAGCCGTACGGGACGGCGAGGCGTACGGCGGCGGGAACGTACGAGCGCTCAATCCGTACGGGAAGGCGCAAACACGGATTTTTACGGAAATACCGGGCGAAGGGCCAGCACGAAATGATGGGCTCGGGCCGGCGGTGACGCCCGCTCTCCCCCGTTGGACAAGGACCGGAGCGCGCGCCCCGCCGAACGCCGAGACATGGGCGCTGCCGTCACGGCAGAACATCGCCCTCAAATACAGACGCTTGAGGCCCCCCGATCGGTTGCACTGGCGGCAAACGTTTTCGCTGACGAATTCCCGACCGCAGGTCCGACCAGGGCGGGCGGGTCGGCCGCCGGCGGTCCCGCTCCGCGCACCGGCGCGGACGGATACTGCTGTACCGATGCGGGTCGGGTCCGCGAGGATAGTCGGCAGCGTCGGGTCCGGGAGGATGAAGCATGAGTGCGGATGGGGCAGGGAACTCCGAGACCCGCCTGCTCGTGGTCGGGGCGACCGTGGTGTCCGTGCTCGGCGTCGGGTGGTTCGTGCTGTCGCACGTGGTCATGAAGACCCCCGCCGTGGACGCCGTGGTCGAGGCGCTCGGCGTCATGCTCGCGCTGATGGTCGTGGCGTCGGTGGTCGGCTCGGTGACCCGCGCCCGTCGCGACCGGAACCGCGGACCCGTCGACGAGGCCTGACGGGGTCCACCGACCGCTTGGTCGACCCGACCACCACGCCGCGGCGGCCGTCGGGTCAGGTATCGAGGGCGGCTGCGGTGATCCGGTGCAGGGCGAAGGTGTGCCGGGTCTGGCTGCGCTCATCCTCCGCGTGCAGGAACCCGCCACTCATCGACACCGGTCGCACGAGCCGCGATCCGACGGCACCGTGCGCATCGACGTAGCCCACCCAGACCCGCTTCCGCTCGGTGATCCCCTGCCGCAGCACGGCCAGGGCCTGGGCGTGCGCCTGGCTGGCGCTGATCGGGGTCCCGTTCTCATCGACCAACGGCTTGGACAGCGGCGACCGGCGCGCGGCCCGGGCGATGCGGTCGCCTCGCCGAATCTGCTCCACCACCGCGGCCAGACGCGGCCCGGTCAGCCGCATCCGGTCGGGGTCGTCGACGTACCCGAACCCGACGGCCAGGCCGGCCAGGTCGCCCCCGGGGCGGAGTATCCCGTTGGCCCGGTTCGCCTTCGGTCGGGTCAGCACCACGGCCCCGGTGGCGTCCTCGGGCACGGGGGCGTAGCCGGCGTCACGCAGGGCCGCGAGCAGGCGGGCCGGGGCGTGCGGGGTCACGAGCACGGTCGGGGCGAGCCGCCGGAGCGCGAGCGACGACATCCGCCGGTCGGCGAGGACCTCGGCGAGCAGGTTCTCGTCGTCGCTGCGCAGGTACGCGCTCGCCGACCCGACCCGCAGGCCGCCGTGGCGCCGGGCCACGTCGTCGATGAGATAGGTCAGCGTCTGCGGCACCGGAGTGCGCGACCGGCGGGCGAACAGCGCGTGCAGGTCGGCGGCCGTGAAGCCGATGTCCAGCGCCCGGCGCACGCTCGTGGGCGTCACCCGGTAGACCGTCGCCCCGCCGCGCGACTCGGCGTCGGCCACCGCGGCCAGCTCGGCCGACAGGGTCGGCTCGGGCGGCCCGGGCACGACGACGGTCAGGTCGGCCTGCACGAGCACGTGGTCCACGGGGGCGGGGAGCAGCCGGTCCAGCGCAGCCACGAGCGCGTCGGCGTCCTCCCGGACCCCGAGCGGGTCCTCGTCCTCGTCGGGCCGCTCGGCCAGCAGGATCCGCCCGTACGACGTCAGCGCGTCGAGCCCGGTCACCCCGAGCGCGGCCGCCTCACGCAGGGTCGCCCGAGCCTGGTGCTCCATGACGCCGGAGCGGCGGTAGCGGCGCGGGTACCGCCAGGCCAGCCAGGCCAGGACCGCGTCGGCGTCAACGGACGTCGACTCGTCGGCGGTGGCGAGAACCTCCAGCACCGCCCGACGCACGGCCGGAGCACTCGCCCGAGCCACCTCGGCCGACAGCGCCCCGATCACCCGGTCCCGATCGTCCCGCTGGCCGACCAGCGACGGCGCCCGGGCCATCGACAGCCAGGTCCGGGCTACCAGGGCCCACTGCCGGGCGATCGGCGCCGCCCGCCACGCGTCGTAGGCCAGCGTCGGCAACCAGCGCTCGTCGGTGGCGTACTCACCCACCGGCTTCTCGGGGGCCGGGGCGACGGAGAGCAGCCCAGCCGCGTAGGCCACCTCGAGCAGCAGCGCGACCGTGGCCTCCTCGATACCGGTCTCCTTGGCCAGGCGACGCAGCTCACGAACCCCGAGCCCACCGGTGCGCAGCCGTGGCGTACCGGCCTCACCGAGCGCGGCGAGCAGGGTGTCGAGCTGCCGGATCGCCTCCATCGCCTGACCGGCGCCGGCCGCGTCGGCGTTGGGGCGGGGCTGGCCGTCGAGCGGGGGCGGGCTCGGATGGAGCTGACCCAGCGGACCGGCATCCCGTCGCAGGACGAGCCCCACCTCCCGGGGCAGCTCGACCAGGTCGGGACCAACCGGCACGAGGAGGCCGTGCTCGACCAGCCATTGCACCGGACCGGCCGACGCTGCCTGCGCGGTGGCCTGGCCGAGCGGTGGCCCCTCCGCCAGGCGATCCAGCACCGCCCGGGCCTCGGGCGGGGCGGCCAGCAGGGCCCGGCGCAACCCGGCCGGGTCGGCCGCCAGCGCCACCGGATCGACCGGCGGCTCGGGAACGCCGTCCGACTCCCCGTCCTGGGCCGCCCGGGCCGCACGGCGGCGTTCCGGGCGCAGGCCGAACGCCTCGAAGGCCCACCCCCCGGCCTCCTCTACCAGCTCGGCCGCGGGCCGGCCCAGGCCGGCCGGGTACGGCCCCATGAGCTCGTCGATCACTCCGACGAGGCACACCTGGTTGTCGTCGGCGTGCAGGTTGGGGCGGTAGACGAGGCACAGTTGCCGCAGCCGGTCCACCGCGGCCCGGACCCGAGCCGAGTCCACGCCGGCCGCGGCGCTGAGAGTGAGCAACGTCTCAACCGACGCGCACCCGTCGTCGCCGCGCACGTACCGCAGCCCGTCGAGCACCTCGAGCGTGAACCGGTCGAGCCCGTCGAGGGCGCGCGCCACCGAGACCCGGCTCTGCAGCCGGCCGGCCAGCTGGGAAATGTCGGCCGGCACCGGAACGGCGACATCCGGGCGAAGCTGCAGCAGCGCCCCGAGCTCATCATCGGTGGCGGCGCGCAGATGGTCGGCGAGCGTGCTGGTCACGGGCGAATCTGACCTGGGCGAGTGGATGTCATCGTCTGACCACGCTATCCCGTGTGTGGGGATACGTGGAAACGCTCGGCCACTGTGGGAAACTGTGGCCGGCCTGACGCGGAAGCGACAGCGAGGAGGACGCGATGTCACAGACCGGCCGTGAGCCCGGCCGCCCGACGCAGCGGACGAACACCAGCCGGTCCAAGACGGTGAAGCCGGGCCGGCTACCGGTCACCGAGGCCACCTCTGACCGGGCGGGGGCGAGCTCCCCGTTCGGCGACGACATCACGTTCCCCCTGCCGCCCCACCAGCTCACGTACGAGCATCCGAGTCGCGGGTGACGCGGCAAACCGACCCGGTGGCCGGGACCGGCGTCCTCCCGTCGCAGTGGCTGCGCACGGCCCACGATCAGGGGATCATCGTGGGGCCCGCGTTGGACGACACCCAGATCCAGCCGGCGAGCATCGACCTCAGGCTGGGTGACTGGGCGTATCGGCTGCGCTGCAGCTTCCTGCCCGGCAACGAGACCGTGGCCGAGCGGCTGCCCGCGTTCGAGATGGACCGCATCGACCTGCGGGACGGCGCCGTGCTGGAGCGCAACCGGCCGTACCTGATCCCGCTGTGCGAGTCGCTGGCGCTGCCGCCCGACCTGTCGGCCCGGGCCAACCCCAAGAGCTCGACCGGACGGCTGGACATCTTCTGCCGCCTGATCACCGACCACGGCCACGTCTTCGACCAGGTGGCGGCGGGCTACCACGGTCCGCTGTTCCTGGAGGTGGTGTCGCGGTCGTTCACCGTCCGGGTCAAGCGCGGGCTCACGCTCAACCAGCTCCGCCTGCTGCGTCGGCCCCCCGGAGGCTCGGCCGCCTCGGTGGCCGTCCCCGACGAGGAACTGCGGTACTTCCACCGGGCCAACCCGCTGCTGTGGGTGGCGGGCGAGGACGGCCAGCCCGACTATGTGCCGTCGCCGGCCGACCTGCCGGTGCAGGACGGACTGTTCCTGAGCCTGGCTCTCGCCGAGGGCGATGCTCCCGTGGGGTGGCGGGCTCGCAAGAACAGTCGCCTGCTCGACCTGACGAGCGTGGAGGCGCACGACCCCGACGACTTCTGGGAGCCGGTCTACGCCGAGCGAGGGGGCGGCGTCGTGCTGGAACCCGAGGAGTTCTACCTGCTGCTGTCGCGGGAACGGGTCCGCGTGCCGCCGGAGCTCGCCGCCGAGATGACCGCCTACGACCCGACCAACGGGGAGTTGCGGGCCCACTACGCCGGCTTCTTCGACCCGGGCTTCGGCCACGGCCTGACCGTTCCCTCGGGCAGCCAGGCGGCGCTGGAGATCCGGGCTCACGACGTGGCGTTCATGGTGGCCGACGGGCAGCGGGTCTGCCGGCTCTCCTTCGAGCGCATGGCTCAGACGCCGGACGTGCTCTACGGCGCTACCGACTCCCACTACCAGTTCCAGACCGGCGCCCTCAGCAAGCATTTCCATTCGTAGACCTTCGGTCGTTCCGCTCACGCCCGACAGCGGCCGGGGCCGCCCCGAGTCGTGACCACGCCCAAGCCCCGCTCGGTCATCACCACAGCCACGTCACCGTGCTGGTCGGTGCGCATGACGCACATGCCGGCGCGGGCCAGGTCACGCAGCAGAGCGGGGTTGGGGTGACCGTACGGGTTGTCGGCGCCTGCGCTGACCAGGGCGATGCGGGCGTCGGTGGCGGCGAGGAATTCTCTGTCCTGATAGGACGATCCGTGGTGGGCGACCTTGAGGATGTCGACGTCCAGCGATGAGCCATCGACGGTGCGCTGCAAGGCCCGCTGCTGCTCCACCTCGGCGTCGCCCGGCAGCAGGATGGACGCCCCGCGCACGTGGGCCAGCAGCACGAGGCTGTTGTTGTTCGGATCGCTGCGGGTCCCGGTCATCGTCCGGACCGGGCCGAGCACCCGCAGGTGTACGTCGCCGGCCGAGAACGTCCACCCCGGATTGACCGCGTGCACGGGAAGGCCGAAGGCGGCCGCGACGGCTCGCACCTCGGAGCGCCCGGACGCGGGCTCAGTGAAGGTCGGCACCACCACGCCACCCACCGCCCGCCCGCTCAGCACACCTCGCAGCCCGTCGATGTGATCGGCGTGGAAGTGCGAGATGACCACGGCGTCAACCGTCACGACCTTCAGGCGACGCAGACAGGCGTCCACCGCACCCGGATCGGGACCCGTGTCGACCACCACAGCGCTCCCGTCCCAGTCGAGCAGCACGATCGCGTCGCCCTGGCCCACGTCGCAGGCGACCACCACCGTGCCGGCCGGGGGCCAGCCGCCGGCGAGCCAGCGGACGGGCAGGGTGCCGGCGACCACGGCGGCCACCAGCACGAGCACCAGACGCCGCACGCCGGGGCGACGCCAGGACAGGCCCACCCCCACGAGGATCGCGGCGAGCGAGAGAGCTCCCGGCCAGCCGCTGGCCCAGTCGAACGCGGCGGCCGGCGCCGTCGACCCGACCGACGCCACCAGCACGAGCCACCGGGCCGGCCACGACGCCAACCAGGCGAGCACACCCGCCAGGTCGGGCGACACGGGTGAGACGGCCGCCGCAGCGACGCCGAGCACGGTCACCGGAGCCACGGCCGGAGCCGCGAGCAGGTTGGCCGGCAGCGCGACCAGGCTCACCTGACCGGACAACCCGGCGATGACCGGCGCACAGACCACCTGGGCGGCCGCCGGCACGGCCAGGGCCTCGGCGAGGCCGGGCGGCACACCGACCGCTCGCAACCGGTCGCGCCAGCCCGGCGCCAGCATCACCAACGCGCCGGTGGCGAGCACCGACAGCAGGAAGCCCGGGCTGGTGGCCAGGGCCGGGTCGAACAGCAGCGATCCGACGACGGCAGTGGCCAGCGCCGAGGTGGCGACCCGGGAACGCCCGAGCAGCAGCGCGAGCAGGCCGACCGCCCCCATCGCGGCGGCCCGGAGCACGCTCGGGGACGGGCGGACCAGGATCACGAACCCGACCAGAGCCAGCGCGGCCACGGCGACGGCCACCCACGGCCCGGCCCGCAGCCACCGAGCCAGCAGCATCACGAAGCCGACGACGATGGTGATGTTTGCCCCGCTGACCGCCATGAGGTGGGTGAGGCCGGTGGCCTGGAACTGTTCCTCCTGCACCGCATCCAGCCCGTTCGTGTCCCCGATAGCGAGCGCGGGTACGAGGGAACCCGGGTGCGGCGGCAGCGGGGCGGTGGCGGCGCGCAGCCCGGCGCGCAAGCCACCGGCGGCGTGCTGCACCCACGGGGCCGCGGCCACCGGCTCGGGTGGGCCGGTGGCGGACAGGACGGCTGCGGTCAGGTCACCACCGCGCGGCGGCCCGAGGCGCCCGTGGGCGGCGACCCGCTGGCCCGGCAACAGCTCCCGCCAGGCGGCATCGCGGGCGAAGACCAGCACGCGCACGTCGAGCCTCAGCCGGGCGCCGTCGGTTGTGACGACCTCGATCATCCGGGCCGGGACGAGCACCGTCTCCGACCAGCGCAGCGGACGAGGATCCGAGTCGATGACCAGCACCGCGTCCACGGACGGGTGCCGGCCGACCACCGCCCGCAGCACCGGGGCGTCCCGGGCCACCGTCCGGGCCGCCGTGGCGGCGAAGCCGCATACCAGGCCCAGCAGCGCGGCCGCGACCGCCCACACACCGACGTACCGCCGGTGGCGGGCCTGGTAGCCCGACCCGGGTCGCGGTGGGCGGCGGCGCCGGATGCGATGACCAGCCACGACCCCGATCGCCCCGGCGGCGGCGAGAAGCGCCCCGGCCCAGGCGATCCCGGGGGCGACCCGCAGGCCGACCAGGCAGGCCGCCCACACGCCCGCAGCGAAGCCGAACAATCGCCGGTCGGGCCGGCCGAGCACGCCGTCGGCGCGAGCGCGTGGCCGAGCGGTCGCGCCCGGGGTGCCACCCGTCGGAGTGGCGTGGGCCGGGTCGACGTCGGCCGGGCCGGTGCCGACCCGGTGAGGGACAACCGGGACGTTGGAGCCCGGGCCGGCGCCGGTCATACCGTCACCCGCGGCTCCAGCTCGGCGAACGTCGCCTCGCCGATGCCCGGCACCTCCCGGAGCTCCTCCACGGAGCGAAAGCCACCGTGCTTCTCCCGGAAGTCGATGATCCGCTGGGCGAGCACGGGCCCGACGCCCGGCAGCTCCTCCAGCTCGGCCGCGGTCGCGGTATTGAGGTTCACCCGCCCGCCGGCCGCCGCCCCGCCCGGGGGATCGGGGATGCCGACCGTGACCATCTCGCCGTCGACCAGCTTGCGGGCGAGGTTGAGCGTGGACAGGTCGGTGTCCGGCAGCACCCCACCGGCCGCCGCGATGGCGTCGGCCACACGGGACCCGGCCGGGATCTCGACCAGACCGGGACGGTGGACCCGCCCCATGACCGCCACCACGATGACGTCCGGCGTGGCCGAGGCGGCCGCCACCGTCGGCGGCGCCACCGGGTCGACCACGGGACGGGAGCGCCACGCGACGACACCGGCCCCGAGCGCGACCACGACCGCCACGACGGCCAGCGCCCGGACGGCCGCCGCGCCGAGCTCGAAGCGTCGCAGCGTGATCAGGGGCGACGTGACCTCTCGATGTCTGGGCACGTCGCCGAGGCTAGAGACGGGTCAGGGTGGGAACCAGGCGGACTTTCTGGCCTGTGGATTGTGGATAACTCGCCCCTTACCCGAGATTGTCAGCCGTCAACGGCCGGATGGACGTCAGCGCAGGTCAGGGGCGCCGGTGCACGGTCACGCCGATGACGCCCGGTCCTGTGTGGGCGCCGATGACCGCCCCCACGTCAGCCACGAAGGCGTCCTTCACCCGATCGCCGAGCCGTTCCACCAACTGGTCCCGCAGCGCCTGGGCCCGGTCGACGGCGGCCAGGTGCTGCACCGCGATGTCCACATCGGACTCTCCCGCCACCTCGACGGCGAGCTCGACGAGCCGCGCCAGGCCACGAGCCGCGGTCCGGACCTTCTCCTTGAGCACGACCTCGCCCCCCTGCACGCGCAGGATCGGCTTGACCGCGAGCGCGGTACCGAGCAGAGCACTGGCCGCGCTGATCCGCCCGCCCCGGCGAAGGTACTCCAGCGTATCAACGTAGAAGAGCGTTTCGATCTGTCCGGCCGCAGCGAGCGCGGCCTCACGCACCCGTTCGACGTCGGCCCCGTCTGCGGCGGCCGCAGCCGCGGCCCGGGCCACGAACCCGACCGCGCTCCCGGCCGCCATGGTGTCCACCACCCGGACCCGCCCGCCGAACTCCTCGGCGGCCAGCACCGCCGCCTCGTACGTCCCCGACAGCTTCGACGACAGGTGCACCGAGACGACCCCGCTGGCCCCGCCGTCGAGCAGTTCCCGGTAGACGGCCGCGAACTCGGCCGGGGCCGGCCGCGACGTGGTCACGTGATGGCGCCGCTCGGCCAGCGCGCGGGCCACATCGTCCGGCGTGACCTCGATGCCCTCCAAGCCGTCCTCGCCGGAGATGGTCACGGTCAGGGGCACGATGCGCAGCGCCGCCGCGGCGATCATCTCGGCCGGAAGGACGGCGGTCGAGTCGGTCACCACACGGACGGCTCCCGGCCTCGGCGGCGACGAGGACGACACGCCTCGGGATGACGCCGCCCGGGACGACGGGGGCCGGGTTGACGTCGACCGAGGCGACGACGACCGGGATCCGGAGGAGGCGTGGGCGTTCATCCCCCGCACGGTATCCGACCCGCGGCCGCTTGGGTCACGGGCCGCCGGTCGTGGCATCCTCTGACGCGAGCGCCCGGTCCACGAACGGCACCCGGGGGCAGTCCTTCCAGAGCCGGTCGAGCGCGTAGAACTCGCGCTCCTCCGTGTGCTGGATGTGGGCGACCATGTCGACGTAGTCCAGGAGCACCCATCGGCCGGCCCGCTCACCCTCGCGGCGCACCGGCTTCGCCTTCTCGGGCAACCCCAGCAGCGCCTCTTCGATGGCGTCCACGATCGCCAGAACCTGCCGCTCGTTGGGGGCCGAGGCGAGGACGAAGGCATCGGTGATCACGAGCTGATCGGCTACATCGAGGATCACGATGTTCTCGGCCTTCTTGTCGGCCGCCGCCTGGGCGGCCGCCTGCGCCAACTCCAGGGCACGCTGCGATGCCGACACGGGTCTCCCTTCACTGCACGGACCACTCGGGCTAGCGTCTCACACCCGGGCGCTCCGCGCGCCGCCCAAATCCCTCGCCGGTAGCAAACCCTCACCGGTACAGGTTGCGCTTGGCGATGTACTCGACCACCCCGTCCGGGACCAGGTAGCGGATCGGCTGTCCCTCGATGACCCGGCGTCGGCAGTCGGTCGAGGAGATCGCCATGGCCGGCACCTGGACCAGGCTCACCGTGTCCGCCGGCAGGTGGGCGTCGGAGAGGACGAAGCCGGGCCGTGTCACCCCGACGAGGTGGGCGAGCTCAAAGATCGTCTCGGCGTCCTTCCACGAGAGGATCTTGTTGAGCGCGTCCGCGCCGGTGATGAAGTACAGATCCACCTTCGGCCCGTAGATGGCCCGCAGATCCCGCAGCGTGTCGACCGTGTACGTGGGTCCACCGCGGTCGATGTCGACCCGGCTGACGTGGAACTGCGGGTTGGAGGCGGTCGCGATGACCGTCATCAGGTAGCGGTCCTCCGCGGGGCTGACGGTGTAGCCCTTGCCGCGGTTCTCGGGGCCGTCGGGATCGGTCTTCTGCCACGGCTGCCCCGTCGGGACGAAGACGACCTCATCCAGCAGGAACCGGCTCGCCACCTCGCTGGCGGCGACGAGGTGTCCGTTGTGAATCGGATCGAAGGTTCCCCCCATGACGCCGATCCGCCGGGCCGAACGCCGGCGGCCACTGGCCGTACGGCTGGACGCGGCGGTGCGCGCCCGGGACGTGCGGTGGGGCGCGGCCGTACGGTCGGACGACGCAGGTATGCCGCTGGGCATATGCCGAGCGTACGTGTTGAGTGCCGATGTTCTGGCCCGGTCCTGGCATCCGTGGGCAACGACACGCTATCCTCACGCCATGCGGACGAGCCGGTTCGGCTGGTGGCGCCCCTAGGGGCGGCCACCTCAGTTCGCGTTTTCGACCACACGGCCGCCCACCGGGCGGCCGTTCGCGTTGATGCCGGCGGTCGTCGGCGTGGTGGCGGTCCCGTTCTCGAAGGGAGCTACCCCGATGACCCTGACGCTCTCACCCCATTCGACCACGGCCGATTCGCAGACCGTCCGCCGACGCCTGTCCGGGTTCAAGCCCACCGGTCGGCTGCACCTGGGCAACTACCTCGGGGCGATCCGGCCCATGCTCGACGCCGTCACGAACTCGGGCGAGGTGGAGTCGGTCATCATGGTCGCGGACCTGCACGCCTTGACGGTCGAGCACGATCCCCAACGATTGCGGTCCCTCACCACCGAAATGCTCGCCACCCTGCTGGCCTGCGGCTTCGACGAGACATCTATCTATGTACAGTCTGATGTTCCTGAACACGCAGAGCTGCACTACCTCCTCGAGTGCGCGACCGGCTACGGCGAGGCGGCGAGGATGGTGCAGTTCCGTGAGCGGGCAGCCGGCACCGAGCCCGTACGCCTGTCGCTGCTCACCTATCCCGTGCTCATGGCTGCAGACATCCTGCTGCACGACGCGGCCGAGGTGCCGGTGGGTGAGGACCAGACGCAGCACCTGGAGCTGGCCCGGGACGTGGCGAACCGGTTCAACACCCGATACGGCCGTACCTTCACGGTGCCGAGAGCCGTGTACCCGCCGATCGGCGCTCGGGTGATGGACCTGGCCGACCCGACCGGCAAGATGGGCAAGTCGTCGCTGTCGGACTCTGGTCGCATCTATCTGCTCGACAAGCCGGACCTGGTGCGCCGCAAGGTCGGCCGGGCGGTCACCGACGGCCACGGGGAGGTTGTGTACGACCGGGAGCGCCGCCCGGCCATCTCGAATCTGGTCGAGATTCTCGCCGCCTGTGAACGCGACGACCCCAAGACCGCGGCGGCTCGGTTCTCGTCGTACGTCGAGCTCAAGGAGGCCCTGGCTGAGGCCATTGTGGACACCCTGGCCCCGATCCAGCGCCGCTACGCGGAGTTCATCAACGATCGTGGCTACCTGGATACGGTCCGCCGCCGCGGGGCCGAGCTGGTGCGTGACCGGGCCAGCCGTACGGTCACCCGGGCCAAGCAGGCCATCGGCCTGCAGTAGGCACAGGCCCCGCCCACCGATGGCCGCGATCGTGGCCGGACCGGCACGTACGCCTCGCGCCCGCGGATGGTCGCACGCGCGCGCCGCGTCACGGTCGCGGCCTCGGGGGCCGGCTAGACCCCCGCCGGTTTGCGGGCCCGCAGCGAGAAGAACAACGGCAGCTCACCGGTCGTACCCTCCGGGAGCACCCACGTGCGGTCGCCCCGCTGGCGCAGAAAGGGCAGGGGTCGATCCAGCTACGGAAACTCATGGAAGAACTCGATGGCCAGGCCGGCCCGGGCAACCGCGGTGATCAGCTCTCCGGTGCTGTGAAGCCACTGATACTTGACGTCCGTGGATATTGAGATCCCCGCGTCAGCAGGGGCCCTCTGCGTGGGGTACGCGACCGGCTCCGGGCGGGGGAAATACGGCCGACTGACCCGGAGCTCGGTCGCGGTGTCGTCGAGCACCTCCGTGATGGGGTGGATGTCGGTCACGTAGAAGACGCCGCCCGGCGTCAGGAACTGCGCCACGACTCGCGCCCACTGGTCGAGGTCGGGCAGCCAGTGGAGGACGCCGCGCGATGTATAGACGATGTCGAAGGTTCCCGTCAGGACGGCGGGCAGTCCCAGGACGTCCGCGCAGACGAACCGGGCCGGCACACCGGTTTCCGCGGCGAGCTCGGAGGCGATCTCGATGGCGCGCGGCGAGTAATCGACGCCGGTCACGCGCGCGCCGCGCCGGGCCCAGGCGATGCTGTCGGCCCCGATGTGGCACTGAAGATGCAACAGGCTCTTACCATCGACCGGCCCGACTTCCTCGATCTCGTAGGTGGGCAGCCGGCTCCCACCGGAGCGTACGCACGCCAGGTCGTATCCGCTGGACGAGACATGGATCTCGGCCCACTCGTCCCAGAATCTCCGGTTTGAGGCCATGATGTCCGGCCCCCCACCCTCGTTGATCTAGGGCGTAGAGTGGTGAATGGAGATCAACAAACCACTCTAAGCCCTAGATCAACGCAAAGCGCGGCGCCTCAGATCTCAATGGCGTGGGCGCGTAGGCGGGCCATGACGGCCTCGTCCGGCCACCGCGTCACGCGATAGCGCGGCGGGTTGTAGTCGGGCTCCGGCACGAGCGACGCCTCCCGTGCCACCACGTCGAACGGCACGGTCAACGGCTTGCCGCCGTCCCCGGACCCGTCGAGCGGGAAGGCGATGACGTCCGCCCGGGGCAGCAGTGTGTCGCAGTCCTCGGCCCAGACGGCGATCGAGACGGTGTCAGCGCCGGGGCGAGTGGCCACCATCAACGAGCCGACGAAGACGTCTATCCCTCGTCGCTCATGGTCGGCCTCGAGCGCGGCCTTCTGGGCGGCGTACTCGGTCGCCGCCAGCAGCACCTCGGCACGGTGCACCACCTGGGCCAGCTCCGACCCGGCCGGCGCCGAGAACGGCACCACCGCGCCGCGATCGTCCACTGTGTACCCAACTGGGGAGATCGACCGCGGTGCCTGCTGGTACTGCTCCTCGACCATGCCGTAGACCGACGTCAGCAGGCCGGGATCGTCGCCCACGACGATGAGGGAGTCGCGGTCCGGCACGAAGGCGACCGGACGGCCGCCGATCCGCGGGGACAGCCCGGCCAGGAAACCGTCGACGAGCAGCAGCGACGTCACATAGGTGTCGCCGCTTTCCACGAACCGCAGCACCGTCGGCCTGGTGACGGGCGGCCCGTCCAACCGGGGCGCCCGCGCGGCCAGGTTGGCCCGGGCCGTGGCGAACACCTCGTCCGCGCTGACGCCCCAGGTCGCCAGATGGCGCTGGTTCACGTAGGCCATCGAGGTCGGCTCGTCCACGACCACGGCTTCGACGAGGAACGGTAGGACGGGCCGGCTCAGGTACTCCATCGAGTCCCTGGCCACGCCCAGGCCGAACGTCACGGCCCGCAGGACCGGCCGCAGCTTGTCCCGGGCCAGCATCCACGGCTGGATGCCCGTGGCGCCAAGCACCGCATCGACCAAGCGACGAATCCGCATGGAGCGTTCCTCGATCGACGCCCCCTCCGTCTCCCGGAACGTGTTCTCCAGGTAGATCCGACCCTGTTCGGTCTCGCCGATCCGCTGGTACTCGATCGAGAAGTCGTTCTCCACGTACCGGGCCGAGGTCACTTGGCCACTGGCCCGCACGGTCCGCAGCACCTGCCGCGCAAACCGTTCCCGCGGCGACCAGCCGCGGCCGAAGAGCTTCACGGCCGCCGAGGCTACCGCAGGCGTGCCATCGGCCTCGACCAAGAAACCGGACCGTACGGTCAGACGGCCCCGTCGTCGTCGGACACCTCGGGGGACGGGCGGCGACGCGCCTTCCGGGCGGCCAGGCGCTGGGCCGCCGTGGGCCGGCCCGATGGCTCCTCCAGCCGGTAGTCGGTGCCCCGGCTGCCCGGCGTGAACCCGGCCCCGGCGTAGATGGCCGGCTGCCACTCGAACTCGTAGTCAGCGATCCGGACCAGCACCCCCGGCTCGGCACCCGCCTTGGCCAGGGCCTCCTCCACGCCCAGCCGCGCCAGCCGGTCGGCGAGGTACCCCACGGCCTCGTCGTTGTCGAAGTTGGTCTGCCGCACCCAGCGCTCGGGCCGCGAACCGCGCACCACGAAGGATCCGTCCGGTGCCTGCTCGAGCCGGAACCCGGCCTCGTCGACCGGCTGCGGCCGCAGCACGATCCGGGTCGGCTCGGGCTCCGGCTGGGCCGCCCGATGCGCGGCTACGAGCTCGTAGAGCGCAAACGTCAGCTCGCGCAGGCCCTCCCGGGTCACGGCGCTGACCTCGTAGATCGGCCACCCACGCCGAGCCAGCTCCGGCCGCGCGATCTCGGCCAGCTCGCGCGCGTCGGGGACGTCCATCTTGTTGAGCACGATGACCCGGGGCCGGTCCTCGAGCCCGCCGTAGGCGGCGAGCTCCGCCTCGATGACCTCCACGTCGGAGACGGGGTCGCGCTCGGTCTCCAGCGCCGCGCAGTCGACCACGTGCACGAGCACGGCGCACCGCTCCACGTGGCGCAGGAACTCCAGACCAAGGCCCTTGCCGGTGGCCGCCCCCGGGATGAGACCCGGAACGTCGGCGATGACGAAGTCGCCCGAGTCGGCCCGCACCACGCCCAGGTTGGGCACGAGGGTGGTGAACGGGTAGTCGGCGATCTTCGGCCGGGCGGCGGAAAGCGCGGCGATGAGCGAGGACTTTCCGGCCGACGGGAACCCGACGAGCCCCACGTCAGCCACGCTCTTGATCTCGAGCACCACATCCACGACCTCGCCGGGCTCGCCGAGCTCGGCGAAGCCCGGGGCCTTGCGGCGCGGGCTGGCGAGCGCGGCGTTGCCCCGCCCGCCCCGGCCACCGCGGGCCAGCTCGTAGGTGGTGCCCGCGCCCACGAGGTCGGCCAGCACCTCGCCGTCGAGGGTCTGCACGACCGTCCCGTTAGGCACGCGCAGGATCAGGTCGGCGCCGTCGGCGCCGTCGCGGTTGTGCCCCGACCCGGGCCTGCCGTTCTCGGCCTTGACCCGGGGGCGGTAGTGAAAGTCCAGCAGCGTGTGCACCCCGGGGTCGACGACCAGGCGGACACTGCCGCCGCGACCGCCGTTGCCCCCGTCGGGCCCACCGAACGGCTTGTACTTCTCCCGATGGATGGACATACACCCATGACCGCCGTTGCCGGCCTGGGCGTGTACGACGACCCGGTCGACGTAGGTGGTCATGGTGTCCTCACCCCATGGTCGGGGCGACCGCGTCGAATGGTGTCAGGACGTCTCGGTCGGGACGATGTTCACGACCTTGCGGCCACGCCGCGTGCCGAACTGGACCGCGCCCGCCGCCAGCGCGAAGAGCGTGTCGTCGCCACCCCGCCCCACAAGGTAGCCGGGGTGGAACTTGGTGCCCCGCTGGCGGACGATGATCTCGCCGGCATTGACCAGCTGGCCGCCGAACCGCTTGACCCCGAGCCGCTTCGAGATCGAGTCACGACCGTTGCGAGAGCTGGACGCTCCCTTCTTGTGTGCCATCGCGCCCCTACTTCCCGCTCGCCGCCGAGCTAGCCTTCTCGGCTCGCAAGCTCGCCGAGATGCTGGTCACCTTCACGTGGGTCAGCGGCTGCCGGTGACCCTGACGCTTGTGGTAGCCAGTCTTGCTCTTGAACTTGTGAATACGAATCTTGGGGCCCTTGACGTGAGCCACGACCTCACCGGTCACCTTGACGCCGGCCAGCTGGTCCGGGTGGGCCACGATGCGGTCACCGTCGACGAACAGGACCGCCGGGAGCGACACCTCGTCACCGGGCGCCCCGGCGAGCTTCTCGACCTCGATCACATCGCCCTCGGCGACCCGGTACTGCTTGCCGCCGGTCTTGACGATCGCGTACATCGGACGCGCACTCCCTGCTAGGTCATTGCGGACTGATTCGGCTCCGCGCGATGGCGCGCGCGCCCAACGCCCTGTCCGGGCACCGTCGTACAGATTACGACACCGGCTCGCGCCCACCAAACTCGACCCGGCAACCCGCCGGGGGAACCGGATCACCCGGCCGACGTCGAGGCGGCGGGCTCCGGCGTCGCGCAGGTCTCCGCGAGACCGGCCTGGAACTCCGCCAGCTTCACCCGAGTGTCGACCGTGCTGCCGAGATAGTACTCCGACGACATCTCCGTGAGCGCCTCGGCCGTGCGCACGAGCCGGTCCCGCAGCTGGGCGTCGATCGGCCGCTGCGAGAGCTTGGTGAAGGTCTCGGCCAGGCTCACGAACTGCTCGTCGATCTTCTTGGCCGCGTTCACCATGGCCGCGTTGTCGCCCTGGGCGACGGCCAGCTCGGCGATCGCCGTCTGCTCGTTGAAGACGGTGATCGTGGTATCAGTCGCCGCGAGGGCGAGGCCGCACACTTCGGTGACCACGGCCGGATCCACCGGCTGCTCGGTCGGTGTGGCCGACTCCGACGCAGTGGGGGATAACGATGTATCAGTAGGCGCGGCCGAGCTGGGCGGCACGGTCTGGTTCTGGCACGCTGCCAGGGCCAGCATCACAGCGAGTCCAATTCCGCACGTGACCCACCTGTGCATGCCACCCCGTCGCATGCCGCCTCCTCCACGCCGATCTCGACTCGACGCAGCGTATGCAATCCAGATCAACACCCGGCGTCGGATAACCGAAACTCCTCCGACTCTAGATGCGACTGTTATCGACGGGGCCGGTGAGCGACCCGAGGCGCTGGAGACGACTCCGCGTCTCCGGCCCGCCGAGCCCGGCCCCTCCCGCAGCGATGCCGTACGCGCGCCCGACCCGCGTACGGCCGCCGGCCGGGGACGCGTAAGGCGACCCGTACGACGCACGGTCAGGGACACGTACGGCGACCCGGTCTAGGGACGCGTACGCCGACGCGCACTGGCTCGCCGGGCCCGGCGCCGAGCCGTCGTCGCCTCGGCCTCCTCCTCGGCCCCGCCGTTGCCGGCCTCGGCGAGATCCAACGCCAGGTCGGCCGCGTCGTTGACCGCGTCGGTGTCGATGTCGGCCAGGCTCGGCTCGGGCAGCTCCGTCTCGGCCGCGACCTCGGAGGCGTCGGCCGGCTCGGGAATGACGCCATTGGCGCTGGGCTCGGGCTCGGCCGGCACCGTGGTGGCCGGCGCACCGCCGTCGGCCTCGACGGTCGGGCCCACCCCGTTGCCGGAGACAGGAACCCGCCCGGGGGCCTCGGCGGCCGCAAGCCGCGTCGAGGCCGCCACGGCCCGGACCTTCTCGGCCACGCTCGACCGGGCCCGATCGGCCAGCGGTTCGGTCTGGATGATCACGCCCCGGCCCTTGCAGTGGTCGCAGGTCTCGCTGAACGCCTCGAGCAGGCCCTGCCCGATCCGCTTGCGGGTCATCTGAACCAGACCGAGCGAGGTGATCTCGGTCACCTGATGCTTGGTCCGGTCCCGGCCCAGGCACTCGGTGAGCCGGCGCAGCACCAGCTCCCGGTTGCTCTCCAGCACCATGTCGATGAAATCAATGACGATGATTCCACCGATGTCCCGGAGCCGGAGCTGACGGACGATCTCCTCGGCCGCCTCCAGGTTGTTGCGGGTCACCGTCTCCTCGAGGTTTCCGCCGGCTCCGGTGTACTTGCCGGTGTTGACGTCGATGACCGTCATAGCCTCGGTCCGGTCGATGACCAGGTGCCCACCCGACGGCAGGTAGACCTTCCGGTCGAGGCCCTTGAGGATCTGCTCGTCGATGCGCCACTCGGCGAAGACGTCGGTCGGACCGGTGTGCTGGCGGACCCGGGAGACGAGGTCGGGCGAGACCTGGGACAGGTACTGCTCGACCTGGGCGTGCGCCTCGGCGCCCTGGATCACGATCTCGCGGAAGTCCTCGTTGAACAGGTCCCGGACGACCCGGATCACCAGATCGGGCTCGGCCGAGAGCAGGGCCGGCGCGTTACCGGCCGCCGCCTTGGCCTGGATGTCCTCCCACTGGGCCTGCAGCCGCTTCACGTCCCGGGCCAGGTCCTCCTCGCTCGCCCCCTCGGCGGCGGTCCGGACGATCACGCCGGCCCCTTCGGGGACGAGGTTCTTGAGGATGTCGCGCAGCCGCCGCCGCTCGACGTCCGACAGCTTTCGGGAGATGCCGGAGGCGTGCCCGTTGGGGACGTAGACCAGGTGCCGGCCCGAGAGCGCGATGTGGCTGGTCAGGCGGGCGCCTTTGTGACCGACCGGGTCCTTGGTCACCTGGACCAGGACCGAGTCGCCGGACTTGAGGGCCTGCTCGATGGACCGGTTCCGGCCCTCCAGCCCGGTCGCGTCCCAGTTCACCTCGCCCGCGTACAGCACGGCGTTGCGGCCCCGGCCGATGTCGACGAAGGCCGCCTCCATGCTGGGCAGCACGTTCTGGACCTTGCCCAGGTAGACGTTGCCGACCATGGTGGTGGCCGACTGCCGGGCCACGTAATGCTCGACCAGAATGCCGTCCTCCAGCACCGCGACCTGCGTACGGTCGCCGCGCTGACGGACCACCATGACCCGGTCGACGGACTCGCGTCGGGCCAGGAACTCCGCCTCGGTAAGGATCGGCGGACGGGTGCGACGCTGCTCGCGACCGTCCCGCCGGCGCTGCCGCTTCGCCTCCAGCCGCGTGGAACCGCTGACGCCCTGCACCTCGTCGCGGGCCGGGCGGACCTTCACGACGGTGACGACGCCATCCTCGGTGGACGTCTCGGTCTCGACGGTCGTGGTGGTGGCGGCACCAGAGCGACGACGGCGACGACGGCGGCGCGTGGGCGTCTCCTCCTCGGCGGCGCCTTCCTCCTCCTCGTCCTCGGCCGGCTCCTCGGCGGCGGCCTCGACGGCCTCCTCGACCTCGACACCCCGCCCGCGGCCGCGACCGCGGCGACCCCGACGACGCCGACGACGGACGACGACCTCGCCCTCCTCGGCGTCCTCGGCCGCCGCCTCGGCCTCCTCGAGATCGGCTTCCTCGGCGGCGAGGTCCTCCGGCTCCTCCAGTTCGGTAGGCGGCTCGGCGGCCCGGTCACGGCGACCACGCCGCCGGCTGGGCGGCTCCTCAAGATCGAGATCGAGGGCTGGCACCTCGCCGACCGGCTCGGCCGCGCGACGGTCCCGACGCCCGCGCCGCTCCGACCGACCGGTCTCCTCCTCGGCCACGTCGGAGGTCGAGCGAATCGGCTCGATGTTCGGGGCCAGGAAGAGCAGGGCCGTGCTCGGGGCGAGCTTCGGGGCCGGCGGGGCCGGCGGCTCAGCGGAAGCCGACGCCCCGACCGGAGCCGGCGGTTTGGCCGGGAAGGGCGTCAGCGGGGAGGGCGGCGACGGCGGAGTCGCGCTCGCCGGCGGCGCGGCCGGGGACTCCGCCGGAGCGGGCTCGCTCGCCGCCGCGGCAGTCGACGCCGCGCGGGTCGATCGCCGGGTCCGCTTGGCTGGCGAGACCGGGGCCTCGGCCGGCTCGGCGGCCGACGCCTCGCTCGCCGCCGGGCTGCCCGGCTGGGCGCCACTCGCCGCCGGGCCGCTCGACTCCGAGCCACTGGTCGCCGAGTCACTCGTCGCTGACCTGGCCGACGCGGCGCGACTCGTCGCCTTACGCCGTCCGCGCCCCGACGTGGTCGGCGCGGCCGGGACGTCGGCCAGAGGCAGCTCCGGCTCCAGGCCGGGAATCACGTCGGTCACCGGCTCGGGGGTACGCCGCCGGGAACGACTCCGTCCACTCGTGCGTGTGTTCGATTCTGGGGCGGCGCCCGTCTCGCCCGCGCCGCCCGCCGCGATGTCATCCATGCGGACAGGTCTCCAGTTCTGGCCGACCCGGGCGCGAACAGCAGCTCGCAGCCACGCGGGCCGACCTCAAAGCCACGTTCCGACCCCCAGCGCAGGGCGAGGAGTCGAAGTCTGTCACACCTCAGTACGTGTCGGCCGCGGATCCCTGGAGGAGCCGGACAGCGCAATTACCCTGCCACCCACGGCCCCGCCTGTCCGATCGCCGCATCCTCCTCGAGGGGGTCAGCGATCTCACCGCGCGGGGTCACCATGCCTTGGGCCAACCGCGTCACCCGTGGGGGGACCGGAGGCTCGAGACCGGCAACGACCCGCAGGCCAGCCAGCACGTCATCAGGCCGTACCGCAGGGGAACCCTGCCGTACGACGAGTTCCATCATCGCACACTCACCGGCGCCCGCAGTGTCAGGTACTGCACCGGGTTCCACCGTGATCACGGGGCGTCGCGCATCGAACCGGCGGCGCCCCTGCTTGGTCAACCGCTCGACCATCACCTCGTCGGCGGCCAGGAAGGCGCTCACGGCCTTCGCCAGCTCGCTCGGGGACACGCCCGGCAGCTCGACCCGCCACCGGGATGCCTCCAGCCGTTCGGCCAGGCTCGGGCCCGGCCCGGCCACCCGGACCTCGAGTATGTCGAGCCCGGGCGACAGCGCGGCGTCCAGCGCGATCCGAGCGGCCTCAGGGTCGACCGGGGTGTGGAGGGCGACCTCGAGGTACTCCGCCTCGCTCGCCGTACCAGTGGGGGCGGCGCTGGCGTACGAGATCTTCGGGTGCGGGGTGAAGCCCTGTGAGTACGCCACGGGCAGCCCGGCCCGCCGAAGGGCCCGCTCGAACGCCCGGGCGAAGTCGCGATGGGAGGTGAACCGCATCGGCCCGCGCTTGGCGTACCGGACCCGCAGGCGCTGGGCCACCGGCAGCTGCTGCTGCTCCGGCTGAGGCTTGGCCATGGTCCTCTCTCGATCCATTTCCAGGAGGGAGTCCTTCCTGACGCTGGGTGCCTAAGAAGGACGCCTTCCTGACACGGCGAGGGGGAGCAGCTTGCGACCGGTGGGACCGATCTGGATCTCCGTGTCCATCGACGGGCAGACGCCGCAGTCGAAACACGGGGACCACCGGCAGTCCTCCTGCTCCTGCTCGGCCAGGGCATCCTGCCAGTCGCGCCACAGCCAGCGCTTGTCGAGCCCGGAATCCAGGTGGTCCCAGGGCAGCACCTCGTCCTCGTGCCGCTCGCGGGTCGTGTACCAGTCCAGGTCCACGCCGTACTGCGGGAGGACCTCGGCGCAGGCCTCGACCCAGCGCTGGAACGAGAAGTGCTCGGACCAGCCGTCGAACCGGCCGCCCCACTCCCACACGCGCCGGATCACGCCGGCCACGCGGCGGTCACCCCGGGCGAGCAGGCCCTCGATCAGCGACGGCTCGCCGTCGTGGTACCGGTACCCGATCGCCCGACCGATCGACTTGTCGAAGTTCTCCTGCCCGGCCCCGTTGATCGCCTGCTTGAGCAGCTTCAGCCGATGGTTGATGGTCTCGGGCGTGGCCATGGCGGCCCACTGGAACGGCGTGTGGGGCTTGGGCACGAACGCCCCGATCGAGACCGTACAGCGGATGTCCCGGGAACCGGTCGCCTCGCGGCCGGCCTTGATCACCTCGTGGGCCAACCGGGCGATCTGCACCACGTCGTCGTCGGTCTCGGTCGGCAGGCCGCACATGAAGTAGAGCTTCACCTGCCGCCAGCCGTGCGTGTACGCGGTCACGACCGTCCGGATCAGGTCCTTCTCGGTGACCATCTTGTTGATCACCTTGCGGATCCGCTCCGACCCGCCCTCGGGTGCGAACGTCAGCCCGCTGCGCCGGCCGTTGCGCGACAACTCCTCGGCCAGGGTGATGTTGAAGGCATCGACCCGGGTGCTCGGCAGGGAGAGGGACACGTTGGTGCCCTCGTACTGCGTGGCCAGCCCCGAGCAGATGTCCCCGATCTCGCTGTGGTCGGCGCTGGACAGCGACAGCAGCCCCACCTCGGAGAAGCCGGAGTACTCCACGCCGTCGCGCACCATCTGCCCGATGGTGGTGATCGAGCGTTCCCGCACGGGCCGGGTGATCATGCCGGCCTGGCAGAACCGGCAACCCCGGGTGCAGCCGCGGAAGATCTCAACCGCGTACCGCTCGTGCACGGTCTCGGCCAGCGGGACCAGCGGCTTGCGCGGGTACGGCCACTTGTCGAGGTCCATGGTGGTGCGCTTGGCGACGCGGCTCGGTACGCCGGGGCGGTTGGGCTGCACACGGGCGATCCGCCCGTCCTCGGCGTACGTCACGTCGTAGAAGCGCGGCACGTAGACGCCCTCGACGCGCACCAGCCGGAACAGCAGCTCGTCCCGGCCGCCCGGCCGCCCCTCGGCCTTCCACTGGCGCACGACCGAGGTGATCTCCAGCGCGGCCTCCTCGCCGTCGCCGAGGACAGCGGCGTCGATGAAGTCCGCGATCGGCTCCGGGTTGAACGCGGCGTGTCCGCCGGCCAGCACGATCGGGTCGTCGTCGGTGCGCTCCCGCGCGTCGAGGGGGATGCCGGCCAGGTCGAGCGCGGTCAACAGGTTCGTATACCCGAGCTCCGTGGCGAAGCTGACCCCGAACAGATCGAACGCCTTCACCGGCCGGTGCGCGTCCACGGTGAACTGCGGTACGCCGTGCTCGCGCATGAGCTTCTCCAGATCGGGCCACACGGCGTACGTCCGCTCACACAGCACATCCGGCTGCTCGTTGAGGATCTCGTAGAGGATCTGAATGCCCTGGTTGGGCAGCCCGACCTCGTACGCGTCCGGGTACATCAGCACCCACCGGACGGTGGTCGCGTCCCAGTCCTTGACCACGGCGCCGAGTTCGCCGCCGATGTACTGGACCGGCTTGCTGACCAGCGGCAGCAGGCGCTCCAGCTGCTCGAAAACGGACATCACAGGCATTCGGCACTCCTCACTGGTCGGGTCCCAGGGTAGCCGCCACCCCGGGGGTCCCGCCCACGCCCATCGCCCTCGTCGCCCCGATGATCGGCCGGGCTGCCGGCCGCCCGCGCCCGACCCGTCGCCCCATCCGTCTCCGTCGATGATGGGTCCGCCGTACGCTTGGCGAATGCTGACAATGCGCCCAAGCCGGCACGTAGCTTCCACGCTCGCCGATGAGCGGGCCGCCCGAGCCGGCCGCCGCCGGCACCCCGCCGCGCGCTTCCGGCGGGTCGGTCTGGTGGGTCGATCCGGTCTGGTAGGTCTGGTCCTCGTCGGGCTGCTGGCCGGCTGCGCCGGCCCCGCCGACGGCCGGGAGATCGCCGAGGACGAGACGAGCCGGCTGGCGGAACAGCTGGCCGACAACTTCGGCTACGTGCGGTGGCCGGGCAAGGCCGAGTGGCTCGCGGCCGAGGCGCCGCTGCCCGACACCCGCGGCGAGCACTGGGATGCCCAGATCGACTTCCTCGACTGGTCCGGTGAGCTGGTGGCCCCCGGCGACGTGGTCACGCTGGTCGTCCGCATCACGGTGACGGTCGACGAGTTCCGGCCGGACACCTTCGGAGGCCGGGGCCAGACGGCGGGGAGCGCCGGCCGCTGCTTCCGCTACTACCACCTGCCCCTGTACGCGCAGGCCGAGTACGACGAGATCGACTGCCCGGCCGACGCCACGCCCCGGCAGCCCACCCCGGCCCCGAGCCTGCCCGACGACGCCCGGGACCGGGTGGCGACGGTGCTCGCCGAGGCCACCCCGCAGTCGCTGGACGCGCAGGTCCGCGCCGCTTTCCCCGAGCCCTACGTCACCGTCGACACCACGGTGCACGAGGGCACTCTCGTCGTCGCGGTCGGCGTCCCCCGCGAGCGCGACTGCGTCGTGGCGATCCGCACGCCCGACGGCGAAATCGGGTACCCCTCCTTCGATCGCGACTGGCTGTGGCCCGGGGAGTTGGGCTGCACCACCAAACCTCTACACGAGCCCGCCGCTGTGACCGTCCACCCAATCATGCGACCGTCCGCCGGTAAGCGACCCGCCCACCGACGAGCGACCGTCCATTTACGACGCCGGTCACACCATGATCGGCAGACCTTGCGGCCCGGCCGAAGCGGCGTAGCGTGCCAGGTATGGCCGCACCATCCGCCCCGCGGGCCCCGCTGACGCTCGCCGAGCGCCTCGCCGCCTGGCGCTACGCCTTCCTCACCACCAACCCACCCGAGCAGGGCGTGGTCGACCAGGTCACGCGGTGGCTCGTCGTGACGCGGGCCGGTGTGCTGCCGATGACGCTCACCTCGGGCCTCATCGCAGTGCTGCTGGCGGCGATCGCTCCGGCCGGGACGATGGTGGACTGGCTCAACGTCGCGCTGGCGGTGGTCGGCATCGTCATCGCGCACCTGGCCAACAACCTGATGAACGACCTGGCCGACACCCAGGTCGGCAACGACACCGCCGACTATCCGCGCGCGTTGTACGCCCCGCACCCGATCCTGGCCGGGCTGGTCACGAAGCGGCAGCTCGTGGCGGGCATCCTGCTCTGCCAGGTGCTCGACCTCGCGATCATGGTGACGCTGATCGTCCGGCAGGACTGGTGGATCGCGGCGTTCGCCCTCGCCGGGCTGTTCCTGTCGTACGCGTACACGGCACCGCCCCTGCGCCTGAAGAAGATCGGTCTGGGCGAGTTGGACGTCCTGGTCACCTGGGGCCCGCTGATGGTGGGCGGGGTCTACTACGCCGGCACCGGCACCCTCACCTGGCCGGTCGTGGCCGCCGCCACCGTCTACGCCCTCCTGCCCACAACGGTGCTCATGGGCAAGCATATAGACAAGCTTCCGTACGACGCGAAGGGTGGCACCCGAACCTTCCCGGTCCTCGTGGGCGACCGAGCCGCCCGGATCATCACACAGGCGATGATCGTCGCCTTTTACGTAGGTGTGATGGTTCTCGTGGCGACCCGGGCGCTTCCGTGGCCGGCCCTGCTCGTGGTGCTGGCCGTGCCCCGCGCGGTGGGCGCGATCCGGGCCTTCGGCCAGCCGAAGCCGACCGAGGCCCCGCCGGACAACCCCGTCTGGCCACTGTGGTGGGCGCCCATTGCGTTCCTCCACACGCGACGGGCCGGCGGCCTGCTCATCATCGGCCTGGCCGCCTACGCTCTCTGGCTCGCCGTCAGCTAGGCCATCCCGCTCACCGGTCGGCCAGGCCGTCCCGCTCGCCGTCGCTGGGCCATCCGCCCGCCGGTCGACCACCTCTCCAGCCCGTCGACCACCTCTTCAGTCAGGTCAAGCAACCATTCGGCTGACCTGACGAAAAGATCACGACCTTGATAAGCGATTCCGCGTACGACAGACTACGGTCCGTTATGCGGATCACTCATGTGCAGGTTTCGACCGAATTCGCGGCATGCTGCCGGAAACACGCAAATCCCTCCCCACCCCTCGACGGTCAGCCGCACAGCGAGTGACCCCCACCCCACCCTCACCCCCCACGGAGAGCTCATGTCATCTCCCATCGGTGGCCAGTTGAAGAAGGACACCCTCGGTGTGCCGTCGGTGGTCTTCTTCGTCATGTCGGCCGCAGCTCCCCTCACCGTCGTGGCGGGCGTCATCACCATCGGCTACGGCGCGATCGGCGTGCAGGGCCTGCCGTTCGCGTACATCCTGATGCCCGCGATCCTGGCGGTCTTCGCCATCGGCTACGTGGCGATGTCCCGGCACATCAGCAATGCCGGTGCGTTCTACACGTACGTCACCCACGGCATCGGCCGGCCGCTCGGCGTCGGCACCGCCTGGGTAGCCCTGCTCGCCTACAACGCCCTGCAGGTCGGCCTCTACGGCGTCGTCGGCGCGGCCACGGCCGTTCCCCTGGAGCGGTTCTTCGGCGTCACCACGGAATGGTGGGTGATCGCCCTCATCGTCTGGGCGATCGTCGCCGTCCTCGGCGTCCTGCGCGTCGACATCAACGGCCGGGTCCTCGCCGTCCTGCTGTGCGCCGAGATCCTCATCGTGCTGGTCTACGACGTCGCCTACCTGACCAAGCCCGGCCCGGACGGCGTCGCGTGGACCACCCTGAACCCGGCGACCCTCTTCAGCACCGAGGGCGGCCTGGCCGCGGTCGGCGCCGTCATGGTGCTGTCGTTCCTGGGCTTCGTCGGTTTCGAGGCCTCGGTGGTCTTCTCCGAGGAGAGCAAGAACCCGAAGCGCACCATCGCGATGGCCACCTTCCTGTCGCTGGCCATCATCGGAGGTACGTACGCCCTGACGTCGTGGGCCATGTCCGTCGCGACCGGACCGGACAACATCGTGGGCACGGTCGGCGACCTGTTCCTGCAGGGCGAAGAGGTCAGCTTCATCTTCATCCTCGCGAGCGACCGCCTGCCGACCCTGTTCGTCGACATTGGAAGCGTGCTGTTCGCCACCTCGGTGCTGGCGGCGTCGATCTCGTTCCACAACACGGTCGCTCGGTACACGTTCGCGCTCGGCCGGGAACGGGTGCTCCCGATCGCCCTGGGCAAGACCGGTCGCCGCAGCGGTGCCCCCGTCGGTGCCTCGCTCCTGCAGAGCCTGATCGGCGTCGCGGTGATCGCGGTGTTCGTGGCGTTCAACCTGGACCCCGTGTTCCACCTCTTCTACTACGGCGGTAACAGCGGCGGTCTCGGGGTCATGATGATGGTCACCCTGACCTCGATCGCCATCCTGCTGTTCTTCCTCAAGGACCACCGCGGGGAGAGCCTGCTGGCGCGCATCATCGCTCCGGTGGCTGCGATCGTGCTGATGGGCTTCGTCCTCTACTTCGCGGTCGACGGCTTCCACAACCTGATCTCGCCGCCGCCGCTCGACGGCATCCCCGAAACCTGGTTCTCAGCCGCCGAGACGGCCGGCTGGGTCATCCCGGCGATCTACCCGGCGGTCTTCGTGCTGGGCGTCCTCTACGCGCTGATCCTCCGGCGCACCCGTCCCGAGGTGTACCAGTCGATCGGCCTCGGGGCGAACAGCTCCACCGGCATCGCCGTCCAGACCAAAGTGGACGCCGAACCGTCCTCCGTCCCCTCGCACCGGTAAGTCAGCCGTCATACGCGATGCCCCCGAGCGCGGCTCGGGGGCATCGTCGTTTCGGCGTCAGCTGTGACTGTGGCCGCCGTGGTCATGTCCACTGTGGTCGTGCCCACCGTGGTCGTGACCGTCATGGCCATGGCCCGCCTGGCCGGAACCGCCGTGACCGGGGCGGCAGTGCGTGGAGGTGACCGCCGGCAGGTCGAGAGTGGGGTTGCGGTCGAAGAAACCGACCGGCTTCAGCGTGAACCCGCAGCAGTCCACCGGCATGACCGGCCAATCCTCCGTCCGCGGGAAATGCGTGATGCCGAAGGTGTGCCACACCACGATGTCCTCGCCGTCGATGTTGCGGTCCTGCGCCACGTACGCGGGCAGGCCGGCCCCGCCCGGGTTGGCGTTGATGAACTCGCCGGCCGGGTAACGCTCGTCGGGGTGGTACTGGGTGACCCACAGGTGGTGGGTGGCGAAGGCACCCCGACGGCGCACCGCGGAACCCTCGTCGGCCAGCAGAAGCGGACCGCCCTGGGGGATGAGTGCGTAGCCCACTGGCTGCCCGATCGCGTTACGGCTGTTTGGGTTGATGATTTTCCATATCCGACTCGCAGCCGGATGCGCGTCGCGGACGGCCTCCGACTCGCGCCGCAGGCGGGTCACCGACCGGGTAAAGGCGTTGCCGTACTCGTTGCCCGGACCGGTCCGCACCCGGACGGCGTCGATCTCCTCGACCGCGTTGGTCAGCCCGTCCACCATCATGTCCAGCCGCACGTTGTAGAGGTGCTGGTGGAACGGACCGGCGATCTCGTCGGTGATCTGGCTCGCGTACGGATTCCCCGGGATGTGCGGCGCGGTGAAGATGACGCCGGTCGCCTTCACCTCGAGTTGGATCGTGCCATCGAGGTAGAAGTACCAGTAGAAGCCATAGTCATAGTTGCCGATGGTCGCGAAGTACGACACCACCAGCCGGCGCTGGCGGCGCACCTGCGACGAGCCGGTGAAGATGTCGGTGTGCTTCCACAGCACGCTGAAGTCCTCTTCGTGCAGGCAGATCGCGTTCTTCACGACCCGGGGCTCGCCCTTGGTGGTCGGCAGCACCGCGTCGAAGTAGTAGATCTCGCCCAGGCAGTCGCAGCCCAGCTCGAGCGAGTTCACCTGCTGCCCGATGAGGTACTCGCCAATGTCGAAGTAGTTCTGCCAGAACCGGGTCGGGCTCGGGTCGCCGTAGGGCACCACCATCTCGCCCACCGAGGCCCGGTAGATGATGGGCCGCTCCCGCCCGTTGTCCACGTACCGGATCTGGTACAGCACCAGCCCTTCCCGCGCGTCGAAGCCGATGCGCAGCCGCCAGTGGTCCCAGCTGATCTCGTCACCGTCCACGGTGAAGCTCGGCCCCTCGGGCTGGATGATGTCCAGCGGCTTGAGAGTGGTGCGGGTCGGGCCGGTGTAGGCCGGATCGTCGTGGTTGTGCTCCTGCTTCGGCACGGGCAGGACGCGGTGGTCGATGAGCTTGACGACCTTGCGCTCGATGAGGTCCACATAGGCCACCACGCCGTCCACCGGGTGGGCCCACGGATGATCGTCGGGGCGGTGCTGCACGAACGAGAGCACCCGCAGTAGCCGCCGGCCCTCTTCTCCGGGGAAGCCGAAGTTCCCCGGCGAGAGCGGACACGGCCGGATCTGGTCGAGGTCGGTCAGTCCTCGCTTGGCCATGGCCTCGACCCAGCCCGGGTCGGACTTGACGATCTCATCGACCGTGATGAGGTCATCGTCCATGATGGCCGGTTGCCCCTGCGTCTGGGTGTCGATGGCCTCGACCTGCTCGACCACGCCCCGGGTCAGCGAGGCCAGAACGGTGTGCGCCGCGCCGGTCGCGACGTCGATGAGAACCGCCCGGACCCGCCGGTCGATGGGAGTGCCCGGCGTGTAGGCCAGAACCTCAGACTTGCTCGGCTCGGCCAGACCGAGATAGGCGAAGCGCGTGCTGTCGGTGACCAGCCCGGCGGCCGTGATGATCTGCCGAGCGGCGTCGATCTCATCGGCCGTGAGGCGAGCCAGCGGATGGGTGGGGGTGAGAGACGACTGCAACGTCCACTCCTTGCTGAGGAGGAGAGAGAAGATCAGCCAACGCCCTCATCCTCGCCAATGGCCGACACGCCTGTCCAGGTGTCGAATTACCGGACCCGCATGGCCAGCGCGGCGACCGCCGACTCGACGCCGGCGACGAGCAGGCGGACCTGGGGATGGCTTCGCTCCGCCATGCGGACCAGCGACTGCCGGACCTCCCGCACGCTCGCGCCGCCGAAGACGAACTCCAGGTTCCCGGCCAGCAGCAGCGCCACCAAGGCGGCCGAGTGGTCGTCCAGCATCTCCGGATGGTCCAACATGTACCGGAGACGGGCGATCGGGGCGGCTGCGGCCACTCGGTCCCGGAACGGGTACCGGATGCTGGTCTTGAGCAGTCCCCGAGATTCGACCCGCTCCACCAGGTTCAGTCGGATCAGCCGGTTCGCGACCATCGGCCGAAGGTCGCCGCGCAGGTGCTCGACCCAGGCGCGTACCGGGTAGCGCTCCCCTTGCTTGTTGATCTCGATCAATGCCGAATCACAGACCGCGTCCCCGGTGGGTGCGTCACTGTACGGGTGGACAACCGTGTCCTCGGACAGCGCGATCAGACCCGCGAAAAGCAGCTCACCCAGCACGGCGCCCGCCAGCACCGTGTCCAGCCCGTCGTCGCTGATGAGGGCCTTACCGCTGTTCTCGTCGTGGCCGATGAGGAACACCTCGTCGGCGAGGGGCAATGGGTCCATAAACGTTCCTCGTCCAGTCGAATCTCATCAGCCCCGAGCACCACCGGCAGCGGCGATTCATCACGGTACGGTGGCGCCAGATTACTCGGCGTACGCTAGTCCACCGGCGCGGTAGGAAACAGTCTCAGGTCCGACACGCCCATCCGGCCCGGGTCTGGCGGCCGAATGACACCACCCGACCGGCCCAGATCGCCCGACGAGTAAGCCGACCTCGCAAGCCATCCGGCCAGCCGAACGTCGGTCATCCGGCCGACCTCGATGCCCGTAGGTCGGCGGCAGGCCGGGCGTGCCCCGGGTCCGCGCAGGGTGCGCCACGGGCGAAGGCCGCCGGCGACGAAGGCCACGACCGCCGAGCAGCCGACCCGGGGACCGCCGACCGCGGACGCCTCTGGAAACGGGTAGTTGGCCGCGAGGGCGGCAGAACGGGCGTTAGCCCCAGCACCCAGGAAACGGGCGGCGGACCCCGAGACGACCGGCACCGAGCCGACGCGCGAACGCGAGCCGCCCGGGCCTCCACACCGGACGATCGACGTCCACTGTGGAGATTGCGCCAACCCGACACATGACGGTTTCGGCGGAATGGTTCCCCGGCCCCGGGGCCATGAGTTATCGTGAGGTGCGATCAGCGGCGTGGAATTTTCGCCGCCGGGCCCGAGCGCTGCGCGCCAGCCCTCACCGCCATGAGTCATCGGACGTCTGGCTGGTGTCGCGCCGGGTCAGCCAAAGACCTAACCAACCACCCCGGCTTTCTGTCGCATTCGAAGGCTGCGCGGGACCGCGCGCGAAAGACACGGGCGGAGGCATTCGATCATGAAAGTGCTTGTGGCGACCCACGACACCCAGGGGCAGCGGGCCAACGACTTCTGCTACTGCATCGAGGGCGAACTGGTCACCGTCGGTCTGGTCTGCGCGGCTGATGAGGGCGACCCCGACGGCGGCTGCGGATGCGGACGTTCCTTCTCCGGCCTCAACTCCCACAAGGCAACGACGACCGCCAAGGTGAAGGAAGTCGAACTGTCCGAAGAGGACTACATCGAGGCGCTGCGGTCCAGCCTGGAGCAGCAGGGCTGGCCCACCGAGGACGTGGCGGAGCTGGCGGCCTGGCTCACCGAGCTGGTCGACTCGTGGCCGACCGGCGCGATCGTGGAGCGGCGTCTCGACGACATCTGCATCCGCGCGCAGGCTCCGTCGACCCGCTGAGCACTGACCTTGGTGACCGTACGGCCCGGTGACGGGTCGTCCGGTCACCGCGTTTTTCGGGGACGTTTTCGAAGGGGGCGTGCGGTCAGGCCGACGTGGTCGGCTCGTCGCCCGCCTCGCCCCCGTTCTTCTCGGCGCCGTTCCTTTCGCTGGCGGTCGCCTCGCCGGCCGGCTTGGCCTCGGCCGCGGTGCGCCGCGGCGCGTACCGGCCCACGTACTCCTGCCCCGTGAGCCGCTGGATTCTCGTCATGACCTCGTCGGTGATCGCGCGCAGGGTCGAGCTGTCCATCGACTTGCCGGTAACGTCCAGCGGCTCGCCGAAGCGGATCGTCACCTTGTGCCCCAGCCGCGGGATCACCGTGCCGATCGGCTGCACGGCGTCCGTGCCGATGCACCCGACCGGAATGATCGGCACCCCGGCCAGCAGGGCCAGGCGAGCGACGCCCGTGCGGCCGCGGTAGAGCCGGCCGTCGGGGGACCGGGTGCCCTCGGGGTAGATGCCGACGAGATCACCGGCTTGCAGGGCGGGAATGGCCGCGTCGAAGGCGGTCAACGCCGCGCGGCCGCCCTCCCGGCGCACCTCGATCGCGCCGAAGGCGTGCATGACGCCCCGGTAGAACCAGCCCTTGAGCCCGGGCGTGTTGAAGTACTCCTCTTTCGCCCAGAAGGCGATGTGTCGGGGCACGACCGCGCCCAGCATCCACTCGTCCGCCACGGACAGGTGATTGCTCGCGAGTATCGCTCCGCCGGTACGCGGCACGTTCTCGAGCCCTTCCACCTGCGGCCGGAACGCGAGCCGGATGGCGGGCCCCGCAGTGTACATACCGATGGTGTACAGCCACGGCACGGCGAACCCCTCCACTGCCAGAAACGACCCTCACTCTAGCGATCACCTTCGCGCGTCCGCGGGCCCGGCCACAAGAATGGGGGGATGGCAGCCAGGCCCCGGCAGAGGACCGAATGGCAGGAGCGCACCTCGCCGGTGCGCCGGTTCCTCCACACCCAGACCGCCGGGGCCGCGGCCTTGGCCGGCGCCGCCGTGGTGGCGCTCGTCTGGGCCAACCTCGACCACCACAGCTACGAGACGGTGTTCAGCACGCCGCTGGCGATCCGACTCGGCGACCGGGGCGTGGAGCTCAGCCTGCACGAGTGGATCAACAGCGGCCTGATGACCTTCTTCTTTTTCGTCGTGGGCCTGGAGGCGCGGCGCGAGTTCGACCTCGGCGAGTTCCGCCAGCGACGCCTCATCGTCGTCCCGCTCGTGGCCGGCGTGGGCGCCATGCTCCTGCCGGTGCTGATCTTCATCCTGGTCAACCGGGGTGAGGAGTCGGTGCAGGCCTGGGGCACCGCGCTCTCCACCGACACCGCGCTCGCCCTGGGGGTGCTGGCCCTGGTGGGGCGCCGGCTGCCGACCCCGGTGCGGATCTTCGTGCTCACCATGACCGTGGTCGACGACTTCGCGGCCCTGTTCGTCATCGCCGTCTTCTACAGCCGCACCGTGCACGTCGACGCGCTGGTCGTGGCGCTGGCGATCTTCGTGGTGATTCTGGGCGTGCGGGCTCTCAAGGTGCACGTCGGCCTGGTCTACTTCCTGCTCGCCGTCGTCTGCTGGTTCGCCCTGCTGGAGTCGGGCATCGACCCCATCGTGCTCGGCCTGGCCATGGGCATGATCACGTACGCGTACCCGGCCCCGCGGGAGCGGCTCGAGCGGGCCAGCGACCTGTTCCGGGCGTTCCGGGAGCAGCCCACGCCCCAGCTCGCCCGCTCCGTTCGCCTCGGCGTGGCCGCCTCGGTCTCGCCCAACGACCGGCTCCAGCTGCTGTACCACCCGTGGGTGAGCTACCTGATCGTGCCGCTGTTCGCGCTGGCCAACGCGGGCGTGGTGCTGACCGGCGAGGCCCTGATCCGTACGGTCACGTCACCGATCGGCCTGGGCATCCTGCTCGGTCTGGTGCTGGGCAAGCCCGTGGGCACGCTGGGCTTCACCTGGGTCCTGTCGCGGCTGCTGCGGGACCGCGTCACGCCGCCGGTGGGCTGGGCCGCCGTACTCGGCTCGGGCACGGTCTCGGTCGCCGCGTTCACGGTGTCGCTGCTCATCGCCCGGATCGCCCTGCAGGGCGAGGACCTCGAGGTGGCCACCATCGCGATCCTCGCCTCGGTCCCGCTCGCCGCGGCGCTGACCTGGGTCGTCTTCGCGATCACCAACCGCCTGCCGAAGGCGGTCCGGCGCCGGGCCCTCTACGGCAGCCCGAACCTCATCACCGACCTGGCGCTGCCGGTCGACCCCGAGCGCGACCACATTCGCGGGCCCATGGACGCACCGGTGACGGTCGTCGAGTACGGCGACTTCGAGTGCCCGTACTGCGGGCAGGCCGAGCCGGTGATCCGGGAGCTGCTGGCCTCAGACGGCGACGTCCGGTACGTCTGGCGGCACCTGCCCCTGACCGACGTGCACCCGCACGCGCAGCTCGCCGCCGAGGCCGCCGAGGCGGCCGCCGCCCAGGGCGCCTTCTGGGCGATACACGACCGTCTCTTCGATCACCAGGATGCGTTGACCATGACCGATCTCGTCCGGTACGCCGAGGAGCTGGGTCTGGACGTCGAGGCGTTCGAGCGGGACCTGCGCGAGCGGAGGCACGCCGACCGGGTCGCGGCCGATCTGGAGTCGGCCGACCTGAGCTCGGTCTCGGGCACGCCCACGTTCTTCATCAACGGGCGCCGGCACCACGGCCCGTACGACATCGCCGCGCTCAAGTCGGCCGTCCGCCTCGCCCGCGCCCTGGCCCAGGAGCCGTCACCGCCGGCCGCCGAGGAGCCGGCGCCGGAGGACGCCCCGGGCGATCGGTGAGCGTGGCCGTCCGCCAGCCCGGCCGACGGCCACGCGCTCCGGCTCAGACGCGGGCCACGCGCACGCGGATGGTCTCGCCCTCGCCGACCTCGCCCGCGAACGCGTCCGCCCCGGCGTCTCCGAACGACACCGACGTCGCCAGCGTCTCGGACGCCACGAACTCCTCGTGGGCCCGCACGGCCGCGACGACCTCGTCGGAGGCGTCGATGGCGAGCGTGATCCGGTCCGACACGGCCAGGTCGGCCTCGCGGCGGGCCTGCTGCACGACCCGGATCACGTCGCGAGCCAGGCCCTCGGCGGCGAGCTCCGGGGTGACCTCGGTGTCGAGGATGACCACGCCGCCCGCGTCGAGCGGGGCGGCCGCGGCCGAACCCTCCGCCGCCCGCGGGACCAGCCGCAGCTCGTACTCACCCTCCTGCAGGGTCACCCCGGCCGCGACGGGCTGACCGTCCACAAGGGACCACTCGCCGGCCTTGACCGCCTTGATGACCTGCTGCACCGCCGGGCCGACGCGCGGGCCGAGGGCCCGCGGCACCACGGTCAGCACCTGCTCGCAGTGGGCCGCCACATCGTCGGTGAACGCGACCTGCTTGACGTTGACCTCGTCGGCCACCAGGTCGGCCAGCGGCTGCAGGTCCGCCGCGTTGGGCGTGGCCACGGTCAGCGTGCGCAGCGGCAGCCGCACGCGCAGCCCCTTGGTCTTGCGCAGCGACAACGCGGCCGAGCAGACATCCTGCACCCGGTCCATCCGGGCCACCAGCTCCGGATCGCTGGGGAAGATGCTCGCGTCCGGCCAGTCGGTCAGGTGCACCGAGCGGCCGCCGGTCAGCCCGCGCCAGATCTCCTCCGCGGTCATGGGCGCGAGCGGGGCCAGCACCCGGCACAGCGTCTCCAGCACCGTGTACAGGGTGTCGAACGCGTCCCGGTCACCCGCCCAGAACCGGTCCCGCGACCGGCGCACGTACCAGTTGGTGAGCGCGTCCAGGTAGGACCGCACCGACTGGCAGGCCGCGCTGATGTCGTACGCGTCCAGCTGCGCGGTCACCGTGGCCACCAGCTCCCCGGTCTTGGCCAGCACGTACCGGTCGAGCAGGTTCTGGCTGTCCACCCGGGCCGACGCCTCGTACGACTCCGCGTTGGCGTACAGCGTGAAGAAGTACCAGACGTTCCACAGCGGCAGCAGCACCTGGCGTACGGCGTCCCGAATCGCCGCCTCGGTGACCGGCATGTCCCCACCCCGGATCACCGGCGAGGACATGAGCATCCACCGCATGGCGTCCGAGCCGTACTTGTCGAACATCTCGTAGACGTCCGGGTAGTTGCGCAGGCTCTTGGACATCTTGCGGCCGTCGGAGCCCCACAGGATGCCGTGGCTCACGCAGGTCCGGAACGCTGGCCGGTCGAACAGCGCGGTGGCTAGCACGTGCATGGTGTAGAACCAGCCGCGGGTCTGCCCGATGTACTCGACGATGAAGTCGCCCGGGTAGTGGTGCTCGAACCATTCCTGGTTCTCGAACGGGTAGTGCACCTGGGCGAACGGCATCGACCCGGACTCGAACCAGCAGTCGAGCACCTCCGGCACCCGCCGCATCATCGACTTGCCGGTCGGGTCGTCGGGGTTGGGCCGCACCAGCTCGTCGATCATCGGCCGGTGCAGATCCGTCACCTTGACCCCGAAGTCGCGCTCCAGCTCGGCGAGCGAGCCGTAGACATCGACGCGCGGGTAGTTGGGGTCGTCGGACTTCCACACCGGGATGGGCGAGCCCCAGAACCGGTTACGGCTGATCGACCAGTCGCGGGCGTTGGCCAGCCACTTGCCGAAGGAGCCGTCCTTGATGTGCCCCGGGACCCAGGTGATCTGCTGGTTCAGCTCGAGCATGCGGTCCTTGATCTTGGTCACCGCCACGAACCACGACGAGACCGCCTTGTAGACCAGCGGGGTGTCGCAGCGCCAGCAGTGCGGGTAGGAGTGGGTGTAGGTGTCCTGGCGCAGGACGACGCCCCGCTCCCGCAGCTCCCGCATGATCGGCTTGTTGGCCTCAAAGACCTGCATGCCCTGGTACGGCGGGACCAGCGCGGTGAAGTTCGTGTGGTCGTCGACCGTGACGATCGTCGGGATCCCGTTGGCGTTGCAGGCGTTCTGGTCATCCTCGCCGAACGCCGGGGCGAGGTGGACCACGCCGGTACCGTCCTCGGTGGTCACGAAGTCGGCGGCCAGCACCTGGAACGCGTTGGGGCCAGCCTGGTCGACCAGGAAGTCGAAAAGCGGCTCATAGCGACGACCGACGAGCTGCGACCCCTTGACCGTGCCCGTCCGAGTCCACCCGTCCAGTTCCTTCTCATACGCCGCCAGCCGGGCCTCGCCGACGTACGCCTTCTCGCCATCGCGCTCGAGCACGGCGTAGTCGATGTCCGGGCCGACCGCCAACGCCAGGTTCGACGGCAGCGTCCACGGGGTCGTGGTCCAGACCGCGATCTTCTCGTTGCTCGGCTCGCCGGCCTCGGTGCGCAGCCGGAACCACACGGTCAGGGTCGGGTCCTGCCGGTCCCGGTATACGTCGTCCATCCGGGTCTCGGTGTTGGACAGCGGGGTCTCGCATCGCCAGCAGTACGCGAGCACCCGGAAGCCCTCGTAGATCAGGCCCTTGTCGTAGAGGGTCTTGAACGCCCACATGACACTCTCCATGTAGGACAGATCGAGTGTCTTGTAGTCGTTGGCGAAGTCGACCCACCGGGCCTGACGGGTGACGTAGCGCTCCCACTCGGCGGTGTAGCGCAGCACCGAGGTACGACAGGCTTCGTTGAACTTGGCGACGCCGAGATCGAGGATCTCCGCCTTGGTGGAGATGCCGAGCTGCTTCTCCGCCTCCACCTCGGCTGGCAGACCGTGGCAGTCCCAGCCGAACCGCCGCTCGACGCGTCGGCCGCGCATCGTCTGGTAGCGCGGCACGACGTCCTTGACGTAGCCGGTGAGCAGGTGCCCGTAGTGCGGCAACCCGTTGGCAAACGGCGGTCCGTCGTAGAAGACGTACTCGTTGGCGCCGTTTCGGCCGGCTTCGCGAGCCTCGACCGAGGCGGCGAACGTCTTGTCGGCGGCCCAGTAGTCGAGCACCTGGCGCTCGATCGCCGGCAGGTCGGGACTCGCCGGCACGGCGGACGGCGCTGGGCTCGCCGTGGTCGCCTTGCTCGACGTCCGCTTGCGCTTGGGTGCCGCTGTCTTGGGGTACGCCATCGCCTCGCTCCTCGAACTGACCGGTGTGGACAGTTGCGCGAGGACGAGCCTGCCCGGCCCGCGGTACCACCTCGCTTGGCCCCGAGCCTCGGCGGGCGCTCGTGGCGAGCAGCACCGAGGGTCGGGAACCCGCTCATTCGTCGGCTGTGACGGGCCGTCCCGTCCGGTTCTACTGAGGCCGGCCGAGACATCGGGGCGGCCCGTTCTTCCGGAGGCTCGCCGGTGATTGCCGGGTCAACGCCGTTGCCATCCAGGCTACCCGAGCTGTGGCCTCGCGCACGAACCGGTATCCCGGCGTACCGCCGGTCCCGACCTCTGTCCCGACCAGGGGCTGTCCCGACTAGTGACGAACCGCGAACGGGGCGGCGGTGGGCGAGGTGGCCCAGACGGCCGGGGCCTGCTCGCCGTCCAGGCGGGCCAGCCGGACGGACCGGGCCTTCGCCACGGCCACGACCTGATCACACGTACGGCGCAGCGCCGCGGGCGGCGCCGTAACCGCCGCGATCACTGTGGCGCCAGCCACGAAACCGTCCTCAGCGGCGCTGGCGAGGACGTCCTCGTCGGTCCCACCGGACGGGTCTCTCCCGGGCCCGGGGGTACGCCCGCTGGCACCGCGCCCGGCGGCGCGTTCGCTGGCCGGGCGCCCGCCGACCCCGCGGTCGAAGCGCACGCTCAGGTGGCTCACCCCGCCCGCGAGCGTCCCGTGATCCGGGCGCCACCCTGTGACCGCGTAGTGGGTCCGGACCGTACGGCCGGCTCGCCACCAGCTCCAGTGCTCCTGCGGCGGCCCGTCGAGCCCGGTCGCCTCGACGAGGGTGGGGACAAGGCCGTCCGGCGTCACCGGTCGGGCCGGCCACCCGGCCGCGTCGAGCGTCCGTACGGCCTTGGCCACCGCCGCCGCGACCGTCCGCTCGACGGCGCTGACGCCCCCGTCGTGTTCGGTCGCCAAGGCATCCGCGGGGGTCATCCGCACCGTCACCCAGGCCGGCCGGGGCTGGCCGGGGCTCGTCCCGGGCACCAGCACCACCTGCACCGACGAGACCTGGTCGAGGAGAGCGGCGAACTCGCGGTACGGCACGGGCCGGGCGTCGAGGGCCGCGCCGGCCGGTGGCATCGGCTGGGGTTGCGCCAGCCCGGGATACGCCGCGACGCCGGGCGCCCAGCCGTCGCCGGCGGCCCCGGACACCGGCACCAGGTCGTCGTCCCACAGCGACCCGACCTCGGCCACCGCGAACCAGCCGTCCGCATCCGTGGCCACGGCGACCGGGTGGACGCCGACCGTGACCGAGCGCAGGGAGAACTCCGGCGCGAGCGTGCGGAGCCAGGCCACGGGCACGGGGACCGTCCCGGCGTCGACCGTGGCCGTCACCACCTGCGCGGCGGCCAGGCGACGCCGCCGCCGGAACCGGGAGGACAGGGCCACCGCCTCGTACCACCACCGCCCGCCGGCCCGGCCGAACGTCGCCACCAGCACGGCCGTTCCGAGAATGGCGACGCCGAGAAAGACCCACCAGGGCGCGAAGGCCGACCCGATGACCGCCACGGCGGTCACCTCGGCGACGACGAACTGACCCGTCCGTACCCGCCGCCGCACCGCCACTCCTCCCGATATCCCCCAAAAATGGTCATGAGACGCACCGAGGGTAGTTCTTCCGTTGCCACCCGCGTACCCCGTAGCCTCGCTCACGTGAACCGGCGGTGGTACGTCAGCGACGCGCAACGGATCGTGATTTATATCGCCGTGGTCGCCGCGGTCTTCCTCGCCGCCATGGCCCTGGGGTGGCAGAAGTTCTGGCTCCTGCTCGTCGCGGTCAGCGGGCTCGGCGTGACGATCGTGGGCGTGCTCGCCGCGGCCGCCCGGCGCGGCGCGGGCGGGTACGAGGTCGTCACCGCCCGGGTCCTGTCGGTCTCCTCGCCTCCGCCGAACACCGGCATCGCCGCCCGCTGCGACATGGTGCTGGAGGTCCTGCTGCCCGGCCGGGCTCCGGTGCGAGCGCGGCACCGTGACCCGGCCGTTCCGCTGGAGCGGTGGCCGCAGCCGGGGCAGACGTTCCCCGTCGAAGTTCGCAGCGGCAGCCCGCGCCGGCACCTGCACATCCGCTGGGATCTGGTCGGCCAGGGGATGGTCCGGGCGCCCGACGCGCCGTCCTCGGGCGGGAACGGCGACGCGGCCCCAGCGTTCGTGTGGGAAGACGAGAACGAGCCGATCGTCTACTCCCCCACCCCGCCCCGCCCGCGCCGGCCCTCGTCGTCGCCGTCCTCGCCTTCACCGTCTGCGGCCTCGGCGTCACCAGTGACCCCGCCGTCGCCCGCCCCGCCACCGGCGTCGTCGTCCCCACCGTCGGCCGGGACGACGACCAGGGACTCCGAACCGGAGGTCTTCCTGTACGAGACCTTCGCCGACCTGGACGACGCCCTGGCTGACTTCGACGCCGAGACGGTCCGGACGCCGGCGCCGCCAGCGGTCGTCGACCAGCCGCGCGCCGACCCCAACGGCCACGACCCGGACGGGTACGACCCGGCTGACTTCGAGACGCCGCACCTGGCCGAGGAGGCGCCCGAGCCGGCGCCCGCCGTCCGGGGCGGTCCGGGGTTCGAGCCCATCACGCTCTCCGACTTCGATCCGGCCGACGTCGACATCCGCGACTTCATGGACGAGCCGCCGGCCGTGACGACGATGCCGCCCGACGAGGAACCGGCGGCGGACGCCGCCGCGACCAAGACGCCGGCGGGCCCGGCCGCGACCAAGACGCCGTCGGGCCCGGCCGCGAGCGAAGCGGCCACCCCAGCGACCGCAGCGGAGCCGACCGCCCGCGAACCGGAGCGCCCGTCACCGACCGAGGGACCATCGGCCACCGCCGAGCGGGGGTCAACGCCCGGCGCAGCCCCGGCCCCCGCCATCCCGCAGCCTCGCGATCCGAGCGGGACGGCCGCCCCGGGCCCCGGGGTCACCGCCACCCGCCCGGTGACCGACCTGAGCCGGTCCCTGCGCTTCTACCGCGACACGCTCGGCTTCTCCGTCGTCTTCAGCTCGGCCCGGTCCGCGTTGGTCGAGCGCGGCGGCACCCGGGTGCTGCTGGACGAGCGAGCCATCCAGCCGTCGCCGGGCGAGGTCCACCTGGATGTGACCGGCATCGAGGAGGTCTGCGCCTCGGTCCGGGCCGGCCTGGGCGAGGTCATCGAGGCGCCCGCCCCGGTGTACGACGAACCCGGGCTGCAGCTGTGGCGGGCCCGCCTGCGCGACCCGGACGGGCACACGGTCGAAGTGATCGAGTGGCGCAGTAGCAAGACGGTGTAGGGCGTAAGCGGCAACAGGCGCATGCGGCGCCCGGGTGAACGGGCGTACGGGCAGAAGCGGTGCCGGGCCTCAGCGCCGGCCCAGGACGGTGGCGCGTACGCGCAGCACGTAGAGCCAGATGATTCCGAACAGGCCGCCCAATACGAGCAGCGACAGGTGCACGGCGAACCCGTACCCGATCGCCACCAGCGGCAGCACGGTCCCCACCCACCACGCCCAGCGGTGACGCAGGAGCCCGGCCAGGGCGAAGCAGACCACCGCGAGCGCGGCCACGAGCGCGGTGCCGGTGTTACCCCCGGCGCCGAGGACCCGCAACGGCACGATCGCCATCAGCAGTCCCACGCCCTCGGCCACCAGGGCGGCCGCCCCCACTCCGCGCACCGCGGCCTCGGGGTTGCGCAGGCCGGACGGCCGCTGGCCGGACGTGCTCCCGCCGCTCCCGGCGCCCCCGACGTCCGGCCGGCTCTGGTCCGGTCCGGCCCCGCCGGACTCGCCCGACTCACTCATGGCGCCCACCTGTTCATTCCCGCACCAGCAGCCGGCGCGCGTCGGCCACGGTGACGACCGATCCGGTGATCAGAACGCCGGCCCCGGAGAGGATCTCGAGGTCCTCCTCGGCCATCACCACGGCCTTCTCGATCGCGTCGGCGAGGTCCGGCACCACGCTGACCCGGTCTTCGCCGAAGACGTCGACGGCGAGCCGGCCCAGCTCGTCGGGTGGCATGGCCCGCGGCGACGAGCTGCGGGTGCAGACGACCGCGTCGGCGATCGGCTCGAGGAGGTCGAGGATCGCGGACACATCCTTGTCGGCCAGTACGCCGAGCACGACCACCAACCGGGTGAAGGAGAACTCCTCGCGCAGCGCCTCGACCGTGGCGTTCATGCCGTGCGGGTTGTGGGCCGCGTCGAGCAGGATCGTCGGGGCCGATCGCACCCGCTCCAGACGTCCGGGCGACGTGGCCGCGGCGAAGCCGTCCCGGACGACGTCGGGGTCGAGCTGACGGGTGCTGGCGCCCGCGCCCAGGAACGCCTCGACGGCGGCGAGCGCCACGGCGGCGTTCTGGGCCTGATGCGCCCCGTGCAGGGGCAGGAACACGTCGTCGTAGACGCCGCCGAGCCCCTGGAAGGAGAGCAGTTGGCCGCCGACCGCGATGCTTCGGGTCAGTACGCCGAACTCCTCGCCCTCCCGGGCCACGGTCGCGTCGACCTCAGCGCAGCGCTCCAGCAACGGACGCATCGCCTCGGCCGACTGCGCCGCGGACACCACCGTGGCGCCCTGGTGGATGATCCCGGCCTTGGCCAGGGCGATGTCGGCGATCGTGTCCCCGAGCCACTGGGTGTGATCCAGGCTGATCGGGGTGATCACGCAGGTGCCGGCCTGCAGCACGTTGGTGGAGTCGTCGGCGCCGCCGAGCCCCACCTCGACGATGGCGACGTCCACCGGCGCGTCGGCGAAGGCGGCCAGCGCCATGGCCGTCGTCATGTCGAAGTAGGTCAGGGTCTCCCCGGCGCTGCGCTGGTCGAGGAAGGCCGCCACCGGAGCGACCTCCTCGTAGATCGCCACGAACGCGTCCTCGGTCAGCGGCTCGCCGTCGATGCTGATTCGCTCGCGAACGCTCTGCAGGTGCGGGCTCGTGTAGCGGCCGGTGCGCAAGCCGTGGGCCCGCAGCAGCGCATCGATCATCCGCGCCGTCGAGGTCTTACCGTTCGTACCGGTGATGTGGATGGCCGGGTAGGCCCGCTGCGGGCTCCCGAGCAGATCGAGCAGCCCCTCGATCCGGGACAGGTCAAAGACCATCCGGGTGTAACCCCGGGCGGTCAGCTCAGCCTCGACCTCAGCGAAGGTGGCCACTGGACTCCATGTTCTGTCACGGGTACGGCCCAAAGGCCGTACGGTTGGCTGCGCGCACCGGGCGCCGGCGCCCCAGCGGTCAGGGCGCCCAGCGGCGCTGTGCCCCAGCGGTCTCAGGTCCCCGGGCGGGGACCTGAGCCAGTCAGGCGCCCAGTGCGGCGAGAGACGCGTTGATCCGGGCGAGGTCGGCCTCCGCGTTCGCGAGCCGCTGGCGGACCTTCGCCACCACCTCGGCCGGCGCCTTGTCCGTGAAGGCCGGGTTGTCGAGCTTGGCCCGGCAGCCCGCGATCTCCTTCTCGGCCGCGGCGCGGTCCTTCTCCAGACGCGCCCGCTCGGCGGTGACGTCGATGGCGCCCCGGGTGTCCAGCTCGACGGTGACGCCTCGCCCCACGTGCAGCGACGCGGTGACCGAGAAACCGTCGCCGGGCTCGTCCAACCGGGCCAGCGCGCGGATGAGTGGTTCGTGGGCCGCCAGGCCGGCGTCGGCCAGCCCGGTGAGCCGGGCCGCCACCCGCTGTCCGGGGCGCAGCCCCTGGTCGGACCGGAACCGCCGCACCTCGGTCACCACCTGCTGGAGGGCGGCCACGGTCGCCTCGGCCGCGTCGTCGATCAGGGACTTCTCGACGGTGGGCCAGGCGGCCCGCACGACCGAAGACTTGCCGCTCAGCGCAGACCACAGCTCGTCGGTGACGAACGGAATGATCGGGTGCAGCAGCCGCAGCAGCTGGTCAAGCACGTGACCCAGCACCCGCCGGGTCACCGCGGCCGCCTCACCCGCCGAGCCCTCCTCGGCCCCGCGGGCGAGCACGGGCTTGGCGAGCTCGACGTACCAGTCGCACACGTCGTCCCACGCGAAGTGGTACAGCGTGTCGCAGACCTTGGCGAACTCGAACTCCTCGAAGTACTGGTCGACCTCGGCGATCACGCGCTGGAGCCGGGAGAGGATCCATTTGTCGACCGTGGACAGCTTCGCCCGGGCGGGTAGGCGACCCTTGACGGTGGCTCCGTTGAGCAGCGCGAACCGCGTGGCGTTCCACAGCTTGTTGCAGAAGTTCCGCGAGCCCTGACACCACTCCTCGCTGATCGGCACGTCGGCCCCCGGGTTGGCGCCCCGGGCGAGGGTGAACCGGGTCGCGTCGGCGCCGAACCGCTCGATCCAGTCCAGCGGGTCGACCACGTTACCGAACGACTTCGACATCTTCTTGCCGTACTGGTCGCGCACCATGCCATGGAGCGCCACCACCTGGAACGGCTGCCGGCCGTCCATCGCGTACAGGCCGAACATCATCATCCGGGCGACCCAGAAGAAGAGGATGTCGTAGCCGGTGACCAGCACGCTCGTCGGATAGAACTTCGCGAGGTCCGGCGTCTCGTCCGGCCAGCCGAGCGTGGAGAACGGCCAGAGCGCGGACGAGAACCAGGTGTCGAGCACATCCTCGTCCTGGTGCCAGCCCTCACCGACCGGCGGCTCCTCGTCGGGGCCCACGCAGACCGTCTCCCCGTTGGGGCCGTACCAGACCGGGATCCGGTGGCCCCACCACAGCTGCCGGGAGATGCACCAGTCGTGCATGTTGTCGACCCAGGCGAAGTACCGCTTGGCCATCTCGCCGGGCACGATGCGCACCCGGCCGTCGCGCACGGCGTCGGCGGCCGCCTTCGCCAGGGGGCCGGTCTTCACAAACCACTGCAGGCTCAGCCGCGGTTCGACCGTCGTCTTGCAGCGCGAGCAGTGGCCGACCGCGTGCACGTACGGGCGCTTCTCGGCGACGATGCGACCCTGCTCGCGCAAGGCGGCCACGATGGCCGGCCGGGCCTCGAACCGGTCCAGGCCCTGGAACGGGCCGGGAGCGGTGATCACGCCCCGCTCGTCCATGATCGTCAGGCTCGGCAGGTCGTGCCGCTGGCCGATCTCGAAGTCGTTCGGGTCGTGGGCGGGGGTCACCTTGACCGCGCCGGTCCCGAACTCGGGGTCGACGTAGGGGTCAGCCACGATCGGGATGCGCCGGCCGGTGAGCGGGAGCTCGACCTCCTTCCCGACCAGGTGCTTGTACCGGTCGTCGTCCGGGTGCACCGCGACCGCCGTGTCGCCGAGCATCGTCTCCGCCCGGGTGGTCGCCACCACGATCGACACGTCGCCGTCGCCGTACCGGATCGAGACCAGCTCGCCCTCGTCGTCGCTGTGCTCCACCTCGATGTCCGACAGCGCCGTCAGGCAGCGTGGGCACCAGTTGATGATCCGCTCGGCGCGATAGATCAGGCCGTCGTCGTAGAGCCGCTTGAAGATCGTGAGCACGGCCCGGGAGAGGCCTTCGTCCATCGTGAAGCGCTCACGGCTCCAGTCGACGGAGTCGCCGAGGCGGCGCATCTGCGAGAGGATCGCGCCCCCGGACTCGGCCTTCCACTGCCAGACCCGCTCGACGAACTTCTCCCGGCCGAGGTCGTGCCGAGACAGGCCCTCGGCGGCGAGCTGCCGCTCAACCACGTTCTGGGTCGCGATTCCGGCGTGGTCGGTACCGGGGAGCCACAACGTCTCGAACCCCTGCATCCGTCGGCGCCGGATCAGCGCGTCCTGGATCGTGTGGTCCAAGGCGTGGCCCATGTGCAGGGAGCCGGTCACGTTCGGCGGCGGGATGACGATGCAGTACGCGTCCTTGTCGCTGCCGGCGTCGGCCCGGAACAGGTCCTGGGACACCCAGAACTCGTATCGACGCCCCTCTACCTCACCCGGCGTGTACTGGGCGGGCAGGGGTGCGGACGCGAGGTCTGGTTTCTGAGTCACGGTGGTCAGTCTACGAACTGGAATTGAGTCGCTGACGCCGACGGCCACCAACTGGAAACACGGGCTCAACGGGGACGGCCAGGCACCGCACGCAACGTTGCCCGACGGCGACCGCCGCCCGCAGAAGGCCGCGTCGTGTCAGGGCGGCTCACGAATCCGCCGGCGCGTTTCGGCGGCGACGCCGGACCCGGGCAATGAATACGACGACGGCCAGGGCACCGACGGCGAGGGCGGCGGCCCCGAGGGGCCACCATCTCCGCGGCTGGGTCATGTCCGCGACCGGCGGGTAGCCCCCGATCGGCAGGGCGGTTGTCTCGTCGACCGTCTGATTGCCGTCGCACAGCGTCGTGGCCCACGTGCCGTCGGCTTGGACATCGACGTAGACCAGGTAGCGCTGGCCAACCTCGAACGGGTATCCGCAGGACGGCGACTCCCGCGCGGTGCGTACCCGCGCCTCGGCCGGGACCACCCCTTTGTAAGCGGTGTCGACGTCGAAGGTGACGGTTACCGGATCGGCCGAGCTCCACATCAGCCAGCGCCACGGCGTCGCGACGTCCGTCACGACGCCGACGAAGACAGCGTCGGCGCGGGCGAGCGCCTCGTCGCGAGAGAGGCTGGCGCAATCGCACGCACAGGCCGGGGAGCTCGGGACGACAATGCTCAGCCCACTAAGCAGGCCGACGGCGAGAAGAGACCGCATCCAACGCACGGTTCTCCGACCGCCACCGGTGCCGAAGGGTTCCCTGGCCACGAAAACCGCAGAGAGCCACACCCACCGGGCCGGCGCACAACGGGACGCCCAAAACACGATGAGCGCCCACCGTGGACGGTGAGCGCTCATCGTGAAGATGTCCGGCGGCGTCCTACTCTCCCACACCGTGTCCAGTGCAGTACCATCGGCGCTGGCGGGCTTAGCTTCCGGGTTCGGAATGGGACCGGGCGTTTCCCCGCCGCCATGGCCGCCGTAACCCTATGCAACTGTCAGCACCTGTCCGGGAATCCGGTTTGACTCAACCGGAACAGCTGCTCGTTGTCTCAGAATCGCACAGTGGACGCAAGCGTATTTGTGGTCAAGTCCTCGGCCTATTAGTACCAGTCGGCTGAACCTGTTACCAGGCTTACACCTCTGGCCTATCAACCCAGTGTTCTAGCTGGGGGCCTTACCCCTCGAAGGGTGGGAGACCTCATCTTGAAGTGAGCTTCCCGCTTAGATGCTTTCAGCGGTTATCCCGTCCGAACGTAGCTAACCAGCCGTGCCATTGGCATGACAACTGGCACACCAGAGGTTCGTCCGTCCCGGTCCTCTCGTACTAGGGACAGCTCTTCTCAAGTCTCCTGCGCGCGCGGAGGATAGGGACCGAACTGTCTCACGACGTTCTAAACCCAGCTCGCGTGCCGCTTTAATGGGCGAACAGCCCAACCCTTGGGACCGACTCCAGCCCCAGGATGCGACGAGCCGACATCGAGGTGCCAAACCATCCCGTCGATATGGACTCTTGGGGAAGATCAGCCTGTTATCCCCGGGGTACCTTTTATCCGTTGAGCGATGCCGCTTCCACATGCAGGCACCGGATCACTAGTCCCGACTTTCGTCCCTGCTCGACCCGTCAGTCTCACAGTCAAGCTCCCTTGTGCACTTACACTCAACACCTGATTGCCAACCAGGCTGAGGGAACCTTTGGGCGCCTCCGTTACTCTTTAGGAGGCAACCGCCCCAGTTAAACTACCCACCAGGCACTGTCCCTGAACCGGATAACGGTCCGAGGTTAGATACCCAAACCCGACAGAGTGGTATTTCAACGTTGGCTCCACCCGAACTGGCGTCCGAGCTTCACAGCCTCCCACCTATCCTACACAATCGAATTCGAGTACCAATGCCAAGCTGTAGTAAAGGTCCCGGGGTCTTTCCGTCCTTCCGCGCGTAACGAGCATCTTTACTCGTAGTGCAATTTCGCCGGGCCTGTGGTTGAGACAGCGGGGAAGTCGTTACGCCATTCGTGCAGGTCGGAACTTACCCGACAAGGAATTTCGCTACCTTAGGATGGTTATAGTTACCACCGCCGTTTACTGGCGCTTAAGTTCTCCGCTTCGCCCCTTGCGGGGCTAACGGGTCCCCTTAACGTTCCAGCACCGGGCAGGCGTCAGTCCGTATACATCGTCTTACGACTTCGCACGGACCTGTGTTTTTAGTAAACAGTCGCTTCCCCCTGGTCTCTGCGGCCACCTACCGCTGCCACCCGCGTGGGGTTTGACGGTCTGTGGCCCCCCTTCTCCCGAAGTTACGGGGGTATTTTGCCGAGTTCCTTAACCACAGTTCGCCCGATCGCCTCGGTATTCTCTACCTGACCACCTGTGTCGGTTTGGGGTACGGGCCGCTCAGAGCTCGCTAGAGGCTTTTCTCGGCAGCATGGGATCACCGACTTCGGCTAAAACGCCTCCGCATCACGTCTCAGGCTTACGGTGTGCGGATTTGCCTACACACCACCCTACGCGCTTGCCCCGGCACAACCACCGGCCGGGTTCGGCTGCCCTCCTGCGTCACCCCATCGCTTGACTACTACCCGCCAGGTTCCCAGCCACCCCGCACTCGCCCGAAGGTCCGCACGGAGCAGGTGGTTAGCACAGCGAGGTTCGTCATGGGCGCTCTTTCGCGGGTACGGGAATATCAACCCGTTGTCCATCGACTACGCCTCTCGGCCTCGCCTTAGGTCCCGACTTACCCAGGGCGGATTAGCCTAGCCCTGGAACCCTTGGTCATCCGGCGGCAGGGTTTCTCACCCTGCTTTCGCTACTCATGCCTGCATTCTCACTCGTGCCACCTCCACGGCTGGATTACTCCGCCGCTTCACTGGTGGCACGACGCTCCCCTACCCATCCACGCACCTGCACCTGACCCCGAAGGGACAAGCGAAGTTAACGCGTGAATGCCACGGCTTCGGCGGTGTGCTTGAGCCCCGCTACATTGTCGGCGCGGAACCACTTGACCAGTGAGCTATTACGCACTCTTTCAAGGATGGCTGCTTCTAAGCCAACCTCCTGGTTGTCTCTGCGACCCCACATCCTTTTCCACTTAGCACACGCTTGGGGGCCTTAGCCGGTGGTCTGGGCTGTTTCCCTCTCGACTACGAAGCTTATCCCCCGCAGTCTCACTGCCGCGCTCTAACTTACCGGCATTCGGAGTTTGGCTGACTTCGGTAAGCTTGTGGGCCCCCTAGGCCATCCAGTGCTCTACCTCCGGCAAGAAACGCGCGACGCTGCACCTATATGCATTTCGGGGAGAACCAGCTATCACGGAGTTTGATTGGCCTTTCACCCCTAGCCACAGGTCATCCCCCGCCTTTTCAACGGCGGTGGGTTCGGCCCTCCACGCGGTCTTACCCGCGCTTCAGCCTGCCCATGGCTAGATCACTCCGCTTCGGGTCTAGAGCACGCGACTATGACGCCCTGTTCGGACTCGCTTTCGCTACGGCTACCCCACCCGGGTTAACCTCGCCACGTACCGCTAACTCGCAGGCTCATTCTTCAAAAGGCACGCCGTCACCCCGCACACCGAAGTGTGCAAAGGCTCCGACGGTTTGTAGGCGAACGGTTTCAGGTACTATTTCACTCCCCTCCCGGGGTACTTTTCACCTTTCCCTCACGGTACTGGTCCGCTATCGGTCACCAGGTAGTATTTAGCCTTACCAGGTGGTCCTGGCAGATTCACGGCAGATTTCCGGGGTCCGCCGCTACTCGGGAGCACACGCAGCAGGTGTGACGTTTTCGCCTACCGGGCTATCACCGTCTACGGCCCACCTTTCCATGAGGTTCGGCTAACGTCACACTTTGTAACTGCTTGACCAGTTGTCAGCCTGGTCCGCGTGGTCCCACGACCCCGCACGCGCAACCCCTGACAGGTATCACACGCATGCGGTTTAGGCTCTTCCGCGTTCGCTCGCCACTACTTACGGAATCACTGTTGTTTTCTCTTCCTGCCGGTACTGAGATGTTTCACTTCCCGGCGTTCCCTCCACACACCCTATGTGTTCAGGTGTGGGTGACCCGACATGACTCGGGCCGGGTTTCCCCATTCGGACATCCTGGGATCAACGCTTGGTTGGCAGCTCCCCCAGGCCTATCGTGGCCTCCCACGTCCTTCATCGGCTCCTGGTGCCAAGGCATCCACCGTTCGCCCTTGACAACTTGACCACAAAGATGCTCGCGTCCACTGTGCAATTCTCAAACAACGACCAGCTCCCGCTACCGGCTGCCGCGCCACACCCCGAATCTCGAGGCAGTTGCGCGGCGGCGCGGGTCTGGTGCCCGGGGATCAAGAAACGCTTGTTCCCTCAGGACCCAACAGGGTGCTTATCACCAGGCCCGGCTCCGACTCACGCGCCGTTCCACGCTCCCGAGAGAGCAGTACTGGGTCACGAGGTCCTCGCCAGACCTGATTGGCCAGCGTCTCCGCCATCGAGCACCCCGCCGAGACACTCGCTCGGCACGGGCTCCTGGACCCTTGCGGGCCAGGTACTCCTTAGAAAGGAGGTGATCCAGCCGCACCTTCCGGTACGGCTACCTTGTTACGACTTCGTCCCAATCGCCAGCCCCACCTTCGACGGCTCCCTCCCTTGCGGGTTAGGCCACCGGCTTCGGGTGTTGCCGACTTTCGTGACGTGACGGGCGGTGTGTACAAGGCCCGGGAACGTATTCACCGCAGCATTGCTGATCTGCGATTACTAGCGACTCCGACTTCACGGGGTCGAGTTGCAGACCCCGATCCGAACTGAGACCGGCTTTTTGGGATTCGCTCCACCTTGCGGTATCGCAGCCCTTTGTACCGGCCATTGTAGCATGCGTGAAGCCCTGGGCATAAGGGGCATGATGACTTGACGTCATCCCCACCTTCCTCCGAGTTGACCCCGGCAGTCTCCCATGAGTCCCCGGCATTACCCGCTGGCAACATGGGACGAGGGTTGCGCTCGTTGCGGGACTTAACCCAACATCTCACGACACGAGCTGACGACAGCCATGCACCACCTGTGACGGCCCCCGAAGGACACCACATCTCTGTGGCTTTTGCCGCCATGTCAAACCCAGGTAAGGTTCTTCGCGTTGCATCGAATTAATCCGCATGCTCCGCCGCTTGTGCGGGCCCCCGTCAATTCCTTTGAGTTTTAGCCTTGCGGCCGTACTCCCCAGGCGGGGCGCTTAATGCGTTAGCTACGGCACAGAGGACCGGAGAGGTCCCCCACACCTAGCGCCCAACGTTTACGGCGTGGACTACCAGGGTATCTAATCCTGTTCGCTCCCCACGCTTTCGCTCCTCAGCGTCAGTGTCGGCCCAGAGACCCGCCTTCGCCACCGGTGTTCCTCCTGATATCTGCGCATTTCACCGCTACACCAGGAATTCCAGTCTCCCCTACCGCACTCTAGCCTGCCCGTATCGACTGCAGTCCCATGGTTAAGCCGCGGGTTTTCACAGTCGACGCGACAGGCCGCCTACGAGCTCTTTACGCCCAATAAATCCGGACAACGCTTGCGCCCTACGTCTTACCGCGGCTGCTGGCACGTAGTTGGCCGGCGCTTCTTCTGCAGGTACCGTCACTTGCGCTTCGTCCCTGCCGAAAGAGGTTTACGACCCGAAGGCCTTCGTCCCTCACGCGGCGTCGCTGCATCAGGCTTTCGCCCATTGTGCAATATTCCCCACTGCTGCCTCCCGTAGGAGTCTGGGCCGTATCTCAGTCCCAGTGTGGCCGGTCGCCCTCTCAGGCCGGCTACCCGTCAGAGCCTTGGTAGGCCGTTACCCCACCAACTAGCTGATAGGCCGCGAGCCCATCCCTAGCCGATAAATCTTTTCACGCTTCGCCATGCGACGATGCGTGGGTATCCGGTATTAGCCCCGGTTTCCCGGGGTTATCCCAGAGCTAGGGGCAGGTTGCTCACGTGTTACTCACCCGTTCGCCGCTCGAGTACCCCCGAAGGGGCCTTTCCGCTCGACTTGCATGTGTTAAGCGCGCCGCTAGCGTTCGTCCTGAGCCAGGATCAAACTCTCCATCGAAAATCGATGCAGACCCTGACAATTCAAAGGAACTGCCAAGGACATACTTCAATTCTTGGCACTGGCGTATCAAGCACCCTGTTGAGTTCTCAAGAAACAAGCGCCTCGCCGTCACTCCGCCCCCACCGAGAGGGCTTCGCGTCCGGGGCAACTTCTCCACCTTACCCGATCGGCTTCACCGTGTCAAGCGGGCTTCCGCTTTACTTCGGTACCGCTCGGGATTCGTGGACCCGCCACTGACCGTGCTCCACTAAGGAGCTTATCGTCAGGGGGTTTGCCGTCAGCCCGGCCGATCCAACCGCTCTCCGGTGATCCGCCCGGCTCGCTGCCGGCTCGAATACAGTAACCCACCCCGCGAGAGGCCGCAACTTGGGGGCCTCCACCTTTCGGACAGGCCTCGTTACCGGCTCGTCGTACCGCAGATCCGACCGCCGGCCAGTCACAGCCTGCCGCGTACGCCTACCGCAGTGCAATGCTTACGGCGAGTAGTTTTTTCAGCCCGTATCCCGGCCTTGCCCCACCCGGCGGCCCTCGCCCTCGTGGTCACCGCTCGCCGTCTTCGTTACCGGCGTCACATCCGTCACGGCCTGAACGGGCCCGTCTGGCCGGTTCCGGACGCCTCTTCCACGACCCGAGCTCTCCCTTGCCGTGGCCGGCCGCTCGCGTCACCCGCTCCGGCCCCCACCGGGCTCGACCGTCGACGGGCCCGGCTCCGGACCGCCTGCCGGGCTCATGTGACGCGGATCAACCGCGGCTTCCCTGCGGTCCAACGCCGCCACCCCGGCCGGGTCACCCAACCCGCGTCCGCCTGAGAGCCGCGTCACGCCAGGCTCCGCGTGGCCGGCGTCTCCACAACGAGGTCGGGCTCCGGGCTGCCGGGGCCCGGCCAAGGATCGAGTGCGATACGCGTCACGATGCGACGCCGGTCATTGTCACGACGCCGGCTGTACCGGGCAGGAAGCGGAGCCCACCCAGGTCACTGAGCCCGACAGTCCACTGAGGACGCGCCGATCGGCTCGGGCCTCCGTCGGACGTGAACGTCGGCGCCAGCCAACACAAGGCCCGGGGCGAACAGCCACGCATGACGAGGCCAACCGCGAACCAAGACAGCCACGAGGAACGGCCCCACGCAGCGACGCGGAGTAGGACGAGACGAAGCTCGGCGACCAACCGGCGAAGACGACGCCGGACGGTGGGTGACGTCGACCGTCGGGGACGGACGTCAGGCGGGCAGGCGCCGGTTCGCCAGGCTGGGCAGCTCGGTACGGATCCGCTCGACGCGGTCCAGCGCGACGTCGGCCACGACCAGGCCCGGTCCGTCGACGGCCTGCGCCACCACTGTGCCCCACGGGTCGACCACCATGCTGCGGCCGTAGCAGCTGCGCCCGGGGTCGTGGTCCCCGCTCTGGCCGGCCGCCACGACGTAGCACTGGTTCTCGATCGCGCGGGCGCGCAGCAGCACCTCCCAGTGGTCGCGCCCGGTGTGGGTGGTGAAGGCCGCCGGCACCACGAGAACCCGCGCCCCGTCGACGGCGAGCCGCCGGTACAGCTCGGGGAACCGCAGGTCGTAGCAGATGGACAGCCCGAAGCGGACGCCCTCGATGTCCACGCCCACCACCGCGGTGCCGGGCGCTACCCGCCGCGACTCCTGGTACGACACCTCAGGCCGGCCGGCCAGGTCGATGTCGAAGAGGTGGATCTTGCGATAGACACCGGCCAGCGTGCCCGACCGGTCGAAGACCAGCGTGGTGTTGTAGGTGTGCTCCGGATCGGGGCCGACCTCGTGGAAGGACCCGGCGATCACCCACATCGACAACCGCCGGGCGGTGTCGGCGAACAAGCGGCCGAACGATCCGTCGACCGGCTCGGGCACCGGCTCGCCCGCCGCGGGGCCCAGGTAGTCCACGTACTCGGGCAGCACGGCCACGTCCGCGCCCGCCGCAGCGGCCCGCTCCACCATCTCGACCGCGGCCGCGAGGTTCGCTTCGCGGTCGCCGCGTGAGTTGAGCTGACAGGCGGCGACCCGTAGGCTGCCCCGGCTCCCGCTGTCCGACGGACCCATGCCCGAGGGGACGGTGCCCGACCGAACAATGCCCGACCGCTCGGGAACCGGATTCGCGGTCGCTGGGCTCTCCCTGCCGAAGCCGGCGGCGACCCGCTGCTCGCCGGCCGGGCCTCCCGTGACCAAGCCCCCGGCCGCGGAGGTCATGCCGACTTCTCCCCCCGCGCGGTCGCGCGTGGGGGACGGCGCGACGCGGTGGCGCGCGGCACGATCGTCGGATTCACGTTCTTCAACACGACGTCCCGGGTGATGAGGACGCGGCCCGCGTCAGGATTGCTGGGCACCTCGTACATCACCGACAGCAGGACCTCTTCCATGATCGCCCGAAGGCCGCGGGCGCCGGTGCCCCGCAGGATCGCCTGGTCGGCGATCGCCTCCAAGGCGGCCGGCTCGAACTCGAGCTCGACGTTGTCCAGCTCGAGCAGGCGCTGGTACTGCCGGACAAGGGCGTTGCGCGGCTCGGTCAGGATCCTGACCAGGGCCTGGCGGTCCAGCCCGCGCACGCTCGTGAACACCGGCAGACGGCCGATGAACTCGGGGATCAGGCCGTACTTGATCAGGTCCTCGGGCATCACCTGGGCCAGCAGGTCGTCGGTCGATTGGTCGGAGACCGCCCGCAGGTTGGCACCGAACCCGAGCCCCTTGCGACCGACCCGCTGCTCGATGATGCGCTCCAGACCCTGGAACGCGCCACCGCAGATGAACAGCACGTTGGTCGTGTCGATCTGAATGAACTCCTGGTGCGGATGCTTGCGCCCACCCTGGGGCGGCACGTTCGCGACCGTACCCTCGATGATCTTGAGCAGTGCCTGCTGCACACCCTCGCCGGAGACGTCCCGGGTGATCGACGGGTTCTCCGACTTACGGGCGATCTTGTCGATCTCGTCGATGTAGATGATGCCGGTCTCGGCCCGCTTGACGTCGTAGTCGGCCGCCTGGATGAGCTTGAGCAGGATGTTCTCGACGTCCTCGCCGACGTAGCCCGCCTCGGTCAGCGCCGTCGCGTCGGCGATGGCGAACGGGACGTTGAGCATGCGGGCCAGCGTCTGGGCCAGGTGGGTCTTGCCGCACCCGGTCGGGCCGATCATCAGGATGTTGGACTTGGCCAGCTCCACCGGCTCGCCGTCGCCCCGGTGCCCGGAGGCCTCGGCCTGGACCCGCTTGTAGTGGTTGTAGACCGCGACCGAGAGCGCCTTCTTGGCGGCGTCCTGACCCACCACGTACTCGTCGAGGAACTGGCAGATCTCCCGCGGCTTGGGCAGCTCATCCAGGCGCGGACCGTCGTCGGCCGGGATCTCCTCTTCGATGATCTCGTTGCAGAGGTCGATGCACTCGTCGCAGATGTACACACCGGGCCCGGCGATCAGCTTGCGCACCTGCTTCTGGGACTTGCCACAGAACGAGCACTTGAGCAGGTCACCGCCATCGCCGATGCGTGCCACTGTCCGACAACTCCTGCTCTGCCACGGCCAGCCGGAAGACCCCTGGAACCAGGGGCTCGCCCCGTGACGCACCACACGACGCCCCGAGGCTGGACCCCGCCCGCGGCCCCGTGGCCCGGGCGGTGCCTGCCCCGTGGCGCACCGTGCGCGTGGCCCGGGGCTGAGCCTGCCCCGTGGCGCACCGTGCGCGTGGCCCGGGGCACAGCCCGGCCGCTCGACCCGCAGGTCGCTCGGCCGTACGCCTTGACGTTACCTGGTCGGGGTCGCCTATCGGCGACCCCGACCCGCGTGACGTTCGTGTCGTGTCAGCTCTGCTGCGTAACCGCGACCGCAGACTTCTTGCGCGTCGTCAGCACCTGGTCCACCAGGCCGTACTCCTTGGCCTCCTGGGCCGTCAGGATTTTGTCCCGGTCGATGTCCTTGCGGACCTTCTCGACCGGCTGGCCCGTGTGCCGCGCGATCATCTCCTCGAGCAGGGTCCGCATCCGCAGGATCTCGCGGGCCTGGATCTCGATGTCCGAGCCCTGGCCGTACCCACCCTCGGTCGCCGGCTGGTGGATGATGACCCGCGAGTTCGGCAGAGCCATCCGCTTGCCCGGCGTGCCCGCGGCGAGCAGGACCGCCGCAGCCGAGGCCGCCTGGCCGAGGCACACGGTGGAGATGTCGGGGCGGACGTAGAGCATCGTGTCGTAGATCGCCGTCATGGCCGTGAACGAACCGCCCGGCGAGTTGATGTACATGACGATGTCGCGGTCCGGATCGGTCGACTCCAGGGCCAGCAGCTGCGCCATCACGTCGTTGGCGGACGCGTCATCGACCTGGACGCCCAGGAAGATGATCCGCTCCTCGAACATCTTGTTGTACGGGTTCGACTCCTTGATCCCGTACGACGTCCGCTCGATGAACGACGGGATGATGTACCGGTTGTGGAAGTCGCGCAAACCCGGCGGCAGGCTCAGGTCAGTCATCAGATCCCCTTATTCCTCTCGTGCGGAGTGGGTACCCGCGCCGGCTTCCACCTGCGCCGCGCCCGTGATCACCTTGTCGATGAAGCCGTACTCCAGCGCCTCCTGGGCGGTGAACCACCGGTCGCGGTCGGAGTCGGCTTCGATCTGCTCGGGCGTCTGTCCGGTGTGGAAGGCGACCCGCTCCTGGAACATGCGCTTGGTGTAGAGCATCTGCTCGGCCTGGATGGCGATGTCGGCCGCCGTACCACCGATGCCGCCGGAGGGCTGGTGCATCATGATCCGGGCGTGCGGCAGGGCGTACCGCTTGCCCTTGGTGCCCGCGCACAGCAGCAGCTGCCCCATTGACGCAGCAATGCCCATCGCCACGGTGACGATGTCGTTGGAGACGAACTGCATCGTGTCGTAGATGGCCATGCCCGCGTAGACCGAGCCGCCGGGCGAGTTGATCCACAGGTTGATGTCGCGGTGCGGATCCTCGGCGGACAACAGCAGCAGCTGGGCGCAGATGCGGTTGGCGACCTGGTCGGTCACCTCGCTGCCCAGCACGATGATGCGCTCCTTGAGGAGCCGGGCGTAGACCGAGTCGTCCAGCGCCGCGAGGTACGGGTCCCCGCCCCGGGCCCGAAGGTACGGTCCTGGGTTGGCCCAGCCCGGCATGGGATCGGCTCGATGCAGCTCCGTCATGGCAGCCCCTTCGGGTCAAGCAGTATGCGATGTCGTCCTATCGCGACCCTAGCCGGTCGCCCAGGGCCAGCGACGACGGTCGCCGCCCATTTCGCTGTCGGCGCAGACCACCCCGGCCCGGCGGTCACCCGCTCGGCCGCCGGGCGCGATCGTGGTCATGCTCACCCTCGGCTCGCCGTCACCCTCGCTCGTGACCAGCCTCAGCCGCCACCAGCGTGGCCCTTCGTAACCGGCGCCCACCGCGACCCGCCGCGGTCGCGACTGACACCGGTCGTGACCGGTGTCAGTCGTGGTTGTAGCCGAAGTGATCCTGGCTGGGGTCGACACCGCCGCGCAGCTCGTCGAGCGTGAACACGGTTCCGTCCCCGTCCTTGATCGTGATTCGCTCCAGCACCGACAGCAGCGCCTTGTTCCGCCGCACCTCGACGGCGATGGAGGAGGCCAGGCCCGCCCGGGCGAGCTGGTCGTAGTACTGCTGCGGCTGCATGCCCGCGTGCTGAGCACGGTGCACGACCTCGGCCGTGAACTCCTCGTCGCTCACGCTGATCTCCTCGGCGTCAGCCACGGCGTCGAGGAACAGCTGGGTACGGATCGCGCGGCTGGCCGCCTCGGTCAGGTCGTTGGTGAGGTCCTCCTCCGTCTTGTTGTCGGCGGCGAGGAAGTCCTCCAGGCTGACCCCGGCCCGCTCGAGCCGGTCGTTGAGGGACTGGCGGCGCGCATCGACCTCATCGCTGAGGACCCCTTGGGGCACGGGAACGTCGGCCGCCTCGACCAGCGCCTCCAGCGCCCGGTCGCGCGCCTGCACAAGCTGCTGGCGCCGCTGCAGCTGGCCCAGTCGGGTGGCGATGTCGGCCCGCAACTCGTCCAGCGTGTCGAACTCGCTCGCCAACTGGGCGAAGTCGTCGTCCAGCGGGGGCAGCTCGCGCTCCCGGACGCTCCGGACCGTCACCGACACCTCGGCCTCCCGCCCGGCGAACTCACCCGCGACCAGGGTGCTGGTGAAGGTGGCCGACTCGCCCGCGCTCATCCCCTCGACCGTCTCGTCGAGGCCGGGCAGCAGCTGGTTGCTGCCCACCTCGTGCGACAGGTTGGTCGCCGTGCCGCCCGGCACCTCCTGGCCGTCGACCGTCGCGGCCAGGTCGATCTGGACGAAGTCGCCCCGACGGGCCGGCCGGTCGACACCCTTGAGGGTGCCGAAGCGGGCCCGCAGCGCCTCGAGCTGCTGGTCAACCGCCTCGTCGGTCACCGCCACGGTGTCGACGGTGACCTCGAAGCCGTCCAGCTCCGGGATCGTGATGTCCGGGCGGATGTCGACCTCGGCGGTGAACTTGAGCGGCTTCCCGTCACCGAACTCGGTGATCTCCACCGACGGGCGACCGATCGTGCGGACGTCGTGCTGCCGGACCGCGGCGAGCAACTGACCCGGGATGGCCCCCTGGACCGCCTCGCTCAGGATCCGCTCCCGACCGATCCGCTGGTCGAGGACCACCGGGGGCACCTTGCCCTTCCGGAAGCCCGGGATCGTCACCTGGGCGCCGATCTCCTTGTACGCCTGCTTCAGGCTGGGCTCCAACTCGGCAAACGGCACCTCGATCGCGAGCCGCACCCGAGTCGGGCTCAGGGTCTCGACGGTGCTCTCCACAGGCGTACTCCCCTACTGGTGCTGCGACGTAATGGATCAGGGTAGGACTGGCATCCTTGATGCCTGGAATCCGGTCGGGGTGGCGGGATTTGAACCCACGGCCCCTCGCTCCCAAAGCGAGTGCGCTACCAAGCTGCGCCACACCCCGTGGCGGCAGCCAGTCTACGTGCTGGGAGCCTGGCCTGCGTCGTCGCGGTGCCGGCGACACGGCGACCGGGGAGCGGGCGCGACGTCGGCCGCGGTCGACCGCTACTCTGTATGCCGGCCGATGGTGACCGCGGGCACCGCGCGTTGGCCGTGGGGCGGTAGCTCAATGGCAGAGCTTCAGTCTTCCAAACTGACGGTGCGGGTTCGATTCCCGTCCGCCCCTCCGATAGGACCCCGCCCGGCTCGGGTGACGTCCCGGCTCAGGTGACGTCGGGGTCGGTCACCGAGCGCCACTGGTCGGTCGACAGGGGAACTGTGGGCTGGTAGGCCACCGACAGGGCGGGCATCACCTGGGTGGGCTCGAACATGCTCGCCGTGTCGTCCTCGCCCGAGTCGTCGGCCTCGTTGACGATCGGCTCGACGTGGTTCACGGGCACGGTCAGGCCCGCCGTCACCGGAACGGTGGGGCCCGACGTCACGGGCACCGCGGGGAACGTGTCGGTGGGCTGCTTCTCGACGTACGGTTCCTCCTCGGCGTACGGCTCCCTCTCGACGTGCCGGTCCTGGGCCATGAGCGCGCCGATATCCTCGGGCTCGGTCGCCGACGGGGCGGGCTCGTTCGCCACCGAGATGCCGCTGACCACCTCGTCGAGCGTCGCCTCCACGGCCGCGAGGCGCTCCTCGAACTGGCGCGAGGCCTCCTGAACCTCCTCCACGCCCGGGGTCGGCTGGGCATTGCCGATCTGGATCAGCCGCTGCACCTGCTGGCGCGAGCGCAGGCCGGCCATGGCGGCCACCTCGGTCAGACGGTGACCCCGGTTGACCAGCTCGGCGAGCGCCCGGCCGCGCTCCCGCTTGATCGCCTGGACCAGGGCGTCGTACAGCACCTGCTCGCGGGTGAGCACGGTGTAGCGGGCCACCGGATCACGCTCGGCGAGGTGGAACCCACAGAGGTTGTGCAGTAGCGCCTCGACCTCGTCCGGCTCGGCCTCGATGCCCGCCGTCGTCTTGTCCGTCATGCCAACCGCCTTCTCCTGGCCAAGTCTGTGAGCTGGTCCGGAATCGCCGCCGACACCGGACCTGGGCAGCTAGTCGTGGGCACCGAGTTGTGTTTTCAGGCGCCACGGCAAGCCGATGGCGCGGGTTGTTCTTGAGCGCCGCGGGCAAGCCGACGGCGCGAGATGCCAGTGTGCCCGATCGAGCACACGGCTGGTCGGAACGACACGAACGACTTTGGCTCGTGTCCGTCCGGACGAGGTGGGCATCCCGCGGCCAGCGGTCGCGGCCGGCCGCACGGACCGCCGCCACACGGACCGCCGCCAGAAATACCGTCGCCCGTTCCGCGACGGACCGGTAGGACGGAGGCCGTGACCGACTACACCATCGAAACCGCCCGCGACCACGACTGGGACGACATCTACCGCGTACTCCGGATGGCCTTCCTGGACGAGCACAGCGCCGAGCAGAGCACCACCGAGCGCGCGGTGACCGAGATCGACCGGACCCTGGTCGCCCGCCGCAGCGATGAGGTGGTGGGGACCGCGTCGATTCAGACCCGGCGCCTGGCGGTTCCGGGCGGAGTCGTTCCGGCCGCGCACGTCACGGGGGTGGCGGTGGCGTCCCCTGCGCGCCGACGGGGGATCCTCACCGGCTTCATGCGGCGGATGTTCGACGACGCGCGGGCGGCCGGCGAGCCGGTGGCCGTGCTGTGGGCGAGCGAGGGCAGCATCTACCAACGCTTCGGCTACGGCCTCGCGGCCGGGTCCCTCTCCCTCGACATCAACCGCCTCGAGGTGAGCGTGACCGGGCCGACGCCGGGCGGCCGGCTGCGCGAGGCGGAGCCAGCCGCGCTGCGCGAGGACCTGGTCCGGCTGTACGACGGGGTGTACCGGAACCGGCCGGGTTGGTCGGAGCGGACGCCGCGGCACTGGGACTATCGCCTGTCCGACCTTGCCCAGTGGCGGCGCGGAGGGGCCGAGCTGCGGGCGGTGGCGCACTACGACGACGCTGGCGCGATCGACGGGTACGCCCTGTGGCGGCCGGTGCGCCGCTGGAGCGACACCGGACCGGCCGGTGAGGTACATGTGATGGAGCACGTGGCGGCGAACCCGGCGGCGTACCTCGGGCTCTGGGCGTACCTGTTGTCCATCGACCTGACGAAACCCGTGCAGATGCGGTACGCGGCGCCCGACGAGCCGCTGCTGTACGCGGTCAACGACCCTCGGCGCATCGACGCCCGGTGGAACGACGGGCTGTGGGTCCGCGTACTCGACGTTCCGGCCGCGTTCGCGGCCCGGCGGTACGCCACCGACCTCGACCTGGTCATCGAGGTGGCCGACCCCGCGCTGCCGACCAACGCGGGGCGCTGGCGGCTGACCGGCTCACCGACCGGCGCGACCTGCACGGCCACCGGCGATGAGCCCGACCTGAGCTGCGACATCCGGGCGCTGGGCGCCGCGTACCTCGGCGGCACCGCGCTGACGACGCTCGCCGGCACCGGCCAGGTCATCGAGCACACGCCGGGTGCCCTCGCCCGGGCCGACGCGGCGCTCCGGTGGCACCCCGGGCCCTCGTCCCAGGAGGTGTTCTGACCCACGGCCCGTCTTCGGAGCCACGGCCGCACGTCCTGACCACCGCCGCGAGATCTGACCCGCCGGCCCGGGAGATGCGCTGAGCCCGGGCCGGCGGCGCTGTACGGTGACGCCGTGGCGGAACGACGTCGTCGGCGGGTGGTGGTCAGTCGGGACGAGCCGGCTGCGGCGCACTCCGACCCACCCGCGGAATCCGCGCGCCCGACGCGGTCCCGTCCGGTCAAGGCCGACCCGCTGTCCGACGGGGCGTGGGCGGGCGCCGAGCTCGATCCCGCCGTCGCCGAGCGCGGGCTGCGCGGCCTGGTCGGCGGCGGCTCGTCCCAGGTGAGCCCGCAGGCGGCGATGCGCGCTCGCGACGCCGCCCGGCCACGCCCCGAGGACCTGGCCCGCGCCGAGGAGCAGCTGCAGATCGTCCGGCGCTACTGGACGCCCCGCGACTGACGGGCCTTCCGACGGGCCGGGCGCTCCCGCGACTGACCAGGCCTGGCACCGACCGGGCTGGCCGCTGGCCCGGCGACCGTCCGGCGTCCGGCCGGGCCTCCCGCCTCAGGCCGTACGCCGGGCCCGCGGCGCGGCCTTCTTGGGCGCGGCCTTGGCCGGGGCCTTCGCCGCCTTCTCGCCGGTGGCCTTCTCCCCGGCCGCCTTGCGCGGGGCCGCCTTCTTCGGCGCCTTCTTCTCCCCCTCGCCCTTCTCCCGTTCATCGGCGGCCTTGGTGGCCTTCTTGGCCGACTTGGCCGCGGTGATGGGCGTGGGTGGCACCGGCTCCCGCTCCGGCGGCGGCCCACTGGCCGCACGGGCGGCGCGGGCGCGCTCGACGGACGCTCGCAGCGCGGCCATGAGGTCGATGGCGGCCGACGGCGCCTCCTCGGCCTCCGGCGGCGCGACGACCTCCTGCCCGCTGACCTTGGCGTCGATCACCCGCTGCAGGGCGGCCCGGTACTCGTCGGTGTACTCCTCAGCGTCGAAGTCCCCGGACATGGACTCGATGAGCGAGGTGGCCATCTCCAGCTCCTGCCGACGTACCGTGATGTTCTCGTCCAGGAAGCCGAAGTTCGCCTCACGGACCTCATCCGGCCAGAGCATCGTGTTGAGCACCAGCACGCCGTCGCGGACCCGCAGGGTGGCGAGCTGTTCCTTCTGACGCAGCGCCACCTTCACGATCGCGACCCGGTTCGACGCCACCAGGGCGTCGCGCAGCAGCACGTACGGCTTGGCCGCGACCTCCTCGGGCTCCAGGTAGTACGCCCGGTTGTACAGGATCGGGTCGACCTGCTCGGCCGGCACGAACTGGTGTACGTCGATCGCCCGCGTGCTGGCCAGGGGGAGGTCGGCGAAGTCCTCGTCGGTGAGCACCACCATCTCGCCCCCGCCGAGGTCGTAGCCCTTGGCGATGTCGTCGTAGGCGACTTCCTCACCGCAGACGGAGCAGACCCGCTTGTACCGGATGCGCCCGCCGTCCGTCCGGTGCACCTGGTGGAACCGGATGTCCTTTTCCTCAGTGGCCGCGTAGAGCTTCACCCCGATCGAGACGAGGCCGAAGGAGACCGCGCCCTTCCAGATGGCTCGCATCACCTGCTCCTTCCGCACCCGGGGCCCGCCCGCCGCACCCGTGGCCACCTAGTCTCGCACCTTGTCACGGGATCGTGCGCCGCTGTCACGGGATCGTGCGCCGCTGTCACGGGATCGGCCGGCGCGACCGGGGCCGCGTACGGCCGGGCAACGCCCGCACGCCGCGAGCCCACAGTCGTAGGGTTGATCAGTGCCGTCCGTCGTCGCTCCCATGCTCGCCACCGGGGGCGACCTGCCGGTCGGCCCGGGCTGGGCCTACGAGCTGAAGTGGGACGGCGTACGGGCCATCGCGGTCGTGGCCGGCCGCCGGGTCCGCTTCTACGCCCGCTCGGGTGCCGAGATCACCGCGGCCTACCCGGAGCTCGCCGGGCTCGGCGCGTACCTGAACGAGCACGGCATCACCGACGCCGTTCTCGACGGGGAGGTGGTCCAGCTCGACCGGGAGGGCCGGCCCGACTTCATCGCCCTGGCCGAACGGATGCACGTCCGCGACCCGGCCCGGGCCCGCGCGCTCGCCGCCACCATCCCCGTGGATTACATGATCTTCGATATCATCGCCGCCAACGGGACGGACGTCACCCGGGCCTCCTATGTGGAGCGCCGCGAGCTGCTCGAGTCGATCGTGCCTGCGTCATCCCCCGGGGCGCGGTGGACGGTGCCGCCGCGGTTCACCGACGGAGAGGCGACCCTGGCCGCGGCCAAGGAGCTCGCTCTGGAGGGCGTGGTGGCCAAGCGGCTCACCTCGCCGTACCGGCCGGGCGTCCGGTCGCCCGACTGGGTCAAGGTCAAGAACGAGCAGACCGGGGACTACCTCGTGGGCGGCTGGCGGACCGGTCGCCGACGACTGTCCGGCCTACTCGTGGGCGTGCCCGGACCCGCCGGGCTCATCTACCGGGGTCGCGTGGGCGGCGGCATATCGGCGGCCGCCGAGCGGGACCTGCTCGACCGGCTCACACCGCTGCGGACCGACGCCTCGCCGTTCGCCGCGGGCCAGGTCCCCCGCGAGGACGCGGTGGGCACCACCTGGGTGCGGCCCGAGCTCGTGGTGGAGGTCCGGTACGGCGCGATCACGCGCGAAGGGCGGCTGCGGTTCCCGCGGTTCGTCCGGGTCCGGCCGGACAAGTCGGGCGAGGAGACCGGTGATGCCTGAGCAACGGGTCCGGGTCGCCGTCGACGGGCACGAGTTGGAACTGTCCAACCTGGACAAGGTGCTCTACCCGGAGGTCGGGTTCACCAAGGGCGAGGTCATCGACTACTACGTCCGCGTGGCCGACGTCCTGCTGCCCCACCTGGCCGACCGGCCGCTGACCCGGGTCCGCTACCCCGACGGGGTGGACGGGGGAAGCTTCTTCGAAAAGAACAAGCCGGCCGGGACGCCGCCGTGGGTCCGCACCCAGCGCCTGCCCGTGCCCGGCTCGGCCAGCGGGCGCCAGACCCTGGACTTCGTCGTCGTCGACAGCGTGGCCACCCTGGTGTGGCTGGCCAACCTGGCCGCGATCGAGCTCCACACTCCACAGTGGAGACTGGTGGACGGGCGACCCGGCAACCCCGACCTGCTCGTGGTGGATCTTGACCCCGGCCCCGGCACCGGCCTTCCGGAGTGCTGCCTGGTCGCGGTCGCCGTGCGGGAGCGGCTCGAGTACGACGGCCTGACCCCGCTGGCCAAGACCTCCGGCCGCAAGGGGATGCAGCTGCTCGCCCGGCTCGACGGCGCCCGCACCTCGGATGAGGTGAGCGCGTACGCCAAGCAGGTGGCCGAGGACCTCGCCGCCGCCCTGCCCGACCTGGTGACCGCCCGGATGGCCAAGCACCTGCGGCCCGGCAAGGTCTTCATCGACTGGAGCCAGAACGCGGCCGCCAAGACCACCATCGCGCCCTACTCGCTGCGGGCCGCCCCGACCCCCACGGTCTCCGCACCGGTCGACTGGGCCGACGTAGAGCGGGGAACCGTCCGGCCGCAGGAGGCCGGGGAGGTGCTCAAGCGCCTCAGCCGGCACGGCGATCCCTTGGCCGTCCTGCTCCCCTGAGCCGTCCTGCTCCCCTGAGCCGGCCGGTGGCCTCAGGTCGCGGCCGGGGCGACCTCGGCCGGCCCGGCCGGGTCGACCCCGGCGGGAGCGTCGGTGGACTCGCCGGCCCGCGCCCGGGCCGCCCACGCCTCGTCCTCGGCGATCTTCCGCTTCAGACCCTCGCGGCCGTCGTAGCGCAGGAAGGCGGGCATGGCCGCGGCCAGGGCCACCGTGCCGACCAGGCAGAGCACCCCGCCCACCACGATCGACCCGGGTACGCCGGTCAGTCGGGCCACGCCGCCGGCCCGGGCGTTGCCCAGGGTGGGCCCGATCATGTAGGAGAGCATTTCGATGCCGGCCAGCCGGCCCCGCATGTGGTCGGGGATCGTCTGGTTCCAGATGACCGTCCGGAACAGCCCCGACACCATGTCGGCCGCGCCGGCCAGGAACAGGAACAGCAGCGCCAGCCACAGCGTGCGCGCCAGCCCGAAGCCGAGGATCGCGGCTCCCCAGGCGCCGGCGGCCAGCGTCACCGCGAGGCCGTGCCGGTGGACCTTCCCCGTCCAGCGGGAGACGAGGCTGGCGAGCAGGGAACCGGCCGCGGGCGCCGCGTGGAGCAGACCCAGCACCGCCGGCCCGCCGAACTCCTCGGCCACGAACGGGAACAGCGACTGCGCGACACCGAAGAACATCGCATTGATGTCGACCAGGTAGGTGCCGAGCAGCTCCGGCCGGCGGACGGCGTACCGCAGGCCCGCGGCCACCGAGCGCAGCGACGGCCGCTCGGGCGCCGGGGGCGGCGGCACCGCCCCGACGGCGGCGAAGCAGGCGATGCTCACCACGAAGGTGGCGAGGTCGACCGCGAAGACCATCGGCAGGGGTACGAGCTGCAGCAGCAGGCCGCCCAGCGCCGGCCCGGCCAGCCAGGCCACGTTGCCGCGCAGGGTGTTGAGCACGACCGCGGCCGGGATCTGCTGCGGCTTCACCAGCCGCGGCACCATGGCGTCCATCGCCGGTCGCTGCACCCCGTCGACGGTCGCCATCAACGCGGCCACCACGTAGAGCAGCCACAGGTACGGGCTCCCCAGCGCCGCGTGCAGCAGCAGCACCAGGGTCAGCCCGGCGAAGGCGACCTCGCCCCACAGCACCAGGCGTCGCCGGTCGGTGTAGTCGGCCAGGGCGCCCCCGACAAGCGCCATGACCAGCAACGGCGCGATCTCGCACACCCCGAGCAGGCCGACCAGCAGCGGGTCGTCGGTGAGCAGGTAGACCTGGTACGGGATGGCGACGTACGTGACGAATGAGCCGATCGCGGAAATCCCCGACCCGGCGAAGACCAACCGGAAGGCCCGGGACTCCCGCAGCGGGCTCAGATCCGGCGTGGCCTGGGTGAGAATGCGCCGGACAAGGTCCACGATTGACACGAACAGCGATGGTCCGGCCTGGCGACGCGCCTGTCCAAGGATTTGTGCGACAACCAGCCGCGCTGTGACCGGAGGAACAGCCGACGACCGTACGGTCAGCCACTCCGACGGCGGCGGAGCCGGGCGGGGTCAGAGCTGGACGGTGACGGGCCTGGCGGTGACCGGGGTCGGACGGTGGCTGAGCTAGACGGCCACGTCGCCGTACGAATCGATCGGCGCCAACCGCAGCGCGTCCCGGGCGCACAGCATCCCGCCGACGAACGAGACGAGCTCGATCGCGAACACCGAGCCGGCGTGGGCGCCCTGCGTGTCCAGGCACCAGGCGAACGTGAAGCCAATGACCATGGCCGATGTCCAGCCGCTGGCCAGGCCACGCAACCGGTGCGCCCGGCTGCCGGCCGGGGCGATCGTGTAGTCGATCAGCAGGTAGGTCAATGCGATCAGGCCGACGATCACCGCCGTCGCCAGCACGCCCCGGGCGATGTCGGTGATGGAGGGCAACCCGGCGATCAGGGCGACCAGTTGCGAGACCAGAGCGGAGGCGAACAGGTAACGCGGCAGCAGGGCAACCACAGGATTGGGGCCACGCTCCAGGTCCCGTCGCACGTCACGCACCTCCGGGCCGACAGCGATCGAAAACCCCCGATCACGCCAGAGTAACCCACCACCAGGCAGGGGTGACGGGTTGAGCGAAGAAGAGGGGGATGGAACCCCAGACCGACGAGGGCTCCGACCGAGCCGCCTCGGGGAATCGAACCCCGGACCTACGCATTACGAGTGCGTCGCTCTGACCGACTGAGCTAAGGCGGCAACGAGAAACGAGTGTACGCGATTGCCTGGGCGGTCCGCGCCGGGGTTACCCCCTCGCGACAGTCGCGCTCACGACGGCCACCTCCCGATGGCCACCCCGGGCCGGTCGACGCGTCACGACGCCGCCCCTCCCGATGGCCAGCCTCGCGGCGATTGCGCTCGCGGCGGTCGACTCCGCGCGGCGGCTGCCCCTCGTGGACGTCTGGCCGTCAGGGCGCCGTCCGCGACTCGAAGGCCTTCCGGGAACCGCAGACGTCGGCGACCGGGCAGCGTACGGCCCGGCCGTCGGCCGACAGGCGAATGGCGACGGACTCCCCGGGCGGGAACTTCGAAATCACCCGCCCCGACCCCTCCGCGGTCTCCACCAACGTGCCGGGGCTCGGGTACGTGCCGGCGTCGGCGTACAGCGGGTGCTCGTACTTCAGACAGCACATCAGACGTCCGCAGGCCCCGGCGATCCGCATGGGGTTCAGCGGCAGGTCCTGGTCCTTGGCCATCCGGATGGTGACCGGCTCGAAGTCGGTCAGGAACGTGGCGCAGCACAGGTCCCGACCGCAGGAGCCGATCCCGCCCTGCACCCGGGCCGAGTCGCGGGCCGAGAGCTGACGCAGCTCGACCCGGCACTTCAGGGTGGCGCCGAGATCGCGGACGAGCGCCCGGAAGTCGACCCGGTGAGGAGCCGTGAAGTAGATCGTCGTCTTCGCCCCGGACGACCCGCCGCCCCGGCGGGACGAGCCCTCGCCGCCGGCCGGAATGTGGTCGACCGCCACCACCTTCATGGGCAGCTCGTGCGCGCGGATCAGCCGGCGGGCGGCCACCATGGCCTCGGCCTTGGCCCGGCGGATCTGCTCGTCCCGGCGGATGTCCTCGGGCCCGGCGAAGCCCAGCAGCTTGGGGAAGCCGCTGGTGTCGACGTCGGTCCACTCCGGGGCCCACACGCACTCGGCGACCTCCGGGCCGTCGTCGGTGGGCACGAGCACCAGGTCCCCCACCTTCGGCTGGATGTCTCCGGGGTCGAAGTAGAACAGCCGGCCGTACTTGGTGAACGTCACCGCGCAGAGCTGACCCACGACAGGCACCCTACGTCAGCCGGACGGATGCTGCCGCAGGAGCGCAAGCCGACCGTACGCCCGCCTTGATCACCTTCCGTGCGCCGGCCAAGATCGCTTCACGTACGCCAGTCAAGATCATCTTTCGTTTCGTCCGCCACGATCGCCCTCCCGTACGCCGGCCCAGATCGTCCTCCGTACGCCCGCCCGCCAAGATCGCGGTGAGGCAGAAATGGCGAATACACCCGCTCATTGCCTCACGCCGATCTCGGGTCGAGATCACGGTGAGGCGTTCGGGTCGGATGGGCGTCCCAAACGACTCACGGCGATCACGGCGGCCCGGCACACCCCGGCGACGCGGGCGACCCCGCACACCCCGGCGACACGAGCGACCCGGCACACCCGGCGACACAAGCGACCCCGCACACCCCGGCGACCCGAGCGGAGGCGTCGACGGGGTCCGGTCAGTCCACGCGGATGGTGTCGGAGCTGGCGAAGGGGTCGCTCGGCAGGTTCTCCCGGTACGGAAGCTCATCCAAGCCCGACGCCGCCCGGATCACGTCGCGGCCGGCCTCCGCCGCGTCCTCGGCCACGCCGAGCAGGGCCACGGCGATGTCGGCCGCGGCCTGCACCGCCGCCGGCAACCCGTCCACCTCGGTCGGCCGCACCATCTGCGACCGCAGGGCGACCGCCTGGCTGGAGGTCATGGCCTGGGCCAACACCCGGGCGAGGCTGTCGCGCAGCCCCTGCTGCCACTCGGCCCAACGCTCCACATAGGACGCCTGCTCCCGCAGGCGCGAGGCCAGGCTGGGCCCGTCCCCGGCGAGGTGCTCCTGCGCCGCGGCGGCGACGACGCGGTAGTACCGGGCCGTCTCGCCCTCCCACGGCGCGTCGAGCGGCAGCGACGCCTGCTCGTAGGCCGCCGCCTGCGCACGCAGCGCCTCAGCCGCCGCCCGCAGCCGCGCCGGCTCCAAGTCGGCCACGAAGGCGACCACGTCGGCCGGCGTCGCGCCAACCCGGCCCAGGGCACGCCAGACCGGATGCGTCGGCGGCGCGCCCAGGGTCAGCAGGGCGGTATCCACGTCCCGCAGCAGGGGCGCGGCCACGGGAGCGAGCTGGGCCAGGGCGTCCATCAAGCCACCCCCGGCTCGCCGGCCGTCAGATCGCGATGCACCTGCCCGGCCTCGTGGTGCGCCTCGGTGAACCGGCCCGCCGCGCGATCGACGAGGTCGGCGAGGTCCCGCACCCGGGCGGCGTGCGCCCGCGCTTCCTGAGCCCGGGCGTTCAGGGCGGCCTGCCACTGTCGATAGGCCTCCTGACCGACCTCGCCCAGCAGGCCGAGTCCCCGGGCGCCGAAGGCGGTGGCGCCGGGATCGACCGCAGGCAGCCGCTGCTCGGCGTCACCGAGCAGGTCGGCGGTCGCGTGGATCGCCCTGACCGTGCCTGCCAGCATCATCGATCACCCTCCTCGGCCCCCGTGCCGGTGCGCCTGGGATCCGCGACCCCGAGCGCCGGTGCGCGATGGGCGAACTCCGTCACCGGGACCCCAGCGGCGGATAGTCGCCGAACGTCTCCCGGTACAGCTTCTGCCGGGCCCACACCGCCGCGTCGGCGGCGGCTCCGACCGCGGCCTGGACCGAACGGGACAGCTCACGGGGTGACCGGTCGCGGGCATCGTCCGCGATCACCACGTCCTTGATCTTTCCGTCCGCAGCGACGACCACCGTGACCAGGCCATCGGGCGAGTGGACCGTGACATCGACCGCGGCCAAGGCCTTGTCGAAGTCGGCGATCAGTCGCTCCATGCGCTGATAACCCTCGATGGCCTTCTCGATCCACGCCTCGTCCACCTGGTTATCCCTCGCCCCGGGTTTGGTCGACCTCCTGTCCCGCCGGGCACGCTACCGTGCCGGCCCACCCTGTCGGCAAGCCCCCATCCCGGACCTGTGGATAACCCTGACTGGCGGCCGATGACCGGGGTGTTGTCAGGAAGGACGCCTTCCTGCGCTTTTTTGCCCAAGAAGGCGTCCTTCCTGACACGACCTGCTAGGAGGGAGTCCTTCCTGACACGTGGGCGGCCTCCGGGCGCCACAGAGCGACCATCATCGCCTCGACGGCGATCTGTGGCTTGACGTTGGCGTCGATGGCGGCCCGGCACTCGAGCACCGCCTCCAGCCGGCGCAGGATGCTCTCCGGCGTCCACTTCTCGGCGAAGGCGGCGACCTCCCGGGCCACGTCCCCATGCACGGGGGGCACCGCGGCCCCGACCCGACGCAGCAGCACGTCCCGGTAGAAGCCGGCCAGGTCGACCAGGGCCCGGTCGAGCGCGTCGCGCAGCGCCCGCTTCTGGCGGGTCTTCTGGCGCTCCTCCAGCTCCTTGAGGGCGGCGGCCCCGGAGCGCGCGGCCGCGGCGGCGCCCTTACCGGTACCCCCGGCTCCGAGCGCGACCTCGAGCTCGGCGCGCTCCTTGGCGTCCAGCTCGGCCATGCTGGCCTTCGCCTCGGCCTCGGCCGCCTCGACCAGGACGCGGGCAAGATCGAAGCAGGCACCGATGTTGGTGAGCTGGCGGGGCACGGCAAGCACGGCGGTCCGGCGTTGCCGGGCGCCCTCGTCCCGCGCGAGCCAGCGAGCCCGGCCGATGTGGCCCTGGGCGGCCGCCGCGGCCCAGGCGGCCGTGTCGGGGTCGTGGCCCTCCGCCACGAGCATCTCGGCGATCGCCTGAGCCGGCGGTGTCCGCAGCACCACGGTCCGGCACCGGGAGCGGATGGTCACCGAGATGTCGTCCGGGTGCAGCGACGGCGTACAGAGCAGGAACACCGTGCGGGGGGACGGCTCCTCCACGGCCTTGAGCAGCGCGTTGCTGGCCTGCTCGGTCAGCCGGTCGGCGTCCTCGATGAGCACGATCTGCCACCGACCCGCGACCGGCGCTCCGGCCGCCCGCCACACCAGGTCCCGCATCTCCTTGACCGAGATGGACAGGCCGGCCGGGACCACGTACCGGACGTCGCTGTGCGTTCCGGCGAGCGCCTGGTGGCAGTCGGCGCAGGCACCGCAGCCACCCTGGGGGCACTGCAGGGCGGCCGCGAAGGCCCGGGCCGCGACCGAGCGCCCCGAGCCGGGAGGTCCGGTGAACAGCCAGGCGTGGGTCATGGCCGCCGCCGACGGGTTCTCCCCCCGGGCCGCCGCGGACGCCGGGCCGTCGTCCCCGGCCTGGTCGGCGGCGACGATCGACGCGGCCGCCCGTGCGGCGGCGCTCAGGGTCGCCACGGCGTCGTCCTGGCCGACCAGCCGCCGAAAGACCGGGGGTGGATCGCCCACCAGCGGCGGCGCCGTCGCGTGCGCGACCGTCACGTGCGCTCCCGCGACGGGTGAGGGGCGTGACGCAGGGTCTGGTCGGCCCGACGGACGACCCGCCCGTTGCCGACGCTGACCCGGCTGTCGACCGTCCACTGTTGGGAATCGGGAGCCGGGGTCGGCGGCGGGGTGGGAACCTCGGTGACCCGGAACGAGACGTGCCCGTTGCGGCTGCCGTCCACATCGGACTGGTCCGGCAGCATGGAGCGGACCCGCTCCACCACCTCGCGGGTGATCTCGTCCGGCGGGCGGGTGGCGTCGATGACCAGGTATCGCTTGGGGTCCTGATTGGCCAGGTCGAGGAACGCGTACCGGACCCGCTCGTGGAAGGCGATGTTCTCGGCCTCAAGCCGGTCGGCCTGACCCCGGTCGGCCACCCGGGCCAGGCCGACGGCCGGGTCGATGTCGAGCAGCACGACCAGGTCGGGCAGCAGGCCACCGGTGGCCCATGCCGACAGCCAGGAGATCTCCTCGACCGGCAGGGTCCGCCCGGCTCCCTGGTAGGCCAGCGACGAGTCGGCGTACCGATCGCTGATCACGATGCGCCCCTCGGCCAGCGCCGGCCGGACCACGCTGGCCACGTGGTGGGCCCGGTCCGCCGCATAGAGCAGGGCCTCGGCCCGGGGCGCCAGGGTCACCGTGCCGGAGACCCCGGAGGTCGGTTCGAGCAGCAGACCGCGGATGCGCCGGCCGATCTCGGTGGCCCCCGGCTCGCGGGTGACCACCACGTCCCACCCGTCGGCCCGCAGCGCCTCCGCGAGCCGCTCGACCTGGGTGGTCTTCCCCGAGCCCTCGCCGCCTTCGAACGCGATGAACAGCCCCCGGTGGGGTCCGGTGTCCGGCACGGCGAGCAGCCGGCCCCGCAGCGCCGCCCACAGGTCGGCCAGCACCGCCACCCCGGGCTTGTCGTCCATTTGCCGGAACGCGGCGACCCCTGCCAGCGCGGCCAGGGCGCCGGCCGCGATCAGCAGGATCCGGGTCATCGACACGGTGACCGTCAGGTCGCTCCACAGGGACAGCCGCACCTCGTTGCCGAGCCCGACGAGCACGCTGGCCAGCGCGATCGCCAGCATGAGCACGATCCGGGTCGACATGTTGACGAAGGCGAACACGCGGCCCCGTACCTCGTCCTCGACCTCGCCGCCGAGCAGGGTCGTGCCGGCCAGGAAGGCCATGCCGGCCGCCGCGCCCACGATCAGCGTCAGGATGATCGCCACGGTCAGGTGCCAGGCGAACGCCATGAGCGCGACCGTGATCCCGGCGAGCACGATCGACATGCCGAACCAGCGACGCCGGGAGAGCGGACCCACGAGCTTCGGCCCCCCGGCGATGCCGAGGGCGAGCCCGATGAAGATCATCGCGAACAGCACGGCGAACGCCGACTCACCGGCCGACAGCGACTGCGCGTAGAACTGGGCGCTGCCGACCACCATGCCGGCCGCGGCGAAGGCGGCCAGGATGCCGAGCACGAGGCCGCGGACCATCCGGGTCCGACCGACGTATGCCCAGCCCTCCACGAACTGGCGGAACACGCCGGGAGTGCGGGTGTCGGCCGACTCGCGGGCGTCGCGGTGCCCGCTGATCTCCCGGATGCCGAAGAAGACGACGGCGGCGCTGGCCAGCCGGGTGAAGGCGAGGAAGTAGAGCGAGAGCCGGATCGGGTCGAGGAACGGGTGGTTCTGCTGCCCGGACAGGATGGAGAGCAGGGCCGCCAGCAGCAGGGCCGCCGCCACTGGGGTGATGCCGTACGTGGTGGCCAGCGAGAGCTGGTTGGCTGCCTCCAGGCGCGCCCGGGGCACCAGGTTGGGCACGGCCGCGTCCTTGGCGGGCAGCCAGAGCATGGTGACCGCCTCGACCAGGATCGTGGCGATCGCGATCCAGGCGACGACCTGGGCCGAGCTGTCCAGGAACAGCGGTGCGGCCGGGATCGAGGCGAGGAGCACGAACCGGATCAGGTCACAGACGACCATGGTCATCCGGCGGTCGAACCGGTCGGCCAGCACCCCGGCCACCGGCCCGAGGATGAGGGCCGGCAGTAGGCGCACCGCGATCACACCACCGAACGCGGCACCCTGGGCCGTCTTGCCGGTGACCTGCGACTGGGCGAACAGGGCGGTGGCGAGCAGGCCCAGCCAGTCGCCGAGCGAGGCCGAGCCGAGGACGAGCCACAGACGACGGAACGGTCGGATGCGCAGGATCCCGAGCAGCGCAGGCAGGCCCGATGGCTCGGTCGTCGCGTGTACCGCGCTCTCCGTGACCGACATCGGGCGAGGCGGCTCGGCTGCGGAGCCAGCGTCCCTCGCGTTGTTGATGATGCCACCTCCGCGTCGCCGCCCGGTGGGCCCGTCGTGCGGCCCACTGTAACCCGCGCCCCGGCCACCGGGCTCGCTGACCACACAGGGCACGCCGGGGCACCGTGGCGCTCTTAGCCACGGTCGCGGAACACCAGACTTCCTGTCCACCCTGAGCCGACCCTGAGCGGGCCCGGAACCCGCCCCGGATGCCAGGAAGGACTCCCTCCTGGGCACTAGACGTCAACAGGGCGTCCTTCCTGACACCAGCCCCCGGCAACCGCAAATCGCGAGGACCTTTCACATATGAGGGCAGGCGGTCTACGGTGCTGTCGTGGGAACGCGACCGGACGTAACCAGCACGGACCGGACCGTGACCGGTAGCCGGCTCGACGCGGCCACGGCCGCCCTCGATCCGCCGTTCGCGGTCATCGACCTGGACGCTTTCGAGACGAACGCCGACAGCCTGGTCCAGCGGGCGGGCGGGCGGTCCGTCCGGGTGGCCAGCAAGTCCGTCCGGTGTCGGGAGCTGCTGCGCGCGGTGCTGGGCCGGCCCGGCTGGCGGGGTGTGATGGCGTACACCCTGCCCGAGGCCATCTGGCTCGTGCGGTCCGGCGTCAGCGACGACGTCCTTGTGGGGTACCCCACCGCGCACCGGGCCGGGATCGCCGAGCTCGCGGCCTCCGACGAGCTCGCCGGCGCGATCACGCTGATGGTCGACAGCGTCGACCAGCTCGACCTCGTCGACGCCGTGGTGGCGCCGGGCGCCCGCCCCGCGCTGCGGGTCTGCCTCGATCTGGACGCCTCCTGGCGCCCGCTGCCCGGGGTTCACATCGGCGTACGCCGCTCGCCCCTGCACTCGCCGGCCGACCTGGCCGCCCTGGCCGCCCAGGTGGTCGCCCGGCCCGGATTCCGGCTCGTCGGGGTCATGTCGTACGAGGCCCACATCGCCGGCCTGGGCGACTCCCCGCCGGGCCGGCCGCTCTACGGCCGGGCGATCCGGGTGATCCAGCGCCGCTCGTTCCGGGAGCTGCTCCGGCGACGGGCCGCAGCCGTCGACGCGGTCCGGGCGGTCGCCGATTTGGAGTTCGTCAATGGCGGGGGCACCGGCAGCGTCGGCCTGACCGCGGCCGACCCGGCCGTGACCGAGGTGACCGCGGGATCGGGCCTGTTCGGGCCGACCCTGTTCGACGCGTACCGGTCCTGGCGGCCCCGGCCGGCCGCGTTCTTCGCCACGTCGGTGGTGCGCCGCCCCGGTCCGGGCCTGGTCACCGTGCACGGGGGCGGCTGGATCGCCTCCGGACCGGCCGAGCCGTCCCGCCTGCCCACGCCGGTCTTCCCGCCCGGGCTCCGGCTGCTGCCCACCGAGGGGGCGGGCGAGGTGCAGACCCCGCTGGCCGGGGCGGCGGCCGACGGCCTGCGCCCGGGCGACCGGATCTGGTGGCGCCACGCCAAGGCGGGCGAGCTGTGCGAACACGTCGATGCGCTGCACCTGCTGCGGGGCGAGACGATCGAACGTACGGTCCCCACCTACCGGGGCGACGGCGCCCCGGCCTTCCTCTGACCGAAGGCTGAACCGCAGCCGACGGCGGGGGCCGCCGGCCGGAGAGGCCCCTGAACCGGCCGCGACGACGGCCCTCGGCGTACGGCTACCCCGGCGTCGCCGCCGGCCGGCTGTCGCCAACCGCCTCATCCGATCGACTGACCCCAGTTTGATCATCGTCGCCGCGATTGATGCGGCGGTCCAGGTAGTCGCGGATGATCGTCTTGGCCTCGGTGAGGATGCGCTCGTCGCCGTTGACCTGGTAGCGGAAGGCCGCCTTCACCAGCGCGTCGGCCATCTCCACCGCCATGGCGAGGGCGAACGCGAGCTCGTCGGTCCGGGTCAGGCCGAAGTGCTGCTCGAGCAACCGGCCGAGGTTGTCGACGATGACCGCGTTGTTGTCCCGTTCCGGGTCGAGCAGATTCAGGTCGACCACGTCGCCGAAGTGCAGGGTCTTGAAGCCCGGCACGTTGCGGTGCATATCGATGTACTCGTCCAACGCGGCGTCGACCGCCTCCACCCACCGACTCATCCCGCCGCTGCTCATCCGGTCGGCGAGCCGCCGGACGTAGGCCTCAAGATTGCGCTGGGTGAGCGCGGCGACCACCGCGCGCTTGTCGGGAAAGAACTGGTACACCGACCCGATCGCCACGTCGGCGCGCTCCGCGATGAGCGTGGTGGTGAGCCCTTCGTACCCGACCTCGTCCACGATCTCGGCACAGGCATCGAGCATGCGTGCCACCTTGGCCAGGCTGCGCACCTGGACGGGCGTTCGGCGCAGCGGCCCCCCGGAGTTCGTCCGTGCCGTCACAACTCCCCCCAACAGCCCCGGCGTTCCCTCCCACCCCAGACGCCTGAGCTGGACAACCCGCCCCATTCTGCCCCAGGGGGCGATCTCGTTATTGACGGGGTGAGATATGAGGAGTATTCACATGTCATGACAACCGCGACGGTGGGCCTGAGCTGGCGTAACTGGGCTGGCAACCAGACCTCGGTCGCCGCCGCGGTGGCCCGGCCCACGAGCCCGGACGAGGTCGCCGAGGTCGTTCGCAACGTCCGCGCCGCCGGCGGCACGGTCAAGCCGGTGGGCTCGGGGCACTCCTTCACCGCCGCGGCCGCGACCACCGGCACGCGGCTGGACCTGTCCGGGCTGACCGGCATCGTCGACGCCGACCCGGCCACGAAGCTGGTCCGGGTCCGGGCCGGCACGCCCCTGCACGTCATCAACGCCGAGCTGGCCCGACGCGGCCTGGCCATGCCGAACCTCGGCGACATCGCCGTCCAGACCATCTCGGGAGCGCTCGCCACCGGCACGCACGGCACCGGACGGGCGTACGGCTGCCTGTCGACGTTCGTGGCCGAGCTGGAAGTCGTGACCGGCACGGGCGAGATCAAGCGCTGCTCGCCCACGGTCGAGCCCGACCTCTTCGCGGCCGCGCTGGTGGGAGTGGGGGCAGTCGGGGTGGTCACCGAGGTGACCCTGCGGACGACGGACGCCTTCGTCCTGCACGCCGACGAGCGCACCGCGGCGCTGGCCGACGTGCTCGCCAGCGTCGACGAACGGGTCGCCGCCAACGACCACTTCGAGTTCTACTGGTTCCCCTACACGGAGCGGGTGCTCACCAAGACCAACAACCGGGTGGACGTGGACGACCGCCCGCGCAGCCGGTTCTCCGCCTGGTTCAACGAGGACCTGATGGAGAACACCGCCCTCGGGACCGTGGTCCGGCTGGCCCGGGCCGTGCCGGCCTGGACGCCCACCCTCATGCGCACGACCGCGCGCCTGGTGTCCCCCCGCAACTACACGGAACGCTCCGACCTCGTCTTCACCTCGCCGCGGCGCGTGCGCTTCGTCGAGATGGAGTACGGCCTTCCCCGCGAGGCGCTGCCCGAGGCCTTCACCGCCCTTCGGAAGATCATCGACACCGTGCCGGACCGCGTCGCCTTCCCGGTCGAGGTGCGGTTCACGGCGGCCGACGACATCTGGCTGTCGCACGGGTACGGCCGCGACAACGCTTATATTGCTATTCATCAATTCGTAGGCATGCCCTACGAACGGTACTTCCGGGCCTTCGAATCGGCCTGTACAGCACTGGGCGGCCGGCCGCACTGGGGCAAGCTGCACTGGCGCACCGCAGCCGACCTGCGCCCGGCCTACCCGCGCTTCGACGACTTCCTGGCCGTTCGCGACCGGGTCGACCCGGACCGCGTCTTCGCCAACGACTACACCCGCCAGATCCTGGGCGACTGAGCCGTCGCGCGGACGCCGCCGTTCGGCGGTATCTCGCCGGGCGCTGACCAGTCGGCGCTTCCCGGGTCGGGGCGTGCACCAGGCAACGCGCCCGTGCCCGTCGGCGCCCGATCCGGCTGCCTCTGAAAGGCCGCCTACTCGGCCGGCTCGGAGGCCGTGGCCTTCTTCGCCGCCGCCTTCTTCGCGGTCGTCTTCTTCGCGGTCGTCTTCTTGGCGGTCGCCTTCGTGGCCGGGGCCGCGGGGGCCGTGGCTGCGGTCGCCTTGGCCGCCCGGCTGGTCCGCTTGCGCGGCGTCGGCCCCTTGGCCCGCTTCTCGGCGAGCATCTCGCTGGCCTGCTCGAGGGTGAGCGACTCGATCGACTGCCCTCGCCGCAGCGACACGTTGACCTCGCCGTCGGTGATGTACGGGCCGAACCGGCCGTCCTTGACGACCACCGGCCGTTCCGTGAGCGGGTCGGGGCCGAGCTCCTTCAGCGGCGGCGCCGGGGCCCGCCGCTGCCGGGTCTTCGGCGCGTTGAGCAGCTCCAGCGCCTCAGGCAGCGTGATCGTGAAGATCTGCTCCTCGTCGGCGAGGGAGCGGTAGTCGTCGCCGCGCCGGATGTACGGTCCGAACCGCCCGGGTCCGGCGTAGATCTCGTTGCCGTCCGGGTCGACGCCGACCAGCCGGGGCAGCGAGAGGACCTTCAGGGCGTCCTCGAGCGTCACGGTCTCCGGGGACATCGACCGCAGCAGCGACGCGTTGCGGTCCCCCGTGGTCACGTAGGGGCCGTACCGCCCGGACTTGAGCACGACCGGCTCGCCCGTCTCCGGGTGCTCGCCGAGCTTGCGCTCACCGCCGCCGCTGAGGAACAGCTCGTTGACCTTCTCCGGGGTGAGCTCGTCGGGCGCGATGCCCTCGGGCAGCGAGACCCGGTCCTCACCGGCCCCCTCGCCCTCCGGCGGCGGCCCGCCGTTCGGCGTGGGCATCGACCGCTGCAGGTACGGGCCGTACCGGCCGACCCGGACCACGACCTCCCGCCCGGCCTCGTCGGTGAAGAGCGGAATCGAGTTGATCCCCCGGGCATCGATCTCGCCCAGGTTCTCGGTCACCATCCGCTTCAGCCCGCCGCTGGCGGCGATGGTCTGCGCCGCGCCGCCCTGGCGGGACGGGGACCCGGTGGGCGTGCCGAAGTAGAACGCACGCAGGAAGTCCAGGGCCGCCGCCTCGCCGGCCGCGATCTCGTCCAGCTCGTTCTCCATGGCCGCGGTGAACTCGAAGTCCACCAGCCGCGGGAAGTGGTTCTCGAGCAGCGTCACCACCGCGAACGCCAGGAACGACGGCACGAGGGCCTGCCCCCGCTTGAAGACGTATCCGCGTTCCTGGATGGTCTGCATGATCGACGCGTACGTCGACGGGCGGCCGATGCCCAGCTCCTCCAGCGCCTTCACCAGCGACGGCTCGGTGTAGCGCGCCGGCGGCTGGGTCGAGTGGCCCACCGCCTCGAGCGAGTCGGCCGTCAGGCGCTGGCCCTGGGTCAGCGCGGGCAGGCGGTGCTCGGCGTCGTCGGCGTCGTCAGAGTCCTCAGTGGACTCCACGTACACCTTGAGGAAGCCCGGGTCGGTGATGGTCTTGCCGGTGGCCGAGAACTCGCACTCCTCGCCCGACTCGGCGGTGGCGCGGATGCGCACCGACACCGAGCTGCCGACCGCGTCGGTCATCTGCGACGCGATCGTGCGCCGCCAGATCAGCTCGTAGAGCCGGAACTCCTCTGTAGACAGTTCCCCCGCGACCTCGCCCGGGACGCGGAACACGTCACCGGCCGGCCGGATCGCCTCGTGCGCCTCCTGCGCGTTCTTCACCTTGCCCGCATAGGTGCGCGGCTGCGGCGGCAGGAAGCGCTCCCCGTACAGCTCGGCGATCTGGGCCCGGGCCGCGGCCACCGCGCTCTCGGCGAGGTTCACCGAGTCGGTCCGCATATAGGTGATGTAGCCGTTCTCGTAGAGCCGCTGAGCCACGCGCATGGTCTGAGCCGCGGAGTAGCGCAGCTTCCGGCCCGCCTCCTGCTGCAGCGTCGAGGTGATGAAGGGCGCGTACGGCCGGCGGCGGTACGGCTTCTCCTCCACCCGGACGACCTCGAACGGGCGGCCCTGAAGGCCGGTCGCGATCTGGCGGGCCCGGTCCTCGCGCAGGTGGACCACACCCGCGTCGGGCCGCACCTGGCCGGTCGTGGGCTCGAAGTCCTTGCCGGTGGCGAGCCGCTCGCCGTTGAGGGAGACCATGGTGGCCGCGAACGACCGGGGGCCCTCGTCGGCCTGCTCCGCCTGGCCGGCGTTGCCCACCGCGAGCACGGCCTTGACGTCCCAGTACTCGGCGCTCCGGAAGCGCATCCGCTCCCGCTCGCGGTCGACCACGATCCGGGTGGCCACGGACTGGACCCGCCCGGCCGACAGGGCCCGGCCGTCCGGCCCCTTCGGCATGATCTTCTTCCACAGGACGGGGGAGACCTCGTAGCCGTAGAGCCGGTCCAGCTTGCGCCGGGCCTCCTGGGCCTCCACCAGGGCGTGGTCGATGTCGCGCGGGTTGGCCACGGCCGCCTGGATGGCCGGCCGGGTGATCTCGTGGAAGACCATCCGCCGCACCGGGACCCGGGGCCGCAGGGTCTCCACCAGGTGCCAGGCGATCGCCTCGCCCTCGCGGTCCTCGTCGGTGGCGAGCAGCAGCTCGTCGCACTCCTTGAGCAGGGACTTCAGCCGGTTGACCTGCTTGGCCCGGTCGGGGGTCACGATGTAGAGCGGGGCGAAGTCGTTATCCACGTCGATGCCCAGGCTGGCCCAGGGCTCGCCCTTGTACTTCGCGGGCACGTCGGCCGCGTTCCGCGGCAGGTCCCGGACGTGGCCCATGCTGGCCTCGACGACGTACCCGTCGCCAAGAAAGTCGGCGATCTTCTTCGCCTTCGCGGGCGACTCCACGATCACCAGGCGTTGTGTCTTAGCCTGTGCCACCCTGCTCCTCACGATCCCCGCCGGCCCCCGTTACGCACGGTAACGTGGACCCACCCACAGCACCGCCCACCCGTACCCGTTGCGAGTGCGACAACACGGTACACGGACGCCACTGACCGGTCCGGCAAACGCCCAACCCCACACCCCACCGGAAGGCCCACGCCTCCGGAACCCGGGTACGGGCGACCGGCCAATGCGTATACCTCATGCAGGCTAGCGCGGTGACGTCAGGGGCTGGGGGCAACACCGCAGGTGAGAGCGTACGTACTCCGGCATATACCGTAATTGGCGGATATGTCCGATCCCGTGCGGCATCCGTCGGGTTACTGACACTCCGGCGACCGTTCGAACGCCGCCCGCAGCTCGGGCGAGTCCAACACGGACAGGTCCGCGCTGGCCTGCTCGTACCGCCGCATGAGCCGGTCCATGACGTCGACCACACCGTCGTAGAAGGCGGTGGGATCGCCCCCGGGCAGCGCCTGCAGGCTCTTCGACGCCGTGTCGTACGCGTCGCGAGTCGACGCCAGGGACCGCTCGAACGCCTGCGCCACCGACTCACCCCCGGACACATCCGGCACGCCGGCCGCCTCGACCGCAGCCCGCGCGGTCTCGGTGGCGTCGCGGGCGTGCGAGACCAAGTTCACGAGAGTCCGGCGGGTGTCCTCGATGGTGGTGACGTGCGTCATCGCGGTGGCCGCGCGCTGGTTGAGCTCGGTGATCGTGGCCCGCCACGTGGCGAGCGCGTTGCACACCGACGCGACCCAGACATCGGGCGACAGGCTGGACCGGGAGCAGCCGCCGAGAATGATCACGGCGGTCAGGGCCACGGTCAACAGCCGGCGCATGCAGCGCAGCCTAGACACCCGCCCGCCCACGCGGACGACGTGCACGGCCAACGTCGCGGTATACGGTGACACTCGATTCGTCCGGTGCACCGAACAGAGGTGGGCATGACAGTCAGCACCTACGGGCTGCGCACCCCGGGCATGGCCCCGACGCCCCCGCGCCATGAGCTGTGCCCACCGATCCTCCCGCGGCCGGCCGGACCCCGACCGGCGCCGTACGGAACCCGGCCGGCGGCGTACGGACCCCGGCCGGCGCAGCAGGACACGGCCCCTCAGTGGCGCCCGGGGCCACTGAGGGGCCTGGGGAGGCGCATGGCGGCAGTGGCGTCGGCGGTCGCGGCGGCGCTCCTGGTGGTCCTTCTCGCGGCGAGCCCGGCCCACGCCGCGGGGGAGGTCAGGGTCACGATCGACGACCTGACAGGCTCGCTGCAGGCGGGCGAGGTCGACGACTTCCGGGTGACCTTCAGCAACGAATCCCGCGAGTCGATCAGCGGCGTCTTCACCATGATCGCGGTCGCGCTGCCGGAGGCTCCCCCGGACTCGCTCTCCGTGCAGCGCGACGGGGTGGATCTGCCGTACCAGGTGACCGGGGACGGCACGGTGATCTTCACCGACGCGACGGCGTTCGACCTGAGCCGCAGCGGCGGGAACGCCCGGCGGCGCATCGACTTCACCATCTACTTCCGGGACCACGCACCCAGTGGCCAGGCGGTGGTCACGGTCGGCGCGTACGCCCGGGGCGAGCTGCTCGGCAGCGCCAGCGTCACCGTCGACATCCGGGGTGTCGTCACCACCCCGCCCAACACCGACCCCGGCGTCGTACCGACCTTCGAGGCCGGACCGAGCTACTCGATCGCTCCTCTGCCGGAGACGGCGGCCGCCGTGCCCCCGAACTCAACGGTGCCGACGATTGTCTATGTCCTCGCCGGACTGCTGGTGTTCACCGGCGTGGTCACCCTGATCCTGACCTTCTGGGCCCCGGGTCGTCACTTTGCGGAGGCGTACGGTCCGGGCCCGGCGGGTGACCGGCGCAGCGACGGCCGACGGCCCATGGCGTGGCCGACGCGGGCCCCCGCGAGCGCCCGCGTACCCCGCCCGCCCTACCCGACGGAACCCGGGCCCTACCCGACGGAGCCGGGCCGGGGCGGACCGCTCGGCGAAACCGCCCGCGCGTGGCCGGCGGTCAGCCGCCCCGGCAGCCCCACGGCGTACCCCCGGCCAGCCAGCGGTGCCGTTCCGCCGAGCCGCGAGCCCGGGCCGGCGACCGGGTACGGCCGCGCCGTCACCGACCCGGGACCGACCACCGGGTACGGCCGCGCCGTCACCGACCCAGGGCCGGCGACCGGGTACGGCCGCGCCGTGACCGACCCGGGACCGACGACCGGGACGGGCCGGGCGATCCGCGATCCCCGCGCCGCAGGCGGGCGACCGCCTCGCGACGCCGACGATCGCTGGCGCTACGACTGATCAACGCCCTCGCCCCCGCGCTGCGACGACTGACCGCCGCCCCTCGGTGCGCCTCACCCGCGCTCCCCGTGGTTCCGGGTACCCCTGTGGCTTGACATCTCCCCGCCCTTTCGGGCCTTTCGCCATGATCGCGGCCCCACCATGATCGCGGCCCCGCCATGATCGTGGCTCCGCCATGATCGCGCCCTGGCCATGATCGCGCCCCCCCTCGCCATGATCGCCCCCTGGCCATGATCGCGCCCCCTCGCCATGATCACGGTGAGGCGATCATGCTCGCGGATGCCGGGAGACGCCTCACCGCGATCATGGTCGAAGATCAGGGTGAGGCACACACGCACCGAAACCACCGCCAATGCCTCACGGCGATCATGACTAGACCCCGACACCCCGAACCGAGGTCCCGACACCCCGGACCGAGGTCCCGACACGCCGGCCGAGGTCCCGACACGCCGGCCGAGATCCCGACACGGCGGCCCAGGCCCGACGCACCGACCGAGAACCCGACCCACCAGTCGACGTGAAGCGGGCGCCGACCCGGTCGGGGTCGACGCCCGCTATCGCGCTGAAGGCCCGTCTGAGGGCCGTCGGCCTGAGGCCGTCTTACCGCTTGGTGCCCGCCTTCGGCCGGGCGCCCTTCGCCGCGGGCCGCGTCGCGGACCCGGACGAGGCCGTGATCTCGGCTGCGGTCACGAACGGCTTGCGCTTGCTGAACGTGACCACGGCGACGAGCACCGCCAGGGCCACGATCGCGATGGTCACGCGCAGGCCCGTGTTCTGCTCGGTGCCAGTGCTCCACAGGATCACGGCGGGCGCGATCAGCAGGGAGACCAGGTTCATCACCTTGATCAGCGGGTTGATGGCCGGACCGGCGGTGTCCTTGAACGGGTCACCCACGGTGTCGCCGATGACGGTCGCGGCGTGGGCCGGGGAGCCCTTACCGCCGTGCTTGCCGTCCTCGACCATCTTCTTGGCGTTGTCCCAGGCGCCGCCGGAGTTGGCCAGGAAGAGCGCCATGAGCGTGCCCGCCCCGATGGCGCCGGCCAGGTAGGAAGCGAGGGCACCCGCGCCGAGGCCGAAGCCCACGGCGATCGGCGCCATGATCGCGAGCAGACCGGGGGTGAGCAGCTCACGCTGCGCGTCCCGGGTGCAGATGTCGACCACCTTGCCGTACTCGGGCCGCTGCGTGCCGTCCATGATCCCCGGGAACGACTGGAACTGCCGCCGGACCTCGAAGACGACCGCCATGGCCGCCCGGGAGACCGCGTTGATGGCCAGCCCGGAGAAGAGGAAGACCACGGCGGCGCCGGCGAGCAGGCCGACCAGGTTCCGCGGGTCGGAGACGTTGAGCAGCTCGTCCAGGTCCAGCTCCGAGCCGGCCGTACGAAGCGCGTTCGTCACCGTGTCGGTGTACGAGCCGAAGAGCGCGGTCGCGGCCAGCACGGCGGTCGCGATCGCGATGCCCTTGGTGATCGCCTTGGTGGTGTTGCCGACCGCGTCGAGCTCGGTGAGCGTGCGAGCGCCGGCCTGGTCGATGTCGCCCGACATCTCGGCGATGCCCTGGGCGTTGTCGGAGATCGGGCCGAACGTGTCCATTGCCACGATCACGCCGACCGTGGTGAGCAGACCGGTGCCGGCGAGCGCCACCGCGAACAGCGCGACCGTCCCGCCGCCGCCGATCAGGTAAGCGCCGAAGACGCCGGCCGCGATCACCAGGGCGGAGTACACGGCCGACTCGAAGCCCACGGAGATACCGGAGAGAACCACGGTCGCGGGACCGGTCTCGGACGACTTGCCGATGTCGTTGACCGGGCGACGGTCGGTCTCGGTGAAGTACCCGGTGAGCGCCTGGATGATCGCCGCGAGCGCGATACCGATGACGACCGAGCCGATGGCGATCCACCGCGGGTTGCCCGCGCGCTCGGCGAAATCCCCGCCGAGCTCGGCGAACGAGGCCGGCAGGAAGGCGAACGACGCGATCGCCACCAGCACGGCGCCGAGCGCGGCCGAGATGTAGAAGGCCCGGTTGATCGCCACCATCCCGGAGCGGTCGGAGGGGCGCAGGCGCGTGATGAAGACGCCGATGATCGCCACCAGGACGCCGATGGAGCTCACGATGAGCGGGAACACAAGCCCGTCGGTGCCCCACACGGCCCGGCCGAGGATCAGCGCGGCGACCAGGGTGACCGCGTACGACTCGAAGAGGTCGGCCGCCATACCGGCGCAGTCGCCCACGTTGTCGCCCACGTTGTCGGCGATCGTGGCCGCGTTGCGCGGGTCGTCCTCGGGGATGTTCTGCTCCACCTTGCCCACGAGGTCCGCGCCCACGTCGGCCGCCTTGGTGAAGATGCCACCGCCGACCCGCATGAACATGGCGAGCAGGGCGGCGCCGAAACCGAAGCCCTCGAGCACCACGGGCGCGTCACCGCGGTAGATCAGCACGACCAGCGCGGCTCCGAACAGACCCAGACCGACTGTGAGAAAACCCACCACGCCGCCGGTGCGGAAAGCGATCTGCATCGCCCTCGTCCGACCACCGCCGCCCTTGCGCGCCGCCGCGGCGACCCGCAGGTTCGCCCGGGTAGCGAGCCACATGCCCGCGCCGCCGATCGCCGAGCTGAACAGCGCGCCGACGATGAAGAACAGCGACCGGCCGATCTTCACCCCGGTCTCGCTGCCGCTGACCTCGGTGACGGGCAGGAAGAAGAGAAGCACGACGGCGATGACGACGAAGATGCCGAGCGTCTTGAACTGCCGCAGCAGGTACGCCTGAGCGCCCTCCTGAACCGCTCCGGCGATCTCCTGCATCTTCGGGGTACCCTTGCCGGTTCCCAGGACCGCCTTGACCAGCGCAGCGGCGAACCCGAGCGCAACGAGCGCAATCACCGCGGCGACGATCACATAGGTCAGGTTCGTTCCGGCCAGGGTCAGCTCGCCTTCGGCGGCGAGGGTAGGCCCGGACATTCGTTGTCCTCCTGTACCAACCAACACGTATAGGACCGGCGCCCCTCAGGTCGCCGGTGGGAGGGTCTCCTCGGGGGGATCACCCCCAGGGAACGGGACGCACCGCCGGACGCGCCTCACATCGAACGCTTCGCAGGGACGGCGACGTAGTACCAGCGGGCATCAGAACGATGACCGGGCGTTACTCTATCGGCCGCCGGTCGAGTTGTCGTCGGCGCCTCCCGGCCTCGCGCGCGGTGCCCGGCGTACCCGCCAGCTGGAGGTCGCCTCCGACCGGCCTCCGGAGCCGGTCGCGGCCGACGCCGTTCCGGTCGGCCAGGACATCCGCACCTCGGTTCCGCCGCCGTCGGGCCGGTCGAGAACCTCGAAATCGGCCACCAGGCCCGCCAACAGGGCCAGGCCCACACCGATGGTCAGGGCCTCCTCGTCGAGCACATTGCGGCCCGTGTCCTCACCCGATGGGGCGACTGTGGCCCGCGCCACAATCTCGCCGGTCCCGCCCGCCAGCTCCCTACGGGCCGCCTCCGCCGGGCCCCGGTCCGTGACCGACACGGTGAACCGGCCGCCGCCGCGTCCCCGGTCCGACGCCCCGTCGCTCATCGCCACCTCGATCGGGTCGATCAGCCCGTCGCGGCGGTGCACCTTGACCGCTCGGGTACACGCCTCGCCGATGGCCAGCCGGATCTCGTCGAGCAGCTCGTCGGCGACGCCGGCCCGGCGGGCGACCGCGACCGCCACCATCCGAACCGTGCGCACGTACGCCGGATCCGGGCTGAAGGTCAGGCGCACCGCCGGGGGCGAAAGCGGCGGGCTGGCCGATGCCGTGGCCTGCGGAGCGTGCGCGGATGGCATGGCGTGCGATGACACAGGTCCTGAGATAGCCACGGCGTCGACTACGAACCGGTCCTCGCGGCGCGGGCCGCGCCACCCCTCGTGGCGTCCTCGACCGATGCGTGAATGTCGAAGACGTTGTCCAACCCCGTGATCCGGAATACCTTGAGCAGCCGCTCGTGGGGGCACACCAGGGCCAGCGACCCGTCGCGGGCACGGAGACGACGGTGCACGCCGACGAGGACGCCCAACCCCGTGGAGTCGAGAAAGTCGACCCGGCCGAGGTCCACCACGATGTGCCTGTCGCCAGCGTTGACCATCTCGATCAGGCGCTCGCGCAGCTTCGGCGCCGTGTAGACGTCAACCTCGCCGCCGATCTCGAGCACCGTGTACTCGGCGACCGTCCGGGCGGCCAGCGACAGTTCCATGACTGCCCCCTTCTCGCACGTACCCGCCCACCGCTCGACGGGTGAGCGGGCATGCCCGCTTATGGCGCGGTACTCACGGCATCTTGCCACCCCGGGCCGCTGCCGGTCACTTCCCCGGGGCCCGCGGCCCGGCGGGCGTCGGCGCTACGGCCTCCGTGCCCTCGACCATCAGGGCCGCCGGGGAGAACGCCGTAGGCCTCGGCGCCATGGACATCAGCGCCATGGCGTCAGCGCCATGGCGTCAGTCACCGTGGACCGCGGCACCGTGGACCGCGGCACCGTGGACCGCGGCACCGTGGACATCGGCACCGGGCGCAGCGACGCTCCGGCGCCCATACCGTGGGAACCGGCGCGGCAACCGTCCGTCGCCACTGGTGACGCCCCAGCTCGACTACAGGCACTCGGCGATGTGGGCGGTGATCATCCGACCGGGCCGGCGCGCGCCGAACGCTGGGCCGCGCCCCATACCGCCGGGCCGGCGACCTCGACCGTCACGACGACGTCGAAGCCGTCCAAGCGGCACGCCACGAGGCTGGCCCCGTTGCGAGCGCTCACCTCGGCCGCACGCGCGCAGGCCACCGATTCGCCCTCCAGCACCCTCAGGGCCGCCGCCAGCGCGGCGAGGTCGGCGGCCGCCTGAGCCCGGTGCCGCGCCACCGTAGCTGAACCGATCACGGCGAGTGCCTGGGCCACCATGATCGCCACCAGTCCGATGGCCAGCACCCATACGCTCGCCGATCCACGTTCTTCCCGCCCCCAGCGCGCCGAGACCGACCGACAGCGCGCCACCATTGATAGAAAATGCCTCATACATCACCCCATGAATGAACTGGCCGGGCGGGCCGGGGGCACGGTCCCGACCCGCCGGACCAGCGGCCTGCCGCTGCGGTCCCGGTCCCGCGCCCGCGACCGGGACCGCCACCCGCGGCGCCGGCCCGGGCCCTCGCCGAGCCGTCACGACACGACGGCCGGCTCCGGCCCGGAGCTCCACTGCGGACTACTGATCGGGTTCGACCGCTGCGACGGCCGTGGCAGTGATGTCAAAGCCGGGCAGTATTCCCAGGTCCCGATGTCGACGAACCACGACCCGGACCACGTCTCCGTCCGAGCTGATCTCCACCGCATCGGCCTCGACCGGCGGCGGTGATGCGCCCCGGGCGGCGGCGATCGCCACCTCGCGGGCGGCCGCCACGCACCCGATCTGGTCACGTACGACGCCGAGGGCCGCGAGCCCGACCATGAACAGCAGTACCAGGGCCGGCAGGCACGCCGCGATCTCGACCGTCGCCGTTCCCGCGTCCCCCGCCGCGCGGGACCGTCCCGGCCGGCCGGCTGCGGCCGCCCGACTCGGCCCGCTCCGACCCCGGCCATCGAGTCGAACCGTCACTGCAGTGCCCGTTGCACGATCCCGGCGAGCGCCGCCTGCACGGTGTCCGAGGTGAGCACCTTGAGCAGCACCCCGGCGAACGCGACCGCGGCCAGCGTTCCCACGGCATACTCCACCGTGGTCATTCCGGCGTCGTCCCGGCGACCAGCGAACCGCGCCGCCAACCGGGCCATCGTTGTACGCATGCGTCTCCACCTTTCTTTGAAACTTTCTCTGCAACCTGCTTTCTCGATGTCGATGGCGCTCCCGCCCGGGGCCCACCTCAGGGCGGAGCGACGGCCGTCAACGTAGTCACCACGCCCTCGACCACGCCGACGACCACCGGCACGAGGCCGGTAAGCACGAACGCCGGCAGGAAGCACAGCCCGAGGGGCAGCACGACGAGCACGCCGGCGGTCCGGGCCCGCGCCTCGGTCGCGGTGACGACATCGGCGCGCAGGTCGTCGGCGACCCGGCTCAGCGAACCGGCGAGGGCCGCTCCACTGTGCCCACTCCGCCGCGCCGCGCGAATGACCCGACGGGCCGCCTCGCTGTCGCCCAGGTGGGCCCACGCGTCGCCGGGCGAGGCGCCCGCCCGCAGGGCCCGCTCGACGAGACCCAACCGCACCCCGACCGGACCGCCGACCGCCCGCGCCACCAGGCGCGCCGCGCTATCCGGCGTCGCCCCGGCCCGCAGGGCGGCGGCGACGAGATCGACCGCGAACGGAAGCTCCGCCTCGAACCGCAGCCGCTGCGCTCGCTCGGCGGCGCTCGGCTGCCGGTCCAGCCATACCGCGCAGGCGGCCCCAACCAGCACCCCGCCGCAGCCGCCCCACCAGCCGCCGACCGTGACCGCTCCGGCCACCCCGCCGAGCGCCACGACCGCGACCATCCACAGCAGACGACGGCCACCCGCGGCGACGCCGACGGCCGCGTCGTCGTGGCCGCGGTGCGGTGCCACCGGGTCGCGGTCCCGGGCCGACGCCCCGAAGCCCGACCCGGATCGACGCGCCCGGTGCCGGGCCGGCGTCGGTCGAGCGGCCGGCGTCACCGGGCTCATGGCCGCACCTCGATGCGGGCGAGCCGGGCGGTCCAGGCGAGCCCGAGCAGCTGCAGCACCACGGCGACGCCGAGGGCCGCCGACCCGACGGGCGTGTGCAGCAGCACCGACCAGGGATCGACGCCGACCGCGACCCCGAGTCCGAGGCCGGCCACGGGCATCACCGCCAACAGCGCCGCGCTGGCCCGGACGCCGGCCGCCTGACTGTCGGCTGCCGCCTGGGCGCGCTGTACCGCCCGCAGATGGGCGTCCAGCCGTTCCAGGACGTCGGCGAGGGGCGCCCCGCACGCCTCGGCCAGCGCGGTGGCGGCGGCCAGGCGCTGGGCCACGAGCGCCACCGGCCCGTTGACCGCCGACCCGCGACGGTGAAAGCGCCACCCGGCCAGCAGGCCCGACTCGGCCTGTCGCAGGGCGTCCTCGGCGGCCTGCCAGGCCGGTCCGAGCGGCAGCCCGGCCCGTAGGTCGGCCGCGAAGCCGAGCACCGCGTCGCCCGCCAGGCGTTGGGCCCGGCGAACGGCCCGCCGGGCCGCGAATCCCCGCGCGATCACGAAGCCGGCCGCCCCGTAGGCGGACAGCGCCGCCGCCGCGACCGGGCCGGCCACGGCGAAACCCACCGTCGCGCCGAGCAGGGCCGCCGCGGGCGGACCCCAGCGAGCCGCCCCCGGGCCCCGCCACCAGTCCTCGGCGGTCGCCAGCCCGGCCCGGCCGACCGTACGCAGACGGCTCGCTCCCGACCGGGCGTCCGGCGACGGGTGATGGCGGCGATCCGGCCCGGGGGTGGGGACAGGAGTCACCCCCGGGCCGGCGAGCGATGGGCCGGTCATCGCCGTCCACCCAGGACGGTCGGGACGAGCACGCCGCGGCCGGCCAGCAGACGACCGAGGTCAGCGGCAGCGGGGCCGGGGCCGTGCCGGTAGTGCCAGGCGCGGCGCACCTCGACGGTGTCGTTGTCGGCGACGATCAGGCCGACCTCTTCCAGGTAGCGCAGCCGGCCGGCCCGGGCGAGGTGCAGCACGACGCTCAGCGCCGCGACCACCTGGGCCTGCACGGCCGACCGGGACACCCCACCGAGCATGCCCAGCGCCTCGAAACGCACCGGCACGTCGGCGGCCGTGTTGGCGTGCACGGTGCACGCGCCCCCGTCGTGGCCGGTATTGAGGGCGCTGAGGAGATCGAGCACCTCGGCGCCCCGACACTCGCCCACCACCAGCCGGTCCGGCCGCATGCGCATCGCCGTCCGCACCAGGTCGCGGAGGCTGACCGCACCCGCTCCCTCGACGTTGGACTGTCGACATTGGAGCGACACGACATGAGGGTGGTCGGGGGCCAGCTCGGGCGCCTCCTCCACGACCACGATCCGCTCGGTGACGGACACCAGTGACAGCAGCGCGGCCAGGAGCGTGGTCTTGCCCGAACCCGTACCGCCGGAGACCACGTACGCCAACCGGGCGCGCACGATCGCCTCGAGTATCCGAGCCGAGTCAGCTGTGAGCGTGCCCATGCCGACCAGGGCGGCCAGCCCCATCGACTGGCGACGCAGCGTCCGCAACGACAGGTACGGGCCGCGTACGGCGACCGGCGGCAGCACGGCGTGCAGTCGGGTGCCGTCCGGGAGCTGCGCGTCCACCCACGGACTGGCCTCGTCCAGCCGACGGCCGCACCGGGCGGCGAGCCGGACGGCGAAGCGCCGCAGGTCATCGGCGTCGGTGAACCGGGCATCGGGCACCGGCTGCAGGCCGACGCCGCGGTCCACCCAGATCTCGGCGGGCCCGTTGACCAGGACGTCCGTGACGCTCGGATCGGCCACCAGATCGGCCAACGGGCCCAGATCGACGTCGTGCCACCGCTCGGCCGGCGGGGCCGTCGCGTCGAGCCGGTCGGAAAGAGCCAGAGTCATGAATCCCTCACTTCGCTCACGTCGGCGACCGCCCGCAGACGCTCGGGACCGAACCGCCGAACGGCGCCGCTCTGCGCGAGCAGGCGCCGGCACAGGGCCGCCACCACCAGCCCGGGATCGCCCGGCGCCGCCCCAGCCCGCGACGCCACCCCCGCCCCCGGTGCCACGTCGGCCCCCGCGGCCCGGGCCGGCAGCACCCCGACCAGCGGCAGGTCCAGCGCTTCGGCCACCTCGTCCGGCCGCAAGCCGCCGCGGGCCGCCACCCGCACCACGAGGCCGAGCCGGGGGCAGTGCCGGCGTACGGCCGCCGCCACCCGGGTTGCGGCCGCGCACTCGCGGATGCCGGCGACCACGACGAGGTACCCACGGTCAGCCCCGGACAGCGCCAGGCGAGCGGCGTCGTCACCGGCGTGCGGTAGATCGACTACCACGAGATCACGTCCGTGCCGGGCGGCCCGCAGGGCGGCCGCCACGGCATCGGGCGCTACGGCGTCCGCGCGGTCAAACGACAGGACGGCCAGCGTCGCGCCTGGCTCGCCCGAGGCGGCGGGCTCACCGGTGACCGAAGACGCGGCGGCACCGCCGAGCCGACCGGCCCGGATCGACTCCGGCGAGCCATCGGGCGGCGCCGCGACCACGCCCCGCCGGTCCGCGGCCACGAGCAGGGTCGCCAGGCCCCGCCGCCGCGCGGCCAACGCCACCCCGGTGGCCAGGAGGCTGGCGCCGGCCCCGGGATGGCCCGCGACGAAGGCCAGGACCGGAGCGACGTGGCGCCGCATCGCGGGCCGGCACTCGGCGAAGCGCGTCACCAGCCACGACCGCGCCTCGGGCAGCACCACGACGTGCTCGGGGTGCAGCGCGGCACCGCTGCCGAGCCACGCGGCGGGCCCGCCGGCCCCGTCAGCCGTCGCATCCGGCCAGCCGCCGCCCGCCGGGCCCCCGACCGACGCGCCGCCACCCGATGCACCACCGCCCGGCGCACCACCGCCCGGTGCGGAATGGCCGACGAGGATGACACCCAGCCGACGCGGCACGTTGCGCCGCGCCAGCGCCGCAACCTGGTCGGCCCCGACCACCACGAGCGGGGCACTCGCCCAACGGTCCTCGGCGGCGACCGCGTCGATGGCGACACTGACCTCGACTCCACCGGCCGTGGCCAGGCCCACGAGCTCGTCGAGCAGCTCGCCGTCGCTGGTCACCACCAACGGTCGGCCCCGGCCGTCCGGGTCGCCGTCCGCCTCCGGCCCGATACGCGCCTGCATGTGTCCGATTCACCCGACCCCGTGTCGCGCCCCGGATCGGGACCGACGCCCGACTCCCGGGTGGGACGCCCATCCGGGCGCCGCCGAGCACCACGCTGCCCGGCCGAACCGGTCGGCACCAGCGGCACCGCCGGATCTGTGGACAACCAGGGGGCCTGTGGACAACCGACGAATTTCCGTACCCCCGCTGACCTGCGAGGACGCGGCGTGGCCACGCGAGATGCGCCCCACGACGGCGCAACCGACGGCCATCCGAATCGTTAACGGGACGAACGGGTCGGTGCCCTCGCCCGACCCGCCCTGGCACGGAGGGCAGCGATGACACCCGTGGCTATCGCTCGGTGGCGACGCCACCGAAGGCTGCCCGAGGGGGCGGGATGGTCGCGCGCGGCGGTGCCAGACGTGGGCGAACCAGACGTGGGCGAAGGGGTGGGCACCGCCTGACCCCGAACATGGGACGACCCCCGTCCGGGGGGCGACGGGGGTCGTCGGGGATCGGCTCCGGGGGGTCGAGCCGTCCCACTCAGCGATCACGGGGGGTGCGACCGCCGAGAGCTTTCCGCAGTGCCGGACCGTACCGAGAACTTCTCGGAACCGGCCCGTCCGTCGCACACAGCATGCCCCACCGGTCCGCCAAGGTCGAGTTATGTGCCCGACAACACGCCGATGATTTTGAGTCGCGGCTCCGACAGTTGATCTCCGTACGAGCTGCCCCACCGGCGGTGGCCGTCGCCGAGCCGTCGCGCCCGGCCCGGCGTCGCACATTGGCGACAGCGCTCGGTACACCGACAGGGCTAGACTTGCCGGCCGTGGTCCGCAGTGCCGCGTTCTTTGACCTCGATAAGACGATCATCGCCAAGTCGAGCGCCCTCGCTTTCGGGCGTCCGTTCTACAAGGACGGCCTGATCTCGCGCCGGGAGATGGTCAAGGCGGCCTACGCCCAGCTCGTGTACCGGATCGGCGGCGCGGACGACCAGCAGATGGCCCGCATTCGCGACCACCTGGCCAACCTCTGCCGCGGCTGGCGGGTCGACCAGGTGCAGCAGATCGTCAACGAGACGCTGCACGAGCTCATCTCTCCGTACATCTACGCTGAGGCGGCCGCCCTTATCGAGGAGCACCGGGCGGCCGGCCGGGACGTCGTGGTCGTCTCCAGCTCGGGCGAGGAGATGGTGCGCCCGATCGCCGAGCAGCTGGGCATCACCGACGTGATCGCCACCCGGATGGTGGTCAAGGACGGCCGCTACACCGGCGAGGTCGCCTACTACGCCGCCGGCCCCACCAAGGCCGAGGCGGCGCGGGAGCTGGCCGCGGAACGCGGGTACGACCTGAGCGAGTGCTACGCCTACTCCGACTCCATCTCGGACATCCCCCTCCTGGAGACGGTCGGTCACCCCACCGCCGTCAACCCCGACCGGGCTCTGCGCCGCATCGCGGCCGAGCGCGGCTGGCCGGTGCTCGAGTTCCGTCACCCCATCCCGCTGTCCCGCCGGCTGCGGGAACGTCCGGCCGTACCGGTCGCCGCGGCCGCCATCGGGCTGGGCCTGGCGTTCGCACTCGGCCTGGCCATCTACGGCCGCCACCGCCGCGCCCGTACGGCGCGCGCAGCCGTGACCGCCTGACCCTTTTGTCAGCACCATCGCCATCCGTACGGGTTTGCCGTCATTACGAACCATCTGGTCGAACCGCCGGCCGCCCTTGGACCCCCTACGGTCGGGCCTCGTCCCTCGGACGGCGTACTCGTACGCCTACAGCCGCGACTTTCGCCAAACCGCCCCCGCGGACGGCCGGCTGGGCGTAGAAAAGACATAGCGGATACCTGCCAAGGTGAACCCGAAGTCAGAAATACCAGAAATGGTATTGATGACAACGGGAAAACCCAGCAGGTATCCGTTCCTTTGCGTTTGTTCCTGGTGCCGCGCCCGACCATGGCCCAGTCCCCCGCCCTAGCCGGGTGGTCCAGCGACGGGTTAGTGGTACGGCTACCACCGGCTCGGGCTGTGGTCGGAGCCCGGTGCTGTCGGCCGCATCGCCCGCAGAACCTCAGTGCAGGGGCTCGGCCGGACGTCGGGGGTACGGGGCGCAGCCGCCGGAGCCGCCGGAGGCGTCGTGTCAGGAAGGAGTCCTTCCTGACACTCACTCCTGACACTCGGACGGGTGGTGGCGACCCTCGCGGGGAACAGCGGCCGGGAGTTTTGCCGAATCGGCCCCGCCGACGGCCGGGGGCAGGTAGAAAAGACGTAGCGGATACCTGCCAAGGTGAACCCGAAGTCAGAAATACCAGAAATGGTATTGATGACAACGGGAAAACCCAGCAGGTATCCGCTCTCTTGTGCCCGGCCAGGCGCCCCGAGCCCGACACCGATGCCCAAAGGGGTCCTTCGCACTTGAGCGGGGTGTCGGTGCGTGAGTAAAGCTCGTGGCCTCGGCATGCTGACTGTCTCTCACAACCGACAGCAGCGAGGCCACGAGTATGAACGACCCTACGTCGTTGTTGTTC
>Ga0310826_100145_pt1 | contig 110730 bp, 77 predicted proteins | sample WT_ome_FD_201306 | JGI IMG/M metagenome (GOLD analysis project Ga0310826, IMG submission 201306) | Sorghum-adapted microbial communities enriched on wild type (WT) sorghum from Joint BioEnergy Institute, Emeryville, California, United... ... | reverse complement strand
AGCCCCGACGAGTACGAAGCCGCCTGGTACACCGCTAACATCGATCAGCCGGACCCGTCCGGCACCACCCTGGAGCCGACCGGCGCCAGGTAACCAGCGCTCCGTGAAAGCGGGGGTAGCTCAAGGCGTCCTTGTTGACGCCCAGCAACCAGGAAGGACTCCCTCCTGACATGGAGTGCTTGGAAGGCGTCCTTCCTGGCGCCACCTGTCTGGAGGGCGTCCCTCCTGGCGCCCAGGCGTCAAGAGGGCGTCCTTCCTGACATCAGCCAGTCAGGCGACGCGTCAGGGAATCGGGCCGTCGGGGGCGATGGCGAGCCAGGCGACCCAGACGAAGCCCGCGATGCTGGCGGTCATCAGGGTCAGCCACAGCCGGCGGTCGCGCACCACAATCGCCAGCGCCATCCACAGAGGAAAGACCGCGGCCAGGTACCGAGGCAGGGAGGGCACGCCCCACACGGTGACGGCCAACGCCAGCATCGGCACCGCCCAGGCCAGGTAGGCGAACGGCAGCCGACGCCCGCACAGGTACAGGGCGACTCCCGCAGCGGTCGCCAGCAGGAGCACCAGTGCCCAGGGATAGCCGCCGGGCGCGGTGCCGGGCAGCAACTCCCACACCGTCACGCTCTCGCTCAGGTTGGCCGTGAGGTACGCCCGGTACGGCGCCAGCGGGTCGCCCAGCGCCCACCACGCCCAGGCCAGGTACCCGCCCGTGCCGGCCACCGGCGCCACGGCCACGAGCCACGGCCCCCATCGGGCCAGGCTTCGACCTACGCCGCCACCCCGACCCGCGCCTCGACGCTTGGCCCTGTCCCGCCCGTCGTCGTCGCCCTGAGCCTTGCCACCGGACTGGGCCTTGGCGCCTTCCTGAGCCTTGCCACCGTCGCGGGCCTTGTCGCTGTCGCGAGCCTTCTCACCCTCCTGAGCCTTGCCACCCTTTTGAGCCTTGGTGCCGTCCCCGCCGTCGGCATCTTTCGGGCGATCGCCGCCGAACGCGGACCGTACGGCCTCCACGAACCCGGGGAGGGCGAGCAGCGGCCCGGCCGGGCGGGCCAGTCCGGACAGGAAACCGACGCCGACCCCGATCCCGACGCCGCGAGCCGAGCCCGGTGCCGGCGCGCCCGCAGCCAGCGAGCGCAGGGCCAGGAAGTACGCCACGGCGAGCAGTCCGGCCAGCGCCTCCGGATAGCCGAGCACCAGAACGTTGGCCCCGGGCACGAGCTGGATGAGCCAGGCGATTCGATGCCCGGCCGCCTCATCCCCGCTCTCCCGTACGGTCAGCCGCACCAGGGCCGCCGCGAAGACCAGGGCCGCGACCCAGCAGACGGCGAGCTGCCACACGGCCGCCGGCACACCCAGCCCGACCCCGACCGCCACGGCGGCGGGCAGCAGCGGAAAGAACCGCGCGCCCTCGGCGCCGTACGGCCCGTACCCCCGCACGCCGAGGTCGTGGTACCACGCGGCGTCCCCGATGAGGGCCTCCGGGCGGTCGGCCAGCGCGAACGCGCTGAGGACGATCAGCCGCGCCACCACCCAGCCGGGCAGCGCCACGAGCAGGCAGCGGTACCACGGCACGACCTTCCCGTCCGCCGGCATGGCCTCCCCATCCGCGCTCGCGGTGCTCGCCGGAACGCCCCGAGCCGCCCGGCCCCACGACCGAGCCCTACAACCGAGCCCCGGTTCCACGTCCGAGGGCCGGTCCCACGACCGAGCCCCGGCGCACCACCGGTCGCATTGTCACGGCGGAGACCGCCGGATTCCCGGGGAATCGACACATCGGTCTGACCCGCGCGCGACCGCGTCGCCGCGGCCGACATCGACGGCCCGCCGCCGGATGGGCGTACGCCACCCGAGCCGGGAACGCCGAGGCCCGCCGGACGGCCCCGACGACGCCGGAGTGTGCGACACTGCCGCCGTGGAGTCACGGCTGGACCGAGCCCGGGCGGCCATGGGCCCGGCCGGGATCGACGTACTGCTGGTGTCGCCGGGCACCGACCTGCGCTACCTGACGGGCTACGACGCCCTGCCGCTGGAGCGGCTCACCTGCCTCGTGCTGCCCGTGGCGGCCGAGCCGTTCCTCGTCGTCCCCCGGTTGGAGCTGCCTGCGGCCCAGGCCGCCCTGGCCGAGGGCGGGCCGGAGCTCGAGCTGGTGGCGTACGACGAGACCGACGACCCGTACGCCCTCATCGCCCGGCGCCTGCCGCCGACCGTGCGGGTGGCCGGGGTCGACGACCACATGTGGGCGGCCAAGGTGCTGGCCTTCCGGGCGGCGATGTCCACTGTGGAGCAGACGCTGGCCGGCCGGGTGCTGCGCGAGCTGCGCATGCGCAAGAGCCCGGAGGAGGTCGAATCGCTGCGCCGCGCGGCGGCCGCCATCGACCATGTGCACGCGCAGATGGCTCAATGGTTGCGGCCGGGGCGGACCGAGCACGAGGTGGCGGCCGACATCCGGGACGCCATCGTCGCGGCCGGGCACGCCACGGCCGAGTTCGCGATCGTGGCGGCCGGCCCCAACGCGGCGAGCCCGCACCACGAGCCGGCCGACCGGATCATCCAGCCTGGTGACGTCGTGGTGGTGGACATCGGCGGGCGCATGCCGGACGGGTACTGCTCCGACAGCACGCGTACCTACGCGATCGGCGAGCCGCCGGCGGAGTTCGCGGCCTACTACGAGGTCCTGCGCACGGCCCAGGAGGCGCAGGTGGCGGCCGTACGTCCCGGGCTGTCGGCCTCCGCGCTCGATGCGATCGGTCGGGACATGATCGCCGCGGCCGGGTACGGGGAGTACTTCGTGCATCGCACCGGGCACGGCATCGGCCTGGATGTGCACGAGGAGCCGTACATCGTGGCCGGCTCCGACCTGGCTCTCGAACCTGGCATGGCCTTCTCCGTCGAGCCCGGCATCTACCTGCCCGGCCGCCACGGGGCCCGTATCGAGGACATCGTGGTGTGCACAGTGGACGGAGCCGAGCGACTCAATCACGCCGACCGTACGTTGGTGGTGCTCTAACCCTCGCGGGCTGGCGGTGCTGTAGTACCGCGGGCTGGTCGTGCTGCAGCCCCGATACTGCCCAGGTTGGCGGTTACGGCTGGGAATCCAGAATCGGCGGGGAACCGAGCACGGTGGCCAGGGCGGTGCGCAGCGTGGGCAGGTCGGTGGCCAGATCGGGGTGCAGCGGCACGGTGTCCAGGCGGTCCGGGGCGAGCCAGGCGACGGCTTCGGTCTCCCAGTTCGGGGCGTACAGCAGGTCCGTCCACTGTGTATTAAGGCGGCCCACGACGTACGTGTAGCGCCACACGCCGTGGTCCATGCCCGGCACGTTGGTGATCACCGAGACCGCGGTCGCGGGGACGCCGATCTCCTCCCCCAGTTCCCGCAGGGCCGCGTCGGCCGGCGTCTCCCCTCTCTCGAGGGCCCCGCCCGGGAACGACCAGGTGCCGGCGTAGTGCACGTGTTCGGAGCGGTGCGCCAGCAGCACCTGCCCCTCGCGGTCAAGGAGCACCAGCCCGGCCGCACCGTAGCGGCCGTAGTGTCGCCGACCGCACCGGCACCAGACCCACATGCGTCTACGGTAGACCGCCCTTCCCACTCCCCATAACCGACAAAAACCCTATACAGAACAAACCCCTGGTCAAGTCAGTGAGGAGACGGATGCCCAACCGTGACCCGAGCCACCGGAACCGCGACGTTCGCGGCTGCGTCGCACGGGCCATGAGACGCTTGCTCCCCTTCGCGCTGCTGCCGGTGCTGCTCCTCGCGGCCTGCGCGCAGCCCGCGTCGCCCGGTGACGGCGAGGCCGACCGTGGCGGCGCCCGGACGAACTACCGGCCGGACGAGGTCGTGCTCCGGATCGAGCACCTCGGCGGGTTCGTGCCGGCCCAGACCCTGGCCGCGCGGCTTCCGGTCGTGTCCGTCTACGGCGACGGCCGGGTCATCACCGAAGGCCCGGTCATCGCCATCTACCCGGGCCCGGCCCTGCCCAACCTTCTCGAGCGGCGCATCGGCGCCACCGACCTGAACCGGCTCGTGGCCATAGCGGTGGAGGCCGGGGTCGGCTCGGAGACCGACTACGGTACGCCCACGGTCACCGACCTCCCGGAGACTCGGTTCACCGTGTCCACGACCGACGGCGTGCTCACCACCACCGTCTACGCGCTCGAGGTGGACGAGGGGCTGACGGCCGACCAGATCGCCGCCCGGCAGAAGCTGCGCGACCTGCAGAGCGCGCTCACCGACCTGCCCGGCACGCTCGGACCCGACGCGGCCGGTGAGGAGCGCCCGTACGAACCGGTGGCGCTCGCGGCCGTGACCACTCCCTACGCCGGCTCGGACGAGGGTCTCGACCAGCCCGAGGTCGCCTGGCCGGGGCCGGCGCTGCCCGGCGAGCCGCTGGGCTCCCTGCCCGACCTGCGCTGCCTGACCATCACCGGCGACGACCTCGCCGCGGTGCTCGAGGCGGCCCAGGCGGCGAACACCCTGACACCATGGGTCTCGGACGGCGAGCGGTGGTTTGTGACGTTCCGTCCGCTCCTGCCGGACGAGTCAACCTGCGCCGACCTGTACAAATAGTCTGATGTCTGACAAAAGGGCCGGATAACCGGGGACACACACCCCGCCATCGGGCCCGTGACATCGCCATCGGCGTGATGGCCCTGACCTCAGGGGTGACTCTGCGGTCAGGGCCATCCCTGGCTTTTCCTGGGGCTCGGGCGTTTCGTGGGGGCCCGGGCGAGCGACGGGGCGCGGTAGCTCAGAGGTTCCTGTGAGGACGGCCGATGCAGTTGCGTGGGCCCGGCCGGCATGCGCATGGTAGATGGGTGACGACGCAACAATCGTCGCAACGGTCGCCCCGCCGGCGCGGGTCAGCTCTGACCCGTCGGTTATCCGCCGTACGGTCACTGGCCGCGATCGGCACCGCCCTGACCCTGTTCCTGGCCGGGTGTGCCACGGACACCGTCCGAACATTGGAGGCGGTCCCCACCGAGACCGAGCCCTCGCAGGCTCTCCTGACCGAGCCCGACCAGCCGAGGTACCGGCTCGCGCCACCGGCCGACCCGACTTCCGTGACGATTCCGAACACCAGCTACTACGGCTGGGCGTTGCTCGATCGGGCCACCGGGACCATCACCGGCTCACCCAACGCGGCCAGCGAGGGCAACACCGTCGAGTCGATGATCAAGCCCTGGATCGTCGCCGACTACCTGCGCCAGTCCGCGGAGAACGGCGATGTACCACAGGAAGAGACGCTTGAGCAGTTGACCCTCGCCATCGTCGACAGCAACGACCCGGTGGCCCATTACTACTACGTCCTGGGCGGCGAGGATGACGTCGTGCGGCGTCTCATCGCCATCTGCGGTCTCTCCGACGTCACCATCCGTTCGGGCGAGTGGTGGTCGACGTGGGTGACGCCGGTCGACGCGGTCCGGTACGGCGAATGCCTCGCCGACGGGCGAGCCGCCGGCCCCAGGTGGACGCCGTGGCTGCTCAAGGTCATGACCGAGGTCCGGGGCAGCGTCTACGAGCAGATCAGCGGCGAGGTGCAGGGTGGCCGCTGGGGAATCATCGACGGCCTGCCGCCCGAGCTTGCGAGCCGGATTTCGATCAAGAACGGCTACACCGAGTACGTGGACGGGTGGCACGTCAACTGCCTGGCCATCCACGAGGACTGGATCCTGGCCGTGATGATGCGGTCCTGGGCCGGGCTGGCCGGGGCGGCCGACGGCTGCGCCATGGTGGCCCGGGACATGGTGCAGGACGATGGCCCGCCACCCTCGTGATCGGGTGGGGTCGGTGCTGCTATAGCGACACCAGTCCCACCCGATCACTCGCGGCGACGCCTGGTTATCCACAGGTCTCGAACTTGTGCTACCGGTCCGGGTGGCGGTGCTCGACGATGGCGCCGTGCTCGACGAACTGCTGGTGGCCCAGGATGGAATCGTCACCCGGCCACAGGCGCTCGCAGCCGGTCTCTCCGTCGCCGGTATCCGGGCCCGGCTCGACTCCGGCGCGTGGCAGCGTCTGCTGCCTGGGGTGTACGCCAGCTTCTCCGGCCCCGTTCCACGACCGGGCTGGCTGTGGGCGGTCCTGTTCTGGGCCGGCCGCGGTGCCGTGCTCAGCCACGAAACCGCGGCCGAGCTGCACGGCCTGCTGGACAAGCCCGACTCGACGGTGCACGTCACCATCCCGTGGTCACGGACCCTCACGCCCCACCCCGGCATCGTCGTGCACCGGCGCCGCTGCATGGCCGGCATCGCCGCCCCGGGTCGGCGGCCGCCGCGCTCCCGCCTGGAGGAGACGGTCGTGGACCTCACCCAGACTGCCGAGAGCCTGGAGGAGGCGTACGGCTGGATCGCACGCGCGGTCAACGCCCGAATGACCACAGTGGAACGAATCGGTGTCGTCCTGCGTCGGCGGCCGCGCTTGCGCTGGCGGCGCGAGCTGGCCGAAGGGCTGGGCGACGTGGCGGCCGGGTGTCGGTCGGTGCTGGAGATGGCGTACCGGCGGGATGTCGAGCGCGCCCACGGGCTGCCCACGGCGCAACGTCAGGTCGTGGTCAGCCGGGGTGGCGGGAAGAACTACGTCGATGTGCGGTACGGGCGGTACACGACCCGGGTCGAGCTCGATGGTCTGGCGGCGCACCCGCCGCACCGGCGGTTCCGCGACATGCGTCGGGACAACGCGGCGGTCGTCGCGGGCGATGTGCCGCTGCGGTACGGCACCGCCGACGTGGTGGGCGACCCGTGCCGGGTGGCCGAGCAGGTAGCGGCGGTGCTGCGTCGTCACGGTTGGCAGGGGGCGCCCCGCCGGTGTGGGCGGCCGTCGTGTCCCCTGCCGGATGCTTCATGATCGGGTGGGCTAAGTGTCGCTATAGCAGCACCAATTCCACCCAATGACGACGATACGGAAGCACAAACCCACCGAGCTTGTACCGTCCCTGTCGCGCCCACTCGACGGCTTCAGGGGTCGGCAACCCGTACAGCACCGGGATGCCTTCCTCCCCGCAGAGCGGGCACCGGGGGCTCGATCATTCGCATCCATGGCGACCACCCTCCTATCGGGGCCGTTCATGGTATTCGGGACGGTCGAAGGTAACCGGGCTGTCGAGGAACCGGGCCGTGGTGGGTAACCGGGCCAGGCTGGCACCGCAGGGCCGACGCCAATGGTGATTTGTCGGCTGACGTCCGGAGTTTCGCCCGGGGCAGCGCGCGGCCTGGTGTCGCGACACAACCCGGAGTCGGAAAGGCGATTGATCAGGGATTGGCCGAATGGTCACACCTGCCTATCGCATATTGCTTGGTCACCCCTGTGCTGGTAACAAGCAGAATGCGTCGGACAGATAGGGGGGAACCATCGGTGGCCCGTGGTGCAGCGTCAGCCGGAACGACAACGCCGCGGACGGCTCGCCCACGGATCGGACCTGACGTGGTTGCCGACTCGGACGTGACGATCGTGACGAAAGACTCCCCGGCTCCGGTGGCCAGGGCGCCGAAATGACCATGCCGGACAAACGCGCCGAGATTGCGCGGGAACAGCGGTACTTCGACAACGCCGCCAAGCATCGCCAGCGCCACAACAAGGTGCTCGAAGGCGCAGCGAAGGAGGCCGCGAACACTGGGGCGGCCACGCGGATCAAGAAGTTCATCGGGCGGCTGCGCAACACCGAGGACGAGACCGAGGCCGTCGCCTTTGGACGCATCGACGACGATAACGGGGCGCTGTACATCGGTCGAAGCCTGATCCGCGACGACCGCGGGGAGCCGTTGGTCATCAGTTGGAAGGCGCCGGCCGCCGAGCGCTACTACACGGCGAGTGTGGCCGACCCGCAGGGTCTGCTGCTGCGACGCGCCTTCGAGTGCGAGGGGAACACCATCCTCGACTTCACCGACACCCGGTTCGCCGACGAGACGGTGGACGAGTTCCTGCTCCGCGAGCTGGCCCGGGCCCGGACCGGCACCCTGCGGGACATCGTCGCCACGATCCGGGCGGCCCAGTTCGAGGTGATCCGGCAGAGCCCCGACCAGGTCCTGGTCCTGGAAGGTGGCCCCGGCACGGGCAAGACGGTGATCGCCCTGCACCGGGTCTCCTGGCTGCTGCACCGCCACCCGGAGATAGCCGCCGGCGGCGTTCTCGTCGTCGGGCCCAATCCCACGTTCCTGCGCTACATCAGCCAGGTTCTGCCGAGCCTCGGCGACAACGACGTGACGATGCGCAGCCTCCGTGAGCTCGGCCCGCCGGTATCGCTCGGCCGCGACGAGCCCGCGGACGTCGCCCGGCTCAAGGGCGACGCCCGCATGGCCGGCCTGCTGGCCCGGGCGCTGGAGGCCCGCATTGGCGAACCCGAGCCGGTGGAGCGGATTCCCACCGACCGTGGTTTTCTCTCGATTCCCGGGGCCGACATCGCCACCGCCCTCGCCAAGGCGCGGGCCCTGAAGCTTCCGTACAACGAGCGGCGGGCCGCGTTCCGGGACCGGCTGGACAGCCTGGTGGCCCGGCGGGCCGGCAACCAGACCGTACGGCCGGCGGCCCTGGCCAATCTCGTCGACCGGCTGTGGCCGCAGCAGACCAGTACCGCGTTCCTGCACGCTCTGCTCGGGTCCCGGCGACGGCTGGTGGCGGCGGCAGCGCCTGATCTGACGGAGGCCGAGGCCAACCTCCTCTTCCGTCGGGGTGCGGACCGCCTGTCCGAGGAGGTATGGACCGAGGCCGATGTTGCCCTGCTCGACGAGCTGGAAGACCTGATCGCGGGCACGCCCACTCGCTACAGCCACGTCGTGGTGGATGAGGTCCAGGACCTGTCGCCCATGCAGCTGCGCAGCGTGGCGCGGCGAGCCGCCAGGGGCAGCATGACGGTCGTGGGCGACATCGCCCAGTCCACGGGCCCGTGGGCGCGGGATGACTGGCACGAGGTCACGGCTCATCTGCCGAAACCCGCGCAGGTACTGAGTCTCGCGTACAGCTACCGCGTCCCGCGGCAGGTGTATGAGTTTGCGGCGCGCCTGCTCACCGTGGCGGCGCCGACGGTCGCGCCACCTTCCGTCGTCCGTGGCGGCCCCGCCGATCCCCGCGTGCATCGAATCCCGGTCGCTGAACGGGCCCAGCGGACGGTGTCGGTGGCTTTAGAGCACGCCGCCGCGAACCGTCTGGTGGGAATCGTCTGTCCAGACCAGTGCCGTCGCGAGGTCGAGGCTGAGCTTCAGACCCGGGGCCAGACCTGGACCAGCGGCGAGCACCACGTGCCCGGGAGCGCGCTGTATCTGGTGAGCCCGGTGGAGGCGAAGGGTCTGGAGTTTGACGCCGTCGTCGTGGTCGAGCCCGAGCGGATCGTGGCCGAGCACACCCGCGGGCACCGGATGCTCTACATTGCCCTGACGCGGACGACCGCCTACCTCGACGTGGTGTGCGTGGGCGATCCCCTGCCGCTGTCCCAACCGGCGTCGGTCGACGGCACCGGAAGGGTCCCGGCGCAGACCTTCGGTGAGCGGGAGCGTGACCGGCTGGCCGAGCTGATCGCCAGTCAGATCCGCCACTCCGCGCCGCGGGAGGCCTGGTCCGATGTGATGAACGAGGCGTGGCGACGCCTCATGGGGCCGGCGTCGTAGGGCCGCCCGGGGCCGACGTCACAGCGTGGGTGGCCGGCTGATCGCCTCGGCCTGCAGGCGCTTGCCGACCGTCCACGTGACGATCTCCTGGATGATCGCGTCCTTCTTCGCTTTCGACCCCACCGGAATGTTGAGGCCATTGGCGAGGGCCTTCAGTTGGGGCACGGTGTAATTCAGGTCGTTGACGTAACGCATGGCGGCCGCGCGGTCGTTGATCTTCGCGAGGTCGGCTTCGATCTGCTGAGGATCGACCGGGGGCGCTGCTTGTGCTTTCGTCTTCCGGGGCTGGCGCCCGCCCTTCGGCACGACCTCCAGCGTCGCGGTTCCCTCGTACAGGTCCGTCACCACCTCGGGTGGCAGCTTGCGGAGAAGTTCACCGAGGCGGACGAGAATGACCTGGGTCATTTCCAAGGGGTCGGGCACCGCTGTCTCCTAGTTCCGGACCTTGGCGTAGAGCTCGCTGGCGAGCTGCTGCAGCTCGAATTGCACCGCCTCGTTGCCGCCGTCCCGCAGCACGGCCGGAATGCCGTTATCGCCGGACGGGCCGAAGTACGTCTTGCTGTCCCGTACGGTCTGGACGAACCGGGGCACCTCGATCCGTATGGGCTGTTCGAGGTATGCCCGTTGCGCGATGATCGGCTCGGCCCCACCGTACTGGATCATGGTGAACACGATGCCCAGCATAATGGGGTTGATCTGCTCGTCCGGGGACGACACGGCCTTGTTGTACTCAGTGATGAGCATCGACAGCCGTCGACGCAGGTATTCGAAGCCCAGCGTGGAGAGGTAGTCCGGCTTCGCCGGCACGACCAGGTAGTCACTGGCCACCACCGCCGCCCGCGTGGTCATGGTGAAGTTGGGCGGGCAGTCAATCATGATGAGGTCGTACGCGTCGAACGCCGGGGCGTTGAGCGCGTCCTGCAGGGACCGGTGCAGCCGCAGGAAGTTCGGGCTGGCGTGGGAGAAGGTGGCGCCGCCCAACCGGTGGGCGAACTCGAGGTCGACGTCGACGAGGTCCAGGTGCGACGCGATCAGGTCCAGGCGGCCTCCGTTGGCCTGGACGATCCGGTTGACCGCAGGTGGGGTGACCACGTACTGCGACAACGGGTCGGGCGCGGGCTGGTTGAGCAGGCTGCCGAACCACTGCTGGATCGTCCGCTCGTACGCCAGCGACTGCTCCCAGACTTCGGGTTCGTAGAAGGAGAACGTGAGGCTTGCCTGGGGATCGAGGTCAACGAGCAGGATCTTCTTTCCTCGGGACGCCAGCTCGGCCCCGATGTTCGCCGTCAGGGTTGTCTTACCGACGCCCCCCTTGTAGTTGAGCACCGAAACAACCGTCACCCGGCTCTCCCTGCAATCCACGACAAGGCACGTTTGTGTTCGGAGCATGGTAGCCCCCGCCTCCGCGAACCCCAGCAATTGAGCCATTCGGCCACAACGGGTGGGATTGGTGTCGCTCTGGCCGCACCGATCCCACCCGTTGTCGGCGTCCTACGGCGTACGGGGAAACTCCTCCTCCAGTCGTACGACCGCCTGCTCCCAGGCGGCGACGAGGGCCAGCGCCGGGCGTACCTCCGGGTCCCGTCCGTGGAGCACGTCGCAGAGCGCGTGGTACGTCGCCACCGCCGCCCGCACGATCCCCAGACGCCGGACCCGGTGGGCGTCGTCGAGGCCTGGTTCGCCCACGGTGAGCATCAGCCGCTGGGGTATCCGGGTGGTGCCGGCCGAGGTGACCACAGTGGACGGTACGCGGGCAGCCACGGCCTCGATGCGGTAGCGCAGCAGGAGTGCCTTCAGGGTCGTCTTGTCGTGCTCGGTCCCCGGCCAGGCGGTGTAGGCCACCGCAAACTCGCCGTAGGGTGGTCGTCGGCGCGTGCTCACGACTGCTCCACCGACCGGTAGAGGTACTCCACGAGGTCCCGCGTGGATCGCATCCACCGCTGGCACTGCTCGACCGTGCCCGGCGCCGTGCCGTGCGAGGCGTCGTTGAGTGCCGTGATGGTCGACTGAAAGCGCCGTAGGTCCAACGACGGAAGCCCGGCCTCGGCGGCCCAGGCGACGAGCAGGGCGAGCTGGTCCCGGGTCTTGCGCGCCCGCCCGAGTTCCCGCTCGATCTCGTCCGGGCTGCGCCCGTTGCGCCGGCCGAGGATCTCGATGAGCGTGGTGACGGCGGTGTCCACGGCCTGCCGGCACAGGGCCAGCGTCATGGTGACCCGGGCCTCCTCGGTACCGATCGACTCCCATCTTTCACCAGCCAGGACCTGCTCGAGTTCCTTCAGCAAGGGCTCGCCTGGCCAACGAGCCGCCTCGACCGTGACGTGCGATCGCCGCCCGGGCAGGCGACGCAGGCGGACGTGTCTGGGCGTGTAGTCGAGCGCCCGCACTTCCCGCCAGAGCCGGTCGTCGTGGGTGAACACGATGACCTGGTAGCGCTCCGCGAGCCGGATCAGCTCCCGAGCCAGGTAGTTGACCCGGAAGGAGTCGAATGCGTGGATAGGGTCGTCGAGGATCAGGAAGCCGAACGGACTGGTCGACTGGGTGGCCCGGGGCAGGTAGGCGGCGAGCGAGAGCGCGTTGCGCTGACCGGTGCTGAGCACCTCCGCTCTCCCCGACCCACCGGGCACCGGGGTCCCGTCGACGGCGAGCTCGTACGTGACCTTCTGCGCCTGCCGCACGCCCCCGGCGAGGCGGACGCCGGTGAGCGTCAGGTCCGAGTCGTTGTTGAGCTCCCGCCAGATCCGGACGACCTCGTCCCGGATGGGGTGGAAGACCTCATCCCGCGTTTCCTTGATCCAGCGGGTGACCGTGTTGGCGAGCTTCTCCGCGGCGGTGCCCCGTTCGATCCGGACCCGGACCTGGTCGACCGCGTCCAGCCAGGCCGCGATGTCGGCCCCCAGGGTGGCCCGGCCCTCGACCGCGTTCCGATGGCGGTCCTGGACGAGCTTGACCATGCCCTCGTACCAGGACGCGAGCTCGGCCGACTCGGTCATGAGCGCGCGTACGGTCTCCGCGGTCAGCGTGTCGACGTGCAGCCGCTCGACCGCGGTGCGCAGCCGCTGCCACTGCCCGAGACGCTCCTCGGTGCCCGGCTCGTGCAGCCCGCGCAGGGCTTCGGCGGCCGCCGGGCTCAGTGCCGGCGGCGCGTACGCCCGCAGCCGCTCGACCGCCTCGGCGACCGGCGCCTTGGCCGCGGTCACCGTGGCCAGCAGGGCGCGCAGCCGCTCGGACTGCTCGCGGGCCCGGTCGGCCCAGGCGGCGCCGGGCGTCCCGCACACCGGGCACGTGTCGCGGCGACGCAGGTCCTCGACGTACTCCCCGCTGGCGGCGAGGAGGCGGTCGAGGACGTCCCGGATGGTGTCCGCGCCCGAGACGACCCGGGCCCGGGCCGCGTCCAGGTCCGCGACGGCTTGCGTGATCAGCCCGACGTCGTCGACGTCGACCGTCCACAGCGGAGGGATCGGCGGCAGTGCCGGTGCCGCCACGGACAGCTCGGCGAGCCGGGCCCGCAGGCGCGTCGCGTCGGCCTCCGACGGGACCTCCCCCACCGCCAGTACGTCCCGCTTCAGGTCCTCGTCGCCGACGGCCGCCAGCGCCTGCTCCATGCGGCGGCGGGGCTCGATCAGCGACCGCCGGGCCGCCGTCCCGTCGTTCTTGATCTCGTCGGACGCCTTCAGCAACCGCTCCAGCACGCCGAGCGACAGCGCCTGCTTGAGGAACTTGTGCAGATCGCTGGGCTTGTCGATGACCGGCGACAGCTCCGAGTAGAGCAGGATCGGCAGGTAGCGTTCGAACTCCTCGACCCACGACGGCGGGACGGCGTCCTCACCGGCTCCGTGCTCGCGCCACCGGACCCCGGCGTTGTCGCAGACGAGATCGACCGTCCGCCTGCCGTTGGTGATCCGCACCGTGATGGCGCGGTCGGCGCAGTGCAGGTTCTCCTCGACCACGTTGGTCGGCGCCGCCCCGCCGTTGCTGAGCGCAAGTCGGATGCCCTGGACCAGGCTCGACTTGCCCGTGCCGTTGCGCGCGGTCACGATCGTCAGCCCCGGGGCGGCCCCGAACGTGACGCGAACCGGCTGCTCGCCGATTCCGATGTAGCCGGAAACCTGGGCCCGCTCGATGTACCACGGGCCGTCGGAAATCCCGACGTCGGCTCCGGTGCGATTGCGCTCCTTCTCGATGATCTCGACAGCGATTTCTCGCTGGTTCTCGGGCAGGCTTTCTACGGCCTGCGCCACGCCGTCCCACGTCAGGAGGCTCGTCCGTGCCATCAATCCTCCCCGTTGCCTGCCGAGCCGCCAACCTCGGCCCGACGACGATGGCCGCCGACCACCGTTGTGACCACCGTGGCCGCAGCATCAACGGCGTTCGGGCGGCAAAATAGCGTTACAGAATACCGATGAATGTGCCGCAGGCTCGACTGTTGCCCGTTGCCCAATTCACGGCGCGTCGCGTGTGGAATAGAGACGATGAACCAAACGGATCGGTACGTAATAAAGGTGTGGGGCGGGTCGCCGCCATCCCGCCCCACACCTGCCTGTGGACGGATCAATCGATCGATTGATCAGGCGATCTGGCGGATGAGGACATCCAATCCGTTATCGGGGTGGTAGGTCCACGACGCCTCGAACTCGCCCCAGGTGGCCGACTGACGCCCATCGAGCGCCCGAGTGGACTCCATGTGCCGCCGGACGTAGTCCGGGGTCTCCAGCGCGTTGAGGTAGCACTGCACCTGGCTCCACGTCAGCCGGCCCGAACCTGGCTCCTCGCCCTTCATGTCGAGGTAGAGCGTGCGACCCCCGTCGGACAGGCTGCCCAGCGAGCCGCACGTCTGGTGGGCCTCGGCCAGTGTCGGGCCGGTCCCGGCGTCACCCTCGACTCCATCCGGACCGGCTCCGTCGCGGTGCAGCGCCCACGTCGCGACGGTGAGCGCCGCCCCGGTGACCACGCCCATCGCGGCCAACGCGGGCACCACCCAGCGCGGGCGGCGGACCACCACTGTCGACCCGTACACCGCGCCCACCGGGCCGGACGACTGATATACCGACCCCGTCGGGGCCGACGACACGGGCACGGGCCCCATCGGGGCCGACGACACCGGCACAACCGGCGCCGAGCCGACGGCGGACGCGTACGTGGGCCCCATGTCCGGCGGCCTCGGCACGACCGGGACGGAGCCGACCGGTGGCTCCTGGGCCGAGTGCGTGGGGCCGGACCATTCGGGCACGACCGGCCCAGGGGAGCTCGATGGCTGGGCCGGCTCACGTCCGGCTTCCCACATGGACACGGATTCCTCCTCAATGGACAGTCGACGGGAAGCCTGGGGCGGCCGACCGGTACGCCGGCCGCCCGGCGTTGGGCGTCAAACGGTCGTCCAGTAGGCGGCCGGCTCGTCGAAGTCGAGGCCGATGCCATCCATCTGGATCTTGCCGCCCTCGAGCGCGGCCGGCGGCACATCGAAAACGATGTTCCCCGACGTACGCTGGCCGGCGTTGAGCTCCGTGAAGCTCAGCGTCGGGTCGAACCGGCCGGTGATCGTCCAGTCGTAGACCGTGCCGTCGGCCGCCACGAACTTGAACGCGCTCGGGTTCGCCGTGTACGTGCCCTCGGTGCAGACGATCGTCACGGTGACGACGTAGTACAGGCCGTTCTTGGGGCCGAGGAAGTCCGCTTCGGTGACCTGCTGCGGGTTAGCCAGGGTTACCTCGACGGTCGTCGTTTTGTTCAGAAACGTGTTCGTCAGGGTGACCGTCTGGCCCATGGCCGCCGTGACGGGGCCGGCCGGCGTCTCCCCGTTGGCCGGAACGTTGTCCTGGGACCCGCCGCCGACCGACGACTCGGTCTGGCCCGAGCCGGCACCGCAGGCGATGGCGAGCACCGCCGCGACGGCCAGACCGACGACGCCAAGCTTGCTGCGCATGGACACCCTCCTTGGGGCGATGTGAACCGGAAGACTGTGAACAGTGTACACAGGAGCTGTCGATTCACAACTCCTTTGACTTTACGCCAGTAGGCCCGGCGCATACTGTTAACAGCCAGGAGGGAGGTGTCATGGCTCGCGAGGAGGTCACGGCGGCCGAGATCGCCCGCCTGGCGAACGTCGGCCGGGCGGCCGTCTCCAACTGGCGCCGCCGGCACGACGACTTCCCCCGGCCCGTCGGTGGCTCACCGACCAGCCCCACCTTCGACCTGGCCGAGGTTCTGGCCTGGCTGGAGGCCAACGGGCGGTCCGTCGCCACCGGCGCGGGTCGCCACGCCGCGGGCGGCCTCGGCCTGGCGACCGTGGTGGCGAGCCTGCTGCCCGACAATCCCGCCGTCGTCCTCGACCCGGTGTGCGACGCCGGCACCCTCCTGGCGGGGGCAGCGCGACGCTTCGGCGACTCCGCTGTGTACGTGGGGCAGGACCCCGACCGGGCCAACGTGGAGGCAGCGCGGAAGGCGCTGAGCGAGGTTGGCGTGAACTCCGCCGGCGTTGTCGTGGGATCGCCGCTCCTCGATGACGCGCTGAGCCGGTACCGCGAGGAGGCCGACGCCGTGGTGTGCCTGCCGCCGAGCCGGGCCACCTGGCCGGCCGACGAGGCGATCCTGGACCTGCCGTGGGCGTTCGGGCCGCCGAGCCAGCTCGACCCGTACCTGGCCTGGGTGCAGATCTGCTACGCCTACCTCAAGCCCAACGGCATGGCGGTGGTGCCGGTGCCCCCGGCCGCACCGGTGCGGGCGTCGGGCCGACGAGTGCGCGCCGAGATGCTGCGCGCCGGGGCGCTGCGGCAGGTCATCGCCCTGCCCGAGCGGTTCGCGGCCCACCTGTCCGGCTCGTGGCAGATCTGGGTGCTCAGCCGGCCGGTAGGCCGTCCACTGTATACGGTGCGGATGGTCGACCTGACCCGTCGGCGTCCCGAGGAAGTGCCCACCGACGAGGCGGGCTGGCAGGCCGTCTGGGCCGACCCCACCGCCACCAGCGAGGTCGCGGCCATCGAGCTGCTCGACGAGGACGTGCTGCTGCTGCCGGCCCGGCACGTGGAGGCGCCCGTCCGCGACGTGGCCCCGGAGTACGACAAGCTGCGCGCCTCGCTGGAGCGGCTCGCCCGCGACCTGGACGTGAAGCTGCCCGCCCTCCCCCGCGGCCGCGGGCCCACCCCGCAGACGCTGATCTCGATCATGGATCTGGTCCGCCTGGGCGCGATCAGCTTCGTGGAGAAGGGCGGCCCGGTGCAGCTCGGCGACGTCGTGGTGCCCGCGGGGGCCGACCGGTTCGACGCCTTCGTGGTCGGCCCCGACGGCCAGCGCGTCCCCGGGGAGGTGCTGCGCTGCGACCCCGAGGTCATCGACCCGTACTTCCTGGCCTGCTTCCTGCGCTCCGAAACGAACCGGCGTTCCGCCTCCGGCACGCAGGGCGGGACATTTCGCCTCGACCTGCGTCGCGCCCGCATCCCGCGTCTCCCCTTGTCGGAACAGCGACAGTACGGCGAGGCGTTCCGCCGCCTCACGGAGGTGACGAATCAAATAGAGCGCGTGAGCGCGCTGGCAGCTGACGCCGTTCAGACCGCGGTATACGGTTTAACGTCCGGTGTTCTCGCCCCGCCCCGAGGCGGCCGAGACACCCCCCGGTCCCGGTAAGGAAGGTGACATGAGCACGCATCAGCGACTGGCTGGGCTGATTTGGAACGTCGCCGACAAACTGCGCGGCGTGTACAAGCAGTCCGAGTACGGCAAGGTGATCCTGCCGCTGACCGTACTGCGCCGGCTCGACTGCGTCATGGCACCAACCCGCGAGGCGGTGTGGCAGCGCGACGCCGCCAGCAAGCTGCAGAACAAGGACCAGGTGCTCAAGCTCGCGGCCAAGCTGCCCTTCTACAACACCTCGAAGCAGTCCTTCGAGACCATCGCGTCTGACGCCAACAACGTGGCCCGCAACCTGCGGGACTTCATCAACGGCTTCTCGCCCAACGCCCGGGAGATTATCGACAAGTACGACTTCGACAAGCAGATCACCCGGCTGGCCGAGGCGAGGCTGCTCTACATCGTCGTCCAGCAGTTCAAGGACATCGACCTGTCGCCGCAGGTGGTCGACAACCACCAGATGGGTTACGTGTTCGAGGAGCTGATCCGGCGCTTCTCGGAAATCTCCAACGAGACGGCCGGTGAGCACTTCACCCCACGCGAGGTCATCAAGCTCATGGTGAACCTGCTGCTGGCTCCCGACGCGGACCGACTGCAGGATCCTGGGCGCGTCATCAACATCCTCGACCCGGCCTGCGGGACAGGCGGCATGCTCTCGACCGCCGAGGAGCACATCCGGTCGCTCAACCCGAACGCCATCGTCAAGCTCTTCGGCCAAGAGGTGAACGCCGAGGCGTGGGCGATCTGCCGCTCCGACATGCTGATCAAGGGCGAGGAGGACGAGAGCCTCATCGTCCACGGCAACTCGTTCACCGAGGACGGCCACGCCGATCGGAAGTTCGACTACATGCTCGCCAACCCGCCGTTCGGCGTCGAGTGGAAGATGGTCAAGGACTACATCGAGGCGGAGGCGAAACTCGGTCACGCCGGTCGGTTCGGCGCGGGCCTACCGCGCATCAACGACGGGTCCTTCCTCTTCCTTCAACACATGCTCTCGAAGATGCGCCCAGTCGAGCAGGGCGGCACAAGGCTGGCCATCGTCTTCAACGGCTCGCCGCTGTTCACCGGCGGCGCCGAGTCGGGCGAATCGGAGATCCGCCGCTGGATTCTGGAAAACGATTGGCTCGAAGGCATCGTCGCGTTGCCCGACCAGCTCTTCTACAACACCGGCATATCCACGTACTTCTGGATACTCTCAAACCGCAAGCCGCAGGAGCTGCGGCGCAAAGTGATCCTCCTCGACGCCCGGGACCAGTGGGTGAAGATGCCCAAGAGCCTGGGCGATAAGCGCAAGATGATCGCTGACGACCAGATCGCCGATGTCACCCGCCTGTACGCCGAGGCGCTCACCGCCGCGGCCGACCCGTCACACCCGGGCCACGCCAAGGTGAAGGTCTTTGCCACGACCGACTTTGGCTACCAGCGCATCACGGTGGAGCGTCCGCTGAAGCTCCGCTTCGAGATCAGCGATGACACGCTGGCCGCACTAACCGAGTCGAAGCCCTTGTCGCGCTACGACCAACTCGACGCGCTGGTCACCGCGCTCAAGCCGCTGCTCGGCAACGTGTGGTGGACCCGGAGGGAGGCTAAGGATGCTCTCCGGGCCGCCCTCGCCGAAGCCGGGCTGCCTTGGCCCTCGCCGGCGTCCATCGAGAAGGGACTGTGGGCGGCGATCTCGGTCACCGACCCCAACGGCGAAGTCCAGCTAGAGAAGGGCGTACCTGTGCCCGACCCCGATCTGCGCGATTTTGAGAACGTGCCCCTCAACGAGGACATCGACGAATACTTCGTTCGAGAGGTCCTTCCCCACGTCCCCGACGCCTGGATCGACCACGACAAAACAAAGATCGGCTACGAAATCCCCTTTACCCGGTACTTCTATGTCTACACACCGCCACGGTCACTAGCAGAGATAGACGCTGAACTTCAGGCGCTTGAGTCTCAAATCCAGAAACTCCTTCGTGAGGTGACCCGATGAAGGGTCGATGGGACTACGTACCGTTGAAGCGAGTCATCACCGCCATGACCCGCGGCACGGCACCAAACTATGTGGACGATGGCCCGGTTCGTGTCATTGGCCAGGCGGCCAACCAGACTTCCGGGGTCAATTGGACACGTACCCGGTTTCACGCAAGCGACGTCGGGGTCTCACGCCTAAAAGGGCTGCTGATACCGGGGGATATTCTCGTTAATTCGACGGGAACGGGAACGCTTGGCCGAGTCGGCCAGTACGTGGGGGGCCCCGACGGCAGACCTTGCATTGCTGACGGCCACATCACTGTCGTACGAGCAAACACAGAGTTCGCTCACCCTCGTTTTCTTTACTACACTCTGTCGAGCCAGCCGTTCTATGACCGCATTTATGCCGAGATGGTGGTGGGGGCGACAAACCAAATCGAACTAAGCACAGAAAAGCTCAGCCGTGCTCCCATACCACTTCCACCGCTCGAGGAGCAACGGCGGATCGCCGACTTCCTCGACACTGAAATCGATCGCATAGACCGCCTTATCCGCCTCGTGCGATCAACAGTCGACAAGCTCCTAGAGAGGCGTGCTGCGACCGTTTACTCACTAGTCACGGGAGCATCGGCTTGGGATAAACGAGAATCAGGCCTGCCGTGGGTGCGCGCGCTTCCATCACATTGGGTGTCGGTTAAGCTCAGCTTGGTCGCACGAATGGGAAGCGGACATACGCCCAGCCGGTCGCGCCCCGAATTTTGGGTCGACTGCATCATTCCGTGGATCACCACAGGCGAGGTGAGTCAGGTCAGAGACGATCGCGTGGAAGAAATTACCCACACGCGCGAGATGATCAGTGAACTCGGACTCGCGAATAGCGCAGCCGAGCTATGCCCAGCCGGAACCGTCGTACTGTGCCGCACAGCATCGGCCGGGTATTCGGCAGTCATGGGACGCCACATGGCGACCAGCCAGGATTTCGTAACTTGGCAGTGCGGACCTAAGTTGGACCCGTACTACCTCTTGTGGACGCTACGAGCAATGAGAGCCGATCTTCTCGGCCGTCTTGCCATAGGATCGACACACAAGACCATCTATGTTCCTGATCTTCAGATGCTGAGAATTCCTTTACCACCAATTGCCGAGCAAAGAGATATCGTGTCCGCCATAAGAGAAGCTAACTCCAAAGTTGACCGCGCAGTCGACGCCCTACGTCAGCAGATTTTGCTTTTGGCTGAAAGAAAACAGGCGCTAATTGCAGAAGCCGTAACGGGGAAGTTCGACGTGACGGCAGGGACATTGAGGCATTCGTGAGTCTGCGATGCTATGAGCGCCGAGGGTGCTCGCTAGCGCCGGCACAGCCGCCACGTTGCCATTCCGCTGTAGAGTCGCTGTAGGGCCGAGGTGTACTCCCATGCGATCCCAGAGTTCTGGCGATGCAATACGTCAGGTCAACGTCATCGCTGATTCGCTGCTCAGAGACTTTGGGGCCCACCTCGACATACGGGACGTTAACAACCCAGACCCCGGAGAACAGCGTAAGGCACTACTGGCTCGGGCCTTGGCGGCGCTAGTCGTGAAGGACCGCACGGACTGTGATGCGCCTACGGCTGCAGATGCTGTCACTGACGGCAGCCGCGACTTCGGTATCGACGCCGTCGGTGTAGCCGCCGGTGTACCTCGTCTGTGGCTGGTCCAGAGCAAGTGGAGCGATAAGGCCGAGGCACGCTTTGGCGAACAAGATGTCATGGCGATCGCAGACGGGCTGCGCAAGATCGACCATCAAGAGTTCGATAAATTCAACGAAAAGCTTCGGCGGTTCAGGGAGCGCATCAAGGCCATCCTCAGCGACCGTAACTGTCGGATTACCGTCGTGGTCGTCGCGCTGCGGCGCGACCCCCTCAACCCGAACGTCGAAGCGCGCCTTAACGAGGTTAAGGCTGAATTCAATGTTTACGGAGACTATCTCGACGTCGAGATCTTGACGATCCGCGACGTATGGGAGATTCTGCGCCGAACCGTCACACCGAAACCGATCCAACTCTCGGTTGCGGTCGACCGCTGGTTCGAGCTCGCAACTCCGATCCGCGCCGTCAACGGAGTCGTGTTGGCCGGTGATGCTGCTGCCTGGCACGCGGACCACGGGGACCGCTTGTTCGCCAAGAACATCCGGGAGTCTCTCGGCGTGACAAGCGTTAACGCTGAGATTGCCCGTTCGCTTGTCGATGAACCTGCCGTTTTCTGGTATCGAAACAACGGCATCATCATGCTCTGTGATAGATTGACGCTTCGGCCAAACAGCCTTAGCGCCCCTCATGGGCCAGCGACCGTTGAGGTTTACAACGCAAGCATTGTCAATGGGGCACAGACCGTTGCAGCGATAGCACGAGCGGTAAACACCGACATAAAGGCGGCTACCGGGCTGGTTGGCATTCGCATTATCGAGAGCAGCGATGATAGCATCGGCACACAAATCACCAAGGCGACAAACACTCAGAACCGCATCGAACGACGCGACTTTGTCGCGTTGGATCCGGTGCAGATCTCTATCAAAGAAGAGTTTGCCCTCAGCCTGAACCTAACATACTCAATTCGGCGAAGCGAATTTGAGCCTTCGCCAGACAGCGGCTGCACGGTTCGCGAGGCAGCGATGGCTCTCGCCTGCGCACACCCTAATCCGGAGTTTGCCCATCATGCCAAACACAACGAAGAACTCCTTTGGGAAGAGGGCCCTAAGGGCGCCTACAGGCAGCTCTTTGGCGTTCAGCCTCCGGCCGTCCAGATATGGCGGTCCGTGACTTTGCTTAGGGCAGTACTCGACGCGTTGCATCGAGGAAATAGCGGACGAATGGGCCGTGCTCTAGCGGTTGCCGAGCAAGGTCAGCTTGTCATCGCCCACTTGGTTTTCCAGCAACTCGGCAGGGAAGGAATCGATGATGCCGACACTGATTGGTCTAGAGTCCTCAAGCAAGTTCCGGAGAAGGTAGACGAGGTCCTTCGCCGGCTTGTGGACGAGGTGGACCGAAGCTTCGGCAGGAACTCTCTTGTCAGCGCTACATTCCAGTCTGTAGATCGCGTTCGCAAACTGGTACGGAACGTCCTCAAAGGAATGGCGTCTGGTTCGCCGGCACCCCCCTTGGCTCCCGACTACCAGCCGACGCCTCAGCCGCGCAAGGGTCGACGCCGCAATACGGTGCCTGTAATCGTGGAGGCGGGCCGACTGAAAGACGGCACGCCACTTGTATACGTTCCGACAACAGACGCGGAGCGAGCTGCGATGCAGGCCTGGCTGGAGGAGGATCCGCGGAGAGGCCGCGCAACGTGGGTTAACAGTCGGTCACAGCCGCTCGTGTGGGCCATGGACGGCGAACAGTACTCGCCCACAGGGCTCGTCATGAAGATGTGGGCCCAAGCCGAATGGGTTTCAGCCCCCGTGGCTGCACAGGGACCGCTGAGGTGGGTTGTGCCGGGCGAAGGCAGTCTTGTTGACCTAGCCAATGCCATCTTGCGTGAGTCCGGCGCACCCGACGAGGAGGTAGCCGGCTGATGCGATCGGACATCGAGGAGCGGTTCGAGGAGGCGATCGTCGACGAGCTGCTGGCCGGCGGGTGGTCGCTCGGCTCGGCCTCGAACTATCGCCCCGATCTCGGGCTGGACACCGCCGAACTGTTCACCTTTCTCGGCGACCAGCGGGCGGCACAGTACGACCAGTTCAAGCGCCTCATCGACATCTACGGGAGCCTGGAGGCGGCTCAGCGCGAGGTGGCCAAGCGCGTCGCTTCCGAGATCGACAAGCGCGGCGCCTTGGACGTGCTTCGCAACGGCGTCAAGGACCGAGGCGTCGCGCTGCAGCTCGCCCACTTCCGGCCGGGCCAGACACTGGCCGTCGGCGCGCTTGACGAGTACCACGCCAACCGGCTCACCGTCACCCGCCAACTTCGCTACTCCGGCCGCACGAACCACGAGATCGACCTGACCCTCTTCGTCAACGGCATTCCCGTCGCCACCGCCGAGCTGAAAAACCAGCTCACCGGCCAGAATGTCGAGGACGCCAAGCGGCAGTACCGCACCGAGCGCGACCCGCGCGAGCTGATCTTCGCCAAGCGGACGCTGGTTCACTTCGCCGTTGACCAGGACCTCGTCTTCGTCACGACCCGCCTCGCCGGCGAGAAGACCCGGTTCCTGCCCTTCAACGTGGGCTCCAACGGACCAGGCGTCTCGGGCGGCGCCGGCAACCCGCCCGCCGGCCCCGACGGCTACGCCACGTCCTACCTATGGCGGGAGGTGTGGCAGCGCGACGCCTGGCTGGACCTGCTCCAGCGCTTCCTGCACATCGAATCCACTCCTGGCCGCAAGGGCCGTACCGGCTCGGTCGACCCGCACACCGCACCGCTGATCTTCCCGCGGTTCCACCAGTGGCACGCCGTGCGCGAGTTGACCGCTCACGCCCAGGCCCACGGGGCCGGGCACAACTATCTCGTTGAGCACTCGGCTGGCTCGGGCAAGTCCAACACGATCGCCTGGCTCGCGCACCGACTCTCCACATTGCACGACGCCAACAACCAGCCGGTCTTTCACAAGATCATCGTCATCACCGACCGGGTGGTGCTCGACCGGCAGCTGCAGGACACGATCTACCAGTTCGACCACGTCCCCGGCGTCGTACAGAAGATCGACCAGGACTCGGAGCAGCTGCGCGACGCGCTCAAGGGTGCGACTGCCCGCATCATCATCACGACCCTGCAGAAGTTCCCGTACATCCTCGACAAGATGCCGGAGTTCGGCGACCGGCGCTACGGCATCATCGTCGATGAAGCGCACTCGTCGCAGACCGGCGAGTCCGCCACCGCGCTCAAGCGGGCCCTCCGCCGGCACGGCGGCGACGACATCGACGACGATGGCGACCCGCTCACCTCTTCGGCGCTCGCCCGCGGCCGGCACCCGAACCTGTCCTACTTCGCCTTCACCGCCACGCCGAAGGCGAAGACCCTGGAACTCTTCGGCACACTCGACCCCCAGACTGGGAAGAAGAAGCCGTTCCACGTCTACTCGATGCGGCAGGCCATTGGGGAGGGATTCATCCTCGATGTGCTCTACAACTACATCACCTACACGGCCCGCTGGCGGCTGGCCAACGCGGCGGTCGACGCGGCCGAGGCCGCCGATCCCGAGGTGGATCCCCGCAAGGCCAAAGCCAAACTCGTCCGGCTGGCCGAGCTGCACCCCTCGTCTCAGGACGCCCGGGCGAAGATCATCGTCGACCACTTCCGCACCGAGGTGGCCTACCGCCTCAGCGGGCGAGCCAAGGCCATGGTGGTCACCCGCTCCCGCGAGCACGCTGTGCGGCTCTACCAGGCGATCCGCCGCTACATCGAGAAGTACGGCTTCACCGACTGCGCCACGCTCGTCGCTTTCTCCGGCACGCTGAACGTCGACGGCATCGACTACACCGAGGCCAAGCTCAACGGCTTCGCTGAGTCGGCCCTGCCGGCAAAGTTTGCCTACACGAGGGTGGACGACCCCCACGCCGCCGCCCGGAACGAGACCGAGTACCGCATCCTCGTGGTGGCCGAGAAGTACCAGACGGGCTTCGACCAGCCGCTGCTGACCGCCATGTACGTGGACAAGCCACTCACCGGGGTGGCGGCGGTGCAGACCCTGTCGCGGCTCAACCGAACCCACCCATCGAAGACCCAGGACGACGTCTTCGTACTCGACTTCGCCAACGAGGCCGCCGACATCCAGGAAGCCTTCAAACCCTACTTCGAGACGACGATCACCGAGCCAACCGACCCCAACCTGCTCTACGACAAGGAGCGGGAGGTCATGGACTATCAGATCCTCGTCGTCTCCGAGATGCAGGCCTTCGCCGAGGCGCTGCTGGCCGCACAACAGGGCGCCGCGACCGAAGCGCAGCTGCAGAAGGCCCACGTGAAGCTCTACCGGTTCACCGACCCGGCCCGCGACCGGTTCGTCCAGCTGCAGAACCAGGATCCCGACCGGGCCGAGGCGTTCCGGGCCGCGCTGCGCGACTACGTTCGGGCCTACGGGTTCCTGGCCCAGGTCGTGGGCTACGCCGACCCCGACTTGGAGCTTCTCTACCTCTACGGGCGGGCTCTGCTGCTGCGCCTGCCGCACCCGCCCAGCCCGGGCGTGGACGTCGGCGAGACCACGCTGAGCCACCTGCGCATCGACCGCACCGGCGCCGGTAACTACTCGCTGACCCCACAGGGGGAGCAGGAGATCCCCGGCTTCCGGGCCGACGGCGGCGCCCGGACCGAGGTCGAGGAGGTTCCCCTCAGCGAGGTCATCGCCGAACTCAACGAACGGTTCGGGCTCGACCTCGGCACCTCGGACCAGATCATCGTCGCCCAGCACATCGTGTCCATCGCCGAGAATCCGCTGATGCAGGCGGTGGCGGCGGCCGAGGATCTGGAGCGGTTCGGCCAGGTCGCCGATCCCATGCTGGATCGACTGGTGGCCGAACTGCACGACGCCAACGAACGGTACGCCGGCCGGTACTTTGACAACCCCGAGTTCCAGACGGCCGTCAGGCAGATCGTGCGGCGCCGTGCGTACGACATCATCCTCTCCCCTGCCCGAGACGAGGCGCTGCGTCGGCTCAAGGAATCGGTGTCGTCGGTCCGGCCCACGACGTAACGTCCATGATGGAGCGGGAGAGGGACGGTCGAGTGTTGCCGGAGGGAGCGTGAGGTACTTCAACACTGCCGGTCCGTGCGTGCCGGAGCTGCACTACATGGTGCCGCCCGGCCCACGCCTGCCCGAGGCTCGCCCTCTGATCGACGAGGGACAGTACTTTGTGGTGCACGCACCGCGTCAGACCGGCAAGACCACGGCCCTGATCGCGCTCGCCAAGGAGCTGACCGCCGAAGGCCGGTACGCGGCACTGTACTTCTCGTGCGAGACGGGCGAGCCGGCCGGCGACAACTACGACGGGGCCCAGAACGCTGTGCTCGGCTCGATCCGGCGCAACGCCGAGCTGTCCCTCCCGCCTGAGCTGCGTCCGCCCGACCCCTGGCCGGCCGCCGCGCCTGAGGAGCGCCTCGCCGCGGCCCTGACTGCGTGGGCACGGGCCTGTCCCCGCCCGCTGGTGCTGTTCTTCGACGAGATCGACGCGTTGCGGGGCGAGAGCCTGCGCAGCGTGCTGCGCCAGCTGCGCGACGGCTTCCCGCGCCGACCCACGGCGTTCCCCGCCTCCGTCGTGCTGTGCGGTCTGCGCGACGTGCGGGACTACAAAGCCGCGTCCGGCGGCGACCCCACCCATCTGGGGACATCAAGCCCATTCAACATCAAGGTTGCCTCGCTTCGTCTGGAGGACTTCACCGAAGCCGACATGCGGGCGCTCTACGCCCAGCACACCGCCGAGACCGGCCAGGTGTTCACCGAGGAGGCGATCCAGCGGGCCTGGGAGTACACGGCCGGCCAACCGTGGCTGGTCAACGCCCTAGCCCGCGAGGTGGTGCGGGAGATGAAGGTCCCGGTCACCGAAGCGATTACCGCCGACCACATCGACACCGCCAAGGAGCGGCTGATCCTGGCCCGGGCCACCCACCTGGACTCGCTGTTGGCCCGGCTCCACGAGCCGCGCGTGCGCCGCGTCTTGGAACCGATGATCGCTGGCGAGGCGCTCGACTCGGAAAACAGCCTCGACGACGACCTCTCTTACGTTCGTGACCTGGGTCTGATCGCCAAGGACAAGCCAGCCCGTGTCGCCAACCCGATCTACCGAGAGGTCATCGTCCGAGTCCTCGGAACCGCCACTGAGGAGAACATCACCGCCGATCCCCGGTCATTCGTGCTCCCCGACGGCCGGCTCGATTTCGACCGGATGCTGCGCGAGTTCGCCGACTTCTGGCGCGAGCACGCAGAAATCCTGACCAACCGGGAGGCGTACCGGGAGTCCGCACCCCACCTGGTGATCATGGCTTTCCTGCAGCGCCTCGTGAACGGCGGCGGATACGTGAGCCGTGAGTACGGCATCGGCCGGGGCCGCATCGACCTGCTGATCCGCTGGCCGTACGTCGAGGGCGGCCGACGGGTCGTCCAGCGCGAGGCGGTCGAACTCAAGCTGTGGCACCCCGGACGCCCGGATCCCCTGTCCGACGGGCTGCGGCAGCTCGACGGCTACCTGAGCCGGCTCGGCCTCGACCGGGGCACCCTAGTCATTTTCGACCGTCGCCCCGATGCTCCGCCCATCGACGAGCGGATAGGCTTCGAGACCACGCAGACGCCGACCGGTCGGTCGGTCACTGTGCTGCGTGCCTGAGGCGTCTTTTCTCTCACGCACCCCGGGGAGGCATGCCGTGGGCGAGGACTGGGTGCTCGCTGGGCGCTACCGCGTCGACGCGCCCATTGGGTCTGGCGGCATGGGCGAGGTGTGGCGAGGTTATGACCTCCAGCTCGACCGAATGGTCGCGATCAAGCTCATGCACCGCAGGACGATCCAGGCTCGGCCAGGCAGCGCGGAAGAAGCCGAACTCATCAAGGCCGCCGAGATCAGCCGCGAACGCTTCCTCCGGGAAATTCGCACCACGGCTCGCTTGGAGCATATCGGAATTCCCGCGGTCTTCGACTTCGGGACCGACCCGGAGACCGACCGGATCTACCTGGTAATGCAGCTCCTCTATGGACAGACCTTGTCCGAGATGCCCGGGCCTCATCCGGTCAGCTGGGCGGCGGCCGTAGCGGCCCAAATGGCCACGATCCTTGTCGACGTGCACCGGGTCGACGTGGTGCACCGCGACATCAAGCCCAGCAACATCATGATCACCGATGGTGGGCTCGTCCGGTTGCTGGACTTCGGTGTCGCGGTTCTGCAGGGCGCCGCCGCCCTCCCTCGGCTGACGCAGGTCGGCCAGACGGTCGGCAGCCCGCCCTACATGTCCCGCGAGCAGGCGCTCGGCAATCCGGTCGGGCCACCGGCCGACGTCTACTCGCTGGGTTGCGTCCTGCATGAGATGCTCACCGGTGCTCTGCCATTCATCGAAACGCCGACGCGGTCATATCAGGACCATCACATCAACACTCCGCCGCGCTCGATGCGGTCGATCGCGCCCGACATCCCGGCGACCGTCGACGACCTCGTGCTCCGCATGCTCGCCAAACAGCCGGGAAACCGACCCACTGCGGAGGAGGTCTACGAGACGCTCCTGCCATTGGCCCAGCCATCAGGGCACGAGCGTTCCACTGTAGATGACGATGGCCGCGACCCACGCCGGCCCTTCGTGCGGCCCCTGGCGCCGGCACCAAGGCGTCGCCGACCGGCCCGCCCCGCAGACGCTCGGCCCGTCGAGCCGCTCAGCATTGACGAGGCGATCGAGATCCGCAGCCGGGTCAGGGCTCTGGTGGCGGACGGACATCTTCAGCCGGCCATCGACCTGCTGAGCGATGCCGTGGACCGAGCCGCCCACAACCCGGAGCTCGAACTCGAGGTGTCGGTCGACCTAGCCACGACGCTCTACGCCGCCGACGAGTTCTCCCGAGCCGCTCCGCTCCTGAACCGGATCGTGCCCGAGCTGGCTAAGCGGGACGGTGAAGGGAATGAGACCGTCCTCTATCTGAGCTACATTGCCGGCGTCAGCAACGCCGAGGCAGGGCGTCCCGAGGCGGCGCTGGCCCACCTGACGGCGTTTCTGAGCCACACCAATACCACGGACGCGGTCTACATTGATGCCCGGTACCAGCGGGCCCTCATGCTCCACGCCGTGGGTCGCACCGAAGAGGGTATTGCAGAATTGTCCGGATTGCGACCGCTGCTCGTGCAGCAGTACGGCGCCGACTCGGTTCACGTACGCTCACTCGACCGCCGCATCGAGCAGCTCCGCCGCCATACGGCTCAGTAGCCGACCGAACGGCACCAGCACCACCGACGCGTGCTTCGTCGCACTCGCGCTCACGACGGGCGGCATCAAGTGGGGCTACCATGCGGCCACCGAATGGTCATCGGCAGCACTGGCTTACCCATTCACGTGAGGGCTACAACTGATGATTCCCATTGAGGACGTCGCTGAGGTCGTCAACCGCTACCTCGCTCGTTTCCCGGAGGAACGCGACCGGCTGGCACCACTGGTGAGCGCGCTCGACAGCGGGAGCGCAATCACCGACCGCGCCAACCGTTCGGGGCATCTGACCTGCTCAGCCCTCCTCATTGACCCGAACGATCGGGTGCTGCATATCCGCCACAACCTGCTCGGCATCTGGCTGCGCCCCGGCGGACACGTGGAGCCGCAAGACACGTCCCTTCTTCAGGCCGCGCTTCGGGAGCTTTACGAAGAAGCCGGCATCCCGGCCAGCGTGGTCAGTCCGGTCGAGACAACGCCACTCGACATCGACGTCCACACGATCCCGGCCAACCCGGTCGTAGGCGAACCCGAGCACCTTCACTTTGACCTGCACTACGCGTTCAGGGTCGCCGGCTCGCCGGAGATAACCCTGCAGACGGAGGAAGTCAACGCGTACCAGTGGATCGCCGTCAGCGCAATCGTGCCGGTCGCCCTGCGGTTCAAAGTGATGTCCATCGTTCTCGAGAGGCGCTGCGGTGACAGATAGCCCGCAAGAAGCATCGGTCGGCCCGCGTGCCCGTCGACGGGCAGCGCATGCCATGGCCCTCGAATAGTAAGAATTCGCACGACCTGGCGTGTCGTGTCTTCACATTACGCGCGACTTTAGCAAGAATCCGCAGCGGATATCTCAGCACCACACGGAGAGTTGGCGTCGTAACCGGCACTGCTGGAGCGAGACGCATGGCGTTTCACGCCCTGACTACGTGTCGGCAACCGACGTGATTCGCCGTGCCCACCTCGTGACGCCTTTTACGTGATAACAGGGACCAAGCGACGGGCCGTTCTGACGGGGACCACGTTAGCTCACGGACGAGGAGAGATTGCATGGGCTTTCTTGACTTTCTGTTTCGTCGCCGGAAACGTCCGCCGTCGGTCACCATCCCCTCGGGACCGTCTGTCGCGCCTCCCCCGGCGACGACGCAAGAGCCCGGCTTCGTCGTCGTTGATGTCGAGACGACCGGTCTGGCTCCGGGACGTGACCGGGTCCTGGAGATCGCGGTCATCCGCACCGACCCCTACGGCCGCATCGTCGACGAGTGGATGACGCTGCTCAACCCCGAGGGGCCCGTTGGCGCCTCGCACATCCACGGGATCACCGCCGCCGACGTCCGCGGGGCGCCGCGGTTTCGGGACGTCATCGGCGAAGTAAACGCCCGCCTCGCCGGCCGGGCCATCGTGGCGCACAACGCGCCGTTCGACCTCCGGTTCCTCGCCGCCGAGTACGCCCGAGCCGGCCTGCAGCTTCCACCCGCGCCTTACCTGTGCACACTGGAGGCCAGCTGGGTCTACCTGCCCCACCTCACGCGCCGCCGCCTCGCCGACTGCTGCTGGGCCTGCGGGATTCCACTCCACGAGGCCCACACCGCGCTCGACGACGCCCGCGCGACCGCCCAACTCCTGGCGACGTACCTCAGTCCACACGGGACCCCGCCGCTCCCAGAACACACGATGCTGCCTCACCAGGCCGTCCAGGTGCGTTGGCCGGAGTTGCCGGTACGACCCGTGCCCCCGGTTCGGCGTCCCCGGCACCGCACCGCCCCGGTCGCGGCGCCACCTGGCACCCTGTGGCGGCTGCTCGACAACCTTCCACTCGCGACGGTCGTCGACGAGGGCGCGCCGGCCACCTCGCAGCCGTACCTGGAGCTTCTCTTCCAGGCTCTCGAAGACGGCGTGCTCACCATCGAGGAAGCCAACAGCCTGGCCGAGCTGGCCGGGGCGTACTCGCTCACCCGAAGCCAGGTCGAGGCGACCCACCGTGCCTTCCTGCTCGCTCTGGCCCACCGCATCGTCGAGGACGGCAAGGTCACCGCGGAGGAACGACGGGAGCTCACCAACGCCTGCTCGATCCTCGGCGTCACCGACACCCTGCCGCAGCAGATCCTCGACGAGGCTCAGGCCGCGCGAAACGCCAGGCTGGCCGCGTCTACCCGGCCGCTGCCGGCGAACTGGCGCCACGGTGAGCCGCTCCACATTGGAGACGCAGTCGCCTTCACCGGCTGCGACCCGCTGATCCGAGCCCGCCTCGAAGGACAGGCCCAGTCAGCCGGCCTGCGAGTCACCGGGTCGGTGTCCCGCCGCACCGCTGTGCTCGTCACCGACGGTGCCGACCCGACCACGACCAAGGCCGTCGCCGCCCGCCGGTACGGCACCCGCGTCGTGTCGCCCGAGGAGTTCGCCGTCCTCGTCCAGTACGTACAGCCCGCCCGGCCGGCCGAGCCGGCGCCCCGCACTCCGTCACCCCGGGCCGCCCACGCCGTCACGCCGACTCGCCCCCGCTCGAAACCGTCGCCCGAGGAAGCAGAGACGCGCGTAGACCCGGCCGCCGTCCGGGCCTGGGCGCGGGAACACGGGCTGGCCGTCGGCGTCCGCGGTCGTATCCCCGCCCACGTCCTCGCGGCCTACCGCGCCCACCACCGCTGACCAGGCCGGCCACCGGGTGGGATTGGTGTCGTTGGCGCAGCACCGATCCCGCCCGGTGGCGAAGAGCCGGACTCTGCTGAGCACGGCAGTGGCATGAGCGAGTACGCGGCGTACTGCCAGCGAAGTACGTAACCGCCTCCAGCCGGCGTATGGGTTGGCCCCGGAGGGTGTCGCTTAGCCTGTGGGCATGAGCCTGCGGACGCGAATCCGCGACGCGGACCCTGTCGTGTCGCTGCTGGGCGCCGTGCTGCTCCTCCTGTTCGCGACGGTTCCCGACCCCGACATCCCGCCCGATGTCGAGCCGCGTGGCCTGGACTGGCTCGCCGCGGTCATCCTGGGCCTCGGCGGGGCGGCCCTGACCGTCCGGCGCCGCTTTCCGGTGCTCGTGGTGGCGGTCACACTGGTGCTGATCGGGTGGTGGCATGCCGCCGGCTACACCAACGGCCTGATCAATGTGGTGGTGCTCGTCGCCTACTTCACCGTCGGCGCCACCGGGGACCGTCGGCGGCAGGTCGTGGCGATGGTGCTGGCCGTCGGGCCACTGCTCGGGCTGCTCCTGGTCGCCCAACAGGACACGTGGAGCCCGCTCATCACCGCCGTCGCCTGGCCGGCCGCGGCCCTGCTCTTCGGCGAGTTGTCCCGCAGCCGGCGCGCCCTGATCCAGGAGTACCGGCGCCGGGCCGAGCAGGCCGAAGCGGAGCGAGAGGCCGAGGCGCAACGCCGCGTCGCCGAGGAACGCCTGCGGATCGCCCGCGATCTGCACGACCTGCTCGGCCACACGGTCTCGCTCATGACCGTACAGGCCGGGGTCGCCGCCGACACGTTCGACCGGGCACCCGAGAAGGCCCGCGCCGCCATCGATCACATCCGGGCCGCCGGCCGGCAGGCCACGAACGAGATCCGCGCCACGGTCGAGCTGCTCCGTCGCCACGACGAGCCGTTGCTCTCCCCCACCCCGGGCATCGCCGACATCCCGGCGCTCGCGACCAGCACCGCCCGACTCGGCCTGGAGGTAGACTGCCGAATCGATCCGAGTGCATACAACGTTGATGGATTGATCGGGCTGACCGCCTACCGCATCGTCCAGGAGGCGCTCACCAACGTGGTTCGCCATGCCGGAGCGAGCCACGTCTGGATCACGCTGACGTGGACCGACGGAACGCTGACCTGTTCCGTGACCGACGACGGCTTCGCCAAGGGCGATATCCCGGCCCGGGGCACCGGGCTGACTGGCATGATGGAGCGCGTGGTCTTGGTCGGCGGTACGCTGCGGTACGGCCCTCGCGACGGCGGCGGATTCGAGGTCGTGGCCGCCCTGCCCACCCGGAAAGGCGCGGCGTGATCCGGGTAGCCATCGCGGACGATCAGGCCCTCGTCCGCCGGGGATTCGTCTCCATCCTCGACGGTGTCGACGACCTGGCCGTCGCGGGTGAGGCCGCCGACGGCGCCGAGGCGATTCGGCTGGCCCGCGAGACCCGTCCCGACGTGTTCCTCATGGACATTCGCATGCCCAATGTGGACGGGATCGAGGCCACCCGTCAGATCCTGGCCGACCCCGCCACATCCGACGTACGAATCGTGGTGCTTACCACGTTCGATCTCGACGAGTACGTCTTCGCCGCCCTGCGCGCCGGGGCCAGCGGCTTCCTCACCAAGGACGTCGACCCCGATGACCTGCGAGACGCCATCCGCCTCGTCGCGGCCGGGCAGGCGCTGCTGTCACCGTCGGTGACTCGTCGGGTCATCGAGGCGTTCGTCAGCCGGGTCCCCGAGGCGAAGCAACCCGAGCGTCTCGAGCGGCTCACCGAGCGGGAGATCGACGTGCTGCGGCTCGTCGCCCGGGGTCTGTCCAATGAGGAGATTGCTCGCGAGCTGTTCATCAGCCCACTGACCGCCAAGACCCACGTCGCCCGGATTCTCACCAAGCTCGATGCCCGCGATCGGGCGCAGCTCGTGGTCATCGCGTACGAGACCGGCCTCGTCACGCCCTGACCCGTACTCCCACGGTGGTACGAGGGTGTCACCCTCAGCGCGACGACGCCCGAGCCGGATGCCTTGTACCTTCGCCGAGCACGATCGGTTCGAGGAGGTACTCCATGGCTACCGGCACCGCACTCGTGGTGGGCGGCGGCATCGGCGGCTGCGCGGCCGCGCTGTTCCTTGCCCGTACGGGCATGCGGGTGACGCTGTTCGAGGCGCAGCCCGCGCCGCGCGACGAGGTCGGAGCGTTTCTCAACCTCGCGCCCAACGGCATGGCCGTGCTGACCGAGCTCGGCATCGCCGACCGGGTCAGGCTGGCCGGCACGCCCACCGACGGCATCGAGTTCCGGAACCACCGGGGCCGACGGCTCGGCCGCAACCCGGAACAGCTGCTCCTGATCAAGCGGGGCGCGCTGAACCGGGTCCTGCGGGCCGCCGTCGAGGAGCAGGGCATCGGGATCGAGTTCAGTCGACGCCTGACGGGTGTCCACGACGACGGTCGCCAAGTGACGGTTGAGTTCGCCGACGGCTCGACGGTCCGCGGTGACCTGCTGGTCGGCTGCGACGGCATCCACTCGGCGACCCGCCGGGCGATCCTGCCGGACGGGCCTAAGCCGAAGTACACCGGCCTGGTCGGCACGGGCGGCTTCGTCCGGTCGGGGATCACCCTGCCGCCGAGCGCCACCATGTACATGACGTTCGGGCTGCGGGCCTTCTTCGGCTACCAGGTCACCCCCTGGGGCGAGATCTACTGGTTCCAGAACACGCCCGCGGACCAGCCACCGTCGAAGGACGATCCGGAGGTGCACCGTCGCTTCAAGGAGCGGCTGCGCGACCTGCACCGCGACGACCACTACCCGGTTCCCCAGATCATCGACGCCAGCGATGGTGGGATCGGACTATTTCCGATCTACGATCTGGAGACGCTTCCGGCCTGGCACGTCGGTCGGACGGCTCTCCTCGGCGACGCCGCCCACGTCATGGGGCCGCACAGCGGCCAAGGCGCGTCGATGGCCCTCGAGGATGCCATGGTGCTGGCCGCTCACGTGCGTGACAACCCGGGGAACGTCGAGGCGGCGCTCGCCGCCTACGAGGCCGAGCGGCGGCCCCGGGTGGAGCACGTCGTACGGCTCACCCGCCATCTCGGCAACACGAAGTCGCCCGGCCCGATGGGTCGAGTCATCCGTGATCTCATGCTCCCGATCTTCCTGCCGATGGGAGTCAAGACAACGGCGAAGATCTACCACAGCCGCCCTGGCTGGGGCCCACGGCGCGTCAACGCCAACGGCGGGAAGCAGCCCAGCCACGCCGCCTGAGGACAGTGACGCATCGTCGGGTGGGATTGGTGTTGCCCCAGCGACACCAATCCCACCCGTTGTCGTAGAGCCAAGGGCTAGAACGGTTCCCGCCCCTTGGCCCACATGCTGTTCCAGGAGATCTCCATGCTCCGGACCATGCTCGTGATCCCGAGGTCATCGAATGGGTTCGCCACGTAGCGGACCACGTCGTGCTCAGGCCCATCCGGGCTTACCTCGACCAGCGCCAGCCGGTACTGCGAGCCCGTGTTCTGGGCGTGCAGGATCTCGTTCTTGGTGATGTGGAAGGACGCCGCACCAGCAATGCGACCCTTCACCTCGATAAACAGAAGCTCATCGGTGGGAGGGTCCACCGACGTGATGTCATACCCGGGGTTGTTCGGCTCGGCGGGCGTAGGTTCGCGTCCGAGGGCCCGCTCGGCGGCGAGCACAGCCTGCATCGCCCGCTGCTCGACAACCGTCGTATCGAACGGCGCCAAGCCCGTAGCGCGGTCGAGCAGGCCGCGCGGAACGACCACCGCCATGGCCACGACCCGAGGTGGCTTGGGCTGGAGGTGCTCCTGCGCCTCGAACTCAGCTAGCCGCCGCTTCAGCGTGTCCCGCAGCCGGTCGACCTCGGTCCAGGGCCGAGTTGGTTGGCCGCGCTCGGCGAACTCGGGGGCCTTCTCCTCCCAGTAGGCGATTTCCTTTTCCAGCCGCTCGGTGACGAGCTGCCGAGCCCGGTCAACCTGCTCGCGCCGACGCTGGTTGACCGACGCGTACCACGCGGGCAGGTCGGCGCTCGTCGCCCACTCGGCCGCCGTCCGGTCGGCCCGCTGCAGCCACGGCCGGTTCAGCCGCTCGTCAACTGCGCGGCGTTGCTCGGGCGTGGCAGCCTCGTAGTCGATGAACCGGGCGCCTCGTCCGCACAGGTTCCCGTCCTCGTCGATCTCGACGATATCGAACCGACGCTCGACCGTCTGCCCCTCAGCGCCAACGCTGTCGACGATCTCGTTCTCGATCGCCGCCAGCAGCCTGATTTGGTCGCCGGAGTCGGTCGGATCGACGAGCACGGCTCCGCGGGCGAGCGCGGGCTTGTACGTGTGCTCGACGTAGCCACGCACCGCTTCGAAGAGGCGCTCGCCGGGAGCCAGCAGATGGGCCTCCGGGGCACCATCGATCTCCTGATGAGCCGGATCGAAGCAGACACGCGGCACCCGGACCTCCCGAACGGAGCCGCGTGAGAAGTCCCGCACCCGGGGCGGCACCTGAGGGATCTCCCAACGCCCGGGCTCCCGCTTCACCAGCCGACCACCGACTCGCTCGAACGCCTCGTGGAAGAACTGGCGTATGTAATGGGGCTGGAGTCGGCGGGCCCGCGCGAGCTGAACCTGCCGCCGGTACCCGGTGTGCGCGGACGGGCTGTACACCTCGGGGCTCAACGCGTGCTGTTCGATCAGCCGCCGCGTAACCTCGGCGATCCGATCGTCGATGACCGTCTCCAGGTGCTGACGGACCTCCGGGTCGTCGCCCCGCCGGACCGCCTCCAGGAGCAGCTTCTCCAGCGGTGTCTCCTCAAACACCTGACCCAATACATCGAAGACCTTGCCCTGAAGATCCTCCCGCATCGTCTCAAGCTTCTCAAGGAGCCGGGTGTAGACGGCGCCCTCGCGGGTCTGGTCGGCGACGAGATTCCACAGGTGACACATCTCGGTCTGGCCGATTCGGTGAATGCGGCCAAACCGCTGCTCCAGCCGGTTGGGATTCCACGGCAGGTCGTAGTTGACCATCAGGTGCGCAACCTGAAGGTTGAGGCCCTCCCCGGCCGCGTCGGTCGCAATGAGAACACGGCACTGCGGCTCGGTGGTGAACCGTCGCTGGGTCGCCCGGCGCTGCTGCTGGCTGTGTCCACCGTGGATAGAGGCGACCACACCCCGATTGCCGAGCAGCTCGCGGCATTGCGCGACCAGGTAGTCGAGTGTGTCCCGGTGCTCGGTGAATATGATGATCTTACGAATGTTGCCGTCGGGGTCGACGATCGTATCGTTCGTCTCCAGCAGGTTGCGTAGCTCCTGCCACTTGCGATCGGTGCCGCTCTGCCTCACCCGCTCGGCCTGGGCGACGAGCTGCTCGATGACCGCGATCTCGCGCCGTAGCTCATCCGGGGTGCGCGCGGCACTGACCCCGGTAACCACGCTCTCCTCGATTTCCTCCCGCTCGGCGGCGGCATACTCCTGGGCCACCTCGTCGATCTCGGCCTTTGGAAGGCTCACCTGGGTCTTGGCGCCCGCCAACGTCTCCCGGAGGCGCTCCAGCCGGCGACGCAACGACTCCTCGATGGCCCGCGGACTCGATGCCAACCGCCGCTGTAGCACGGTCATAGCGAAGCCGACGTTGGCGCCCTGCCGCCGGTCGTCGAGTCCGTCGGCCCGATCGAACTCCTCGGTCACGTACGCCCGGACGGCCTCGTAGAGCGCCGCCTCCTCCGGCGACAACTCGTACTTGACGGTGTACGCGGCCCGCTGAGGAAAGAGCGGGTGGCCATCAAGCGTGACCAGCTCTTCCTTGGTCCGGCGCAGCCACAGCCCGTCCGCACCGGTGGCGTGTACGCCGGGACGGTACCGCCCCTCGAACCGGTCCGGGTCGACCAGTCGCATGAAGAGCTGAAACTCTTCCTCCTTGCCCGCGTGCGGGGTCGCCGTCATCAGCAGGAAGTGGTGGCTGGCGCCACGCAGCGCCTGACCCAGCTTGTAGCGCTTGGTCGCTTTCACCTCCCCGCCCGCCCCGTAACGGGCCGACATGCGGTGCGCCTCGTCGACGACCACCACGTCCCAGGTGACACGGGCGAATGCGCCGACCACCTCGTCCTGTCGGGCGAGCTGGTCCATGCGGGCGATGAGGCGCACCGGCCGTTTGAGGACGTCGGAATTGAGCTTGATCTGGTCGATCATCGCCTGGTCGAGCAGCGTGAATTCCAGGCTGAACTTCTCCTGCAGTTCCCGCTGCCACTGCTCGACCAGTGACCCCGGCGCGACGATCAGGCAACGCTGCAGGTCCGACCGTAGCGTCAGCTCACGCAGGTACAGACCAGCCATGATCGTTTTGCCGGCACCCGGGTCGTCGGCGAGGAGAAAGCGCAACGGGATCTGAGGCAGCATGTGCTGGTACACGGCCTCGATCTGGTGCGGCAGCGGCAGGCACGGCCCGTCGACGATGGCCGACTGCGCCTGCTTCCGAATCCACAACGCCTGCGCGGCGAGCAGGAAGTCGGCGGGGTCCGCGTCGAACGGCACCGGCTGTTCTTCGACCTCGATCAGCTGCGGTTCGTTGGCCCGCATGAGCATGCGGACCTCCGCGCGGGCCCCGGACGCCCGGCTGAAGACCACCGTCACGGCATCCGGCCCCATGGGCATGACCGCGATGACGTGCGCGACCTCGCCCGCAACGACGCCGCGCACTCTCATCCCTGGCCGGAGGTCCTCGAGTCGCAAAACGGCCTCACCGTCCGATTTATGAGGTAGATATGCCTTTTTCTGTTTCGACAGGAAACCCGGGACAATAGCGAGCGTAGTACTGATGCCGCGACCGACGCTGACCATGATCAGACTAGGTCGGCGTGTCGACTTGACGAGCGTCGAGTGCTATGTTCGTGCGCAATCGGAACGGGGCGATATGGAGCGTGCCGGTGCGAGTCATCGCGGTCGTGAATTACAAGGGTGGCGTCGGCAAGACCACCTTCACGGCGAACGTCGGCGCCGAGCTGGCCCGCCGCGGCAAGCGCGTTCTGCTCGTCGATCTCGATCCGCAATGCAGCCTGACCCAATACTTCTACACACCGAAGGACTACCAGTTCCGCATCCGCGAGCACCGCACGCTCAAGCTCTGGTTCGACACGTTTGTCGATGGCCTGCCCCGCGTCAGTTTGGCGAACTTCATCGACACCCCCCGGGAGACGAACGCCGCCGTACAGCAGTACGGCGACGGCCGGCTCGACCTCATCGCCTCGGACGTGCTCTTGTTCCAGCTCGATCTCGACGCGGCCCGGACCGCCGCTCACTCATCCGATGTCGACCGGGTTCTCTTCCTGCGCCGGCGGGCGCTGCTCGACGCACTGCGGGCTGTGGACTTCCCCGCCTACGACTACGTCCTGCTCGACTGCCCGCCAACTTTCGGCCTCCTGACCCAGGCTGCTCTGGTCGCTTGCCGGGACGTGATCATGCCAGCCAAGGCCGACTACCTCTCGACCGTCGGCCTAGACACGCTCTTCTATTCCATACACGGGTTCCGCCAGGACTACGCTGACAAGGCACAACGGTACGGCGGCAAGCACGCGGGCGGCGCCTTCAATCCGGGCGAGTACCTGGTGGTCTATACGATGGTTCGATTCAAATTCCAGCGACCGGAACCCGGACACCAGTACTACATGGACCAAGTCAAGAATGCCCTGCGGCTCGAAGCGTTCCAGACGGTGATCCGTCAGAGCGATGCCGCCTTCGGAAATATCGGGGCCCACGTCGTACCGCCGGTGCTGAGACTAAAACCCTCCGACCAGATCCACCAGGAACTCCGGGCACTCACCGACGAGTTCCTCGTGAAGTTCCCCTCGACGAAGGGTTCGGTAGCGGCGGCATGAGCAGCCTCAATATTCCTCTCGGGATTCTGCAACGAATCGGGGAGTTCCTCGCCGGGCTTCCCGAGGATCAGATTGTTGACCTCGCGGAAGGTCGGGCCCGCTTGGCCTACATTCCGGCCGGCCAGGAGATCCCCGTGGCCCCGGCGCGGTCACGCGCTACAGCTCGCGCACGGAAGATGCCCGCCCAGCCGGCAACGGAGGTAACAACGCTGATCGAGGAGCTGCGGGCCCTCACCAGCCGGGAGGACGCGGCCACGAAGATCGCGCACCTTAAGAAGGCTGCGCTTCAAGACGTAGCTCGGGCCCTGAACGTCCCGCGGGCCGGCAGTCTCACCATCGCTGACCTGCGCGCCGAAATCATTCAGGCCACCGTGGGGCGACGAATCGATTCGATCGCGATTCGCGGATTCGAGGGCGATCGGCCGTAGGCCGCTACCGACCCGGACGTTCGGCGAGCTGGCCGAGCAAGGTTTCGACCTCGACAACCGAGGCGTGGCCGGAACCGTGCAGCCTGGTCAGGTCGGCGTGCAGCCGCCGTAGGGATTCGGTCGCGGTGTCGCGTTCACCGGTGCCGAGTTGAAGGAGCGCCAGCTGCCGCCGGACCTCGATGGTGCGGGGGTCGTCCGGGCCGAAGATCCGTCGTACGTCGTCCAGCAGCTCGCCCAACTGCCGGAGGGCCAGCGCGGTCTCCCCGATCAGGGCGTGGCAGGTGGCCTCCTTCATCCGACACTGCAGGACGCGTTCGTCGTCGGAACCGTAGTGAGCCGCGAGGTCGGTGGCGAGCCGGTGATACTCGGGCCCGGCCTTTCGGTAGTCGCCGCTCTCGAATCGAAGGTTGACCAACTCGAGCCGCAGGCCGATCACACTGGCGTCGGTGTCACCAAACGTCCGTCTCGCGGGCTCCACCGCATGGGCGAGCAGATCAACCGCCTGCCCGAATCGCGACTGACGCGCGAGCTCCGACGCCTCCTCCCGGACCCGGTCCAGATCGCGGCGGCGGAAGGCATCGCCCCGGGCAGCAACATGGCGCTGGACGGCCGGGGACATGGGTGCGCGCCCGGGGACGCCGGTGGCCTCAGTGGATACTGCCGAGCCGGGGCCCGCCACCGAACCCGGACCGGCCGGCGAGGCAGAAACCGGGGCGGTGTCGCCGAGGACTCGGCTGAAGGCCCGGGCGTACATGCGGGCCGGGCTTGTCTTCGTGGGCGGCTTCACGGCACCCGGCAGCGCCCCGAGCGAGACGACGAACGGCAGCAGGCGCTCGTAGACCTCCTGAGCGCTGGCCGGTCGGTCTTCCGGCTTCTTCTCCAGCAGGTGCAGCACCAACTGCTCCAGCTCCGCTGGAACATCGGGGCGTAGGGTCCGTAAGGGGCCGGGCGGTTCGCTCACCTGCTGGCTCATCAGCGAGTACGAGGTCGTCCCCACAAACACCGGCTGCCCCGAGAGCGCCTCGTGCAGCGTGCACCCCAGGGCATAGAGATCGGTCTGGGGTGTGCACAACCCCGCCATCACCTGCTCCGGGGCCATGTAGGCCGGGGTCCCCAGCGGTTCGCCACTAGCAGTGATGCGAGAGAAGTCGGCGAGGTTGGGCCCCGTGGCCAGTCCGAAATCTATGACCTTGACGGCACCGTCGGTGTCGATCATGACGTTGCTCGGCTTGAGGTCCCGGTGCACCAGGGAAGCCTCGTGGGCGGCGGCGAGAACGGCACAGATCTGCGCCCCGATGCCGGCCGCCCACCCGATCGGCAGCGGTCCCTGCTCGGCGATGAGGTCCTTGAGGCTGATGCCTCGGATGCGCTGCATCACCAGGTAGGGCCGGTTCTCGTGTGTCCCCACGTCGTAGACAGCGGGCACACCCGGGTGAGCCAGCCCGGCCATAACCCGGGACTCGCGGACGAACCGCTTGACGAAGGCCGGGTCGGGCACGCCGCTGGGAAACCGGACGATCTTCACCGCGACCTCGCGGTCGAGCCGGACGTCTCGCCCGAACCAGATCTCGCCCATGCCGCCCCGAGCGAACGGCAGGTCTTCGAGCTCGAACCGGCCATTGATCACCGTTCGCCTGGACACGTCACCCTCCACATCGCACCCGCGACCGTCAACGGTAATCGACGCCGAGCCGGCGATCCGGCGTCCGGTCCTAGGAACCGACGCGCAGCCGCTCCAGGATTCCCTGGGCCTTCAGTTCGTCGATGTGCTCGGCCGCCCGGCGCGGCGCGGTCCCGCCCCGGACCAGCAGGCCGGCTTCGATATTGGCGTTGACCCCCGACTGGGTGAGGTTGGCGCTAGAGACGAGCAAGGCCGTCCGGTCGGCGATGGCCACCTTCGCGTGCATCTTCGCGGAGTCCTCGGAACGGTGCTCGGGCGGCCAGTGCCACAGCTCGACGCCGGGGACCGAGGCGAAGGCGGCCGCCGGCTCGGCGCCGGAGAGCGCGCCGCCCGCACCGGCCAGCGTCTCGACCACGACGCTGACCACAACCCCGCGTGCTATCGCCGCCGCGATCTGGTCCAGCAGAGGCTGGTACGGCTTGGCGGAGTAGGTGACCAGGATCAGCTCGCGGGTGGCCGCGGCCGCGAGCTCCGCGAGCACCTGGGCGGTCGCCCGGACGGGCACGCGGAAGGTGTGCGGCCCGCTCCACACCGGGTCGATCTGCACCTGGGCCGATGCCTGGGCGTACCCATCGGCGAGGCCTCGCAGGTAGGCGGCCGCGAGCTCTTCCGGCACAGCGTCGCTCTGTTGCGCCTTCAGCACGACCGCGACGATCTCCTCGAATCCCGGCCCGGGCACGGCAGCACGAGCCGCCCGGTCCGGCCAACCCTCGGCGATGCGGGCCGCCAGGGTTCGCAGCCCACTCGGACCGAGGACTCGTACGGCCGCCTCGGCCGCGGCTTCAAAGGCGTTCACAGCCGGTCCGGATACAGGGCCAGGTCGGGATCGTCAATGGGCACCACGAAGCGTCGATCCAGGAACCGGTTGCCCCGCTCGCAGGTCGTCTCGGAGACGAACAGGCACACGTGGCAGGCCGCCCCGTGCAGGGTGTCGTCGTGGGGCAGCCGTTCGGCGCACAGCGGGTCGGATGAGCAGTGCAGCGCCTCAGCCAGGGCCCGCCGCGTCAGGCGGACGAGCGAATCCGGCTCGGCAAGCGACACCAGACCGCCGAGCGTTCCCTCGGCGTCAGGCACCGCCGTGTAGATGAGGATGCCCGCCCGGGCGTCGTCCTCGGTGCTGGTGTAGATGCGCTCGGCCAGGCTGGCCGCGCTGTACCCGCACTCGAGCGCGATGGTCCGGATCAGCAGGTGCGACAGCGTGTGCAGCGCGATGTAACGTACGCCCGGCCACAGGCGCATGTCGTCGAATGGTCCGGGAATCCGGTCCGACCGACGGTTGCGCCGGAACTGCGCATAGGCGGCCTTGTGAGCTTCGAGCGCCGCCGACGTGCTCACGCGCCGCTCCCAGTCGGCGAGCAGCTCCTCGGGCAGCCGCAGGAAGATGCCCTCGCCGCGGACCTCGCTGGCGGGAACCCAGTCCGGCGTGTCCCGGGCCAGCGGTGCCCTCGTCACCAGGTCCGGGTCCTCCGGGTCGGGCGCGTCGAGTCGGGTGAAGCCGACCAACGCGCGCACCTCGCGCATGCGCTCGACCTGTACCACGCTGGCGTAGTGCCCCTTGAGCATGTCGGGGACGTCGACCGCGCGCAGCGCGAAGTCGTCAGATGGGGCGGGCAGCGGGGTAGTCGAGAAGATCTGCCACTCGGGCGTGCGCAGATCCGGGTAGCCGTCCTCGGTACCGCCGCCCGACTGGCGCTTACGGTGGGCCTGGACAGCCTGGTAAACCTCCTCGTCCGTCCACCGTTCCAGGTCACGAAACGCCGGCACGTTGGCGCGGGCGTACGGGTACATGGTCAGCGGTAGACCCTCCAGCGCCGACCAGTATTGCTCGACCTTGGTTTGCAGCTCGCTCGCTCCGGTCTTCGGCACGGCGAGCGCCGCCAAGGTCTGCGCGAACCACTGGTTGGATGCGCCGACCACGAGCAACCGCACGTCGGCCTTGCAGCCGTTCGGGTCGAACGTGCCCAGGTGCGGATGGCGGCCCCGGCAGGCGGGCAGCTTGCCGACACCGCGAGCCATGAACACCTCGCGCATGTTGCGCGCCGCGCCGCAGCTGCGGCACTGCACCGCGACGTTGGCGCCGAGGTTGCCGCCGCGGTCATCCATTCGCAACCGTGGGTGGCTGGATCTCGGGCACTCGCCGCCCCGGTGGACGTACTCCCGGTAGGGAAAGTCATCCAGGTGGCCGGCGGTACAGGCGAGCACGAACCGGGCGGCCACGGCCAAGGGCTTGCGCCGGGATCGGGCGCAGTTCGGGTGGTAGAACCGGGCCTCGTGAGGCTTGCGGGCTCGGCTGTTTTCGAAGCCGAAGACCTTCGCGTCGATCGGGGCCAGCTCGTTGCAGGCCGAGCAGCGCAGCCACGTCGGGAACGGCACAACCGGCACGCCGACGCGGGCCGCCGGCCCATTGGGCTCCTGGTCGATGCCGTCCAGCCACGGCGCCTGTCGCAGCTCCTTGACGTTGCGGGACACCAGATTGCGAACCGCTGCGAGCAGCCGTGGCTCGACGATCGGCTCGAAGTCGGGGATGTTGGCGTAGCTCCAGTCGTCGAGCCCTCGTACGAGCACCGAGAAGTTGGGCAGGTCCAGCAGCGCGCCGACCCCGCTGGTGTACATGAGGTGGCTCGGCCGAACCGCGCCCACACGCCGGAAGTGGGTCTGCGCCATCAGGCGGCACCTCCGTCCAATGTCGATACCCCGAGTTCGTCGCCTTCCGGCGCCTCTTCCTCCGTCGCCGGCTCGTCCGCCTCGCCGAACCGCCACGGCGGCGCGGCGTAGAGCGGGGCGAATATCTCGTCCCCCGCCGGCACCAGGACGTTCACCTCGTTCTCGGTCTCCCGCATGGACATGCCGACGGTCATCACGTCCCACTTGCCCGAGCCGGCCCGGTGCAGCAGGCCGACCAGCCGCTGCTTAGCGGACTGGCTGTCCTCATAGCCGATGCGCGCGGACCCCGTGCGCACGCGGTTCCACGCCTCTTTCACCGCCACCAATCGGTCACGCAGGTAGTCCCGACCGCGGTCGCCCGCGACCGCCTCGGCCCGGGCCAGCATGCGATCGATGACCCGGGTCACCGCGGGGTCATCGAGGGGAACGTCGTGGGCATCGGCGTTGCGGGACCACCGGTCGTCAGCGTGCCGGACGGCCGCCACGAACGCCCCGGCCGTGCCGCGGTCGATGGCCCGCCGGGTGTACGGCGTGACCGACAGCGCCTCGACCTGACGGTAAAAGGTCGCATGGTAGTACTCAAAGTCCTCGTAGTGCGCGAGGTCCCGGGGCCGGTTCCAGTTGTAGAGGGTTACGACCAGGCCGGGCCGCCGTGGGTCACGTCCGACCCGGGAGCTGGCCTGGATGTACTCCGCGGTGTTCTTCGGTTGCCCAACGATGAGCATCAGCCCGAACCGGGAGACATCGACGCCGACCTGAAGCATCGACGTGGCCAGCACCGCATCGACGGGGGCCTTGTCCCCGTCCTGCCGCTCGAGGTACCGCCGGACCAGGGGGTGCGCCGTCAGCTTCGGGTTGGATGTCGTGCGGTTGGCGAACACCCGGCGCATCTCGTCGTTGATGGCCCGGCGACGCTGGGTGGTGTCCAACTCCGGGTCGAACCCAACCTCGAGACGCTTGAGTGCGTCGCTGATGTCGGCCGACGAGATGCGGGACGTCAGCTCCGAGATGGTGAGCATGCCGGTGGCGGTGATGATGCGATCGGCGAGCCCGCGGGCCCGGCCGTGGGTCCGAATGCGGGTCGTGACGTCGTCGTCGAGGTATCGCCGCATGCCCGCGAGCTCACGGGTCGCGTTGAAGTAGCCGACGAGCGTCATGTAGGGGTCGGCTGGGGCGCCGTACGTGTCGAAGAGCGTCTGGCCAGCGAGCAGCAGGATCTCGGCGAGGCGGATTTCGGCCGCCTTGAGCCGCGTTCCGTGCGCGCAGACCCCGAGGTAGCGCCGGCCCGGCTGCTCGGGCGTGACCGGAACCTGCTGACTGAAGAACGTGTCACCGACGTCGGTGACCGGCGGGGGAAAGACCGCGAGGCCCCGGCCGAAGACACCGAGCACCTGGGCGGCCGCCCGCTTGGTGGTGGCCGTCGACGCCACGATCTTCGGACCGGTGAAGACACCGCTGGGCAGCGGCCACGTGCACAGCTCGTCCACGGCCGCTTCGAAGAAGCCGACCGTGGTGCCCAACGCTCCGGAGATGAGGTGCAGCTCATCCTGGATGATGAGGTCCGGTGGTCGCAGCCGAGGCACGGGCCGACTGGTCACGGCCGGGTGGTGGTGTTTCGCGTTGTGCCGTCCTCGGCAGTCGGTTCGCTCATCCAGGTCGTCGTGCCGGTAGCCGTGCCGTGGGCACCATTCCCGCACGCGGCCGAAGAGCATGCCCGCGAAGCCACGCCACGGCAGCTGGGCGAGCTTGTCCACCGTGGCGATGACCAGGCTCGGAAGCAGACGGTAGATCTCTTCGTCGACGGTGAGGATGGGCAGGCCCTCCGCGGACTGCGTCCGGGAGAACGGGCAGGCGTCAACGCCTTCGCCCCGGGGACAGAAGAGCAGGACCCGGCGCAGGGTCTCGTCGGGGTGCAGGTCGCGGTGTGCCTGCAACTGCTCGCCGCACCAGGGGCAGGCAAGGGTCTGCAGCACGTTGGTCCGTTGGCCGTGGCCGGCGTCGCGGGCCTCCGCGATCTGCTTGGCGGCCTCGTCGTACCAGTTGGGCGAGACGCCCCCACCGACCCATAGTCCGATGCGGAATGGTTCGGCCCCCCAGGTCGCCTCATCCTGGCGGCGCAGGTACTCAGCGGCGCAGACGAGCGCGGCCGCGCGCTGGAACTGCTGGGCCGTGAGCAGCCGCAGCGTGTACCGCATGAGGACGGCCACCCCGGCGGAGCCGCTGCGAGCGTTCGCGCCGGTGCCGATGACCCCTTGGAGCCGGCGGATCGCGAAGGTGTACGCGGTCAGGCCCAGGTACGCCTCGGTCTTGCCGCCACCGGTTGGGAAGAAGAGCAGGTCCACTGTGGCCGACCGGTCGGGGGCCCGCTCCGCGTGCCCGGGGTCGGTCAGCGCGGGCAGGTTGAGCAGCACGAAGGCGAGCTGGAACGGCCGCCACGACGCCGCCTCGGCCCCGCGCCGCTTGACCCGCTCCACCGCCTCCGCATAGGACACCTTGGCGGCCTCGCGCTCGCGGCCGATCTCCGTGTGCCGGCGCTGCAGCGCCATCGCCCGGTTGGCGAAGCGGAACGCGCGCAACGCCTCGTCGTGGCGGGGCACGGACGGGTCGGTCAGCAGGGTGATGCCGGCCCGAATACGCTCGGCGATCCGACGGGCGGTGAAGATGGCGGACTCGGCGGATGGCCGCAAGGGCTCCGGCACGGCCGTGGTGATCTCGGCTTGGCGCTCGTCGAGCCAGGCCACGTAGCCGTCGACGAGGGGCGCGAGCCCGCGACGCAGCGTGTCCGGGTCGGCCTCGGCGAGGGCGTCCATGCTCAGCTCGACGCCGGCAAGGCGGCTGTCCGGGCCGGACGGAGCGACGGTGGCCGGCACCTCGTACGTCGGCAACCACTGGGTGGTCAATTCCCAGGCGCGCCGCTCCCCCGGCCGTACCTCGGCGTGGACGGCCACGTTGCGGCCGTTGGCGTACCGGCGCACCTTGCGGTACAGCAGCCGCAGGTGCTCCTCCTCCACGTCGCCCTCGATCCCGCGGGCGTCGTCGGCCGGGTCGTCGATCGGGAGGAACACGGCCTCGTGTCCGTCGGCCGCGGTGACCCGCAGCCGGCACTGGAAGAGCCAAGCGGTGTCGGCGTTGCTCGGCGGTTCAAGCTGGTTGTTGAGCAGCGCGACCTGCACGATCCGGCGCTGGTCGCGCAGCCGCACCTCCACCGAGAGGAACACCCCGGGCGCGTTGGGGTCGGTGCCGGTGAGGGGAATCCGCCGGGACGCGGGGCCGTCGAGCCGCACCTCGCGGGGCTCGGGATTCATCGGCTTACGGCGCCACACGGTAATCCGGCGGCCGTCCTCGTTCTCGGTCTCGTGCCGCTCGTAGGCACCCCAGCTCGCGGTCACCACCAGTACGTCCACATCGGAGGAAACCGCGAACGACAGGCCCATGGAGGAGGCCCACAGCCGGCCCAGGCTCTGCGGGGTGAGGATCTCCGGAAGGTCGGTCTCGGTCGCGTCGCCCCGCACCCCGGTGTCGTCCGGGTCCGGGTCGGCCGCCCTCGGCTCGCTGCGGGGTCGGGGGCCCACCATGCCCACCAGGTACCGCTCCCGCGGCCCGCTCGCCTTGGGCGGGAGCTCCTCGTCCTCGCCGCCCCACGGCCCGAGCAGGTCCCGCGCGATTAGCTTCTCCAGCTCGTCGCGTACCTGATAGGACGTCGCCGACGGGAACTCCTGCGGCACGTCCAGCGGATGGCTCGCCGCTGCCGGCTTCCTCCGGTCGGCGGTCGACCCGGGCTGCTCTTCATGCTCACCATGCTGGTTCGAAACCATCCCAGGCTCAGTCACCCTGCGTCCTCTCGGTACTCCTGCCTCGCCCACGCCTCAGGTCGTGAGTGCGGTCACGATGGGTACCGTGAGCTGCACCTCGATGGGCGTGTAGAGGTCGACCCCGGCCAGCGGTGTCCGCAGCGAAACGATGAGGCTGTAGCGCACCGGCAGGTCAGCCCTGTCCGAATGCTGACCGTACTTCCACCATCCGCCGACGGGAAAGACCGCGAGCAGCCCACACTCGGCCAGCTCCGCGGCCGTGCCGTCGGACCAGATGTCCTGGTGCAACGATCCGAGATGACGACGGTGGCTGCCCAGAAGCCAACGGTCCGACTGCCCGCTCGGGCGGTACGCCTCCTCCCTTTCCCGGGATGATCGGTTGATCCGGGCTACAAACTCATCGAGGCTCTCCTGAGGTCCCTTCAGCTCGAACCGCAGGCCATGAGACGCGTAGGCGTACCGACGACGCCAGCCACGACGTGACGCGTTGGGCTCGATGAAGTATGAGAGCGTAACCCGCAGCTCAACCTCCGCTTCGCCAAGATCGCGGAGCACCTCGACGGGCCACGGCAGGTGGTGCAGACGGAAGGTCCGCGCCTCGTGGTTTGTACCTGTGAAGGGAACAAACTGGTCCTGGGTCACCAGTGTGACGGCGTTACGGGCCGATCGGAGTACTGCTTCTTCGGACGGAACGCCCCAGCCGTAGCGACGCAGTAGGCGCAGCCGACCGCCTTTTGTTCGCTCCGCAACGACCTCAGCCTTCATGGCGGGCGTCCACTCAGCCGCGTGCACCAGCAGACCGCGAATGGTTTCCGGCCAGAAGGACGGATATTCGGCCATGGCGCGGGCCGCCAGACGAGCCGCCTGGGCTGTGGCCGCGCTGGTCGCGTTCGCCGAGCCGAGCGCCACGTCGTCGTGGTGCGACGTCGTGCGCAACGACAACAGTGGATGACTGTCGTCGAAGTCCGCCCCGTTCGAAAGAACGTTCCCGCCCTCCATACAGATGTCCGGCTTGATGGGCCATCGCTCGTTGAAAAACACGGATGTGCGGCTGTGCGGCGAGAGCTGGCCTGGGGCGGCCAACGGCTTCCACCCTTCGAAGCTGGGGTCCGTCGGCGTTGCCGTAAGTTCGGTGTATGCCCCGACGACCAGCGCGTTCCAGGCCTGGGCTGGGTCTTGGACGATCGAGTAATCGCACAAGTCCAGGTAGGGTACGTCGAAACGACGCTCCAGCCCGTTGACGTTGCCAGCGGAAATCACAAAAAGTCGGGCCGCTGACTCGTCGGGCTGGCCGACCAGGCCAATCCCGTGTGGGGAACTAGAGATCGTGGTTCCGACGCTCAGGGCGTCAACCGACGCCGACCACAGCGACGGCTCGCCCGGACGCGCCTCCGGCTCGGCGGTGACCGGCATGCAGAACACCCGTGACCTGTCCGGGGCCGCCAACTCGGCCGCCGCCACCGCCTCGGCGGTGACCAGACCGTAGGCGAGCGGATCGTGGTATCCGGGAGGATCGGGTAGCAGCTTGACGGACTCGAGACGATGACTCAGGATCACCGGTTCGTTGGTGGTCAAGAGCGGATCCAGCGGCCCGTAAAGCGCCAGCCCGGCCATCCTCGTGCCGTGGCCGTGCCGATCAACCCCGTCGTCGTTGACGACCGACAGGACGTCGGCCGAGGCGAGGGAACCAGCGAGCAGGACGTGCGACTGGCGGACGCCGGTATCCAGGTGACAGACGGCCGGCGCATCGAGCGGTGGCGGTTTTCCGCGCTCCGCCAAGTCGTAGGCGTACTCGTCCTGATCCCGCCTGGCGAGATCCTCGATCGTATCGACGAACTCTGGGCGACGAATCTCCGTGATCGGAACGGACGTGAAGGGCAGCGCCTGCAGGTCGTCCCACCGTGCCCAGACCCAGTACACGGCGCGGTCGTACAGGTCGAGTCGCCGCTCGTGGACCCTCAGATTCCGTACAGCCGCGTAGGCACGGAGAAGATCATCACCGTCTTCCTGACGCCGGAGCCAGATCTCCCACCACGTGGTCCCCGACGGTGGCTCCTCCGCCGAACGCCACAGATCGCGCAGCACCGCGCCGCGGATGCTGGCCATGTTGGCGATCAGAGCGCGATTACGCGGCTGGCCGCGGCGGGTGTCGCGTTCGAGATAGTCGTCGAAAAGCGCGATGAATTTGGCCCGGAACTCATCGCTGACCCACACGACCGCAGACTCTGCCCGCTCTTCCGTCGCTGGGATGACGCTCAGCAGGAGCCACTGTGGCCCTCGGCTACCGGTCTGCCGGTCCAGTGACTCGAGCTTGAGGCGAAAGTCTGAGCCAGCGCCTTCAATCACGATAATTGTGCCCAGGGACCGGAGCTGCTCAACATCGAAGGACTCGACCAGTGCGCGGCTTTCCGCGTCGGCGGTGGTCAGCGCGTCAAGGAGCTGGGACCGTAGCCGCTGCCCGTGGGCACGTCGGTCGACGTCGCGAATCTGCTCGCCACCGCGCCCTGAGCGCCGAAGCTCACGATCTACCGCTCGCCCCTCGACAACAATGTGTCGACGGGCGTTCAAGGGACCGGTCATTCCACAGCCGCCCGGTACGTCCGCAACGCTGCGTTGAGATCAGCAGCGCTCACGTGATGTTCCCCCCGCAGAATCTTCTCTTTGGCTGCAAACTCAGCTACCTTGACCATCTCAGCGTGGCTGAGGCCCTCGGTACTCGCCACGGAGGACCAGCGCACGTTCCGCCCCAGCGGACCGAGCCGACGTCGCATGACTTCGCGAGCCTGCGCCTTATCCGGCAAAGAGTACGTAATGGTCACGTCGAACCGACGGAACAACGCGTGATCGAGAATGGACCGATGATTTGTCGCCGCCACGACAATACTCTCAGTCGTCGCACCTTCAAGGAAAACCAGGAACGAGTTGAGAATGCGTCGCGCCTCGCCGACGTCGTTTCCTGTGCGGTGCGCCCCCAACGCGTCAAACTCATCGAAGAGATAAACCGCTCGCTGTGACGCGGCAGCGTCGAAGACCATCCGCAACTTGGCCGCCGTCTCGCCCATATACTTGCTCAACAGACTGTCGAGGCGTACCGACAACAGTGGCAACGACAGCTCATGGGCGATCACTGCGGCGGTCATCGTCTTGCCTGTGCCGGGTGGGCCTTCCAAAAGGAGCCGGTGAGCGGGCGCAAAGCCGTGCTCGGCCAGGGCGTGCCGCTGTCGCTGCTCATGGAGCACGCGTGCGATGGAGTCCTTTACCGCGGCTGGAGCAACCAAGTCCTGCAGCGTGACATCGGGGAACGACGCGCTGACCAGGTCGGCGAGGTCGCCACGTGGGCGAGCGATAGGTGTGACCTTGCTGACCACCGGCTGCCGTCGCGCCGACTCGACGATCTCCTTGAGCTCCTGCGCGAGCGTCGTATGACCCTGCCGAGCAGCCCGGGCCGCGACCTGCAAGGCGACCGCGTAGAAGGCGGCGTCGTCTCCCGCAGCGTGCGTACGCACCAGCGCTTTCACGTGGTCACCCGTCGCTGCCACCGGTACCGCCTCCCTTCGCGCACTCTAGCGGAAAGACTCGGTTGCTCGCGTGAATGACGCTCCGTTCAGTGTCCCAGCATCTCGATGTCCCCTCGCGGCAGCGTTACCACCACGCGAACCCTACGGGGTCCCACCGACAATGCCGACACGCCCGCAGGACGTCAGCCAGCGGCGCCAGACGGCGGCCACACCCCTCGTCGCGCAAAGTGCGGCCGGGTGCCACCGCCTCCATATACCGTCGCAGCATCCTCACCACCGCGCCGCGCTGCCCCTGCCGGCATTGCCAGTAGGGCATGTCCTCCCATGTACCGGATCCGCCAATGACAATCTCTCTGACTGCGACAGCCTCGGCTCCTCGTTTGGAAGGCCACACGATTCGTACGCCAATCCGCCCACACATGGGACAGGCAGGCGCCGAGCCGGATGTCGTCATCAATACCTTCCGTCCGCGCCGCTGACGGTCCTAATACGGACCATCAGTCCCCATGCACAATCGCGCGGCTCGCGCGAACCACCTCGGCCACCCGCTCGGCACACTCGTCGATCGTGTACAGCGACGTGTTCAGCGCTTGGATGTCGGCGAGCATCGGTACCTGTGCCTGCACCTCGTCCCGAGAGAGCTTGTGCCAGATCGGCAGCAGGAACCCCTCGCCCGTGGCCGTCGCCATCTGGCGCCCGAAGAGACCATCGAGCTCGGCCATGGTCCACTTCTTGACGAAGAAGTTCGGCGAGAGAATCAGCACCCCAAACCGGCAGTTAGCGATACCTCGCTCAATGGCGCGACGGATGCTCATCCCAACGCGGATGTCCAGCTCGTCAAAGAAGACCGAGACGCCCCGCGACATCAATGCCTCGGCAAGGGGCCGGGCGATCTCGTCCTTGTCTTCCGATGCGTGTGAGATGAAGACGTCCTTGCTCACGCCCTCCACGGCCCCTGCCGTTCGGAGTCGAGGTGCCGGCGCCAGCGTCAGCCCAACCGGCTCGAACTGCAGCCGCCGCTGCCGCGCGTCGAACTCGATCCGGTCCAGAGCCCGCTTCTGCGCGGCGGCCCGCTCAGCCTCGAGCCGGTTCTGCGCCTTGTACAGGTCCGCTTCTACCTTTGCGGCCTTGGCCTCAAGCTGCGCCCGCCTCCTTTCGGCTTCGGATGCCGCCTTCTCCTCGCGGTCTGCCTCGGCTTGGCGCGACCGAGCCGTCGTAGGCGAGGTGGCCTTCGCGGCTGCCGCTCGGGCCTTGGCTGCCTTCGCACGCGCTACGCTGATCTTGGCAGACTCCCGAGCGATCTGATCGCGCAGCTTGGTGAGCTCGTTGCGCAATCGCCGGACCTCGGTCTCAGCACTCACAAGCCAGTCCTCTCGACATCGAAGCCGCCTCGCTTCCATACCTATGTATGGCTTCGGCCAGACACCCAGATGCACCCGTTACGATCACTCGTTCTCCCCGGCATCGTCGGAGTTATCGCCAAACGCCAGGGCAGGCTGGGCAGCGTTGGTCCTCATCTTGCCGCTAAAGCCGGTCTTCTTCCCGCCTCGTCCCGACTTCTTGTCGTGGAGGCCGGCGGCGACCTCGGCCGCGTAGCGCTCGTGGTTGAGCTCCAGCAGCCGGTCGAGGATCTCCTGCCGTACGGTCGGGCCGATCGTGTAGCGGACCTCCCGGCCGAGGTCGTGGAAGTCGTGGTCCAGACCCTGGGCAAGCAGGTCGTCCCAGCCGTAGGCCCGGCACACGGCCTCGTCGATCTGGCGGTGGATGCTGCGCAGCTCCTCGATGTCCACGTCACGGCACGTCGGGTCGTTGACCAAGTTGTACGTCGCCGTCAACCCCGCCTGCCGCGCCAGCATCAGGTCTCGCCGATAGGTGTCCAGCCGGTCCCCCAGCTGCCGCATCTCCTCCGTCAACTCCGGCAACGCCAACGTCTCAAACACGTCCGAGGGCGTGTACCGCACGGCGGCCCCGACGCCGAACTTCGACGACCGTACGACCGCCCACCAGTAATGCGGCGTGCTGGACAGAAAGGCCAGCATCGCAAGATCCTCGGTAGCAAACGCGATCAGTTGCTCGCTCAGCACCTGGTCTGTAGGCACCATCATGGGCACGAGCGTGTTGCTGACCCGAGCCACCACGATGACTCGACTCAGGCCGGCGATCCTTTTCCGAAGAGTCTGTCTCGGGTTCCAGAACTTCCACCACTCATGGACCATCCGTGGGTACCTTCTCGCGTCTTTGACCACGCGCTCGGGCCGCACGAGACGCTCGACGCGCTCCCAAAGCTCCCGATAAGATCGGGACTCCTCTTCCGACCGCTCACCAAAATCGATGACCCAGCGCGTCGCCGAGGCGGTCGGGCTGAAGTTCAGGTCCTGCCCGCCGAGATACGGACGCAGCACTTCACGGTAACGAGGATCGGCTTCGATGAGACCGGTCGCCTCCTCGGGCTCGACAACGAAACCCTGCCCCAAAATGATGACCCCTTGAAAGGCGATGCCTTTACTGGCGACCAGGGAATGCGGTTTACCCACGACCCGCGACTGCCGATCTAACGAGGTGGTGATTCCCGGGACCGGAACACCGTCGAGAACGTACTGCGCGGCCCGCTCGGGGATCGCGCGGCTAATCCACACCGCACAGTACTCCAGCGCTGCCGAGCGGGAAGGCCAGGGCTTGCTCTTGACGGCCTGTCTGATCACCACTCCGTCCGCGACGATCCGGTCAAGGCTCACCTCACGCGCGTCTCCTTGGGCCAGGGAGTTGGTTGCGACCAGCCCGACGTGACCGCGATCGTTGACCAGGTCGCATGCGCGCAACACAAAATAGGCGACCAGGTCCGCGTTACCCTTGGTGCCGCGCCCGACCCATTCGACGACTAAGTGCCGATAGTCGGCGCCGAGGGCGTTGCCTACCTTCTTGGCGCCCAGGAACGGGGGGTTGCCGATGATGGCGTCGAAGCCGCCGCGTTCGAAGATCTCCGGGAAGACGAGCGGCCAGTGCAGCGGCCGGCGGGGGGTGCCGGCATCGGGGTTGTCGGTGGCGAGCCAGCGGTCCCGGGTGGCCAGCACGTCCTCACGCTCGGCCTTCCCGCCCTTGAGGTACTTCTCTATCTCAGTGCTCGCCGCCACCGATCCGGCCTGTAGCCCAGCCTCGCCCCGCTTGGCGTGGGCGAGCGCCGCGCCGACGACCAGGTCGGCGAGGACGCGCGCCTGCTCGGTCTGCCGCTCGGCCTCGGCCAGCAGGCGCTGCTTCTCGCCGAGCCCGGCCACCGAGTTGTCGGGAAGGTCAGCGATCCGGCGACGGGTCTCGGCCACCAACGCGACGAGCGAGCGCAGCTCGCCCGAGTCGAGCAGCGACCCCTCGTGGATCTTGCGGCCCTTGGCCGGGTCGAGGTGCATCCACTCCAACTGCTCCATCGACGTGATGCCGAGCAGTGAGTCGCCGACCACGATGCGGTCGTCGAGGAAGGTGAACGGCAGCTCCTCGGACATCGTAACCAGCCACAGCGACAGCTTCGCCATGTCGACGGCCATCGGGTTGATGTCCACGCCGTAGAGGCAGTGCTCGATGACCTGCCGCCGGGCGCGGATCACCACCGGGTCGAAGTCGGGGTCGACCTGGTCGTCAGTCCGCCTGGTGTAGGCCTGCGCGGCGGGATCGCCTTCCCGCGCCCAGGCCGCGATGAGGTGGTCGGCCAGATACCGGGCGGCGGCGACCAGAAACGCCGCGGAGCCGACTGCGATGTCGGCCACCCGCAGGGCGAGGATCTCCTCGGAGCTCTTGGGCACCCACTGCTCGCGGTCGGCGGTCTGCAGGGGACCGACGCGATACACGAGCGGTTCCAGCGCCCCTTCGACCACCTCGTCAGCCAGCTTGCGCGGGGTGTAGTGGGTGCCGGTGGTGCGGCGCAGCCGGGACTCGGTGACGTACAGACCGCCGGGCAGGATCACCATGGGCAGGCCCCGCAGGTCATCCCGGATGATCCCGGCGAAGGGCAGCAGCCGCTCGGCCAGCGCGTAGTCGCCCCCGGTGACGGCGAGCAGCCGCTTGCGGGTCTCCTCCAACTCCACACCGGACAGTGGGGCCAGAAGCTTGGCGAGCTTGGCGGCGGTGCCAATCTTCGAATCCTTGTACTTCTCGGCCAGGGCGGCCGCACGCTCATCCACAGTGGATGTCGTGGGCGCGATCGCCTCCAGCTCGGTGAGGAGGACCTCCTCTTCCTCACCCGCCTTCCCGATGAGCCCGACCGTGACGTCGCTCGCCCGCAGGCCGTCGAACGAGAGCAGACCCTCGTAGACGTAGCCGATCTGCTCCACGTCGAGGGTGCGGAAGCTCAACCGCCGCCGCTCCCGGCTAGTCCCCGTGCCGACCTGCACGTACTGCACCGAGCGCAGCATGTGCAGGACCGTACGGTCGTCGATGTTCATCGGCAGCCAGGGGAACGCGGCCGGGTCGAAGAGCGCCCCGCCGTGGGCGTGGATGCGCAGGTGCGGGTCGTAGTTGACCCCGCCGTGCACCGCGTCGAAGAGCGCGAGCAGCCGGTGCCAAGCCGCGAAGCTGTGCTCGAGTTCTTCCTCGCTGCCCAGCGCTGCCTGCTCCTCCAGGTCGGCGCACAGCCGCCCCACCGAGTACGCGTTGATGTAGATGTCGTTGTCGGCCGGCAGGAGGTTTCGCTCCTCGGCGAAGAGCAGGAACACCACGCGCATCATCACGGTGACGGCACCGCGGTAGATCTCGTGGGCCGGCACGTCGAGCAGGCCGCGCCCGCCCTGACGACGGTCGAGCTCATCGGACCGACCGATGGCCCCCACGAGCAGCTCGACCGCTCGCCGGACCTGCACCCCCAACGCCTCGGTGATGTCCTCCGGGGCGTCCTTGCTCTCCTGGAACAGCGCCACCAGGCGCTCGTTCTCGGGGACGCCGAAGAACCGCCGCCGCGACAGCAGCGAGACGAAGGCGCGCAGCACGACCCGCTCGGCCGTCTCCGGCCAGGCGATCGCGTCGAAGGTCACCGTCGCCGTGGCACCCTGCTTGGGTGCGTAGATCAGCGTCCACCACCGGCCATCGGTGACCAGCCCGAGCGGCACACCGCGGGCGCGGCACACCTGGGCGAGCCGGTCGACCGGCGTCGCCGCCCAAGGGTCGTCCGGAACGCGAGCCGTGGGCGCCTGACCGTACGGACAGACCAGGCCGAGCAGCCGGACGGCCTGGGGCGCCAGCGGCTCGCCCGCAGCGACCGAGCCGGGCTCGACGAGCGCGAAGGTCGGGGTGATCACCGCGTCGTGCTCGGGCACGGTGACGGTCAGGTGGTCGAACGGTCCATTGTGGAACTCATCGCCCCAACCGAGCAGTTCCCGCAGCACGTGGTCGATCCAGGCGCCCTGCCCGGCCGCTTGGTCGTCGAGCCAGGCGGTGTGGGCCGCCCGCAGCCGCTGCACCGTAGCCTTGTCGATCCCGTCCAGCGTCGGCCAGACCCGGCGCAGCACGGGCAGGCTGAGGAACGGTCCGGTGGTGGTGACCAAGCCAAGCCACTCGCGGTGGTGGGCGGCACTGCTCGGGGTGGAGCGGGTCATCGGGTGGCCTCCCGGTTGGACACGACGAAGACGATCGCGACCGGGAACCGGTGGTCCTGCTGGTCGCTGTAGCGGTGGGCTATCGCCGCGAGCTCGCGCTCTTTCTCCTCGTCCAAAGTGGCCTCGCGCCGCTGCCAGGCCTCACGGTCGCGGCGGTACTGCTCCAGCTCGAAACGGGACATCGTCATGCGCTTCGCCTCGGCCTTGCTGAACAGGGCCAGTTCCTCCTCGGCTTGGTCCACGGCGAGGGCCGCGCGCAGCGTCTGCTTGAACTGCTCGATGTTGGCCACGAGCCGCTGCTCCTCATCCTGGCGACGCTGTTCCAGCTTGCGGCTCAGCTGCTCCCGCCGCTCCTTAGTCCGGGCATCGAGGGCGAGCTGCAGGTTGTCGGCCGCGCCCGGCCAACGCTGCGCCAGCCTGGCCTGCACCGCGGGGGATGCGGACCGCCCAGCGCGCAGGGCACCGTCGAGCAGCTTGGTCAGCGTGCTGCGATTCTCCAGACGGCGGAACCGCCCCGACGCTGTCAGCCACCCACCGGCATGCAGGACCTCCTCGTGCAGTCGGATACCGTCGGCGCCAACCACCACGAAGCGGGCGTAGGCGGCCACGAGGATGTCCTCCTCCATCTCGGGGGCGTCGTGGACCACGGCCGCGACCCGGTGCAGACCCACGGCACCGTTCGACACGGCCGCCCGCAGGACCCGGGTGGACATGCTGACCAGGGGGTGGTTGAGGTGGGCAAGGACCACGTCCTCCTCCCGCCCTTTCGCCACCTCCGGGTCGAAGGTGATCGGCAACTGCCGCGGCGGCCCGTCGCCCCGGTGCAGCTTGTCGGTCAACCCCACGGTGGCCCGCTGCCAGGAGCCGGTGAGCGGGGGCACGTCCCACAGCCCGTCGACCGCGTGCTTGTCGTCGATGTGCTTGCGCAGCGGCTGCTGCCGGGCCAGCTCTAGCGCCACGTCCACCACGCGCTTGATCGCCGCCGGCGTGATGCCGAGACTCGCCACCGTCTCGTCCAGCCGGTCCCGCAGCCTGCGCACTTGCTCCCGAACGTTGGTCTCGGTTGGCAGATCCGGCGCTGGCGTAGCCGCCACCGCGTCGTCGATCATGCTGGAACTCACCAGCTCGCCCCGCATCCGGCGCTGGATCTGCTCGGCCAGCACGGCGTTCACCGAGCCGAGATCCTCCTCCACTTGGGCCACCTTGGTGGCCACCCGGGCGAGGAACTCGAGGTCGGCCTCGTAGGAGTCAACCGCGTGTTCCCAGCCGGTGCCGACGAAGTGGTAGATCTCTGGGCTGGTTTGCTGGCCGTACCGGTCGATCCGGCCGATGCGCTGCTCCAGCTTGTTCGGGTTGAACGGGATGTCGTAGTTGACCAGCCGGTGGCAGTAACGCTGCAGGTCGATGCCCTCGCCGGCCGCGTCGGTGGCGAGGAGTATCCGCACCGGATGCTCTTTCGGATCGGCCTGGAACGCCAGACGAAGCTGCTCGCGCTCCTCTGTGGACAGTCCACCGTGCAGCAGCGCCAGCCGATCGCCGGCCAGCCCTTCCTGCCGCAGCAGCTCAGCCAGCCAGCGCTGCGTGTCTCGGTACTCGGTGAAGACCACGACCCGTTCGTTGGTCCAGTTCTTCCCATCGGGGACGCACGTCGCCCGTAGGTAGTCGATGAGCTTCTTCGCCTTGGCATCGGGTCGGGCCTCGTGCGTCACGGCCCACCGGTGCATTCGCTCCAGCAGGGCGATCTCCTCGGGCGTGGCGTCCGGCTGCATCGAGCGGACCCGGGCAAAGGCGTCGTCCTCGGCCTCGGCCAGCTGCTCATCATCCAACGTCGCCGTGTCGTCAAGGAAGTCCTGCAGCCACTCCGGCACGTCATCGCCAGGCGGGGCCGCGGGGGCCTTGCCCCGGACGCGCAGCGTCTCGAGATAGATGTCGATCGTGTGGGCGAAGGCGGCCGGACTGGAGAAGAGTCGCTTCTTCAGCAGCAGGGTCACCAGATCGGTCGCTCGGTGCCCCCGCGCGTTCACCAACCGCTTCCGCCGCAGGTCCGTGAACTCCTTGAGCAGCGCGTGGATCTCGCGCTCCGACTCCGGGTACTCCACCGGAATGGCCCGCGTCTGCCGCGGTGGGAAACGCGGCGTGCCGTCAGGGTCGACGATGTCGCGTTTGAGCCGCCGCACGACGATGTCACGCACGGCAGCCCGGTCAGGCTTGACCCCGCGGACGAACCGCTGGTTGTCGAGGATCTCCAGCAGAGCCTGGAACGAGGTCTCGTGCCCGTTGTGGGGAGTCGCGGAGAGGAAGAGTCGATGGGTGAAGTGAGGGGCGATTCGGCGGATCAGCTTGGTCTGCTGCGAGTCCACCGTGTACACCTGCCGGGGAGCGGCCGGCGCCACGTGGTGCGCCTCGTCCAGGATCAGCAGGTCGAACGGCCGCGGCAGGGTCGGCTCCGGGGGGAGGACCTCGTCGAGCAGGCGCTGAGCCTTCTGCCCTCGTAGCCAGGGCAGGCTCACGATCGTCAACGGATACACCAGGAAGGGGTTCGCCCCGAGGCCGTACGTGCGACGCACGATGTTGCAGCGCTCGGTGTCGATGATCGTGAACTCCAGACCGAAGCGCTCGGCCATCTCGTCGCGCCACTTGATCGTCAGCCCGGCCGGACAAATGATCATGACGCGCTTGGCTCGGTGCCGCAGAATCAGCTCCTGCGCCACCAGGCCCGCTTCGATCGTCTTGCCCAGGCCGACGTCATCCGCGAGCAGCAGATTCACCCTCGGCGCGTTCACGGCACGCGCCACCGGCTCCAACTGGTAGGTCTCCACCGCAACCCCGGACCGGAACGGCGCCTGCAGCGTGGTCACCTCGGCCGACGTCACCGCCGACCATCGCACCGCGTCGAGGAAGGCGGCCAGGCGCTCCGGTGGGTCGAACCCGTGCTCGGTCACCTCGGGCAGCGCCCCACTGGGCAGCACCTGCCGACCCCGTTCGACCTCCCAGATCACGTCCAGGGTCTGGCCGTAGCGGCCGTCTTCGACACTCTGGAGCGAGACGAGATGGCTCGGCGATCGTCCATCCGTCGGCTCCCCCGCCCGGACGTCACCCACGACCCAACGCTGACCGCGCACGGCGACGAGGTCACCGATTCTCGGAATCGCCTCCGGCGGGGCTGTCGTCACGGCGGCTCCTCTCACCTAGACGCTGTGTGTCGCTATTTACGGGAAACTTATGACCGGAGTCGCCGCGCGGACGGTAACCGGACGGAGCGTGTTTCCGTCCGATCGTCGAATCGGATCGCACCGGCGGCGAGCGCGTCGGTGGCCACTCGGATCAGGTCGTCGCCGAGGGCGCCGACACGCCGGAGCGCGACCCCGAACAGGGCGAGCTGGCGAAAGGCCCAACCGTAGGTCCGTTGCTGTTCGAACGGCAACCGCGCCACTTGGGCTCGCCGAGGGTCAAATCGGACGACACCGGCGAGACTGCTGGCCTGCCGGTGTCCGTTCGCCGAGGTCGACAACTGGCCGGCGAGGAACCACGGGTCGAGCACTCCCTCGGCGGGACGCAATGCGACAAGGTTGGGCCCGAGAACGGCGACCTCGTCGGGTCCGACGACCCGCGCGACCAGCCGCCGAGCCGTCACCGGGATGACCACGTCACCCTCGCGAACCTCTACCACCGGAAGGGCCGGCAGCTCCGCATGAGCGGGCGGTGTCCCGTTCAGCACGTTTTTCACGGTCATCACCGGTGGCGCTGTCGACACGGGACGATCGGGCGTTTCGTCCCGACCAGGGCGGGTCGGTCCGAGAATCTCCACATCGCCGGCCCGCGCGAGCTCCGCCACCGTCGTCACGGGCGCCCCGTTACCCCCCTCGTCGACGGCGAAGTCGGGAACGAGCGCGGACAGGTCAGCGAGCAACTCCACCAGTTCGCGCCGCGCATCGGCCAAGCGCCCGGCCGAATCGGCCGACCCGTGATCGGGTGCGCGACGAACCGGGCTGACATCGACGTCGTCATCCAAGAGATCGATGATCGCAACGGCGCGCCCGGCCTCATCCGGCACCCTGCGGGCATCGTTGGTGTCCAGCCACGCGCAGATCGAGGCCACCGGAAAGTCACGGAGCCACGATCTCGGGCGGTCCGGGCCCGTGAGGGTGCTCGCGTCAACGAGCAGTACATGCGTCGGTGTCGGCTGCCCGGGCACAGGTTGCCGCAGCACCCACAGGTGCAGCGGCACGGCGTGAGCGGCTGCGGCCCCGGCCGGCAGCGCGACCACCGCTCGCAGCGCGCCTCGGCGTAACAACTCGCCTCGGATGCGCCGCCCCGCGCGACGCCCCGCCGCCGCCGGTGGCATGAGCACCACCGCCCGGCCACCCGGTCGCAGATGGGCCAGGGCATGCTGCACCCAGGCCAGCTCGGGCTCGGTGCGGGGCGGCACCCCGAACACCCATCGCGGGTCGTACGCCAGCTCCTCCTGTCCCCAGCCCGTCTGACCGAACGGCGGCGCACAGACGACGGCGTCGACGAGAGTTCCCGCGAACGCGTCGGCCCGCAGCGAGTCGCCTACCGCGACCTCGCCCGGCGTCTCCTGTAGACCCAGCCACACCCGCGCCAGCCGGGCCGCGTCCGCGTCCAGGTCCTGTCCGTACGCCGCCGCGCATCCGGCGCGCACGGCACCGCGCAGCAGCCCACCCAGGCCACACGCCGGGTCAAACACTGAGCCACCGCGCACTCCTGCCAGCGCGGCCATCAGGTCGGCCAGGTCGTCCGGGACGTCCCGGCCCCGGCCGGCCGGGTCAGCCATGAGCCGCTGGCGTAGCAGGTCGAACGTCTGGGCGGCCCCGAGGTCAGCCGCCACCGCCCGCGCGTCGCGCACGAGCCGGGCCAAGCGGCGCGGGTCCGTGCCGTCCGGAATTGCGCGAGCCCGCGCGCGCGACCCGTTCTGGTCCCGCAGCAGGGCCTCGCCGAGCAGGCCGAGCGTCGCGACCGGATCGTCCCCCGCGACCGCCAGCGTCCACCAGAGGCGGTCCTCAACCGAGCGTGGCTCGAGCCGACCCTGGCGGCGCAGCCACTCCTCCACCTCGGCGAGGTCGAAGCGAGGCCTGGTCGCCGTTCCCCCGACCTCGCGAGGAAAGTCGGGGTACCGCCGGCGCCATTGGCTGACCGCGGCCCGACCCACTCCGGCCAGCCGGGCGATCTCGGCCGCTGTCACCGTTCGGCCCATCACGTTCGTGATCATACAGCGACGTCTGGCGTGTCGCGCGTTGACATAGTTTACGAACGCGATAGCCTGCGCGTGCGCCGTTGATGTATCGCCCGACGCCCCCCGGATGGAGCACGATGCGGCACCTAACCGTACGAGTGGCCTGGCACGACCGCGCATGGAACGGGCGGGTGTGCGCTGACCCCCTCGGGAATCCGTACTGTCTGGACCTCGATCGCATCCGTATGGAACGCGACGACCAGCGGGAGCTTGTCATCGCGGGCCGGTCGTTCGCTGAGCTCGATCCCGCCATGCGGCCGCCGTGCGCCGCCGAGTCCGGCGCGTTCATGAACCCCGCTCCGTGGGTACGCGAGTTTCGCCACCCTTATGCCGCCATTCCCAAGGCAGCCAAGACGCATGGACGCCTGCGGCCGACGTCGCTGAAGGTGCCCGAGTACTCCACCTTCGCGGTCCCGTTCCGCTGGATGCTCCGGGAGAACGCTGAGGAGATTCAGAATCGATTGGCGGCCCCGCTGTCACCCGACGAGGAGCCGCCCTTTCCGTCCCCCTGGGTCTTCGGGGCCGATCGGCAGCGGGACCTGCTCCGGGCCTGCTTCGAGTACATCGAAGAGGGACGCTCGCTCGTGGTGTTCTACACCAAGTCGGGTCATCCGCTTGGCGATGGCATCAGCCGGCTCGTTGTGGGCGTGGGGCGTATCGATGCGCTTGGGCCGGTCATGGACTACGAGACGGTCGACGGCGGGCCGAGTTACCCCTTATGGGAACGCCTCATCAGCCACTCAATCCGGCCCGACGGCACCACGGGCTTCCTCCTGCCGTACCACGATTACCTCCGCCCCACCGGAGACCCCGCCCAGGACGCCCGCCACCGGGGCCTTCTCAACGAAATCATGGTCGTTCCGGAGGAGTCCGACCTGGCGAGCTTCTCCTACGGCAGTGAGGTGGTGGGCCCCGACACGCTGCTGACGGTCCTCGAGCGCTCGCTCGCCGCGGTCCGGGCGATCCGGGCACACGGCATCGCCCGCGGCCCCTGGGAGGACCGTGAGAACTGGATCAATGAGCAGATCGCCGAGGCGTGGCGCGACCGCGGCGCGTTCCCAGGCGCGGGGGCCGTCCTCGAGGCCCTCGGGCTGCGACTCGCGACATCGTTAATGCTGGACCTGTGGCGCGATGGTGCGCTCAAGCCGAACGAGAGCCCGTGGTCGCTCCTTGACGCACTGCTGAGTGGTCGTCGCAACGCGCCCCGCCCCGAGTACGAGGCCGACCTGGCGGCGTTCCGACGGACATGGTTGTCGCTAACCGACCAGCGCCGCGCGGTCGTCGAGCTGTTGAGCCGGTTCGCGCTGACCACCGCCGCGGCCAAACGGTGGTTGGACCCCGGGCTGCGAGCCAAAGCCACTGATCGGTCCATCTCCGACGACGACATCCTGGCCAATCCCTACCTCATCGCCGAGGCGGACCTGGGCGACTGGAACGATCCCCCGGTTTCCCTCATCACCATCGACCGGGGTCTGCTGCCCGACGACACCATCCGGGTCGCCGCGCCTGTTCCCGAGCCTGCCCGAGTGGCCTCGCCGGCCGATCCACGCCGCATCGAGGCTGCCCTGGCCGACGTTCTCCGCCGGGCCGCCGACTACGGCGACTCCCTCCTCAGCGTCACCGAGACGCTCGACCGCGTGGCCGACCTCAAGCTCACGCCCGCGCTCCCGGTCTCCACCGACTGGATCAACGCCCACGTCGACAACGGCCACCGCACACTGCGCCTCGTGGAGCTGCCGGCGGGTCACTGCCTCCAACTGGCCAGCCTGCGCGAACGCGGCGACTTCCTGGCCAAGACCCTGCGGGCGCGGGCCACGCGGCGGCTGCCGAGCCTCGGCGAGGACTGGGCGGGCCTGCTACGGCAATCGATCGAGGTATTTGACGATAACGACGAACGGCACGCGCGAGCATTGGCAGAGCAGGCGGTTGCTCTGGAAACCTTGACCACGCACAAGCTCGCCGTGCTCGTCGGCGCGGCCGGCACCGGCAAGACGAGCGTGGTCCGAGCGCTGCTGGCATCGGAGAAGCTGAAAGCCGACGGCGTCCTGCTGCTCGCCCCGACTGGTAAGGCCACCGTGCGCCTGGCGCAGAAGGCCGGCCAGAACGCGCTCAACCTCGCCCAGTTCCTCTACCGCCTCAAGCGCTACGACGGGTTCCGGCAGCGAGTGCGATTCGACGGCGAGATTCGACGGGACGAACGCACGGTGATCGTCGACGAATGCTCGATGCTCACCGAGGACCACCTAGTCGCCTTGCTCAAGGCGCTGGACCTTGGTCACGTACAGCGGCTCATCCTGGTCGGCGACCCGAATCAGCTGCCGCCCATCGGCGTCGGGCGTCCATTCGCGGACCTCGTCGCCCACCTGGCCGACAACGGCGCCACTGCCCTGGCCCGGCTCACCGTGGAGCTGCGAACCACAGCGACTGCCAAACCGTCGGACATCCTGCGGCTCGCATCCCTCTACACCGACCAGACACCCCGAGTCGACGCCGACGCGGTGCTCGCCGAACTGGCCGCCAACGCCGGATCGCGGGACGCCACCTCGGCCGGGGCCGGCGGAGCAGACTCCGATGTGCGCCTGGTCTTCTGGCGTACTGCCAGCGAGCTTCGCGACGCGCTGCTGACGGAGATCGCGCTCGCCCTCGGCATGGAAGGTCCCCGTGACATCAAAGGCTTCAACGCTGCCCTTGGTCTGACCGGGCAAGGCCTGGTGCCGTTCAGCGACCATTCCGGCGCCGAGAGGGTCCAGATCCTCTCGCCCGTGCGGATGCAGGCATGGGGGACGTACGACCTCAACCGGTTCCTGCAAGGCGTGTTCCGCGCCGACGAAATCCAGCGCTCCCGCAAGCCGGGCGGCCTGAGTTACGGCCCCGAGGAGATTGTGCTGCGGGACAAGGTCATGCTCGTACGCAACGGCACGTACGACGCGTGGGACTGGGCGTCAAGATCCAAGATCAAGGACTACCTGGCCAACGGCGAGGTTGGGCTGGTCGCCCGGGTGCAGGCACCCTGGTTCAACGTCGCCTTTGCTCATCGAGAGCACCTCCACGTCTCCTTCCGCAAGGTCCCGGCGACCGCCGACAGCGTCGACCTGGAACTCGCATACGCGTTGACGGTGCACAAGGCGCAGGGCAGCGAGTTTGAGATCGTGTTCGTCGTCGTGCCCGCCGAAGGTTCGCTCCTGTCACGCGAGCTGCTCTACACCGCCATCACCCGGGCACGGCGCCGCCTCGTGCTCCTCGTCCAAGGCGACAACGTGGCTGTGCTCCGGGAGCTGTCGCGTCCCGAAAAGAGCGAGACGGCCCGACGCAGTACGAACTTGTTCAATGTCGGAGCGCGCCTCGACGCCACCGTGCCCTTTGCCGAGCACCTGGTGCACCGAACCATCCGCGGTGAGCTGGTCCGGTCCAAGAGCGAGCTGGTCATCGCCAACCTGCTGCACGCCGCCGGCATCGAGTACCACTACGAACGGCCGTACTCCGGCACCCTGCTGCCCGGCACGGTCCACCCCGACTTCACCATCATCGACGCAGCCGGCGATCCGATCATCTGGGAGCACCTGGGCATGCTCGACCAACCCGGCTACCGCGCCAGCTGGGAACGGCGTCGCGACTGGTACCTCGCCAATGGCTTCGTCATTGGGCAGAACCTGTTCGTCTCGGACGAGCCCGGCGGCGTGCTGGACTCGGCCGCCCTCGCCGCCCAGGTCGAGGCTATTCGCGCCCTGGTGTGAGGACTCGACGGCCACCCGCATGGGCGAGACCTTCCGCCCGGCCACCGTCAGGGGGCGTGGCCGTCGTAGATCTGGACCCGGTTCTTGCCGCCTGCTTTGGCGGTGTAGAGGGCCGCGTCGGCGTCGCGGAGCACCTCGGAGGAGCTCTTCTCGATGCGCGGCGTGAGGGAGACGCCGACGCTGACGCTGATCGCCAACTCCCCGGCGGAGGTCGTGAAGGGTCGGTTCAGGACCTCGCGGATCCGCTCGGCATGCTGGGCCGCCATCGACTCGTTGACGCTGGTCAGCAGGACCGCGAACTCGTCGCCGCCCAGCCGGACCGGCGTACTGCCGGGCGGCGAGTCCGCCAACAGCCGGCGCCCCACCTCGACCAGCAGTTCGTCACCGACGGGATGGCCGTAGGAGTCGTTGATCCGCTTGAAGCCATCGATGTCGAGGAGGAGGAGCGCGTGACGTCCCCCGTTCGGGCCGGGGCGCCCCACGAGGGTCTCGAGCTGGGTGATGAGCTCGGCTCGATTGGCCAGGCCGGTGAGCGGGTCGTGGGTCGCCCGGTAGGCGAGTTCCTTTTGCGCGGCGTCCAGCCTGTCGGCCCGGTCGCCGGCCACCTGGGTGATCATCGCCAGGCGCCACACCAGCAACAGGCTGATCAGCGCGGCGATGATGATCGGCAGGCCGAGATCCCACATCGACTCGGGCTGGAACGGGCTCGGGACGACGGCCGCCACCCAGATGAACGGGCCGAGCAGGGTCAGGGCGGCGAACACCACGCCGCGCGGCACGGTCAGCTCGGATTCGCCCCGCTGGTGCGTCGACACCGATGACGCCGACGACGGATGCAGCAGGGCGGCGACGACCAGGACGGTGTAGCTGGCCGCCCAGAGACCGGTGTCATCCAGCCTGGTCAAATGGGGGTAGCCGACCTGATGGCCGATGGTGACGACCGCACCGGCGAGGAACGTCACGGTCGCCGCCACCAGCAGCCACACCGACGGCGTACGCCGGTCGACCACGAAAAGCAGGCGGGCCAGCAGGCCGGTCACCACCGCCGCCGCGATCGGCCGCACGAACGCGATCACCGGTGTGCTGGCGGTCAGGACCAACTCACCGCCGAGCAGGAACAGCCAGATCAACAAGAAGGCGCCCAGGGCCACGATCACGGCGTCGAGGGTCTCGGCGAGGACCGGCCTGGCGGACCGCCCGGCCACCAGCAGGAGGCCCGCGGAGAGCGCCGCATAGGTGATCAGGGCCCGGACGTCACCCAACGGGGAACCGGCGGCCGCGAAAAGGGCCTCGATCGCAGCCGCCTCGGCCACCCGGGCGAGCACAACCATCGCCACACTCACCAGGAACAGCCACCACGCCCACGGCCGGGCGGGTCGGCGGACCAGGATCGCGACGACGCCGGTGACGAAGGCCTGGGTCGCGGCGGCCGCGGTCAACCAGGCCGAGCCGGTGGCGGCGGCTCCGCCGACGAGAACGCCGCCCACGGCGATCCAGATCCACGCGGCCCGGCTGCCCCGGCGGACCGATGCGTTCGTGACGGCTCACCACCCTCGCGACTCCTCCCCGACCCTAAGTCCGGCCCGGAGTCCCGGGCGCCTGATGCCCGCAACGACACCGGGTCGGCGCACACCGGGTACCGCCGCGGGGTGACGGTGGCGTCGAACAGGAGACGAAGAATCCACGAACGGTCGGTCCGCTGGGCGACGATCACGACGGCCGTACGGTGAACGCCCGAGCCGTACGGCCGAGCGAGCCGTGAGGCCAACCCCCGTACGACCAACCCAACCGTACGGCCAACCGAGCCGTACGGTCACGACCGGAACGTACGGTCAACCACCGAGGCGGACGGTCACGACGACGGCGGCAGCTCGATGTCGGCCGGCAGTGCCTCCCATGCGCGCAGCACGGCCTCGCACTCCCGGGCCGACGCCGGATCCATGCCCAGGTGCAGCAGCGGCTGCCAGAACCGGTAGGCGAGCTCCAGATCATCCGGGTTCGGCCGCCGCACCCAGCGGCTGTAGGCCGCGCTCGCGCCGTAGCGGTGCAGCAGCAGCCACGCCATGCCGTCGACCGGGCTGGCCAGCCGTCGCGTCCGTACCGCCGCCACGATCGCCTGGTCGAGGACAGCCGGGTCATCGGTGATGAGCCACAGCTGCCGCAGCGCGTCCACCAGCTCCGACCCGGCCTCGCACCGCCGCGGGTCGTTCGCCTCCAGATCCCACACCGACGCCGCCAACAGGTCGGCCCCGCGTTCCAGGTACGCCGGCTCACTCGTGAGCTCGTACTTCTCCAAGAAAGCAAACCCCGTGATCACGCGGACGTCGGTCAGGTCCTCGGGGTCGGCCGGCGCGGTCAGCAACGGGCCCACCCGGGCAAGGAGCCGATTCACCTCCGTCAGGGCCCGTCCGGCGTCGACCCCGGGCTGGTGCCGCACCAGCCAGTACCGCTCCCAGGCCACCTCCCCCATGACCTGGCCGGCCCGCGCCCGTTCCGCGCAGGCCACCGGCGCCGCCACGTACAGGGCCGACAGCCAGTTCATCGCCTCGTGGTAGTCCACGATCGAGCTCTGCCGGCGCCCGCGCTCGGCGTACCCGAGGCCGAGACCGAGGAACCACCGGGTGCGGTCGGGATGCTCCGGCGCATTGGCGAGGCTGCGCCGCAGCAGGTCCACGCCCTGGTCGAACGCCTCCTCGTCGCCCAGCCGCTCGTACCGCTCCAGCCACGCGAGCCCGAGCCGGCCCCCGAGCACGCTCCGCTCGGCTGCGTCCGACGAGTGCACCATGCGATACGTCAGTTCATTGATACATTCCAACGGTCCTTCTGGTTGCCAGGTCACGCGTCCACTCCCTTGCCGCCGTGGGGATACCCCCTGCACCGGACGCTAGCGACCGGAACAAAGGGATGCATCGTCCGTCGCACACGCTTGCCTGCCTGATCAGACGACCCCGGTCCGGATAACGGCCACACAAACGGCACCCATCGGGCATCGGCGCCCGACGATCATCCCACCGACCGACGAGTTGTGGCCGTGGCCGGCGCCGACCGGACTCGAGTGTCGTCATGACGACACCACGCGCCCACGACACGCCGCGGCTCCGGCGGCAAGTCCCCCGCTGCGGGCTTCGCGACCGGACGTACGCGAGACTCGTACGCATGCTCCTGCGGATCGCCCGCAACCCGGATCCGGGCTCGCGGCTACCGTACCTGCTGTACGTCCCGCTCGGAACCGGCCTGGTTTTTCGGACCTCCGACGTCTGGCCCCGCACCAAGGCGCTCTACTGCCACCCCGTGCCCGTTGAGGAGTGGCCGGACCAGCCGGAGATCGTCGAGGAGGTACCCCTGCGCTCCTGCGCCCGCCGCGGTGCGGCGATCGACCTGGTGCTCGACCGCGGACGTGAGAATCGCTCGCAGCTGGTCTTCACCACGGCCCGGGGTCGGGAGGTCGTGTTCTGGCAGTCGCCCCGCACCCGCAAGCAGGCCCGCCCGAACGTCCGGCTGCCCACGGCCCGGGCGGCCGGCCTCCCCGACCTGCACATCATCGTCGATTCGCACGAGCAGTACCCGTACCGCTTCTCCGGCCAGCAGGTGCACACCAGCCGCCGGGCCCTGCCCGCGGGCGACTACGGGCTGGAGATCGACGGGCGGCTGGTGGCGGCGGTCGAGCGCAAGTCGCTGGCCGACCTCATCTCCAGCCTGCTGAACGGCACGCTGCGGTTCGCCGTGGCCGATCTCGCCGCCCTCCCCCGCGGCGCCGTCGTGGTCGAGGACCGCTACTCCCAGATCTTCCATTCCCAGCACGTCCGGCCCGCCGTGATCGCCGACGGCCTGGCCGAGCTGCAGGTCCGCTGGCCCGAGGTGCCGGTCGTCTTCTGCGAGACCCGGTCGCTGGCCGAGGAGTGGACCTACCGGTACCTGGCTGCGGCGTACGCGTGGGCGAACACGGAAGCCGCGGTCGTGCACCGGGTCGGGCCGGTCACCAGCGAACTCGACACCGCCCCGGCAGCGCCGGAACCGTCCACAGCGGAGGTTCGCGCCTGGGCCCGGCAGCAGGGCCTGTCCGTCTCCGACCGAGGTCGCCTCGCCCCTGAGATCTGGGCCGCCTGGCGGGAGGCCCATAGTGTCACCGCAGCCGAGCCCGAGTGAGACGCCCGTGGTGATCGGGTGGGATTGGTGTCGTTACGGCAACACCAGTCCCACCCGATCATGGCGGGCCGGTCAGGTGGTCGCGGACGGTTCGCGGCGATCGCGCTGCAGGAACGGAAGCACGATCCGGTCCCACAGGTGCGCGTGCCGGCGGCGGAAGAAGCCATGGTGCCCCATCCGCTGCACCCCCAGGTCGGCGGGCGAGAGGTGCCGGCGCTCCACCACGGTCCCGGTGAACCACCGGTGCAGGGAGTCGACCGACTCTTTGGCGAGCAGCTCGTCATCGGTGAAGGAGAGCGCGAGCACCGGCGCGGTCAGTGCCGCGCACCGGTCAGCTCGGTCGGGGTGGTCGGCCTCGAGGTAGTTGGGGTGCCGGCACCACCGGCTCCACTGCCGCATGGCCCCGGCGGGGACGTCGCCGACCACCCGGATCTTGGAACCGGCGTAGTAGCCGAAGAGCCTGATCGTCACGGGCGCCACCACCGCCCACATGAGAGGCGTTGCCCAGCGCACCAGACCGGCGTTGTAGCGCCAGTAGCCGTTGCCCGAGGCGACGGTGACGACCCGATCGAGCTTGGTGTGGTCGGCCAGGGCCAGGATCTGGCCGCCGAGGCTGTGGCCGATCCAGGTGACCGGCAGCCCGTCCGCGCTGGCGTGGGCCACGACCGCGGTGACGTCGGCCGCCCACCGGTCGATGTCGACGGATGACGCCTTCATCGCCTGCGGGCTGTCGGTGTCGCGATAGTCGAAGGTGACCGCCCGGAATGCCCGCTGGGACAGCCATTCCGCGAAGCCGTGGTAGTACGACGCCGGAGTCGCCATGGCCGGCACGATCACCGCCACCCCGGTCGGCGGGTCCGCTGGCTCAAAGACGTCGATGCTCAGCTCACGGCCGTCGTCCGCCACCACCCGCCCGGACAGCTTATGACGACTGTCATAGACCATGGGCGCGAGTCTAAGACGCCTGTCATAGAAGGGCAAGGCAATACACTTGTCCGCCATGGCGAACGACACGCGCAGTCGCATGATCCGCGGGGCCGCCCGGATGGTCGGCATCCGCGGCGCCGCCGCGACCAGCCTGCGTGAGTTGGCCAAGGAGGCCGGGGTCCCCTTCGGCTCGACCTACCACCATTTCCCCGGCGGCAAGCACGAGTTGGTCACCGAGGCGGTGCGCGCTCAGGGAGCACATGTCGATCAATTGATTGAGCGCACCCGCACCGAGGGCCCCGATGCCGCCCTGGCCGCATTGCTGGACGAATGGCGGCGCGTGCTCGAACGCAGCGACTTCCGCGCGGGCTGTGCCGTGCTCGCCGTGGCCACAGAGGACGACCCCGACCTTCGGGCGACCGCGAACCAGGTCTTCCACTCCTGGCGTACGCGGCTGGCCGGCATCCTGGCCGAGCACGGGGTCGCCGCGAGCCAGGCGGACCGTCTCGCCTGGACAATCGTGGCCGCGGTCGAGGGGGCGGTAGCCCTGTGCCGGGCCGAGCGTTCGCTCACGCCGCTCGAATCGGTCGTCACCGAGCTGGGCGAACTCGCTCGGTCCGCCATTCGCTCGGCCAACCCGGAGGAGCGTCAACCCCAGGCCTCGTCACGGCCGCGCCGCCGGACGGCTCGCTGACGACGCCAACCACGGACGCGGGTGCCGGTGGAGGCCCATAGTGGCACCGCCGCCGAGCCCGGATGAGACTCCCCGTGGTGATCGGGTGGGAATGGTGCGGCTGCAGCGACACCAATCCCACCCGATCATGGGCTGCGACGATCACGGGACGCGGGCGTAGCCGGCGGGCCGGGTGGTGAAGGTGCCCCGCCCCTGGGTCCGGCTGCGCAGCCGGGTCGCGTAGCCGAACAGCTCCGCCAGCGGCACCGTCGCCGTCACGACCACGCTCCCGCCCCGGACGGTCGAGCCGCCGATGCGACCCCGACGGGCGGACAGATCGCCCAGCACGGCGCCGAGGTGCTCCTCGGGCACCGTGACGGTCACCTCGACGATCGGCTCGAGCACCGCCAGGACACACCGCCGCAGCGCCTCGCGCAGACCCAGCCGGCCGGCCGTATGGAAGGCGAGCTCCGACGAGTCCTTCACGTGCGTCATCCCGTCGGTGAGCGTCACCCGCACGCCGGTCACCGGGACGCCCCGCAGCGGGCCGTCCAGCAGCGCCTCGCGGCAGCCCGCCTCGACCGCCCGGATGAACGGGGCCGGCACCCGACCACCGACCACAGTGGACTCGAACGCGAACTCCCCCTCCGGATACGGCGCCACGTCCAGGACCACGTGGGCGAACTGCCCGGCCCCGCCGTCCTGCTTGACGTGCCGGTAGACCATGCCGGTGACGCCCTCGACCACCGTCTCCCGGTAGGCCACCTGCGGCGCCCCGACGGTCACCTCGACCGCGTGGGCCTGGCGCAGCCGCTCCACGGCCACCTCCAGGTGCAGCTCCCCGAGACCGGACAGCAGCGTCTGCCCGGTCTCGGGATCCGTCCGGACCGACAGCGACGGGTCCTCGTCGACCAGCCGCGCCAACGCGGTCGCCAACCGGGGCTGGTCGGCCCGCCGGCGGGCCTCCACCGCCACCGACACCACGGGTTCGGTGGGGGTCGGCGCCTCCAGGACGACCGGATCGTCCGGTGTGGAGAGCGTGGTGCCCGCGCGAGCGCTCTTCGGCCCGACGAACGCCACGATCTCCCCGGCCCGGGCCTCGGCAACCTCGTGGTACCGGTTGGCCTGCACGTGCAGAATGCGACCGATCCGTTCCCGGACGAAGCCGGACTCACGACCCGCCGCCAACCCGCTTCGGGCCGGGCCGACGCCGCCGCTGGCGACCACGGTGTCGCCCGGGCGGACGGTGCCGGAGTAGACCCGGGCCACGGCGATCCGACCCGAGGCCGCCGGCACCACCTTGAACACCAGCGCCGCGAACGGCGCCTCGGGGTCGGCGGCCCGGGCCACCTCGCCCTCGGCCCGCACCGGAGCAATGTCCACTGGGGACGGAAGGTAGGCCACCACGGCATCGAGGAGCGGTTCGATGCCCCGGTTCCGGTACGCCGCCCCGGCCAGCACCACCAGTCCTTCACCGCTCAGCGTGAGCTCCCGCAGCGCCGCGCGCAGAGTGTCGGCCGACACCGTGCCGGTCTCGACAAACTCGGTGAACGCCGCCTCGTGCCGGGCCGCGACCGTCTCGGCCAGCTCGTACCGCGCCCGGGTCGTCCGCTCGGCCAGCTCGTCGGGCACCGGACCCACGACCAGCCGATCGTCCGCCCAGGTCAGCGACCGCCAGCCGACCAGATCCACCACGCCGACGAACCGCTCCTCGGCGCCGATGGGCACCTGCACCACAAGCGGCGTCTTGTGCAGCTTCTCGCGGATCGACGCCACCGCCGCGTCGAGGTCCGCCCCGGACCGGTCGAGCTTGTTCACGAACGCGATCCGGGGCACGCCGTGGCGATCGGCCTGCCGCCACACGGTCTCGCTCTGCGGCTGGACGCCCGCTACCCCGTCGAAGACGACCACGGCGCCGTCGATGACGCGCAGGCTCCGGTCGACCTCGTCGGTGAAGTCCACGTGCCCCGGCGTGTCGATCAACGTGATGCGATGGCCGTCCCACGTGCAGCTCACGGCCGCGGAGAAGATCGTGATACCACGGTCGCGCTCCTGCGGATCAAAGTCGGTCGTCGTCGTGCCCTCGTGGACCTCACCGCGCTTGTAGGTGGCGCCGGTGAGGTAGAGGATCCGTTCGGTGACCGTGGTCTTCCCGGCATCGACGTGGGCAAGAATGCTGATGTTACGGAGCAGGCCGGTACGCATGGATGGCAAACCCTTTCGGACGGCTCAGGACAGGGGGTCGCTGAGTCCGTGACACCGGGTCAGAACGACGCGGCCCGAAGCGACCGCGGCCGTGGCGTAGGTCAGCCGGAAAGAGCCGGAAACGCGCGGCCGGACCGAGCGGTCACCGGGCCAAAGGAACGGCGCCCGGGCCAGAAGCAGGGCAGGACCAGGCGCGCCCGCGGTGTCACGGACGCCCGGCGGCCACGCGGGGCCGACCGGGCGCCGGAGAAGACGCCAGAATCACCTCGTGCTGGCACGCGGGGATGACGACCGCGGTGCGGCGTGGCTGAACGCGCACGGTCGACCTCCCTCGCGACAACGGAACTGCTTTGAGCGTACGAAGTTCGGTCAATCCCTTTTCGCGGACCTCGCGTCGCCCTTTTCGGACCTCGCGTCGCCCTTTTCGGACGTCGCCTCGCCCCGTCACGTCCGAACGACCCGACTCACCGGCCGCACCCGTCACGGTCTCGAGCGCTCTCCTGCGGGCCGGCGGTCCGCCGGGGTAGACAAGGAGACGACGGAGCCACCCGGCCCACGAGGACGGAGGTTGGGCCATGCGAGTCGGACTTGTCCTCTCCACCGAGGAGTACACCCCGGAGCAGTTGGTCGAGCAGGCCCGGCTCGCCGCGGACGCCGGCCTGGTCGGCCTCTGCATCACAGACCACTTCCATCCCTGGATCAGTGCCCAGGGTCAGGCGTCGTTCATGTGGACGATCATCGGCGCGGTCAGCCAGGCCTCCGACCTGCCGATCACGACCGCCGTGACCTGCCCGACCGTCCGCATCCATCCGGCGGTCATCGCCCAGGCCGCGGCGACCTGCGCGGTCCTGACCCGGGGCCGGTTCCGGCTTGGCGTCGGCACGGGCGAGGCGCTCAACGAGAGCATCCTCGGCGGGCCGTGGCCCAACGCGGACGTCCGGCGGGGCATGCTGGCCGAGGCGATCGACGTGATGCGTCAACTGTGGACCGGCCGGGTGGTCAACCACCGCGGGCCGCACTACACGGTCCAGCACGCGCGCCTGTTCACGGTGCCGGAGGAGCCGGTGCCGGTGTACGTCTCCGCGTTCGGCCCGGCGTCGACCCGCTTCGCCGCCCAGGTCGGAGATGGCTTCCTCACCACCCGGCCAGACCGGGCAACTATCGACATGTTCAAGCAGCTCAGCTCAGGCAAGCCGGTGGTCGTGAACAGCAAGGCCTGCGTGGCCCCGACCGTGGACGAGGCCGAGAAGATCGCCTACCAGACGTGGCCCACGAACGGGCTGCCGGGCGAACTGAACCAGGTCCTGCCGTCGCCGGCGCACGTGGAGCAGGCCGTGTCGCTGGTCCGGCCCGAGCAGGTGACCGCGACCATTGCCTGTGGGCCGGACCCCGAGCGCCACATCGAGGCGATGCAGCGGTACCGCGACGCCGGGGCCGACGAGATCTACGTGGCGCCGGTCGGTCCGCACTACCGCGAGATGATCAAGCTGTACACCCGCGAGGTGATCCCGGCGCTCGCGGCGACCACGGGGAACGCCGCCTGAGCCCGGCCCGCCGGGGCTCATGCAGAGGCCACCGAGCCCGGCCCGCCGGGGCTCATACAGAGGCCAACGTATGACTACGCTGGGCCGGTGCGCGCGACCCTCATCGACTCCGGGCTGAACTCGTGGCGGGATCGGTGGCCGGTACTGCTCGCCGTCGCCGGCCTGACCCTCGGGCCGGCGGTGACGGCCACCACCATCGTTGACGTGCTGGCCGCCCGCGGCGACGCCATCGTCAACGGCGCCCTGATCAGCTACGGCGAACCCACAGTGTGGACCCGGGTGGTCCTCACGGCCGCGAGTGGCGCGGCCCAGGCGCGTGTCAGCGTGCCGATCCTGGTGGTCCTGGCCTGGTTCATCGGTCTCGCCACCACCCTGCCCATCCTCGCGGGCCGCCCGGTCCGGACGGCCTGGCGCCGGGTACCGCCCACGGAGTGGCTCGCGCTCGGCGCGCTGCTCGCCGCGCTGACGCTGGTCGGCCTGCAGGCGGCGGTCGCGGCCGCCGGGCACCTCGGCGCCCCCGCCGGCTGGCTCACCGCCGCGTCATGGACGTACGGTCTGGCGCGGCTGGCTCTCGCCCTGCCGGCGATGCTCGTCGACGGCCGGCGCCTGCCGAAGGCGTTGCGGCACGTGGTGGTCGCGCGCCACGGTCACGCGGCCACCGTCGCCCTGATCGTCGTCACCGTCGTGGCTCCCGCGGTGATCCTCGCGCTCCTCGGACCGGGGATCACGCCGACCGGCCGGACGTGGGTCGGCAACATGCTCTGGTCGGGCGTAGCCTCCCTGCTCGAGTACCTGATCCTGCTCCTCGCCCTGCCGGCGCAGGCGACCGGGCTGCTCGCCGCCTACCGGGCCGTCCAGGCGGCCGCGCCCGCACCAGCGGCCTCGACGAGCCGGCCTCACCACGACCCGACAACGTCCACTGTGGATGGCAACGCACCGGACGGGCCGGGCGAGGCCTCGCCGGCGGCGGACGGCCTTGGCCTGACCGTCACCGTCCACGACCTGACCGATGCGCCACCAATGGCCGGCCACCACCGGGGCTCGGCGGTCGGGGTGATTGACGTCGTAACGGTGCGGACGGCGGCCCCCGAGCGCCGACCGTCGGATGTCCAGCCCGCGGACGCCGCGCCGACTCGGCCTCGTTCGGCCCCGCGCTGGCTCTGGCTCACGGCGGTCCCCCTGCTCACCATCGTGCCGGCCGTGGCCGGTCCAGCCATGCTGCTGGCCAACCCGAACCGCCTGCCTGTGCTGACCGTGGCCCGGCCTGAGGCCGGCCTCGTGATGCGACCGCTGACGTTCGACGTGCTGGACGACGGCTCCGTGGTCATCGTCGACACGAGCCATGCGGCCCGGTGCCGGGACGAGCACTGCACGGACGTGGATCTGTTGAGCATGCCGTGCATCGGCGGGGCCAGGCCGGCGCCGGAGGAGACCGCGACCCGAGGCTGCCCCACGGTGGGACCGATCAGGGCGGCCGACGTCACCTCCGACGGGACGCTGCTGGCCCTCGTCCACGACCCCGATCAGACGGTCCGCCTGTTCTGGTGCCAGCTCGAGCCCACCGACGACGGGCAGTGCCGCTGGGGCGGCCAGACCACCCTGTACCAGCTACCCGATCAGTGGTGGGAACTCTCCATGGCGGTGACCGCGCTCCCGGGCGGTGGTTTCGCCGCGGCCATTCTCGCGCCCGGCCTGGGCGAGACGACCATCACCGTCCGGCTGATCACCTGCGAGCGCCTGGATTGTCCCCAGCCGACCGTCCACATCGCCCTGTTCACGGAGCGACCGGCCGTGCCCGGCAGCGTCGTCGACATCGCGGTCGACTCCACCACCGGCAACCTTGCTCTGGGCTACCTCGACCGCACCGACGACTCGCTGCACCTGGGTGGCTGCCAGGCCGGGTGCCCCGACGGGCCGACCATGAACTGGGTCGGACGGTGGCGGGAGTTGGTCTACGACACGGATGCGCCGGACCACCCGGACCTGCAGGTACTGGCGACCGCGACCGGACCCACCGCCGCCCTCACATCCTTCGATGCCCTCAGCTCTTTTCGGCTGTACACCGAAGTCTCGCCCGGAGTCGTGAAGGAAATCACAACACGGGTGACCGCGGTGATGACCTGTGACAACCCCGGCTGCTACACGTTCCGGCGTTCCCACCTGACTGTCGGGATGGAGGCGATGACGCTGGTCGCCAACCCGGGCGCCGAGGCGTACCTGGTGGGGACATGGCGGAACCATCTCATGGTCAAACCGCTGCACGGGGAGTGGTCCACCGGATGGCCGTTCGACGTGGGGACCGTGGCCGCGGCGGCGCACGGCCCCGACGGCCGCCTCCGCCTGCTGACGCACGACGACCAGGGCCCGATGTTGGTCGCCCTGACCCACCCCGTGCTGCGCAATCTCGACGTGAAGCCGTGAAGCCGGTCAGTACGGCGAAGCCAGCCGGGCCGTACGGCCGAACAAGCCGACGGTCGTACGGTCGACGCGCCCCGCGTCGCGCCGACCGTACGACCACCCGCTGGCCGAGGACTACTCAGGCGCCCGGCCCGCCCGGACCGACCTCACGGGGTTTCGGCGCCCGCCCAGGCCCGGACCAGCCGCACCCGGGCCCCGGTCTGCAGCAGGGCGCCGGTGTAGATCCGGCTGGCGACGAGGACACAGACGACCAGCGTCGCGGCGAGCAGACCCAGGGAAGCGAAGGGTTCCCATGGCTGAGGGTCGCCCGCGTACATCCGGACCGGCATGGCCAGGCCCGCCGAGAACGGGAAGTACGACAGGATCGTCAGCAGCAGGTCGTTGTCGTGGAAGAAGGTCACCCCGAAGTACGGCAGCATCACCAGCATCGTGACGACCGAGGAACTCGAGCCGAGGTCCTCCATGCGGCTGACCAGCGACCCGGCCGTGGCCCACATGGCGGCCAGCAGCACGTACCCCAGGATGAAGAACGGCGCGAACCACCCCAGGCCGGGCGCGATCAACGCCAGCAGGGCCTCCTGTTCACCGATCCGCAGGGCGATCGGCACCACCAGGGCCAGCACGCCGACCTGGCCGAAGGTGAGCAGCGAGTACGCCGCGATCTTCCCGGTCAGCAGCGCGCGCACGGGCACGGTGGCGGCCAGGATCTCCACGATGCGGGTCTGTTTCTCGATGACGACGCTCTGCGCGATGCCGATGCCCGACAAGGAGAACATGAAGAACACCAGCGCGAAGACGAACGTGGCCGCGTAGACCGCGCCGTCGCTCACCGCGCCCGGCTCCAGCAGGTCGACCGGGGGCGTCTGCACCAGGGCCGCGGTGACCTCCAACGGAACCTCGTTGAACGCCACCACCCGGACACCCGTCACCGACCCGGGGTCGCTGACGACGGCGGCCTCGACGTCGCCCGAGCGCACGAGCGCGGTCGCCTCGTCGAGGCTGTCCACCGGTCGGGGCTGCAGGTCGGTGTCGCGCACGGCTTGGGCCGCCTCCGGCCCCACCACGGCCACGACGGGCGCATCGTCGCCGCCGAAGACGCGCGGCAGGATGGCCCCCGCGAGGAGCGCCAGCACGAGCAGGCCGAAGCCGATCCAGAAGCTCTTGCCACGGATCTGCGTCATGATCTCGCGATGGGCCACGAGACGTGTCGCGGCCCAGAAGCCCGACTGGCGGGCGCCGCCGTCGGCGGCTGTCGGCGACGCTCCGGGAGCTGGGCTGCTCAGCAGCTCCCCCTCGGCCAGACGCGACATCAGACCACCTCCCGGAAGATCTCGGCCAGGGACGGCACGACCTTGCCGAAGCTGTACACGGCCCCGCGACTGACCGCCTCCCGCAGCACCGGCTGGGCGGCCGCGTCGCTGGCGACATCGAAGACGACCCGGGCTCCGTCGAGCTCGACCACCGTCACGCCCGGCTGATCCCGCACCCAGCCGGCGTCCGTCTCGACCACCAGCTCGAAGCGGGGCGTCGCGTGCTGGGTGCGCAGCGTCTGGCGGCTTCCGCTGGCCGCGATGGTTCCGGCCGAGATGATGACCAGGTCGTCACAGAGCCGCTCGACCAGATCGAGCTGGTGGCTGGAGAAGAGCACCGGTACGCCCCGGGCCGCGTACTCCCGCAGGACACCAAGGACGTTCTCGACCGCGATCGGGTCCAGCCCGGAGAACGGCTCGTCCAGGATCAGCAGCTCCGGATCATGTACGAGAGCTGCACATATCTGCACGCGTTGCTGATTGCCCAACGACAGCTTCTCGACCGGGTCCTCCGCCCGCGCGGACAGCCCGAGCCGGTCCAGCAGCGTCGCGGTGTTGCGCTTGGCCTCGCCGCTGCTGAGCCCGTGCAGCCGAGCCAGATAGACGATCTGCTCGGCGACCTTCATCTTGGGGTACAGCCCGCGCTCCTCCGGCATGTAGCCGAACCGCTGCCGCACGGGGTGGGTGATGGGCTGGCCCCGCCAACGGACGGTGCCACCGTGGGCGGCGAGCACGCCCAGGATGATCCGCATCGTCGTCGTCTTGCCGGAACCATTGGCTCCGACGAAGCCGGTGATGCGCCCCGGAGCAACGTCGAACGAGACTTCCTTGAGAACCTTCGTTCCGTTGAAGCTCCGGCTGACCGACCTCAGCTCTAGCATGCCGTGAAGGCTAGGCGAGGGCGGCGGCGCGCACATCCGGCGCGGGACGTCGTTCTCACGACGGATGCCGGTGGGGCCGGCTCACCCGCGGGACGGGGATCGCCCCGGCTAGACACCGGGAGCGACGACTCCGTTCTCGTAGGCGTAGACCACGGCGTGCGTACGGTCGCGCAGGTTGAGCTTCACCAGAATCCGGGAGACGTGGGTCTTCACGGTGGCCTCGCTCACCCCCAACTGCTGGGCAATCTCGGCGTTGCTCGCCCCGCGGGCCATCGCCACAAGCACGTCGTACTCCCGGTCGGTGAGCTCCGGCGGGCGGTGCGGGACGGCCGGCCCTGGGCGAACGCCGGACTCGGCGCGCCGGCTGAACTGGGCGATGACCCGCCGCGTGACCTCCGGCGAGAGCAGCGCGTCGCCGCGGGCCACGACCCGGACCGCCTCGATGAGGTCCTCGGGGCGGGCGTTCTTGAGCAGGAATCCGCTCGCCCCGGCCTGCAGTGCCGCAAAGAGATAGTCGTCCCGGTCGAAGGTGGTCAGGATGACGACCCTCGTCTGTGGACGGTCAGGGTCGGTCTCGGCCAGGATGCGGCGGGTCGCCTCCAGACCGTCCACATCGGGCATCTGAACGTCCATGAGGACGACGTCCGGACGCAGCGCGACGGCCCGCTCGACCGCCTCGGCCCCGTTGCGGGCCTCGCCGACCACCTCGATGTCCGGCTCCGTCCCGAGGATGACCCGGAACCCGGCCCGGACCAAGTCCTGGTCATCCGCAAGAACGACGGTGATGCGGCGGCCCGAGTCGGCGGTCATCCGGCCACTCCCACCGCGGTCCGCTCGGCGAGCGGGAACCGGGCCCGCACCTGGAATCCGCCATCCCGGCGCGGCCCCACATCCAGCTCACCGCCGTGCACGGCCACCCGCTCCCGCATGCCGACCAGCCCCAGACCGGTGCCGGTCGAGGGTCCGGTCGGGCCGCGCCCGTCATCGTTGATCTCCACCTCGATCGCGTGGTCGAGGTACCGCAGCCGCACCTCGGCCGTCCGGGCGCCCGAGTGCTTGACGGTGTTGGTCAGCGCCTCCTGCGCGATGCGGTAGATCGCCAGCCCGATCGCCTCGGGCACCGGACGAGGGTCGCCGTAGGTGATGTACGTGACCGCCAGCCCGGTCGCCCGGGTCTCCTCCACCAGCCGCGGCAGCTGCTCGAGGCCGGGCGTCGACGAATAGTCGTGGCTCGGCTCACCGGACAGCTCGGGCTCGGACCGCAGCACGCGCAACAGGCTGGCCAGTTCGTCGATCGCGGTACGGGCCGTCGACTCGACCGCCCGCAGCGCTTCGCTGGCCACGGCCGGGTCCGACTCCAGCACCCGCCGGGCCGCCGACGCCTGCACCCCCATGACCGACACGTGGTGGGCGACGACGTCGTGCAGGTCGCGGGCGATCCGGACCCGTTCGGCGATCACGGCGCGGCGGGCGTTCTCGGCCTGCGAAACGCGCAGGCGCTCGCCCTGGACCTCCAGCTCGTGCCGGCGCCGGGCCGACTCCCACGCCTGGTTGCCGAAGACGTACGCACTCACGAAGAACACGAGGTTGATGCCGAGGTCGTACAGGACCGCGGCCACCACGGGATCGAGCGGGCCGGCCGCGTCCTCGAACTCGAACGGCTGGGCGAGGGCCCGGATCATGCTCAGGCCCAGGTGGACAAACATGGCGACGATCACGCCGAGGCGCACCCACCGGGCCACCGTCCGGTTGCGGCCCCACGCCCCCAGGCTGTACAGGGCGATGAACAGTGTGATCGTGGGCACGAGGTTGTCGCCGATGTGCCGCAGCTGCCCGGCGATGAAGACGGCCCCGACCCAGATCGCCACGAGCGCCGGAAACCGCCGCCGGACCAGCAGCGGCACCGTCAGCGCCATCCCCCACAGCAGCTGCTCACCCAGCGACGGCGGGGGGCCGAAGTAGAACAGGCCCATGCTGTTGATGAGCACGGTCATCGCGGCGGCCCCGGCCATCACCATCAGGGTCAACAGCACATCAGCGCGCTCGAACAGGCGGGCCGGGCCAGGCCGGCGCCAGTTCTCCCAGTCGTCCACGCCGGCCAACCTAGCTCGCCCGCGGGACACCGCCCGTCAACGGGCCCCTGCCGCCGGCCGCCGCGGGCGCCACCCGCCCTCCGACGGGCCCCAGCCGCCGGCCACCTCCGGCGCCCCGCCCACCCAAACTCGTACATCTTTTGACAAAAGCCACTAAACGCACCCTAGCCTGCGAACCACCCCACGCCCACCAACCCTCGATCTCGCTGGCGTTACCGCAGGTCACGGACGCCTAACCGGTTCAGCACACCGAAACGTTTCTCTGAACCTCTTGACGGAGTTCGGTAACGTTCTCCAAACTCATGACCGTGCTTCGGTAACGTTTTCGCAATCCGCGGCACACCACCACCTGCGTCGATGGCGACCGCTCGACGTAAGGCAGTACGCCGGCATCGCCCTGCCCTCGGCGTTCTCGGGGCGGACGAAACCGGTACATGTCCCTATACATTGCACCGGTGGTTCCCGGGCTTCCGGGGACCTCCCTCCCCCAGGAGTGCAGATGACGTACCGTCCCGAGCCGGCCACCACTGGACCACGACGCTGGCGGACTCTGCGCGCCCTGCTGGCGGCCCCGGCCGCCAGCGCAGGCCCGCCAGTGTCGTGGTCACCCTGCCCCCAACGGCGGTCACGACCATCGACCCAGCGACGCCCAAGCAACGGCTGAACGAGGGCTCAACGAAACCAGACGCGGAACGCTCGAACCTGCGAAGGCGGGACGACAGAACACGGCGGAAGACCCTCCCAGACGTGGTGTGGTGTGTCGAACGGTGGTCGGCACGCCACACCACCCCCCAACCTCACTCTCGCGGGTCCGTCCCCCCGAACCCGGCCGGATGTATCGCGCCTCACCGATACATCCGGCCGGGTAACCCGCCTTCGTCCCCCCGATCGACGGCTCCAGGGTCGCTCCCCCCGAGCGTACGCCACCCGATCTGATCGATAACTCCCCCTTGCTCGATCACTTGGCACTGGCCCGGACCATGTTGGGCAGCAGGTCGAGGACCAGCTGGAAGGTCTCCGGGTCGAGGTCCTCGGGCACCTCCGCGTCGCGGATCCGCATGAGCTCGGCGAACGTCGCACGCAGTTCAGCTTCGTGCCCGTCGCGGTGCTGGCAGGTCATCAGATCACGCCACGGCTGGTCGTACGTGCGGGCCGGGTCGGCCAGCCAGGCGCGCGCGACCGCCCAGCGCGCCCCCGCGGTGTCACCGGCCTCCAGGTAGAGCTTGGCCAACAAGTGAGCCGTGTCCACAATGGCCGCCGTGATGTGCTCCGGGTTGATGTCGGACTCGGCCAGCCAGGTGTACGGGTTACGCCCGCCGGCCGCGTACTGGCGATCCGCCCCGTCCAACGGAACGCCGCGCACCAACTCGAGAGCACGGCGTAGATCCTTTACCCCGGCGGGCCCGTGTGCCTCGCCCCGCGTGCGCAGCCGCCGGAACAGGTGCCAGTCGAGCAGGTACCCCGACCGCAGCCGGTAGGTACGGTCGGGCCCCATGTCCGGCAGCCACGGCTCGCCGTCGGGTGTCTCACCGAGCCACCGTCGCGCCCGGGCGATCGCGACCCGACGCGAGGCGTCCTTGACCTGACGGCCAGGCCAGAGCGCCTCGTCCAGCCGGTCCCGGTCCGCACCGCGGGCCCCACGCTGGGCGAGATAGACAATGATCTCAGCATGGAAGAGCTTGCGCTGCTCCGGTTCCGGCCCGGGCGCGGCGATCTCCACCGGTCCCAGGATGCTGATCCGCGGCACGGTCGGGTCCTGGTCCCGCCAGGCCCGCAGATCGGCATCGAGACGGGGGTCGGTCTGGCGCTCGCGTTGGCGGATCGCGGCGGTGATCGTGCGGGGGCGGGGCTCCTCGGCCGGAATGGCCTCCGTGACAACGATCCGGCGCTTCGGTGGGTTGTTCGGCTCCGGAGCGGCCGGCGGTTCGGGCGGCGTGACCACGTCGATGTGGATGGCGTCCTCCTGGGGTGCGTCGTCGGGCGCTTCGAGCAACGATCCGGCGGCGTTGGTTCCCTCCGCCCAGGGTTCGGGTTCGGGGGCAGGCGGAATCAGGGACTCGGTCTGGTTCCGGGCCGAACTCATGATCTCGGCCAGCCGGACCAACTCGGGTCGAGGAAGCCCGGCCGCCGATAGTGCCGGATAAGGCAACGGGAACGGCAGACGCAGGGTCTTGTCCGGCGCGACCGTCACCGTCCACCGGCCGAACCGCGGGGCCTCCGGCGCCTGCGCGACGACGACGGCGACTCCGCATCGACTGACACCGCTGATCGCCTCGATCAATTCCTGCAGGGCCGCCTGGGCGGCCTCGTCCGGTTCGGAGACGACCAACACCTGAGGCATCCAGGTGTCGGCGGCCACGTCCCCGATCCGGCCAGCGAGCGCGTCCGTGATGCCGGCGTGCTGCAACGTAGCGCTCGCGCTTCTGACCCGGCGGGTGGTCCGGGCAATCGCCTCGGCCACGGCGCTCGTGGCGCGAATCCGGTCCGGGTTCAGCTCAATGAGGGGCGTGATGTCCTCGCTGGACAGTCCAGCCAGCGTGACCTCGATGTCATCCGACCACGCGTTGAGCGCCAGCTCGCTGGCGATGTACCGGATGAGGTCGGTGCGGGCATCCGGCTCGCCCGTGATGATGAGGATCCCGACCCGCTCCAAATCGACAAGCAGGTGAATGTCTCGAGCTGAACCGATGGCGGCCAGCGCGGGTAGCGGGGCGAGCTGTTCCGGGACCGCGGGCACCTGGGCCGAGGCCGGCAGCACCCAGCTGTCCCCGTAGTCCTGCCAGGGCTCCGGCGGATTCGGGCAGGTCGCGGCGAGGAGCAACTGCACATCGCCTCCGGCGACGACGACGGCGGCCGGGTCGGGAACAAGGCCCTCCCGTTCGGCCAGGCTGCTCGCCAACGACCGCAGTGCCGTGTCGAGGCGCTCCACGTCCAGCGGGCGCTGGGCGACGCGGAGCTCGGTCTCGACCCGCCCTTCGTTGGGGGTCACCGGTCGCCGGCCTGGCTTGTGGTGCTGGCGGGCCCTCTGGCGGTGCACCCCGACGGCGGCGAGCACCAGCGCGGCGAGCAGGCCGGCCGCGCCGAATGCGATCGCAATCGTGTCCATCTCGGATTCCTCCGTGGATTCGCCGTCGTCGAGAGCGGCCACGTTGCTCGACTCGCTCGCCGTCGGCGTGGCCGGAGCTGTCGCCGTCGCCGTGGCCGACGGGGTCCCGGTCGGTTGGGGCGTCGCGGTGGCGGAGGGAGTCCCCGTCGGCGGTGGCGTCGCGGTAGCGGAGGGAGTCGCGGTCGGTTGGGGCGCCGGCGTGGGGGTCGCGGCCGGCGGCGCGGGAACGGCCGGTGGAATCTCGGCCGGTGAAGGCCCCGGCGTGGGCTGGCCCGCGCCGCTGCCATCGGGCGGCGTACTCCCGGCGCCCGGCGTCGGTGCGCCCTGGCCCGACGCCACCAACGTCCCGGTCGCGTGCTCCCGCGTACCCCGGTCCTGGGCGTCGCCGGGCAATGTCACGCGCCAGCCGGGCTCGATATGGTCCGGATCGGCGATGAGGTCCCGGTTCAGCTCAGCGATCTCCGGATAGCGATTGAAGTCACCGAGGTAGCGTTCGGCCACGTAACCGAGCCAGTCCCCGCGGACGATCTCGTAGGTCGGCTGGGCCGACTCGCTCGACACGCCCGGAATCGCCAGTGTCCATCCTGGATAGACGCGCTGCTCGCCCGGCTGAAGGGAACGGCCGTCGGCCTGCGGACGACCGTAGTTGGCCTCGGCGATCGACTCCCAGGGCACGCCGTAGTGCTCGGCGATGCTGAGCAGCGACTCGCCCAGCTTCACCTCATGGATCAGTTCCTGACCGGTCAGTTGCCGAGCCGACGCGACGGAGGCGGCCTCACCTTGCGAACGGACCGCGGTCGCCGACGAGGCCGGCGCCGAGGCGTGGGCGGGGCCGGCGTTGCCAAGCTGGGCCGCGCCAGCGTGCCCAGTACCGGCGTACGCGGGGTCGACCATCGCCACGGCCGGAATCGGCTCGGCCGGGGGCCCGCCGGTGACCGGGGTCGGGTTGGCCGAGGAGACGGCCGGGCTGACCACCAGTGAGATGATCGCGGCCACGAGGACGGCGGCCAGGCGCTGCTGAAGTCCGAGACCGGGCAGGCGAACCGTCCGGCGCCCGCGCAGCTGGGCCGGGATCTCGACCAGGACCGAGAGGACGAACGTCGCCCAGCCGACCCAGGCCACCACTGTGAGCGCGCCGAGGAAGAGGCTGCCGTTGTCGGGTCCGGAAAGCCGGGCCCAGATCTCGGCCAGATCCGGCAGCTCGCTGGGCCAGGGTGGACCGGCTACCTTGAGCAGGACCACAGGCAGGCCGACGACCACGGCGACCAGGACGAGCAGCGCGCCCAAACCGGCGAAGACGCGGCCCACGCCGCCACGATTACGTGCCATGAGTCACTCCGAGCAAAGGACTATGTCGCCACGAGCGCGACGGTGGCGCTGCCCTCCGCAGTCCACGCTCCGCCAAAGATCCAGAAGGGCCCGGGATCGTAGGTCACCTGGACCGTGATCGACAGGTGCTGCCGGTCATCGGAGACGTCGACGGAGCGCAGCGTGGCGCCGGCCGCCCGAACGTACTCGGCCGCTGCGTTCGCCGCCGCGACCGGGTCGACCCGCTTCTCGCCCCCGACGATCGCCGTCGGTGCGTCGATCTCCTGTCCAGCCGCCCGGGCCGCCTCGGCCGCGATGTTGTCGGCCCGCTGCAGCGCCGTGATGCGGTTACCGCCCACGACAACCAGGCCCAGCACCGCGAACCAGGCGGGCGCGACGATCGCGAAGAACACCGCGATCCGGCCGTCGTCTCGCCTGCTCATGACGACCGGGTCCGGTAACGGTCGAGCGGTGACGTGAACGTCGCGCTCAGCGTGGTGCTCCCGGGCATGCCCGGCAGCGCGATGTCACGGAAGTCGACGTCGCACTCCACGGTGACCGTGACGTTGGCCGGCTCGCCAACGGGGCGGGCGAACTGCGACGCGTCCACCCGGACCTCCGTCCGGCGGCAGTGCAGACCCTGCGCGGCGAGGGTCTCCTCGGCGGCTCGCCTCGCCGCCACGACCGCGGCGCCGCCGTCCCGCGCGAGCGAGGCGGTCCGGGCCGCATCGAAGGCGACCGCCTCGATGCTCTGGTTCGCGATCATGACCCGGCCAAACATCATCACGGTGACGAATGCGGCGATGACGGCCGGCGCGATGATCGCTAGTTCGACAGCGACCGATCCCCGCTCTCGGTCGATCCGACCGTCGCCCATGCCGACGCTTCCGCGCGAGCGACGGGCATCGTCGTTCACGTGACACGCTCCACACTGCCGTGGGCACTCTGCTGGACGGTGAACCGCAGGCCCGGCAGGACCGAGATGGCCGACCCGGTGACGGTGACCGTGACCTCGGTGCCCGTCCGCCTGATCGTGATGGTGGGATTGCGCAACCCGTCACCGGCTCGGTTGAGGAACGCCACCGCCTTCTGCCGGCCGGCCTCGTCGGTGGCGCCGTATCCCCGAGCCACGTTCACGGCCTGGGTGGCCGCCACGTGCGCGAGCGAACGGGCGTAGAAGACCAGGCCCACCTGGATTACGGAGAAGGTGAGCACGAGCAGGCCGAGGGAGACGATGGCGAGCTCGACGGGCGAGGCGCCCCGGTCGCCCCGCCGGAGGATCCGCCACCGGCGCCGCCGCGCCGTGCTCGTACGGCTCATCACGGAGTGGCTTCCCCGAGCTTGCCCAGCCAGCCCTCGGTGACCGCCATGATCGCGCCCGTCACCAGGAGAGCCGCTGCGGCGAGGACGGCGACAATGATCGCGGTCGACACGGGATTATCGCCGCGGTCGCCCCGGGCCACGGAACGCAGCCGGTCGGAGACAAACGCGACCGCCGTCACCAGCGTGGCGGCGAATCGGGTCGCGAGCGTGGAACTGGTAGCGGTGAGACTGGTCAGGTGCGGCATCGTGAGTCCTTTCGCCGTCGGGTGGTTCCTAGTAAGCCAGCAGGGCGGCCATGAACGGATATCCCATCAATCCCAGGAGAACAAGGATCAGGGCGGCGGTGGGCATGTCGAGCTTGTTGGTGCGTAGCTCGGCCGTCTCCAGCTCCTGAATGCGCACCTGGTCGCGCAGCGAATCGGCCCGCGCGCGCAGCGTCTGGTAGACCTGAGCTCCGTCCGTACCGGCCGACCGCATGATGTCGGCCAGGTCGCCCAACTCGACGACGTTGAGTTCCCGCGACAGCCGCTTGAGCTCGTCCCAGGGAGGGGTCAGCCGCAACCGGGCCCGGGCGAGCGCGGCGCGCAGATGGTCGAAGACCCAGCCGTGGCAGATGCCGACGGCCCGCTCCAACGACTCCATCGGCCCGTGTCCACTTCGGACCTGGGTGGCGGCCAGGTCGACGTAGGTGCACAGGGCCCGGACGAACTCCGCCCGAGCGGCCCGGGCCTTCTCGAGTACGTTGCGGTGGGCGAGCCACATCCCGGCGATGGCGAAGAGCACGGCCCCGCCGAGCGGGATGGTGGGTGGCACACCCAGCCCCAGCATCGCGCTAATCACCCCGAGCGTGGCCGGAATGGCCAGGCCGGCCAGACCGTTGGCGATCAGCGAGACGACATACCCCTCGGACGTACGGCCGATGATCGCGAGATCCTGCCGTGGGATCTGCATGTTTCGCGACAGCCATCGGACGAAGGTCTGCCGCTCCGGCTGGCGTGTCGTCGGGTACAGGCGATCCAGGGCCGGGCCGAGGGCCGGAACCGCCGGCAGCAGCGCCGCGCACAGCACCGCGAGGCCACCGCCAGCCAGGCCACCGCCCACGACCGCGAGAACGAACAGCTCGTTCATCACATCCACCCCGGGTAGGTGGGCAGCGGAGCCAGGATACGGGCCCGCGGAACGGGCAGGCTGAGGCGGCGTACCCACACCATCAACGCGATGTAGATGGCCGACAGGACGGCGAGAACGATCTGCCCGGCCAGGCTCTGGTACGGGACCAGGTACTGCGGGTTGAGCACCCCGAGCAGGATCACCACCACGGTCATGCCGGTCATGAAGCGGACGGCGAACCGGGGACCGGCCCGCTTGGCGTTGATGGTGCGCCGCATCTCGACCTCGGCGCCCAGCGACCGCGAGATGTCGGACAGAACGGTGGCCAACCCCTCGCCGCGGTCGTGGGCGTGCAGGATCAGTGGCGCGACCACCTGGTCGCAGGCATAGTCGTTGATCTCATCCGCGAACCGCCGCAGAGCGTCCTCAGCGGACTGACCGGCCTGAAGCCCGGCGGCGAGACCCTTGACCTCGTCCTCGATGAGGGCTGGGGCGGTCGACGCCGTGGCCACGATCGCCGCCTGCAGGCCCAGGCCGTTCACCACGATGTCGGCGATGCGACGGGTCCAACTCTCGACGGCGGCAAGGCGGTCGATCGCCCGCCGCTCGGCGACACCGGACAGGAACAGCCACGGGATCCCCGGCACCGCGATTCCGACGAGAATGGCGCCGATCGGCCAGCCGGTCACCAGCCAGGTTCCGGCCGCCGACACGAACGCCACGATCAGCATGGCCTGTCGGGCCCGGCGCTGCGCCGGCGTACGCCCGGTACCGGTCCACCAGGCCGTGATCCGACGGCGCAGTGCCGACGGTGGCCGGGGCGGCCGGCTGGTGCCGATGACGCCGACCAGACCAACCACCACGCCGGTCAGCGACAGCACGGCGGCCAGCATGGCGACGTACGCGATCACGTGGGACTCCGGCGGAGGATCGTCTGCAGGGGACGCTGCCAGGCGCCCCGGCCGTGCTCGATGTACGGCGTGAGCACCCGGGGGTCGTACCCGACCCGCAACAGCGGCTCACGCAGCCGTTCGGGCAGATGCCGCGGCACGGCCCGCCCGTCGTCGCCGGGACCGAAGATGGTGTTGGTGACCACCACGTCCCCGTTCATCCCGACGATCTCGACCACCTCGGAGACGTAGCGGTGCACAGTGCCACCAATTCCGGTCTCATCGTCGATGTTGAGGTACACGATCAGGTCAAGGGCACCCGCGGCCATGCGACGGGCGAGGTCGGCGCGCATCTCCGACCCGTGGGAGAGGGCGAGTTCGATGATGCGGTCCATGACGGCCCGCGGCTCCCGGGCGTGGATCGTGCACATCGAGCCTCGCGACGTGGACATCGCCTGGAGCATGGGCACGATCTCCCGCGAGCGGACCTCACCCACGATGATGCGGCGCGCGGACATACGCAGCGTCAGTGGAATGAGATCGGCGATCGTCACCTCACCGGCCTTGCGCCCGTCCAGCCCGCGGTCGCCGTGGCCCTCGCGCGCCTCCAGGCTGATGCACCAGGGATGCCGGCCGGTCGCGTGCAGTCCGAGCTCGCGACTCTCCTCCAACGTCACGAACGCCTCGGACGAGGGAATCTCGCTGGCCAACGCCCGCAGCATCGTGGTCTTCCCGGCCGCGGCCAGCCCAGCCACCATGATGTTGCAGCCCGCCCGCATGGCCGCCTTGAGGAAATCGCACAGCAGGTGGTCGATCACCCCGTACTGGTCCCGCAGGTCCTCCAGCCGGACATCAAGGATCGTGTGCCGCCGGATTGTCACCGTGGGGCGCTGCGCCACCTGCTGCAGCGCGGTGAGCCGGCTGCCGTCGGGCATCTGCAGGTCGACCCACGGCTTGGAGCTCGAGAAGGACCGCTCGGTCGCGGTGTCACGCATGGCGAGCATCTGCAGCATGCCGACCAGCTCGGCGTCGGTCTCGGCCAGCGGCGGCCCCTGGGTGATCCGGCCGTCGGTGTGTTCGATACGCACCCGGTCACAACCAACGACGTGGATATTTACGACCGTCGGATCCCGGAGCAGCTGCTGCAGGGGCCCCAGGCCGAACAGGCCCGAGGTGACCGCGTCGAGCAGGGCCGACTCGTATCCGGTGGGCGGTACCCGGCCGGCGGCCAGCAGCTCGTTGACGTGCTCGCCGACCACGGCCGCCGCGACCCGCTCGGCCTCGGCCCGCCGCTGCTCGGGCGAGACCGCCGGGTTCTGCCGGATCCGCTCGGCGACCCGTTCGCTGACCTTGTTGCGCAGTGCCTTGACCACGGCCACGTCGACGGGGACCGCGGCGGGTGCGGCCGCCGTCGGCTGGTAGGGCGCCGTGGACGCGGGCTGGTAGGCCGTGGCCGGCGGGGCCGGCTGGTGGGCCGGCGCCGACTCGGCCGGCTGGTAGACCGTGGCCGGCTGCTGGGCCGCGGCCGGTTGGTAGGCGGTGGCGGGGGCTGACGCGGGCTGGTACGGCGTGGCCGCCGCCGGAGCCTCGACCGGCGCGTGGCCGTTGACTCGAGGGGTGTAGACCGTCTGGCCCTGGGCGGGGTCGTCCTGGTGCGGAAGGCTCAGCCAGGGCGAGCCGTACGGTGCGTGGTCAGCCGACATGCGCCGCCTCCGGCTGGCTCGCCGCGCCCGGCTGGCGGCGCAGGGCGGTGATGGCCTGCCGCACGGCGTCCTCGGCCGAGGCCGCGTGCCGCAGCAGATCCCGGCTGCCCTTCAATCGCCCGCCCTCGCAGAGAGCGGTCGCGGTCTTGGTGTCGAACGGCAACTCGACGACGACCGGGCACTGCAGCCGCTGCTCGATCTCCCGCGCCTTGTACGGACCGGATCCGATGAGCAGCAGACCGAGGCGATGCGGCGGCAGGCCCGCCTCGATGAGGTCCCGGCGCAGCTCGCTGAGGACCGGCCAGACCGGCGCCACGCTGCGCAGGGACGTCGGCCGCAGCGCGACCAATACAAGGTCGGCCCGATGGAACAGCGGCCAGGGCGCATGGGTGGTGGCCAGGCGACCGCAGTCGGCGATGACGTCGTAGCCCGGCTGCCCGTGCTCAAGGCCGGCCAGGAACGCGGCCAGGCGGGGCCAGGTCGGACGCAGGGTGTTGCCCTGGCTGGGGCTACTGATGCCGGGCAGGGCCAGTCGCCGCCGGTGCGGCGCATCGAGATCGATAAGTTGACTCCAGAACTCCTCCGGAAGGTTGTTGCGGGTATCGGCCATCGCCACCTGGAGCAGCCCGCGGTCAGCCGGAATCTCCAGACGGCTGAGATAGCCGGAGAGCAGGTCGCCGCCGGCCGGATCGCACTCGACCAGCACGACCGGGTTCTTCCAGGTCAGTGTGAAGGCCAGGGCTGCGGTGCTGGCACCGGGCGAGCCCTTCGCCGAGGTCAGGGCGATGAGGGCCACGGTCTATCCACCCGCCAGAAGGATGACGATCCGGTTGTTCGCGGCCAGGGTCGCGACCCGCGGCCCGTCCCCGTCGGCGACGGACACGTTGACGTAGTACCGCCCGGGTTGGGGTCCGGGCACGATGTCGACGACCGTTGCCTGGAATATCTCGGTCTCCTCGGCCTCCTCGTCGGAGCCGAACCGATCGGACGGCGTCGACACGAGCAGGACCTTGGCCCCTGGCCGAATGCGCTGGGCCGGTACCCGGTCCTGGGGCACACCGATGCTCACGAGGTAGGTCCCGGCCCCGCCGAGGGGGACGTCGGTGAGCTGCTGCTCTGTCAACAACTCACCGGGGAACAGGGGCACCGCGGCGTACTTGCCCACGACATCGTCCATCCGGTCGGCTGCCAACGGGCGCAGCGCGGGGTCTCCACTGATGCGGACCACGACCAGGTCGTCCTGGCTGATGCGGCTGCCGGCCTGGATCTCCCGGGCGACGGCCAGGTAGGCGTGGGTGCCCCCGATCAGCGTGACGGCGTACGCGGCCGTGAGCCCACCGGTGGCGATCAGCGCCACCGCGAGCGCGACCAGCCCGGGCCGCCACCGCCGCTGCGGCGCGAGCCTCGGTACGGGCAGGGGGGCCGGCGTCGGCACGGCCGCCGCCGGACTATTGATCGTCGTCGTCACTCGGTTACCACCTGAAGCTCTCCGATACGAACCGTTGTAGCCGACTGGCGCACTACCGTATAGGCGCCGCTCTGACCGCCACCCTCCCACGACACCCGCCACGTCGTGGTCGCGGTCACCGGGTAGACACCGCCGGGCCGATCAAGACTAGACGACGTATAAACATGGCCACACGTGGGCGACGGCCGGTTACCGAACCGCGACTCGTACGGCGTGCCGGGGTTGTCACACGTGACCACCCGACCATCGCCCATGTCCCACGCGATCGACACCGCCCGGGCGGTGATGGTCACCGTCAACCCGCCATCGCTGTCACTCGCCGAGATCGGACCCCACGTGTTCTCATTGACTGTCGTCCACATCCACACCGGCAGACCCACCAGACCGCTCCCCGACGGATCCGGCGCGATCTGAATATCGGCCGGCAACAACCGAATCAGTGCCAACGCCCGCCGCGCCAACTGCTCCGGCGTCAACCGGGGCGCCTCCCTGTCCGGAACCCACCGAAGGACCGCATACGACCCGTGCGGCGACATGCAGTAGACGGAGTACCACGAGCCGGGCTGCTCACCATCCTCCGGCGGCGGGGGCTGATCGGACGCGGGCCGCCACCAGCAGTTGTTGTCGTCGTACACACCCCAGTCGTCGTGGTAGCAGGGAACCTCGACGTCGCCGTACTGACTCTTGGCGTAACACTTGCGAGGCTGCGAGGGGCCTCCCCCATCGCCGCCGTTGTTGTTGCCGCCCGGATGACCGGGGCTGTCCACGCTCTTGCACTCCGCGTTCGGATCGGTCACCTCATCACAGGCGTAGGCCGGACGAGCTGAACCGAGCGCCACGGCCACGCTCGCCAGCACAGTCCCCACCACCAGCAACGACGCCAGACGCCATCTGCGTACGCTCACCATCACCAGTTCCTCAACACAGATCCGCCCCTCGACATGGACCCGCTCTCCGGCACGGCGACAGCCGGTCGCGGGCTGCCCAGACGCCTCGTCATCGTGGTCACTCGGTCACCACCTGAAGCTCACCGATCCGAACCGAGGTGCTGGCCTGACGGAGCACAGTGAACGCTCCACTTTGACCACCACCCGACCACGACGCCCGCCACGTCGTCGTCGCGGTCACCGGGTAGACACCCCCGGGCCGGCTCAGGCTGGGCGCGGTGTAGGTGTGGCCGCACGTGGGCGACGGCTGATGGCCGTACCGCGGCTCATACGGGGTACCGGGATTGCGGCACGTCAGCACGGTGCCATCGCCCATATCCCACGTGATCGAGACCGCCTGGACGGTGAGGGTCACCACCAACGGCCCGTCGCTGTCGCTGGTCGTGAGAGGACCCCACGTATTCGGAGTGACCGTCGTCCACATCCACACCGGCAGACCCACCAGGCCACTCCCCGACGGATCCGGCGCCAACTGAATATCCGGTGGCAGTAACCGCAGCGCCGCCAACGCCCGTCGCGCCAACTGCTCCGGCGTCATCGTCGGAGCCTGGGCGTCCGGAATCCACTCCGGCATGTACTCGACGCCGACGCCGTTCTCGGGGTTGTAACAGCTCCGTACGTACCAACCCCCCGGGGTCTGCGCGCCGGGCGGCGGAGGCCGGTCGGTGTCGATGCGTCGGACGTAACAGTTGCCGCCGTCATGCGAGCCACGGTCGGGGTCCTGGCAGGGTACGGAGACGGAGCCGTACGGCCCCGACGAGGTACACCCGCCTTCGTCACGACCGCCCGGGTGCCCCGGCTGCACGATCTCGACACCCTCGCAGTACGGATCGGTCACCGGATCGCAGGCGTACGCCGGGCGGGCCGACCCCACGACCACGAACGCGGTGGCCACGACCGCGCCCACCATCAACAGAGGCAGCCGGCCCGCCCACCGGGTCACGATGCTCACCGTTGACCGTCCACTTACCATGGCCCGTCCCCCGTCGTTGTCCGTCCGCGCACCATGGCTGGCCTGCTCAACATGCCTGGTCCCGGTGCGCCGCGCTGGCCACGATGAGCCAGCGGCCATCCGTGTTCATCGTCGCGATCGCCTCCGCCTTGTAGCGCATCCCCGTCGCCGCGCCCGGAACCGGCGAGTTGTCTTCGCGATAGACGAGGTGATAATCAGTAGCATCGATGCATGCCGAGATGGTCGCCGTGGGCGGATCGGCATCCATATCAATGGACTCGACGGTCGCCTCGCTCTTGAGCTCACCGAGGTAATAGCGCCCGTTGTCGTTGTGGGTCATGATGCTCTGCGCGATCTGTAGGCGCAGGACGCCATCGGTGTACAGCGCGAGGCCGTCGTAGTAGGGGTCACCACGGCGGTTGGCCTCGACCGATGCCCGGATGTATCCATCGAACGCCGCGAGGATCTCGGCGCGCGTGGCCGCCAGCGGATCGAACGACGTCTCCAGCCCGACCGGCGCGGCGCCGTCCCCACGATCACGGGCGTTCCAGACGGCCAACCCGACCACCCCGAGGACCGCCAGCAGGACGACGGCGAAGACCGGGATGAGCACATGGTCACGAGAAAGCCGGGCCACGCCAAGTCACCTCCCCGTGTCGTGCGCAACGCTGCGGCCGCCGCGACGGCGTATCCAGGCAGGCAGCACAATAGTTCGAGATCCGTTTGAGCGGCAACCAAGTTCCCACGCCACGGCCGGTCCGACGCGGGTCGTTCCCGTCTCGGTTCCCCTGCTGGCGAAACATCCGTCCTGGCACCATCGCCCAGACGTGCCCCTGAATGTCGCGATTTTCAGCATTGGCTAAGATCACTTAGGTCTTGAGGGGGGCGCCGTGCTCGGCCATGAACGTCACCGGGTCGACGGCCGTGGCCGAGGTCCGGTCGCCCAGATGGACCTCGAAATGCAGATGCGGTCCCGATGAATGCCCCGTGTTGCCGGAGACGCCGATCACGGTGCCAACGATGACCTCGTCACCCTCCTTGACGAACGGCCTTTCTCTCAGGTGGCAGTACCGCGTATAGATGTCGCCCGGGTGCTCGATGTCGACGTACCACCCGCAACCCGGCGTAGAGGGTGAACCCTCGTGCTGGCAGTGGTAGGAGCCCGAGACGTTGCACCCGGCCCAGACGACGCGCCCGGACGCAGCCGCCTTGACCGGCGTGCCGCGCGGGGAAGCCAGGTCCACGCCGTCATGGGCCGGTCGCGAAGCCGTTCGGAAACCCGACGTGACGGGATCCATGACCGGCTGGGTCCAGCCGGTGTAGTTCTGGCAGCTCACACCGTCGGTCGACACCGCCGAGACCAGGGTGGCGGCCGCCAACTCATGCTTGGCGTAGGCGTCGGGATAGGCGCTGCGCTGGACCTTCTGAGCCGCCTCGGTCAGCGGCATGCGCTCCCAGCCCTCGATGGTGAGCAGCTTCTCGTAGAACTTCCGGGACGCGTAGCGCGGGTCGGTCACCTGCTCGGGCGTGCCCCAACCCTGGCTGGGGCGCTGTTGGAACAGACCCAGGGAATCGTGGTCGTACGCCTTGGTCAGGTTCCGGAGGCTGGACTCCTGGATCGCGGTAGCGACCGCGATGATCTGCCCCCGGACCGGCACGTTCATCTCGATGCCGACGGCCACGATGATCGCCGCGTTGGCGACCTGCTCCTGGTCGAACGTGCCCGTGGGGGTCTTCACGCTGGTGACCTTGTCCAGCGGCGTGACGGCACAGGCCAGGGCCGGGTCGCCCCCCAAGCCCCCAACCACAAGCGCGACGCCGCCCATGCACATGCAAACAAATCCCACGACCGCGAGCGCGGCGATACCCAGGGCCCTCACGTCCCTCGGCCCCTGCCCGGCCGTCCGCGCCGACGCCACACCCGGCCGGGGCGCCGGTGGCCCACCCGGTACCGGATGACTGAGCGCAGCAGCATGTGCTGACAGTGACCGACACGAGTTAGCGGGGGCGTTACCAGGGGCTGGTAACGCCCCCGCTAACCGGGTCGATAACGCTCCGATCAGCGCAAACGCTTCACAGTGGCGCCGTCACGTCGAGTTCTTCCGAAAGGACCTGGGATGCTGCTTCACGACGTGGTCGCCACGTTCGCAGACCTGCCCATCCAACTGGCCGAGATCGTCCAGGCCAACGCCAGTGGTATTCCCAACCCCACGCCCGCCCCGATCCCCGGGCTGGAGAAGGTGGCGTCGACGTTCATCGGCTGGCTGAAGTGGCTGCTGCTGATCGGCGGCGTGATCGGGCTGATCATCTGCGGACTCATGATGGTGCTCGGCCGTCGCAACCGGTCCGCCTACGCCGTCGAAGGCGCGTCCGGCATCCCGTGGGTGATCGGCGGTGTGGCGCTCGGGATGCTCGCCACCTCGATCCTGGCCGGCTTCCTGAAGCTGCTATGAAGGCCGGGCACTACGACGAGGTGCTCGCGCAGGGCCGGCGGGGCACCTTCCGACTCATTCTCATGGGGGGCGCGGCCGCCGCCGTCCTCGTCATCGCGGTAACGGCCCTGGTGATCTGGACCAGCCCGGGCCCGGGCACGGGCGCAGCCGACAAGGTGACCAGCCCAGCCGCGTCGGCCGACGCGACAGTGCCCGGCTCTGAGCTCCTGGCCACCCCCGGGCTGGACGTGGAGATGCCCGACGATCTGGTCTGGCAGGACCTCCAGGGCGTCATGCTGCCGTACTCGGTAAGCAAGGGACCGGCCGATACCCTGGGCGGCCGAGCCCGGGGCTTCGCTCACGACCCCGCCGGCGCCGTACTGGCCGCGGCCCACATCATCGTCCGGATCAACCCGCAGGTGGGGCCGAACGTGTTCGAGCCGACGCTGCGGGAGCAGGTGGTCGGACCGAACGTGCCCGCGCTGCGCGACACGATCATCCGGGCGTACGCCACGCTGCGCCAGCAGGCCGGCGTGCCCTACGGCGATCCGGTCGGCTACGTACCAGCCATCCTGCTCGGCTTCCGCGTCGACAGCTACACCGACCTCGAGGCCGAGGTCCGGCTGATCACCCAGGGCACGGACGGTCGCGGCGGAACGACCACGACCGCGCTGCGGCTCTACGTGCAGTGGTCGGGCGACGACTGGGTGCTCGCCTTCCCGGCCGACGCCGACCCGACCACCACAAACATCGCTGTCGATGAGAATTCGCTGTACACACCATTTGGCGGGCGGTGACACCGGTGTTCGAACCCAATCCCAATACCATTTGGGCAGACAATCCTCTCTGCGAGATCATACCTCGCATCGCAGCGCCCCAATTGTGCAGCCCGCTGATGGCATGGCTCTGCGAAGCTGGCTGTGAAGGCGCCACGACCGCGGTCAGCGTCGCGCGAAACGCGGACAACCTGATCAAGCTCATCTTCAGCTTCTTCTTTGATCCGGTGGGGACCTCCCTGAAGCAGATCCTCATTATCATGCTCAGTTGGCTGGCCATACCCACGAGAGGGTTGTTCGACACGTCAGAGGGCTCGGTATCCAGCACCATTCAGACCACGTTCATTCTTCCCATCGTCATCGTGCTCCTGGTATGCGGGATCATCTGGCAGGGATTCCGGATGGTCATCTCCCGCCGAGGTGCGCCCCTGATTCGCGTGGCCAAGGCTCTTCTGGCGACCGCGGCCGTAGGCGCTCTCGCCACCGCAGCGACGGCCGTTCTGCTGGACGCCGGCGACCGTTACTCCTGTTGGGTGCTCGGCGAGGCACTCCGCGGCGCCAACTCGGACAACCCAAACAAGCTGTTCACTGAGGGCCACTGCGTGGAGGCCGGATTAATTACAACAGTGATGGAGACCGATGCGGTAGATAAATTGGCCCATTACCTGAAGATTCCAGCATCTCTTACGTTCGTCAGCGGTGTCGGAATTGTCATACCGGTGTTCTTGAACCTGTTTATGCTGCTTGCCGCACTGGTCCAGACATTCCTCCTCACGATTCGGAGCGGTTCGCTGGTCATCCTGGCCGGTGTGGCTCAACTGGCCGCAGCAGGAAAGATCACCAGTACGACATCGCCGTGGCTCATGAGAGCGGTCGGTTGGGGGGGAGCCCTGATTTTCTACAAGCCGGCCGCGGCCACGGTGTACGCCACGAGTTTCCTCCTGCTCGACGACGCGGGCAACGGCAGTCATGCCGAGATGTCGAACTTCGTCATGGGCCTCACCATGCTGGTGCTGGCGCTGTTCGCCATGCCGGCGTTGATGAGGTTCTTCAGCTGGGGCTTCAGTGCGCTCGGCCGGGACGGCTCTCTGGCCGGCGCCGCAACGGGTCTGGACAACCTCGCCGACGACGCGATCCGGGTCGGCAACGACCTGCGGTCCAACGCCCGGCGGCAGGCGACTTCCATCGACAACAGCCTGCCCTTGGCCGAGGTGGAGACAAGGGTCCTCATGACCCAACGGTCCGCTGCTTCGGCCCGAAGCGCCGGCGTGGTCGGCGGATCGGCCCGCGCTGGGGCGGCCGCTGGCGCCGGCGGTGGCGGTGGCGGTGGTGCGGGGGCCGGCGCGGCCGCCGGGGCCGGCGCCCTCGGCGCGGCGGCCGGCGGGGCCAACGCGGGTACGGCGGGCACGACGGCCGTGGCGACAACGACGACGCTGTACTCGACGGCTGCCGCCGGAGGCGCTGCCGCCGCTCCCGCGACCGGCGGGGCCAGCCTGATCATCGCCGGCACGGTGATCGGCTCCGCTGCCGCCGCGACCCAGGTCGGCGCCTCCCTCAAACGGACAGTCACCAACCACATGGATGAGGACAACGAGTGAGCAGCAACCAGGTGGTCAAGGTCAAGACCTACGGCGGCTGGCGGCGCAGTCGGGGCATCGGGCTGTTCGGGCTCGGCCTCGGGCAGACCTTCGTCGTCCTCGGCGCCATCATCGTGCCGATCGTCGCGAGCGCGATCAGCCTCCGGGCGTTCGCGGTCACCGGGTTGCTGGCCGTCGTCGTCGTGGCCGCCAACGTCGTGCAGGTGCACGGGGTGCCCATCGCGAACGTGGTCCTGGAACGGCTGCGCTGGCTGGTCGGCTCGACCCGGGCCCAGACCGTCTACCGCGGCGGGGTCATGGCGGCCGGCGAGCACGCCTGGCAACTGCCCGGTGTGCTGGCGCCGACCACTCTGGTCACCGCCCACGACCGCAACGGCGGCGACTTCGGTGTCGTGCTGAACCGACGCCTCGGGACGATGACCGTCACCCTCCGCTGCGCCGCTACCTCGACCTGGCTGGTCGACCCGGAGTCGGCCACGGCCTGGGTGTCCAACTGGGGCTCGTGGCTGGCCAGCCTCGGGTATCTACCAATCGTGAAATTCGTATCCGTCACGGTCGACACCGCGCCCGACCCCGGTTCCCGGCTGGCCGACTACGTGGCCAGCCGGGCGGTACCGAGCGCGCCGGCGTCGGCCCGACGGGTGCTGCAGCAACTGGTCGACCTCTCCCCGGCCGCGTCGGCGGACGTGGAGACCCGGGTGTCCATCACGTTCGCACCCGACGCGGCGCCGTCGAAGCCGCGCACCCTGGACGAGGCCCTCACCGAGATCGCCCGGGTGCTGCCCGGTCTGCAGGACGGACTCGGGTCCTGCGGCGTCACCGTGCTGTCGCGGGCCACGGCCACCGACCTGATGGCGATGGTTCGGGCGGCCTTCGATCCGGCGGCCCGGGGTGACCTGTCGCGGATCCTGTCCGGCCTCAGTCCCGATCGGGTGAGCGAGCTGCTGGACTGGGAGACGGCCGGACCGGTCGCCGCCGAGGAGACCCGCGGCTACTACATACACGACGGCGCGATATCGGTCTCCTGGGCCTGGCACGAGGCCCCGCGCCAACAGGTGCCGTCCGACGTGCTGGCCCGGCTGCTGGGCCCGGGGCAGTACCCCAAGCGCGTCACCCTCATCTATCGACCGTTCCTGGCCGGCGACGCGGCCCGGGTGGTCGAGCAGGAGGTGAACGCGGTCGAGTTCCGCTCCGCCCTCAACCGGGCCAAGAAGCGGGACGAGTCGGCCCGGGACCTGGCCGACCGCGAACGTGCCCTGCGCAACGCGCGTGAGGAGGCGGTCGGGGCGGGTGTCGGTCGGCTCAGCCTGTTCGTGACCGTCACCGTCTTCGACGAGGCCGACCTCGGCCAGGCGGTCGCCGACGTCGAGTCGCGCGCGGATACGGGCAAGATCCGGCTGCGCCGCATGTGGGCGTCGCAGGCGGCCGGCTTCGCCACCACTCTTCCGTGCGGGGTGTGTCCCCCCACGCTGGCAACCCAATGGCCACGATGATGAAGAAGCAACCGAAATCGTCCACACGCGACCGTCGACCGGCCGCGCCGCGCCCACGGCCGGTCGCCCCGGCCTGGGGCTGGAAGGGCCCCGGCGCCGGCCGGGCCGTCCACGTGGCTCCCGGGGTCGAGTACCAGGGAACCACCTACCAGCTGTCGGGCTTGTTCCCGTTCACGGCCGGTTCGGGGGCACCGACGGTCGGGGTGCCCATCGGGCGTCACATGCTGTGGGGCGAGGTCGTCTGTCTGGACCCGCTGGAGTGGCTCCGGGTCGGTCTGGTGACCAATCCTGGGGTGTTCGTGCTCGGGCAGCCCGGCGTCGGAAAATCGACAATTGTCAAGAGACTGATCACCGGCATGGCGGCCTTCGGCACCCGCATCATCGTGCTCGGTGACACCAAGCCTGACTACAGCCGGCTGGTCGAGTATCTGGGCGGCCAGGTGATCCGCGTGGGCCGCGGCCTGGACCGGATCAACCCGCTCGACTCCGGACCGCTCGGCGCCGCGCTGGACCGGATGAGCGGCACCGACGCGGCCAAGCTCCGCCTCGAGGTCCGCGGGCGGCGCCTGTCCCTGCTGATGGCGCTGTGCACGTTGGTCCGCATGGACCGGGTCACCAACACGGAGGAGGTCATCCTCGGCCGAGCCATCGACGTCCTCACCGACCGGTTCAACCGCGACCCCACGGTCCCGGACGTGCTCCGCCTGGTCGAGGAGGGACCGGACGAGCTGCGCGCGGCGGCGCGGGCCAGAACGGCGGACGATTATTACCGCCGCGTCGACGAGCTCATCCCGACGCTGGCGCTGCTGTGTGAGGGCAGCCTGCGCGGCGTCTTCGACGGGCCCACCAGCCGGCCCATCGACTTCGATTCCCCGGCCGTGAGCGTCGACATCTCCCACGTGGCCGCCGCCGGCGACCAGCTCGTGGCGGCGGCCATGCTCTCGGTCTGGGCGTACGGCTTCGCCATGGTCGACGCCGCCGCCGTCCTGGCCGAGCACGGTCTGGCCCCGCGACGGAAGTTCCTCGGCGTCATGGACGAGCTGTGGCGCGCCCTGCGCGGGGCCTCCGGTCTGGTCGAGCACGCCGACGCGTTGACCAGGCTCAATCGTCAACGGGGCATGGCCTCGATCATGGTGACCCACTCACTGGCCGACCTCGATGCGCTGCCCACCGAGGAGGACCGGGCCAAGGCCCAGGGTTTCGTCGAACGATCGGCGATCAAGATCCTGGCCGGGCTGCCACCCCGGGAGCTGGAACGGGTGAACGAGGTCGTGAAGCTCAGCGAGCCGGAGCAGGACCTCGTCGCGTCGTGGGCGGCCCCCGAGGCCTGGTTGCCGGGCACGGTGCATCCCGGGCGGGGCAAGTACCTGATCAAGACCGGGGAGCGACCGGGCCTGCCCGTATCCCTGTTCCTGGTCGGCGATGAATGGACCCTCTACGACACGGACGAGGCGGTGCGGCAATGAGCTCCGACAGCCGAAGCGCGATCTCGGCCTGGCTGAGCCTGCTGCTGGGTACGCTCGGTCTGGCCGCGGTGTGGCTGCTCTGGCTGGCCGGGCAGCTCTCGTCGGTCCTCGCCGGCAACGGCTGGCCGCCTTCCTCGCCCGGCGATGCATTTAACATCATTCCGGCTTTGATCGCCTCGGGTGACCTGACCCAGGCCTGGCCCCCGGCCGCGGCCGCGATGCTCGGCTCCACCCGGCTCATCGTCGTGATCTTCACGGTGCTCTGCGTGCTCGCGCTGGGGCTTACCGCGCCGCTGGTGTGGGCCGGGTTCGCCTGGCGTCGGCGGCGCGGGTTCCGCTGGGGTCGGCTCGGTTTCGCCTCCGGCCTGGAGATCCGCAAGCTCCTGGGCTACCGCGCCCTCATGCGTCGGGCCACCACCGTCCGGCCGGCACTGTCCACAGCACACGGGATCGATCCGCGCCAGGTCGGCTACCGTCTGGGCCGCGACGTACGGTCGCGGCGGCGGGTGTACAGCTCGGTCGAGGATCCCGTCCTCGTGGTAGGCCCCTCCGGCAAAGGCAAGGACAGCAACTTCGTCATCCCGTTCACCATCGACGCGCCCGGCGCCTGCGTGGTCGTCTCGAGCCAACTCGAGACGTTCACCAGCACCTACGCGGCGCGCGCGGCCGTGGGCTCGGTCTATGTCTTCGACCCCGACAACATGACCAAATGGCCCAACCGGATCAAGGTGAACCTCATCCAGGGCGCGAAGACACCGACCGTCGCCGACGACATGGCCACCGACCTGGCCAGCTACGCCGGTTACCACATGGGCTCGGTAACCGCGGCCTACCGCGACGCCAGCTACACCTCGGCGACCGCAGCCGTCGTCATCCTCCGGTGCTACCTGCACGCGGCCGCGTTGCACGGCCGGACGCTGATCGACGTGGTGCGGTGGACCCGGAACCCGCTCGACCCGGAGCCCGTGGCGCTCCTGCGCCAAGCCGAGGCGGCCGGGGTGGGCGCAGCCGGCTGGGCCGCCGAACTGGACGAGCTGACGCGCACCAACCAGGAGGCTCGAGCCGCCATGTGGGCCGCGGCGTCGCAGTGCCTGCGGTTCCTGCACAACCAGGAGATCCTCGAGCAGTTCTCCGGTGCCCCGCACGAGACAATCGACTTCACTCAGTTCGTCCGAGGACGCAACACGCTCTACCTGTTGGCCACGGACCGCGGGGACCACCCGGTCACGCCCGGCATGCACATCCTGCTTCAGTCGATCTACGGGCGGGCCATGGCCGTGGCGTCCCGGATGCCAAACCGTCGTCTCGAGCCGCCCCTCACCGTGGAAATCAACGAAGCGGACGCCATCATGCCGATGAGTACACTGCCGCGGTTCATGATGCTTACCGCCAAGTCATCGATCGCGACCCACGTCTACGCGCGGTCCCTGTCGAGCATGCGCCTGCGCTTCGGTGACAAGCCGACCCGCAACCTGTGGGACGCCGCGACCTACCGGGTCATCCTCGGCGGCGGCGGCAACGTCGACGACCTGGCCACGCTGTCGCGCCTCATCGGCGATGTCCGCCGGCCCCCGGGGATCACCGACGCCGCCCACGAGGACGAGATCAGTCCGATCCTCACCGTCGAGGATCTGCGCACGATGAAGCTCGGCCGGGCGGTCGTGGTGGCGCGCAACGCGCGGCCCGTCGAGATCGCGCTCACCCCGTGGTGGAAGCGCCCCGACGGGCCCGAGATCGCCGCGGCCAAGCGCGAGACCGAAGAACGGATCAGGCAACTGGCCCGAGAAAAACCGGCGGATACCCGGATCCGCGACTACATCCGCAGCCACGCCCGCCCCACGAAGTCGCTGGTGCTCCCCGGGGTGGATTCGCCGCTGGCCGACCACCCCTCCCAGCCGATTCCCCCACTGGGTTGATCGAGGCGACATCCGGGCAGAGTCGCTCGCCCGATCGAGGCCCCCGAACGAGGCGACCGCCGGTCTCCGCCGCCGGACCGGCGGTCGCCTCCTACCCGGACGGGACGAGGACAGCGACCAGGGCCCCGAGGATCAGGAACGGCCCGAACGCGATCTGCGTGCGGCCGCTGGCCCGCCGGGCCACCAGCAGCCCGACCCCGACGACCGCGGCGAACAGGAAACCGGCGAAGACGCCGCGGATGAGCGCGGACCAGGACAGGTAGGCGAGCACGCCACCGATGAGACCGGCGAACTTGACGTCGCCGAAGCCCAGGCCGGCCGGATAGGTCAGCGCCATCACGAGGAAGAACCCGAAGAGCACACCTCCGCCGATGAGCGCCCGGGCGAGCGGCCACCAGTCTCCGTGCAGCCCGGATGCGACGGTGAGCAGCGCGGCCAGCACCGGATACGACGGCAGCACCAGCCAGTCGGGCAGTCGCTGGGTCACCGCGTCGATGAGCGCCAGGGCCAGGCCGACGGCGGCGAAGGCGAGAACGGCGGGCGCGGCCGCGAGCTGACCGTTCGCGGCGAGCCGCGCGTACAGCGTGACGAAAAGCACCGCCGTGCTCAGCTCGAGCACCGGGCCCCGCACCCCGAGCCGCCCACGGCACGCCGGGCACCGGCCTCGGTTGGCCACCCAGGTCACGACCGCCAGGGCGGGTCGGTCCGGCTGGGCGGCGCAGCCCGGGCAACGGGCCGACGCCAACGGCTCCCCGCGGAACGGCCGCTCGCCACGGAGCAGGTGATCGTCCCGGAACAGGCCGCCCACCGCGACGTCCACGAACGACCCGACGACCAGGCCCGCCAGCGCGACCGCCAGCAGCATCGGCACAGCCACGCGCCGAGGTTACGGGAGCGGCGGCGTCGGGTCAGGCGCGGTCCGGGGTTCCCGCCGGGCTGTTGGGCAGGCCGTCGCGCAGCGACATGACCTGCTGCAGGAACTGTCGGGTCCGCGGCAGGACGGGATCGCCGAGCACCTGCTCCGGCGGCCCTTCCTCCACAATGGACCCTCCGTCGAGGAAGCAGACCCGGTCGGCCACGCGGCGGGCGAAGCTCATCTCGTGCGTGGCGATGATCATCGTGGTGCCGGCGTCGCGCAGGTCCCGGATGGTGGCGAGCACCTCCCCCACCAGCTGGGGGTCCAGCGCCGACGTCACCTCGTCCAGCAGCAGGAGCCGTGGGTTGTTGACCAGAGCCCGAACGATGGCCACCCGCTGCTGCTGGCCACCCGAGAGCCGGTCCGGGTACTCCTTGGCGTGGCTACGCAGGCCCACCCGGTCCAGCCAGGCGTACGCCTGTTCCTCGGCCTCCGCCTTGGGTCGCTTGTGGACCCGGCGCGGGGCGAGGGTGATGTTGTCGAGCACGGTCAGGTGCGGGAACAGGTTGAACGCCTGGAAGACGATGCCGATGCGCTGGCGCACCTTGTCCGCGTTCACCCGCGGGTCGGTGATCTCCTCGCCGTCGAGCAGGATCTCACCGTCATCGACGATCTCGAGCAGGTTGATGCAGCGCAGCAACGTGGACTTGCCGGAGCCCGAGGCCCCGATGAGTACGACCACGTCGTGCTCGGCCACGGTCAGGTTCAGCCCGTTGAGCACCGGGGTGCCGCGGAAGACCTTGCGGACCGACCGGCACTCCAGCACCGGGGTGGCCGTTCCGGAGCCTACGTCGTTGATGGGGCCCGTGTCGTTGATGGAGCCCGTGTCGTTGATGGAGCCCGTGTCGCTCACCATGCCCCCTCCGCCGACTGACGCCGGGCCGCCCGTACGGTCACGGCGTCGGTGACCGCCACCAGCGGGATCGCGAGCAGGACGAAGAGCACGCCGGCCACCACGTACGGCGTGTAGTCGAACGTCTCGATGGAGGCAATCTGGGCCGCCCGGATCGCGTCGATCGGGCCGGCCAGGGAGATCAGACCCACGTCCTTCTGCAGCGCCACCAGGTCGTTGAGGATCGGCGGCGCCACCCGCCGAACCGCCTGCGGCAGCACGACGTGCCGCATGGTCTGGCCGTACGTCAGGCCGAGCGACCGGGCGGCTGCCCGCTGACTCGGGTGGACCGATTCGATGCCGGCCCGGAACACCTCGGCGAGGTAGGCGCTGTACGTGATGATGAGGGCGATCGCACCGAGCACCAGCACCGACGGGGTGCCCTGCAGCCGCAGCCCGGGCACGCCGAACACGAACAGGTACAGGACGATGATCAGCGGCGCGCCCCGGAACACGTACGTGTACGAGGTGGCCAGGGCGCGCAGCGGGAAGAACACGCTCGGTCGCAGCGTCCGTACCAGCGCAATCGCCAGGCCCAGCGCGAGCGCCCCCAGCGCGCAGAAGACGAGCAGCCGGAGGTTGAGCCAGAGCCCCTTCAGGATGGCCGGCAGGTACCGCCAGGCCACCTCGGCGTCGAAGAACCGCGTCTGCACCCGGTCCCAGCCGGGCGCGTTGACGATGGCGACGCCGAGCACCAGCCCGACGCAGAGGGTGGAGATCGCCGCGACGACGACCGACCGGATGGTCTGACGGCGGCGGTAGGCCATCCGCTCGAGCTGTCGCTGGCTCGGCGAATGACCTACCGCCTCATCGGATCTGTTCAGCACAGCAAGTTCTTTACCGCATCAGCGCAGCTCGGGCGCGCCGGCGGCGTCGGCCAGCCACTCGGCCTCGAGCTTGGCCAGCGTCCCGTTGGCCCGCAGCGCGTCGACCGCCTGGCTCACGCACCCGGTGAGCGGGGAGTCCTTGTCGAGCAGCAAGCCGAACTGCTCGAGGTCGCCCCCCTCGGGCTGCGGCACTTGGCCCACGATCACGCCGTTCTCCAGCTCGACGGCGGTGATGTAGAAGGCGGTGGGCAGGTCGAACACGGCGCCGTCGATGGTGCCGTTCATCAGCTGCTGCACGACGTCCTCGTTGGTGTTGAGGACGGCTGGCTCCACGGTCGGCTTGATCACGTCGACGATGGCCTGGTAGCTCGTGGTCCCCACCTGGGCGCCCAGCTTGGCGTTGGCCAGGTCGGCCAGCGAGGTCGCGCTGGCGATGGGCGAGCCCTCGACGGTGACCACGACCTGCCGCACGTCGTAGTACGGCGAGGAGAAGTCCACCGCCTCCCGGCGCTCTTCAGTGATGGAGAACTGGTTGATGTCGAAGTCGAAGTCCTTGGGACCCGGCTGGATCGCGGCGTTGAACGGCACCCGCACCCAGGTGACCTCGTCGTCGCTGAAGCCGAGCTGCTCGGCCACCGCGTAGGCGACCGCGGCCTCGAAGCCCTGCTTGCTCTCGGGCGCGTTGTCCAGCACCCACGGCGGGAAGGACGGGTCGTCGGTGGCGATGGTGAGCCGGCCCTGCGTCTTGGTGGCCAGGTTCTCCTTGGCGCACGCGTCGGTGCCGGTCGGCGTCGGGGCGGCCGTCTCCTGCGGAGCGCAGGCGGCCGCGCCCAGCACGGCGGCGACCGCCGCACCGGCCACCGCGGCCCGGCGTATGGTCAACGTGGTAGGCATGATTTCCTCACTCCGAAAAAGGGAACTTCCCCGGGCGGAATAGTAGGGTTCGCGGGCTGGTCCGGTCACGAGGGAATCGGGCGATCTGCACCACTGTGACCCCGACCATCACCGGTGTGACCCCGACCATCACCGGCCCCGACACCGCGGTGACCCCGGAACCCGACGCCGCGATGGTCACCGGATTCGACACCGTTGGGACCGCCGGCGCCGTGGTGACGACGGACGCGCGCCCGCAGACCGGCTCACTCATCGCCACCGCCGCCCGCCGAGCCCACCGTCACGGGGGCGCTGGCCGGGCCCTCGTTCCACGTGCGGTCCAGACCGCTGACGCAGTAGCCGTACGGCCCCGGCCCGCCGGGCACGTCGACCACGCTCTGCTCGCCCTCCCCGGACGCGCGCACCGTCGCGACGAGTTCCGCGGTCGCGTCGCCCTCGCCGTAGCGGTAGATGGCGTACGACGTGGCGCCCTCGCCCTGCCACCGCAGCGTGACCTGCCCGGTGTCGTCCACCACGGCCTCGCTGATCACTGGCTGGGGCGGCGGGTTGGCCGGCAGGTGCGGCATGACCGCTGGCAGGGCCGGCGCGTAGTAGTGGGCGTCGCGGTAGCGGGTCACCGCCCCCAGCACGTCGTTGCGAATACTGTGCGCGGTGTAGTGCACGCCACCGGTGACCGGGTACTGCTTGTTGAGTGTCAGCTGGCGGTCCAGCTCGGCCGGGTCGGACCACGGGCCCGGCTCCCCGATGCGGTAGTTACCGTGCCCGATCCACAGCTGCACCCGGGTGCCCTCAATCTGCCGCGACCACCAGTCCACGAGCGTCGCGTAGTCGGCCCGGTCGAAGCCGATGTGCCAGTACAGCTGGGGGGCGATGTAGTCGAGCCATTCCTCCTTCACCCACTTGCGCGTGTCGGCGTAGATCTCGTCGTACGCCGACAGGCCGCGGGTCTGCGAGCCCAGCTCCGGGTCGTTGCTGACGTTGCGCCAGATGCCGAACGGGTTGATGCCGAACTTCACCCAGGGCTTGAGCTGCTTGATGCGCTCGCTCATCTCGCGTACGAACGTGTCCACATTGGCGCGTCGCCAGTCGGCCCGGCTCATTCCCCCGCCGTAGCGGGCGTAGCTGGCGTCGTCGTTGAACTCCTGGCCGTTCTCCGGGTACGGGTAGAAGAAGTCGTCGAAGAAGACGCCGTCCAGGTCGTACTTGGCCACCGCCTCGAGAATCGAGTCCTCGATGTAGCGGCGCGCGTCCGGGTTGCCCGGGTCGAAGTAGAGCCGCGAGCCGGAGGTGTTGGCCCCGGCCACGCCGACCGGGTAGACGATCGCCCACTCCGGGTGCTGGCGCAGCGGATGGTTGGGGGCGAGGTTGTTGATGTCCCCGCCCGGCCCGCGCGGCCCGGGCTGACCACCCCGGTACGGATTGAACCAGCCATGGAACTCGATGTTCCGCTTGTGCGCCTCCTCGATCATGAAGGCCAGCGGGTCCCAGCCGGGTCCCTCGCCGCTGCGGTTCCCGGTGAGCCACTCCGACCACGGCGCGTACTCAGACGGCCAGAACGCGTCCCCACTCGGTCTGATGTGGACGAAGATTGCATTGTGCCGCTGGGCCACGGCCAGATCCAGCCACTGCAGGTACTCCTGCTTGACGACCTTTTCAGGCAGTCCGGGCTGGCTCGGAAAGTCGATGTTCACCACCGTCGTCAGCGTCATGCCCCGCGTCTCCCGGATCGCGTGGGTGGGCCGGTCCCCGCACACGCCGAGCGGCGGAGCCGCCGTGGGCGCCTCCCCGAGCTGGGCCGACGCGGTGCCCCGCTTCCCGAGCGCGACCGCGACCAACGCCAGGAAAACCGCCAATACGGTCAGTGATGCAATGGTCACGACTGCGAGTGGATGGCGCGACGGCCGGGCCTTGAGCTTCGACCAGCGTGCGAGCACGCCATCACTCTGCCACGGTCGAGCCACGCCCGCCCCGTCACGGTCGGCGAGACTCACCGCGGATCAGGCGCACCGCGTTCACTACACCCGCAGGATCACTGCACGTGACTACTACAGCACGTTCCGCACACGCCGCTCCGCCTCCATCACGATCGGTGGGCGGCCGAGGTGGCTCCGGCCCAGCGGTCGTCGGTGGCCTGGGGGTCTGTCAAGTGAACGGTGTAAGTGATCTTGGTTAGTTCCTTGCGAGGGAGAGTCGGCCTTCGAAGGCGATGTCGAATGCGTTCAATGCCGCTTTCCAGCGCATGGTCCAGCGGCCGCGGCCGCG
>Ga0310826_100144_pt1 | contig 110839 bp, 92 predicted proteins | sample WT_ome_FD_201306 | JGI IMG/M metagenome (GOLD analysis project Ga0310826, IMG submission 201306) | Sorghum-adapted microbial communities enriched on wild type (WT) sorghum from Joint BioEnergy Institute, Emeryville, California, United... ... | reverse complement strand
TTTCGTACGTTCGCGCTTTGCTTTCGTTCCTCAAAAGAAGAACGGGCAACTCAAGCTCGTTGTTCAGTTTTCAAGGAGCCATCTTGCTTGCTTCGTCGTCCGCCTGTTCAGCGGCGACTTTTATAATCTATCACAGGCGACAGGCAGAATGCAACTGTTTTTTTATGGAATCCGACAGGCAATCATAATGCCGGGCACGGCGGACACCATTATATTATGTAGCCATTCTTCGGGCAGAAACGCCGGCCGCCGCACTCCCCGGGATCAGGGGAATACGGCGGCGCAGGCGTCCGTCCAATCCGCGGATGAAAGTCATCCTGACAACGCTTCAAGCAAAGCCCTGACATCATCGCTGTCAAACTGCCAATCGCCCGTGACGTCCACCGGATCATCCGAACCGAGCTGGTCAAGAACGAATCTGGCGACATGGGACAGGGAAATGGACTCGTCGGCATGCAACTCGTACGCTCTTCTCAAGACTTCGGAAGCATCCGCCGCGTCCCGCAACTCCAACTGCAGCCACCCCGGCTGATAGGAGACGGAGCTTCCATCATTCATGATTAATACAACCACCAGTTCCCCCGCGTCCTTCGGCAGTCTCGTACCGGCCCAAAAGCGGTATTCCGGCTGCCACACACGCGCAAGTCCCGTCAGTTTTCCATCCTTGTCCCGATAATACAAGTCGTACAGGAATGACGCATACGCATAATCGGTCGGCGGCGTCCAGCTTACATGACCTTCCAGATAACCGCCCCGAGGGTCGACGTCGACCAGATCGGAGATTTGATCGGCTTGTGGAGCAGGTATTTCATCCGAAATTTCATACAGCCCCAATTCATCATAATCGATCAGGCCGGTCTGGTCGGCCATGTTGTCAACAACGGGAAGCACGGTTGACGTCATGGAAGTCAGGCCCTCGTTGTCCACCAGATAAAGAACCAGTCTTTCCGAAGGATCCAGGCTGATTTTCGGCAACAGGTCCGGCTCATTCGGCATGTCGGCCGGTATGAACGCGATCGTCCGGGGTTCGCCGTACAGTTCCTCCTTTACGATCTTGTAGAAGTCGATCCGGTGCCCGCCGAATGCATGGAATGTCATTTGCATATCCAGTACACCCGGTTCCAGGTCCCGATCCCTTATGGAGATCTCGTGGAACCGCAACGACTCCAACCATAGCTTGGTATGGGTCGCCGCTTCTTCGCCTTGTTCGTCAACCGCGTAAAGTTGGAGATAAGCGCTTCCCGCCGGCACTTCATCATCTTCAAAATAATAAAACCAAAAACCGCCTTCAATATTTTCCCAGGAAAGCTCAATTCCGTCTCCAATCTTCTTGCCGTCGGCATCGATGAAGTAGAGCAGATAGCCAAAGACATCCGGATGGCTTCTGACAAAAACTTCACCCTGCAGCTTGCCGTCGACAAGACTGATCCGGTCTGTCTCCGGCTCGGAGGCAGGAATGACCCGAACAACGGATGCCGTCGCTTCGTCCTCTTCACGCACGATAAATTGGGATTCGCTGAATCGATATCCCGGCGTGCCGCTTTTCAAGGAGTACCATTGATCCGGAACGGCCGTGAACACAATCTTGTCATAATGTTTTCCTTCTCCGCCGGGAATCTTCCGATACGGGACATCATCTCCATACGATTCGATCTTCAACTCAAAACTGTCGGGCGCCCCGTACAGATAAATCGTGTACTCGAATGCCGGAATTTCAAGCGGAAAAATCGACTTCTCCGATGCGATATTCCAGTATGAATCGAGGGAATAGATCTCGACCTGATATTTCCTGCCGGGCTCGAGGAAAGGAGTCTTGTACCTGAATTTGTTGTCGATGTTGTCTTTGGGTCTGATCGCTTCCGTACTGATCCAGGCAAGCGAATTGTCGTTCAATTTCTCGTAGACACTGATATACAAGGTGTCGTATCGACCGAGATGCAACTCGATTTCAATCGAAAAACGGCTGTCATCCTTATAAGATATGAATGATTTCACGGCAGGCGGAGGCGCGTCGAAAGCGAGCACGGGCAAGGGATTGGATTCCGGCGTCTTGTGATTGATGGTACCATTTCCGAGCAGGTTGAATGCGTCTGATCCGGAATAATTATCCCCCGCCGTTCTCACCTGGTCCGCTGTTGCCATGAAAATCTGATAGGGGCCCGCAAAAATCCGATTGACCCCCTCCAGATTTGCCACGAGGGTGACGCCTCCCTGGTTGTTTGTCTTATAAACCTTGTTGTCATTCTTGAGGCCCAGAACGTAACCTCTGTTCAAGGCGATTTCGGTCAGATCGTCCAGGAACCCGATCTTCACCGGAGCCCTGACATCGACATTGCTGGAATTGCCAAATCCCAGGTTGTATGCGCTGTCAGACCATCCATATACGCCTTTGGATGTCAGGACAACGCTGGAATTCGCATAGGAGGCTGTAATGATTTTGGTCGCCGTCGGCATCTCAAGCGGTGTTGCAACACTGACCTGTGTGCTGTATCCGCTATCCTGTAGTCCGACCGCACTGCCTGACCCCCATGTATAAACGACGCCTTTCGACAATGCCAACGCATGTTGCGATCCTCCGGCAATCTGTTCGACCTCTTGCAAAATGGTGCCGTTCGAATCGACTACGACCGGCCTGGGCGTAAGGTCGAAATCATAAAAATCCGCATTGTCGGAAGGGATGCCCCAACCCGCCAGTTTACTGGCTCCCCATGTCCAGACTTCTCCGTCTTCGGTCAATGCCATGGCAAGCCCGGAACCGGCGCTGATCGCGGTCACCTTCTTGTTGCCCAGCGGCACTTGCTCCGGAACGGGCCGCAACGCTCCTTCGGGACATTCCCCAGAGACGAATAAGTAAATACATCCCCATTGCCAGACTTTCCCGTCCTCGTCCAGAGCCAGCGCAAATGATCTTCCGGCCGCAATGTCTTCGATGAAGGGATTGCCTGCGATCTTTACCGGTTCGGGAAAATAACGCGGTTCGCTATCGGTACCGCCGTTGCCCAACTGACCTTGGCCGTTATTTCCCCAAGCCCAGACGGTGCCGTCATGGAGGAGAATGTATGTATTGGCAACTTCGCTCTCCACCTTCTTGACGCTTGCCGCATCGAGATATGGCGGTTCGCCGCCATCGCCGTTTTGCAGTGTCGACACCGGTTCCGCCGACGCCTCGCCCGAAAGTCCCGCTGAACCCGGCGCCGGCAGCAACGCGAAGATCAAGAGCGCACACAACGCCTTGATCCAACGATTCGAACCGTTGCGCATGTTACCCCGCCTTTCCTCTGCAAAAACCCGCAAATTTTTCCTCATTGTCTTCCTTTATACCTAATTTCGACTTGTTTGTAAATCACCCGAACGGGTGATGAGGACCAGAAATGGACTCCTCCGTGCGTACCAACGCCGCAGCATACGCACACCTGTGATCTTTTTTTACATGAAAAAAATCCGCCGCCCGAAAGCAACGGATTCCGTCATGCCCGTTTACAGTTCGCCCAAAAGCAGCCGGACATCGTCCTGGTTGAATATGCCGTCTCCCGTCAGATCGACGGGATCTGCTGCCGCCAATTGCGCGATGACGAACACCGTGACATGGGCGGCCGTGACCGGCTCCGTTCCGGACGGCCTCAGCAGCTCGGACAGGAAGCGAAGCCGGATTTCTTCCCGCCGCTCGCCTAGCGTCACGATCAGGATCGAACCGGGAGTCACGGGATCGAAAAGGCCCGGCTTGTTATTGCCGTTCTGAATCATCATTTCTGCTCCGGCCGCAACCTGGAACTTGTCCATCACCATGCCGGCCGTCATCCCTTTCGGAATGTAGCCGTACGAACCGTCCTCGAGCGGGATGAGCTCCGAACCTTGCACCAGCTCGTCCGGCTCCTCCTCCTGCGGCGGCTGCTCCTCCCCGATCGGAACGAAGAACGGCTGCGCGAAATAATAGCTGGGGTACGGATCAAATTCATCCCATTCCGTCAGGAGCGTCACCACCGCGACATACGCCGCGTCCTGGGGCGCATCCGGGAGAGAATACGCGAAAGATCCGGTTCCATAGAGTTCCGGCGAATTGACCCTGACATCGCCGCGGATGATTTCCAGGTTCTCGTCGGCGTAATAGAGATCGTAGGCCATAAGCTCAAGATCCCCGGTGTCCGGCAAGGTCCAGCTGACGGTCCCGCCTGCAAATTCGGTGTTCTCGGGAACAATTTCGTCATTAAAGCGCTCGAAGTACAGGCAATAATATTGGGACGGATCAGGCAGCCACGAAGCCGTGCCTGCACTGTTGTTTCCTCCGCACGCAAAATCGATGTTGCCAACCATCACCGAAATGTTGTCGTTCAGCGGGAAAACCGCGCGTTTCGCATATGGATATCCATCGGCAGCGATCATCTCGATGATGAGCCGATCGCCCGGATACGAATAGCCGGCCAGCGCGAAGTCGTAGATGCCCTGTCCGGGTTCAAAATATCGGATATCATAGGATGACGGAGTTTGCACCTTGTACAGGGAAACTTCCGCCGCGTCTTCCGAATCTTCGAATTGAGCCGTAAGTTCGATCGTTTCCATCCCGTCATCGAGATCTTCGGCCGAAAGCAGACCGGGCAAAGCGATATCGTCCAGATGCCACAAAGCATTGGTCGGGAACACAAAACCATCCGCGACCGCGTCCATTCGGAGGCTTTTGGCGCCGGACGGCATATCGCATTGGAAGTTTGTCCTTATGCCCATCTCGCTGCCGGGGACGGACTCGATTTCATCCAAGCACGCCCCGAGTACGCTTCCGTTCTGATCCACAAATACCAGCCGATAAAGTTGCTCCCAGCCGTGGAACCAGATATTTCCCCGCACCGATCCGCCTGTCAACGTGATGTCGTAATCCCCCAACATCACCGTGTAATCCGGCTGCTCCAGGTGGAAGACGAAATCCTGTTGTTCTTCAGGGTAGATCGATTGTTCCCCGAACGAGGGATGGCTGGGGGAGGTCAATCGGTAATAACCGACGGGATACACTTCATAGGTATAGCGCACGTATCCATCGAATGCTTCGGCGCGCGCGAGCGGCACGACATATTCATCCCAACCGTTGAACAGCTCGACCTGCGTATCCGCGTCCGCGCCGAACAGGTAGATGTTCAGCGGAACGCCGGTCAGCGTGAAATACTGCTCATCCTCGGCCGCCACCTGTTCGTCGATCTTCAACTCCAGCACGATCTTGTAAGAACCGGGCGGAAGCTTGACTTCCAAGTGAGGCTGAGAGCCATTGTACGACAGGTACACGTCGGCCCCCTCAATCGGTTCCAGGTCGGGCATTCGATACAACCGGACGGAAAGTTCGTACTGATCCCCGTCATGGTAGTTATCCCAGTCGAACCAGGCGCCGTTCCCGTTTGCGTTCAACCCCCAGTCTCTCAACTCGAGCAACCCGCCATTTTGCGCACTGGCCTGCAGGATCGGGATTCCGGCAAATTGTCCGACCGGCAGCAACGCGGCAACCAGCAAGACGGCGAACCACCGGGTCCATCGGCTCTTCCCTCGCATACGATCACTCTCTTCCCGTACTATGGTCCATTCCCGTGTCGGCCGCCGGACTGCTTTACCGGTTTCGGCATATTTCGACATGTTGATCTTAACATTGGATTCCCGATCTTGCTATGCAAAAGAATTCCATATCCGCATAATCCCTTGGGCTGGCGCAAATAAAATAACCGCCGCCCCGGAAAAGGGCAGGCGGATCGACGCGCCATTCGTCCGACCCGGCGTATCGCGGGCGCACGCGCGAGTCGCGGACTGCGATCATTTATTCTGCCAGTTCTTTGAGCAGCAATCGGGTATCTTCACTGTCGAACTTCCCGTCGCCCGTCAAATCCTTCGGGTCCGTGGAGTTCAATTGCTGGATGATGAACAGGGCAATGTCCGTGATGGTCACCGGATCGCCGCCGGATTTGCCCATCGCTTCGTACACGAACCGGAGCGTAATCGTCCGGGTTACGCCGTCTTTCGACAACACCAGTTTCGCGCCCGTTTCAACCGTGGCATCCGTGTCCAGCGGTTCGCCGTTCTTGTCCAGCACCTGCTTGCTCGCGCCGTCGACAACGTTGAACCGCGACAACAGTTTGCCGGCCGTCATCCCCTTGGGAACATAGCCGTACGAGCCGTCCGCCAGCGGAACCATCCCTTCCACCGATATGATGAAATCCGGATCCTCCGTCGCGCTCAGCGGCAAGTAGAACGGGTCCGCATGATAGAGGGCGGATTGATTGCCTTCGACACGCAAGATCGGCACAACCGCGACATATGCCGCGGACGCCGGCGCCTGGCTCAACGGATGTCTGAACACGCCCGTCAAGAGGTGCAGGTTGACCCTTGCCTCGCCGCGAATGATCTCTTTATTGGAATTGGCGTAATACAGGTCGTACGCGACCGGATAGATTTCATCCGAGTAAGGCAGCGTCCATCTGACAAATGTCCCGATATCCCCGGTTCCGTCATCCTCGCTCACCACGGAGCCGTCCTCATGCCCGGGGAACTCGCCGTAAGCTTCGACCGGCGTGCAATACGGGGTTCCCGTGTCGCAGATTGCATCAAAGTCGATCCAGTTTTTCTGCTCCGTCATGATATCGATGATTCCGGTTGCCTTGAAGTCCGGATAACGGTATCCGTCGCGATCGTACGCGTTGATGAAGACCCGGTCTGTCGGACGTGCGTTCAGGGATCCGAAATATACGACGTACGGATCGTCCTCTCCCTTCGCTTCGACGAAGGATTTGTCGCCGTTGACCGGGTACCCCGGCGCTTCAACTTGATAAAGGGAAACATCCGATTCGTCGTCCGATTCGAAGCGGACGGTCAGATCGATCTTGCCGGCGAAGGGATCCTCGTCGAAGACGTCGATGTCCTTGATCTGGTTGAACGCGTCGAGGCGCACCGCGGCGTTGGTCGGAACGGAAATTCCCTGACCGATCAAAGCGTTGATCCGCAAATATTTCGAATTCGTCTCCGAATAGTCGAGGCATTGGAACATCAGGCTGTTCAAAGCGAAATTGCCCTGGGCCGTACAAGCGTGCTGGCCGCCGTTCTTGTCCACGATCACCAGTTCGTAATTCTCATAGTTTCCGATTCTGGTGAAGGTGATATGCCCTTGCAGATTGCCTTCGATCCAGGAATAAATGCCAATTGCATTCAGATAGGCGTCGTAAGCCGATTCGGTCGCGTGAACGATATAGTGCGTGCCTTGGTCGGTGCAATAGGCAAACGGGTGCGGCGTATTGAACCGGTAAGTGTCGTGGCTCAGGGCATAACAGTACCCCGGCTTGGACTGAATCGTGTACCGCACATACCCGTTGCCCTCTTCGTACGTCCATTCGGCCGTCTCGACATTTTGCGATTCTTGTGGCGGAGAGCCGGTAATCTGCAAATTGCCGAGCACCTCGTCCGGACCGAACACATAGAAGTGCATCGGTTTCGGTCCCGGCATCTCGAACGTCATCTCGTCCTTGGCGAGTTCTTGTCCGTTGTGGACCATGCGCACGATGACCTTGTAGGTGGTTGCCGGATCCAGCAGGCTCAGACCCGCGATACCGGAATATTGCTCGATTCCATAGGATTCGACCGGGACCGGTTCGTTGTCCACGATCTTGTACAGTTCGATTTCCACCTGATACGGTTGGCCGGGCAGAACTTTTTCCGTCCAGTACAGATAGACCGAATTGCCAACCACGTTGTGGGCAACCAGATCGATGACCGGATCCGCGCCCTTGTACAGGGTCAGCATATATACCGCAAACACTTCCGGATCTTCGGGCGAATAGACGGCGATCATCAATTGCTTCAAGTGTCCGTCCAATTCGACCGTGTACTCGCCTCCGGATCCCAACGGCACCTCGTTGTTGATCCGGATTTCGCCGTTCGGCGAGCTGACGGTGATCGTCGCGGATACCGCGTCCTTGTCCACGACGGCCCAATACGTGTAGCCGGACGGATCGTACTCGTACTGATTCGCGTACTCGCCGTTCACCTTCGGCGGATCAAGGACGGGCTGCTGCGGAATCGGAACATCGGGCAGCGTGATATAGAAAGGTTCCGCATAATAGACATCGGCGTACGGATAGCCTTCATCTTCGACATAGACGAGCAGGGGCACAACCGCCACCCGGTCCGCTCCGAACGGGATGTTCGTCACCGGATACGAGAACGTGTCCGAATCCGGATCGATATTGACGCGAACGAACCCCGCAGGGGCCGAACCGTCGAAGTAGGCGAAGTACAGGTCATACGCCACGATGATGTATGGCGCGGTGTCCGGCAACGTCCAGGCGATCTCCCCGTCCGCATATTCGGCGTCGTCGTACTCCAGGTCGTACTCGTGCGGATACGCGTAATAACATTTGTAGTGGTAAGAATAGGACAGCGTCATCGAATTGTTGCATCCGTAAGAGGAGTAATTAATGAAGCCATTCTGCCCCGATATCATGCTGTCCTCGATCGGAACGTCAAGCGCGTCGAAGAATTCGTGCCCGTTCCGGTCGACCATCCGGATGGTGATCCGGTCGCCGAGAAACGCTTCGAATTTCTCCAATTGAGCGCTGTGGACCGGTCCCCCTTCCGCGGGTATGTATTTGATGCCCTCGGGTTCGTTTTCTTCAGAATGAACGGGAGGAACGAACTTGTACAGCGCGATGTCCGAACTTTGCGAACCGAAGAACGTGATGAACGGCGCGGCCGATCCGAGCTTGCCATCGGTGTCCTGGAGCTTGTCAACCACGGGCAGGCTGACATGTCCCAGATTCACCGCGGCGTTGGTCGGGGCGTACCCGGTCGCCGTCTGATAGTCGAGGCGCACCTGCAACGGCGTTTCGTTCGGCTGCAAGGTGCACGAGAATTCGTCTCCCATCTCGATGTCGTCATAAATTCCGTCGCACGCTTCGTAAACGCCGACATCGGTGATGACGGTCACCGCGTAATTCCCCGTTTCGCCGACGCCCCTGAACCTGAGGTAACCGCTGAATTGCCCCGTGTACGGCTCGAAATGGAAATCGTATTCCCGCAAATTGACCGCGTATTCCGTTTCGACCGCATGGACAACGTACTCCCACTGTTCCGAGCCTTCCAGAAAGTCCCCATCGTTGGACATCAGGTAGCCGTCGGCGGACAGGGAGAATTGCTCGTTCGGATGGGCAAAGATCGTATACGCCCAGTAACCGTCGCCCGGCGTAACGAAAGGCCCCGACTCGACCGGTTCTTCCTTGCTTTCATTATAGAACTTGAGATCGATCGGATCCGTCGGTCCGAAAAGATAAACGGTGAGCGGCTGCTTGTCGGGGATGGTGAAAAAAAAGGAAGCGTCAGTTCAGCTATGCCGTCCTTGATCAGATTCAGATAAAGCGTATGTTGGCCGGATTCAAGACCCCAGGCCTCGAATACGTAAACTTCATCGTCGTCGTCATACTTGAAATCGTATCGGTCGGTCGAAACCGGCATGATGTCTTCCATATACATCAGCACATCGACCTCGGGAACATAAGACGGATCGGTCATGGCAAACACCAGTGTAACCTCGTCTCCGTCGACTTCGGATTCATCTTCCAACAACACGATCGGTTCCATCCCCTGCGCCCCTGCCGGCTGGAGCGCGAATCCGGCCAGATTCGCGACCGGCAGCAGCGAGACGATGAGCAGCGCGATGATCGGACGCAGCCAAAAGCGTTTCCTGAACATGCAATCACTCGCTTTATCATTGGTATGGCACGGACAAACCGGAACAATCCCGCGCATTTCGTGCCGATTCGACAATAAAATCTTACCAGTTCACCCCCGCAATTGCCATTCAAAAAATTGTCATTATTGATAAGACCCGCATAAACATGTCAATCATGTTTACACGGGTCTGGATTACGGGCTATACACTATACCCTTCGCGCGATCAGGTCTCAGATATGCGGACGATCAACCGGGATGCGCCGGCTGAAGGGGTCAGCCTGAGTCCCAGCGGTGTCTGTTCCGCCGAGGCGCCCTCCACCGACGCCGCGTCCCGGATACCGCGAAGCACGACATGCCATGGCTTCACGGCGCCTTCCGCCGCGATCTCGATCACGTTCCCGCTTCGGGCTGCGGTAACGGCGAGCGTCGGATTGCCCTGCAGGTCGTGGACGACCGCCCTGGCCGTCCTTCCGTCCTCCGGCTCGAACAGGTGGAACGTCACGTTGTCCGCATAGTCGTAATCCGGCCGCTGGTTGTTCGCGCCGATCGCGATCAGCGAGTTCGGGCGCACGAGCAGCGGCAGCGACTGGTAGCCGTGCGTTTCGCGATGCCATTTTCCGCCGGTGACGGTCTCGCCGGTCAGCAGGTTCGTCCAGCGCCCTTCCGGCACATAGTACAACGCCTCCCCCCGGTCATTGAAGATCGGCGCGACGAGCAGCCGCTCGCCGAACATGTATTGCCGGTCGAGGTACAGGCAGGTCGGATCGTCCGGGAACTCGAGCACCATCGCGCGCATCATCGGGAGGCCCCGCTCCTTCGCTTCGACCGCGTACGCGAAGAGATGTGGCATGAGCGAGCACTTGAGCTCGGTGAAATAGCGGAGCACGTCGACCGATTCCTCATCGAACAGCCACGGGACGCGGTACGATTCGTTGCCGTGCAGCCGGCTGTGCGAGGAGAGCAGTCCGAAGGCGACCCAGCGCTTGTAGATGTCGGCCGGCGCCGTCCGCTCGAAGCCGCTGATGTCGTGGCTCCAGAAGCCGAAGCCGGACAGGCCGAGCGACAGGCCGCCGCGCAGCGTCTCGGCCATCGAGTCGTAGGTCGCCGAACAATCGCCGCCCCAGTGGACCGGGTACATCTGGCCGCCGGCCGTCGCCGAGCGGGCGAACAGCATCGCCTCGCCCTTGCCGCGGTATTCCTCGAGAAGCTCGAATACCGCCCTGTTGTAAAGGTGCGTGTAGTAGTTGTGCATTTTCTGCGGGTCGGAGCCGTCGAACCAGACGACGTCGGTCGGAATCCGCTCGCCGAAATCCGTCTTGAAGCAGTCGACGCCCATGTCGAGCAACCGCCGCAGCTTGCCCTGGTACCAGCGCACCGCGTCCGGATTCGTGAAATCGACGAGCCCCATGCCCGCCTGCCACATGTCCCATTGCCAGACATCGCCGTTCGGCCGCTTCACGAGATAGCCGTTCTCCATCCCTTCCCGGAAAAGCGGCGACTTCTGCGCGATGTACGGGTTGATCCAGACGCAGATGCGGAGGCCGCGCGCCTTGAGCCGCCCGAGCATCCCTTCCGGATCGGGGAACACGGCGGGATCCCATTCGAAATCGCACCATTGGTATTCCTTCATCCAGAAGCAGTCGAAGTGGAAGACGTGCAGCGGAATGTTCCGTTCGGCCATGCCGTCGATGAAGCTGCCTACGGTCGCCTCGTCGTAGTCCGTCGTGAACGACGTCGTCAGCCACAGCCCGAACGACCAGGCGGGCGGCAGCGCGGGTCTGCCCGTCAGCTTCGTGTAGTTGTCGAGCACATCCTTGAGCGTCTCGCCGCCCACGACGAAGTATTCGAGCGATTCGCCCTCGACGCTGAATCCGACCTTCGAAACGATTTCGGACGCGATCTCGAAGGAGACGCGCTCCGGATGGTTCACGAACACGCCGTAGCCGCCGCTCGACAGATAGAACGGCACGTTCTTGTACGCCTGCTCGCTTGCCGTGCCGCCGTCCTCGTTCCAGATGTCGACGACCTGACCGTTCTTGAGGAACGGCGTAAACCGCTCGCCGAGCCCGTAGACGTATTCGCCGACGCCGAGGTCGAGCATCTCGCGAAAATAAGGCTTGCCGTTGTCGCGGATGTAGCCCGCGCCCTTCGCGCCCGTGCCGGTGATGCGGCGGTCGTCGAAGAAAAACTCGAGTCCCCAGGCCGGCCGCCTGACGCGCGCCGTCAGTCGGCCGCTGCGGACCGTCACGTGATCCGGTTGAAGCTCGATCTCCGCCCGGTGGTTCGGGTCGGCGTTCAGGACAAAACGCGGTCCCCTGTCCCGAAGCCCCGCGTGGTGGTACCACTTGACACGGATGACGTCCGGCAGCGGCGAGCTGATCTCGCACGTGAGCAGCGCGGCGTTCAGCGTGTCGCCCTTGGTTCTCACGAACCGGGTCGCATTGTAGACGGAAACGACGCCGTCCCGCACCGCCGCGTCGCGCACTTCGGTCGGATACTGGATCTCGACGCCCTTTCGCACCATCCAATAACCGTCGGTAAACTTCATTTTTGCGCTCCCTCCTTCACTCTGTGTATAATGATATTGCCTGTTGACAACGCCTTCATCCCGGTTTATTGTCCATATTTAGCAGGATTTTGACCATTTCCGACCCGAACCTTGCGAAGGAGGCCGCACGCCCGATGGACCGCGCGCTGCTCAAGGAGGCCCGCCGGCACGGCAGTCCCGATTTTCCGGTCCGGATGTATCATTTCCGTTGTCCGCCGGATCAACCGCTGCTCGATCTGCATTGGCACGACGAGATGGAATTTTTCATGGTGACGAAGGGCCGCGCCGTTCTGCGCGTGGGCGCCGAGGATTACGAACTGTCGTCCGGCGAGGCGGTCTTCGTCGGCAGCGGCGAACTGCATTCCGGCTCGGTGGCCGGCGCCGATGACGTCGAGTTCTCCGCCGTCGTGTTCCACGCGGACCTGCTCTCGGGCAGCGCCCCCGACGAGCTGCACCAGCGCTACATTCGTCCGCTGCTCGAGCGGCAATACGAAGTCCCCGTCCTCCTCGACCGGAAGAACGGGGACAGCGTCGCCCTGCTGGATATGTTGAAGCAACTGTTCGAGATCGACCGGACGCGGCCCTTCGGATACGAGCTCGCCGTCCGCGGCATGCTGCAGACGTGCGTGTCGTTGCTGCTCCGGACGGCCTTCCGCACGGAGCAGACGCGGCGCGCCGGCGCCGCGCAGCGGACGGCGCGCATCAAAGAGGCGCTCGAATATATCGAGCGCCATTACGCCGAGCCGATCCGGCTCGCCGAGCTCGCCTCGGCCGTGTCGATGAGCGAAGCTTACTTCTGCCGCTTCTTCAAGCGGATCACGGCGGCGACTCCGGTCGAGTACATCAACCTGTACCGCGTCCGGCAGGCCGCCATCCTGCTCCGCTCCACGGACAAGAAAATCATGGACATCGCGTTCGAGGTCGGCTTCCGCAATCTGGGCTATTTCAACGCGGTGTTCCGGCAGCGGTTCGGCTGCACGCCGACCGGGTACCGGCTGCGCGGCGCGCCCGGCGGCTGACGGACAGCCGATGCCCTGTCAGCCTCATGGCTCCGATCGATTCCGCGGATGTTCCGTCCGTCTCCCTTCGGCTCCGGCCGGCCGGCTTACGCCTGCGTCCGTTCCCGGTCCTGCCCCTTGTCCGCCTCGGCCGCGTTCCTCTTCGCCGCTTCGCGGTCGCGTGCCATTTCCTCGACCGTCTTCACCTTGAGCCGCGCCGCGCCCTGGTAGTCGCGCGTCGGGATGAGCGTGCCCGCCGCGCGCCCGGCCTCGAGCCGCGCCTTCGCCGCCGCGATCGCCTCGCGATACTGCGGCAGCCACTCCTCCTGCGCGACGAGCATTTCGTCGACCATCTGCCAGATCTCCTTCGGATTGCATACCGCGCCGACGAGCGGGTCCATCATGAACGCCTGGCGCAGCAGGAAATCGTCGCCGCGCACCGCCGCCTCGACGGCGAGCCGTTGCACGCTGATGCTGGCGTTGCAGACCGCGGCGGGGCCGAGCGGCAGTTCCCCGACATGCGGAATGTTGATGCCGTTCGCATCCACATAGCCCGGCACTTCCACGATCGCGTCAGGCGGCAGATTGGAGATGACGCCGTTGTTCACGACGTTGAAGTGCCCCCGGTACACGCGCCCCGTCTCCAGGCTCTCGATGATGAACGAGCCGTGCTCGTAACCCCGGTCCTCCGGACGGAACCGGAGCGGCGGCTCCTTCATCCAGTTCGGAAAATCGGTCTCGAACCAGTTCCGGCCCTCCGTGCAGACGCGCAGGTATCCGCCCGTCTCGCCGTTGATCCAGCTCCCGAGATCGATCCAGTCCATGATCTCCTCCGGACGCTTCCGGTACCACGGCACGTATTCGCTCAGATGCCCGTTCGATTCCGTGCTGTAGTAGCCGAACCGGCGCAGCATGTCGATCCGCACCTTCTCCGTCCGGCTGTAGACCGGATGGCGCTCGAACGCCTCCAGCAGCTCTCCCGTAAGGTCCTTTCCCTTGTGCCGGATCCGGATATACCATGTCTGGTGGTTGATGCCGGCGCAGACGATGTCGACCTCTTCCTTTTTCAGCCCGAAGACGTCCGCGATCTGCTTGTGCCCGTGCTGCACGCCGTGGCAGAGGCCGATCGTGCGGACGCCGCCGTACTTGTTGCACGCCCACGTCAGCATCGCCATCGGATTCGCGTAGTTGAGCAGCAGCGCGTCCTTCGCCGCCACCTCGCGGATGTCCCGGCAGATGTCGAGCATGACGGGGATGCCCCGCTGGCCGTACATGATGCCGCCCGCGCAAAGCGTGTCGCCGACGCACTGGTCGACGCCGTAGCGGAGCGGGATGTCGATGTCGGTCCGGAACGCCTCGAGCCCGCCGACGCGAATCGTGTTCAGCACATATTTCGCGTCCTTCAGCGCTTCCCGCCGGTCGGTCGTCGCCTCGATCCTGATGTTCAGCCCGTTCTCGTCGATATCACGCTGACAGAGCATGCGCACCATCTCGAGGTTGCGCTCGTTGATGTCCGTAAACGCAACGCGGATATCCCGGAACTCGGGCACCGACAGCAGATCGCGCAGCAGGCTGCGCGTGAAGCCGATGCTGCCCGCGCCGATGAACGCCACCTTGAACGGCATGGAACCTTCGCCTCCTTTCAGGACTGATCTCCGATTCGGCCTGCGCTCCCGTCTGTCCGAATCGCTCGCCGTTTCGGGTTACAGCGCCATTTTGTTCCAGTCGAAACCGACGGCGTTCAGGAACGCCCGCGCGAGGATCATGTGGCCGGCCTGCGTCGGATGGACGCGGTCCCAGGCCAGCGCGCCGGCGTACAGCGTCCCGAGCACCCGGTTGAACGCCGCCTGCGTGTCGACGAACAGCGTTCCTTCCTCTTCGGCGATCCGCTTCACGACGGCGCCGTAGCGATCCATCGCCGCGCGCATCGCGTCCGCCTCGTTCGGCTCGATGTAGAACGGCGTCATCAGGACGAGCCCCTCCACGAGCGGCTTCGTCCGCCGCACCAGCTCGCGCAGCGTCTCCTCGTATTCGTCGATGTAGACGTGCCAGTCCTTGATGAACGGCACGTCGTACTGCCGCCACACGTCGTTGATCCCGATCATGATCGAGAGCCAGTCGGGCTTCTGGTCGATCACGTCCGTCTCCCATCGCGCCTTCAGGTCGCGCACCGTGTTGCCGCTGATCCCCTTGTTGACGACGCGGATGCCGAGTTCCGGATAGGTGGACGTGAGCAGCGCGTTGACGATCGTGACGTAGCCGCGCCCGGTCGCGTCGAACAGCCCCTCGCCGTCCGGCCGGCTGCGGTCGCAGTCCGTGATCGAATCCCCGATGAACAACAGTTTCTGGCCTTGCTTCAGCTTCATGTCGTCATCTCCTGTCGTTCGCTTGTTCGTGATCGCCGCGGCAGAAAGCCACGACGTCGCGGTACTTCAGATCGCCGCCGAACAGGTCGAGCGCGCTGCCGACGGTGATGTCGAGCCGGCCTTGCGACAGATTCCGGAACAGCGCCAGATCCTCGAGCGAGCGCGCCCCGCCGGCATATGTCGTCGGGATCGTCGTCCAGGCGGCAAGCTGTTCCACCAGATCCGTCAGGATGCCGGCGCGCTTCCCTTCCACGTCCACCGCGTGGACGAGGAACTCCGCGCAATGCTGTTCGAGGCCGCGGATGTTCGCCTCGTTCAGCTCGAAATCGCTGAACACGGTCCAACGGTCGGTGACGACGTACCAGCGGCCGTCCTTGCGCTTGCAGCTCAGGTCGATGACGAGCCGGTCGCGGCCGACTTCGCCGACGATCCGTTCGAGATGGTCTTCGCGCAGCCGCCCGTTCTGGAACAGGTACGACGTGACGATGACGTGCGACGCGCCGCGCTCCAGCCACTCGGCCGCGTTGTCCGCCGTGATGCCGCCGCCGATCTGGAGCCCGCCGGGCCAGGCGGCCAGCGCTTCCTTCGCGGCTTCCTCGTTGCCGGGGCCGAGCATGATCACATGCCCGCCCGTCAGGCCGTCCTTGCGGAACAGTTCCGCGTAATACGCCGGGCTCTCGCTCGAGACGAAGTTCTCGACCAGCCCCCGGCCGTTGTCGCTGAGCGTCGAGCCGACGATCTGCTTGACTTTCCCCTGATGCAGGTCGATGCAGGGTCTGAATTTCACGTGCGGTTCAGCCCTTCCGTTGCCGTCCGCCCTTGGGTCGCGGAGCGGCGATATACTTGCGCAAGTACAAGGTTAGCGCATCCGGTGCGGGTTTGTCCATCGGGCGGATCGGGCATTTCGGCTCGTCCGCGCTTTTTCCCTTTCGATCTTTCGGTCGCCGGCTTTCCCGCCGCATCATTTCCTTCCTTTTTATTTCCTGTCTTTTATTTCCCGGGCGAGCGCACGAATCGACGTATTGTCGCATTTTTCAGATTATTCAAGGTCAAAATGTTGCGAACAATCGCGCATCAACGCCCGCGCCGACACCCCCGGCCGCCGGTTTCGACAAACCCGCCGCCCTCTGTCGCTTCGGCCGCGCCCTATGAGCCGATCCTGACGTTCAGAACCTTCCGGCGGCAAACCCGGCGGTTCATCCCGCCGGGCCCATCCATGCGCAATCGCAGCTTCCGATATCGACCAATCAAGCCGGAATGCAGGCAGCCGAACGCCGACCGGCGGTCAATTCCCCCAGATCTTCGCGTCGATCTCCACTTCCCGCTTCGCCTCGGCGGAGCGCAGCACCCCGTCGATGATCGCCTGCTGGATCAGGATCTGCTCGCCCGGAATCGGCGCCGGCTTCCCGTCCCGCACCGCCTCGGCGAAATCGCGCACCTTCTCGTGGAACAGGTTCAGTTGATGCTGGATGATCGGAATTTCCGTCTGCGTATGCTGGCCGAACTCGTCGTGGAAGAGCGTCATCGACCCGACCCGGCCGTCCCAGGCTCCCGCCCAGGGCCCCGTGCCGTAGGGCGTCACCTTCAGCCCCGCTTCCGTGCCGAGGAAGAGCGTCGGGCCGAGCGTGTCCATGTGCATCGCCCACGAAATTTTGAACTGCAGCACCAGATCGTTCTCGAACCGGATCATTGCGACGCCGAAATCCTCGACCTCGAACTTGTCCGCCTCGGGATGGTACTTCGGATTCGTGCCGAACAGTTTCGAGGCGTAAGCCGACACCGTCACCGGCCGCGGATGGCCGAGCGCGTTCAGCGCCATGTCCAGCGAGTAGCAGCCGATGTCGGCCAGCGCGCCGGCGCCCGCCAGCTCCTTGCGGATGAACGTGCCGCCCGGCATCCCGCGCCGCCGTCCTCCGCCCACCTCGACGTAGTAGATGTCGCCGAGCCGGCCGGACCGGACGATATCGCGGAGCAGCTTCATGTTCGGGTCATAGCGCGGCTGGAACCCGATGGACAGGATCGTGCCCGCCGCCTTCTGCGCCTCCACCATGTCCACCGCTTCCGCGAGCGTCACCGACATCGGCTTCTCGAGCAGCACGTGCTTGCCGGCGCGCAGCGAGTCGATTGTCGTCCGATAGTGGGCGACGTTCGGCGTGCAGATGCTGACCCCGTCGAGCGGCAGCTTGAGCAGCTCCTCGTGGGAATCGAACGCCGCCGCGCCCGCCAGACCGTTGTCCTCGACAAACTGCTTCGCCCGTCCCGGCACGATATCCGCCACCGCCGCGATTTCGACATACGGGAGCTGCCTGTACGCCTCCGCGTGCGCCCGCGCGATGCCGCCGCTGCCAATGATGCCGATCCTGATCGTCTTCATGTGATGTGTCTCCTCCCCATATGTAGCCTCGCGCGGAAAAGCCGCTCCGCCCCGGGGCGAAAGCGGCGTTCCCGTCGCTGATCAGCGATTCGTGGTCACGATCGAATTCACCGAAGCGAAGGCGAGCGGCAGAAATCCTTCCGATGCTTCACCCTGCGGCTGGTTGAATTTCAGCGCGTAGTCCGCGCCGTCGATCGTTATCACGACGAACGTCCGGGTGAGCCCGTCCTTCTGTCCCGACAGGTACAGGGACGCGTCCCGCATCTGCGGGTAGACCCGGTCGCCCGTCCACTCTTCCGCCGTTCCCGTTCCTTCCTTCACCCAGGCTTCGCCTTCGGCCCGGACGTCCTCCGGCTGCCGGCCGGCCGGCAGCTTCACGATCTCGACGTAGTAATCCGGATCGTAGTTCATGCTCATCCGGTTCGCCGCGGCGTCGAAGGTGAATTGCGGGAAAACGTAAATCGCGTAACCGGAGCCGACCGCTTTCGTCGCTTCTCTCGTCTCCGGCATTCCTTCCAGCTCGACTTCCAGTTCCTTCTTCTCCGGGAGCCGCGCCGGGTCGATCCCCGCATCCGCGCCTTCCGCGCGCGCAAGCTCGGTAATGGTCAGCACCTTGAGCGACTCGTCGCCTTCCACAGGCTCCTCTTTATATTTGAATCGGACGGGATCGTTCGTTTTCAAGCCCGCGAGCGCGTCCGCCACGCCTTCGCCGAGCTGGAACACGACCGGCGTGCCGCCCACCTCGATCTCGACGGAATGCGAATCGACCTGGCCGATGTAGACGCCGTGTCCTTCACGAATCGCCGTCTGTTCGCCATCGTCCGCCCCGCCGTCTTCCGTCTTGCCGTCGTTCTGCGCCGGCGCTTCGTTCCGCGCCCTGTCTCCGCTTTCCTGCCCGCCGTCCGCGGCATTGCCGCCCTTGTCCGCGCACGCGGCCATCGCCATCGCCGCCGCCAGCATGGTTGCCAGCAGCGCGGCTCGCATTCGGATTCCGGTTGTCATGTGAGCACCTCCGTCCTTTCGAACGAAAGTGTTCCCGTAATTGTTGCGGCGGACACCGAATCGGCAACATTTGCCGCCAAGGCGGCGGAACGTCACCTCGCGCGCAGACGGTACACGCGGCTGCGGAAGTCGCCGTGGAACTGCGGAACCGGCAGCCCGGCGTGCATGAGCTCGTCGCCGCCGTACACGATGCCGTCCGCGTCCAGCTCGTAATCGAGTCCGGGATCGAGCCCCTTCAGCCGGAACCGGTCGAGCGGCGCGTTCGGCTCCTGCAGCACCTGCACATAGACCGCGAACGCCTCCCGCCTGTCCTTCGCGACGAACATCCAGGCCGCAGCGTTGCCCTCGAACGGGCTGAGCAGCCGGTAGAAATCGCCGAACTGGACGAGATGGCGGATTTCTTTGTACAGCGCGACCTGCCCCTTGACGATCTCCTTCTCCTCGTCCGTGAACGTCGTCAGATCGAGCTCGTAGCCGAAGTTGCCGGAGAGCGCGACGTGGCCGCGCGTCTCGAGCGGCGTCACCCGCCCGACCTGGTGGTTCGGCACGGCGGACACGTGCGCGCCCATCGCGCTGACCGGGTAGACGATGCTCGTGCCGTACTGGATCTTGAGCCGCGAGACCGCGTCCGTGTTGTCGCTCGTCCACGTCTGCGGCATGTAGTAGAGCATCCCCGGGTCAAAACGTCCCCCGCCGCCCGAGCAGCTCTCGAACAGCACATGCGGGAACGCCGACGTGATCCGCTCCAGCACGCGGTACAGGCCGAGCATGTAGCGGTGCGCCGTCTCCCGCTGGCGCTCCGGCGGAAGGCAGGCCGAGCCGATCTCCGTCATGTTCCGGTTCATGTCCCATTTCACATAGGCGATCGGCGCGCTCGAGAGCACGCGGGAGACCGCTTCGACAATGTAGTCCTGCACGTCCTCACGCGACAGATCGAGGATGAGCTGCCGCCGCGCCTCGGTGCGCCGCCGTCCCTCGACGTGCAGACACCAGTCGGGATGCGCGCGGTACAGCTCGCTGTCCGGCGACACCATCTCCGGCTCGAACCAGAGGCCGAACTTGAGGCCGAGATCGTTCACGCGCTTCACGAGATCCTCGAGGCCGTTCGGCAGCTTGCGCCGGTCGACGAACCAGTCGCCGAGCGACGAATCGTCCGCGTCGCGCCGGCCGAACCAGCCGTCGTCGAGCACGAACAGCTCGATGCCGAGCTCCCGCGCCGCGCGGGCGATCGCTTCGATTTTCTCCGCGTTGAAGTTGAAGTACGTCGCTTCCCAGTTGTTCACGAGGATCGGCCGCGGCCGGTCGCGCCAGACGCCGCGGCACAGGCGCGAGCGGTACAGGTCGTGGTATTTGCGCGACATGCCGCCCAGCCCCTCCGCCGAGTAGACGAGCACCGCTTCCGGCGTCTGGAACGACTCTCCCGGCTCAAGCCGCCAGCCGAAATCGAACGGATTGATGCCGATGAACATTCGCGCCGCGTGGAACTGGTCGACCTCGACGCCGGCCGTGAAGCCGCCGCTGTAGACGAGGCTGACGCCGTAGACGTCGCCGTGGTCCTCGTCGGCTCCCTTCGCGAGCATCGCGACGAACGGGTTCTGCGCATGACTGCTCGCGCCGCGCCGGCTTTCGACCGCCTGCAGCCCCGGCGCGAGCGGCCGGCGGTGAACGTAGCGCTCGCGCGCCCACGCGCCGGAAAGCTGCAGCAGATCGTATCGGTCGTGCGCGAAGTCGACGCTCATGCTGAGCGCCCGCAGCACTTCGATCGGCGCGTTCCCCTCGTTGATGAGGCGGGCGGACCGGGTGATGGCGTTCCATTTTTCGAAGACGGTGTAGGACAGCACGACCTTGAGATCCCGGGCCGGGTCCTTCAGCGTGATCTCGAGCGTCTCGGCCTCGTCGTCCGATTCGGCATAGGTTGCGGGAAGTCCGGGCAGCTTCGGCTTGCCGGGCACGATCCGGTGGCTCTCGTACACGAGCTCCGATGCGGTCGAACCGTCGGCGAACTTCACCTGGTACGCCGGGTGGCGGAAATCCGACGTGCCGTAACCCGGATATTCCTGCGGCAGCGTGTCCAGCGAGAACGCGGGCTCCTCCGGAATCGTCGTCGGGCTGAAGGATGCCCTCGCCCTGAACTCGAGCAGCCTGTCCGGCCGCAGCCCGCGCACGCGCGCGCCCCAGTAGACGTGGGCGAGATAGCCGCGCGCAATCTGCAGCGCGTAGCTGGTGTCGTCCGTCCGCAAATGGAACAGACGGCTGGATTCATCATAAAGGATGGCCATGGTTCGTCCCGCCTCCGTATGACGATTGTCGGGCGATGCCCGTTCCCCATTATGCCATGGACGCCGCGCCGCCGACATGGAGGTTTGCCGGCCGGACATGGACGAATGCAGGATGTTGCCGGCCGCTCGGGTCCGCCGCCCTCACGCCAGCAGCCCCAGGATGCGCCGCGCGAGTCCCGCGAACCCGTCCGCGGTCAGATCCGCTTCCGGCACGGACGGCGACGCGCCGGCCCGCGCGTTGAACCAGACGGCGCGCCAGCCCGCCCCCGCCGCTCCGCCGACGTCGTTGACCGGCGAGTCGCCCACGAGCACGCTCGACTCCGGACGCGTCCCCGTCGCCCGGTTGACGTGGGCGAACAGCGCCGGGTCGGGCTTCGCCATCCCGATCTCGCCCGAGATGAACCAGCGCTCGCGCGGAATGATCCGCCCGATGCCGAGCGCCTCGAGCTTCCGCGCCTGATGGGGGCCGGGCCCGTTCGTCACGACGCCGAGCAGGCAGCCCGCCTCCGCGAGCTCGGCAAGGCATGCCTCCGCGCCGGGAAGGAGCCGGATCCGGTATTGCCCCTCCTGGTACGCTTCCTGGAACTTCAGGCAATCGCCCTCGTCCGCTTCAAATCCCAGGTCCGCGAGCGCCCGCCGGATCCGCTCGACCCGCATCCGCTCCAGCGGAAGCCGGCCCGCGCGATACGGCTCCCACAGCTCGTCGCTGTGATGGCGGAACCGGCGGTACAGCGCGTCCGCCTCCAGTCCGCCGATGCCGCCTCCGAACACCCCGAGCGCCGCCCGGAACGGCTCCAGCTGATCGTAAAGCGTGTCATCCAGATCGAAAAAAACGGCCCGCCGCCCGCTTCCGCCGTTCATGCCACGATCCGCCTCCGCTCCCCTACAGTTCGATGCCCAGCTCCGCCGCGGTCCGCCGGATGAAGTCGCCCGCCTGCCGGTACTCCTCTTCGGTCCGCAAATGCTCGACGATCATCGGCATGTCCGGATCGAGCTTCGCGATCTCGGTCAGGAACACCCGGTAATCGAGCGCGCCGGCGCCCGGCAGCACCTCTTCGAGGCGAACGGTCAGCCGGGTGTCCATCCGGATATCCTTCGCGTGGCAGTTCACGATCCACGGCCCGAGCTTTTTCACGAAATCGCGAATCATCTCGCCGTTCCGGAAGTAGACGCGCGGACTCGAAATCATGTTCACCGGATCGAAATGGACCGAGACCGCCTGCCGGTCGATCGCCCTGATGAGCGCCAGATACGAATCCGCCGAATCCGGGAACACCCACGGCATCGTCTCGAGCGCGAACGTCGTGCGCGTCGGCTTCACGGCGTCGACGATCTCGCGCACCGTCTCCACGATCAGCGCGAACGTTTCGTCCGAGAAGTTGTCGGGATGCGGTCCGTCCCATTTTTCCGCGTTGCGGGAACCGGCGATGTTGACGCAGCAGCGCGCGCCGATCCGGTCGGCCAGCGCGAGCTGGTTCTTGCAGTATTCGATCGCTTCGCGCCGCGTCCGTTCGTCCGGACTGATCGGGTTGCTCCAGGCGCCGACTTCGGCGATGACAAGGCCGGCCTTCTCCGCCGCGCGCGCGTACGCGTCGATCACGTCGTCGCCGGCGTCGTGCCGCACCGGGAACACGGCCGCGCGATACCCCATCTTCGCGTGGGCCGCCGCCCACAGTTCGGGTTCCTTCCGTTCGGGAAACACTTGACCGCCCAATCGCATGTCGCTTCATCCTCCCGCGATGATTTTTAGTCACCGACTCGATGTCGACCATCAAGCCGAAGCGTTGGCGTCCTCCCGGTTAGTCTGCCTTCTTCTCCATCTGACGATCAGGAACGCGAGCACCGCAAGCTCGGCCGCGACGCCGCAGGACTGCGCGAGCGCGCCGACCTTCCCGTTCCATCCGGGCGCGGCCGCGGTCAGCAGGATCAGCGCCGCGATCGTCACGGCCAGATTGCCGGCCTGCGATCCCATCATGAAGCGCGTCTTCTTGTTCAGCATGGCGAGGCCGTTGCAATAGTCGACCCACGGATAGACGAGCGCGAACAGCACGAAGACGCGCAGCGCCCCGATGCTCGCGTCGAGCAGCTCGCCTTCCGCGCCGACGATCACGCCGAACACGGACCGGCCCGCGGGCGTCCAGGCGAGCAGGGCGACCAGTGCGGCGGGCAGCGGATTGGCGAAGAGCGCGAACCGTCTTACGGCCGCGGGATCCCGGCCGTGGAAGTTCAGCACGATCTGGTGCATGTAGGTGAAGAAGCTGTTCACCAGGTTCATGACCCCGAGCGCGACCGAATAGGACGCGATCGCGAGTTCGATGTCCGCCGTCTTGCCGAGCATCACGTTGATCGACGGCGCGAGCATGACCGAGAGGAACGATGTGACGACGAGCGGCCGGTAGAACGGGAACACGTCGCGCGCCCGCCGGATCGTCGACTCCCCGAGCCGCTCGGGCATCAGCCGGTAGATTCGCCGGCCTTCCCACGCGCTGACGGCGGCCTCCACGAACATCCCGGTCAGGAAGACGAGCGCGCCCGTCCGGCCGTCGATGGTCCATCCGGCGCGCAGGTACGCGAGCGACAAGCCGTACATCGCGACCAGCCGGAGACCCATGCCGATCGTCAGCCATTTCGTCTGCATGTTGCGGATGATGATGCCATGGAACAGGCAACGGATCGCCGAGAACACCGTCACGAGGAACAGGATCCGGTAGCTTGCGAGCGTCCCGCCGAGCAGCGATTCGCCGGCGTTGAACAGCGTCTCGAACACCCATGGCCCGAGCGGCGTGTAGGAGAGCAGCGAGCCGAAGCCGAGCGTGAACAGGAGCACGTACACCATCACGACCGCGACGGAGCGGAAACCCGTCCGGTCCGCCGCGAGCGCGGAGCAGGTCTGGCGCAGAAAGACGGCCGGCCGCTCCGTGATGATGAAGATGCTCATCGCGATCGTGTACGCCGCGATCGTCGATTCGGGATCGGGCGACCGCGCCAGCGTGCCGTTGATGATGACGTGCGAAAGCGAGACGAGGCTGGCGGACAGGCCGAGCGGCACGAAGAAGCGGAGCATGCCTCCCGCCGTAACCCTGTCGTTCATGAAAAGCATCCTGCCTTTCGCGGACAATGGCCGTTCTTGAGGTCCATGATAGCACAGCCGCCCGCGCTCCGGACGCGAACCGGGCGGTTCCCTGGCGCCGGTCGGCGCGCTACGCGAGCGGCCGGAGCCGCATCTTCTTCACGCGCAGCGGCTCCGTGATCCGGACGTCCGCGATTCCCCGCTCCCGACAAGCGGCCAGCAGCCGTCCGAATATGCGGGCAATCAGAAGCGCGTCCCCGAGCGCGTCGTGTCGTGGCAGATCGCGGTCGTCGACGCCGAAGAACCGGATCAGGAAATCGGTCGACGGAATCACGTCGATCTCCAGGAACGCGTACGTGAACAGCGCCTTCACATCCAGCAGCGAACCCGCGGGCGGATCGAGGCCGTGGCGGCCGCATTCGCGCGCGAGCAGCGGCCCGTCATACTCGTATCCGCATTGGGTGACCAGCGTCCGGTCCCCCGCGTACGCGCGGAACGGCCGGTACGCTTCCGGAAAAGACGGCGCGTCCGCGACATCTTCGTTCCGGATGCCGGTCAGCCGCTCGATCGGTTCGGGGATCGGGATCGGCGGGCGGACAAGCGACAGGAAGGTCGGGTTGCCGGGTGCGCCTTCGGCGTCCGGCCGCACCGCGCCGATTTGGGTCACATGGTCTCGATCCGGGTCCGGTCCCGTCGCCTCCAGGTCGAACACGCAATACTCGCGCTCGTGCAGCCGCTCGACGATCAGGCCGGATATTTCGTATTCTGTATCGGAAACATGCGCGATCCGCAAGCCGTGCATCCCCTTTCCGATTCGCGCGTCCGTGCATAAGCGTTTTCAATCGGCCGGTTCGGTCGGTCATTTCAGCAATTTTCCCCATTATGCTCCCGGAGGGCGAAACCGTCAATATGGAACGGAATGGAAACCGGGAAAAGATTGATTGCGTGAATTTTTAATGTCATTAAATATTAATGTTCGCGACGCTCGCCCCCGCGAAAAAGGCCGGCCGACGGCTTTCCCGCCGCCAGCCGGCCAATCCCGTCTTACGCTTACGCCGGTTCTTCGTCCGCTTCGCCCTGAATGCTGAACATGATCGCGTCCCGCTCGCACCGGCCGTCGGCCAACGCCTTCGCGAGCTCATCCCGGTCCAACACCGCGTATTCGTCATGGCCGGTCCGCACGACGTATTGCGTCCGGCCCGTTTCCCGGCAATACATCTTCGCCATATCCACCGCTTGCTGTCTGTTCATTCCGTCAACCTCCTCCCGCGGCGCCCCGGATCGCCGCCCCGATCCCGGAGCGTCGCCTGATGCGCGCCGCCCGAATTCCATTCGATGCGCCAGGGCCAAAATCCTTCGTGCCGCGTCAACGGACGGTGAATCCGACATCGGCCGCTTCCGGCGCCTGCCCGTTATAATCGCGCAATCCCCGGACGCCGTCCGGCGAGATCCGGATGACGCCTTCGGCGCCCGCCTCCGCTTCCGGAATGCGGAGCGTGACGACGTTCCCGTCGATTGAACCGCCGGTCGGCACGATGCCGCGGCCGCCGATCGTCAGCTCGAAGAAGTTGACCTGCCCGGAGAATCCGAGCACCGGCTCGCTGAAGATGACCCGCAACTCCCGCTTCTCCGCCTCGACCGTCTTGATGAACGGCGCGGGGTTCACCCGGTCCGAGCCCGGGAAGCGGACTTCGCCGCCGCCGTTCGACGGGTCGAGCTTCTTGCCCTCGAGATCGGCGATGTACGCGCCGCTTGATTCCCGGTACGTCAATTTGTACATCCGGTCGGGCAGGAGCGGCCCGGTCTTCGCCGCGTTCAGGTGAATCGTGACGCCGCGTTTGTCGGAAGAGACGACATAGTGTCCGTACTCGCTCTTGGCGATCGGCAATTCCTTCCCGGCCGTCTCGTCGTACAGCCGGTAGACGTTCAGTTCCGCCCCGGTTACCGGCTCGGTGAACCGGAGCTCGATCGTGTGCCGGTCGGCGGCGTACGCCGACTCGAAGCGCGGCGCGGCGTTCTCCGGTTCGACGCCGTGGAAGGTGAGTGTGTACGCCCTTCCGTTCTCTGCCGTCTTCCAGCCGTTCCAACCCGGCGCGTCCGTGACGCCCTGCATGAACGACAGCGTATAGACGTTGCCCGCCTTCACGCTCGCGCCGAGCTTCAGCGTCACGCTCGTCACGATCGCGCCGGTGCCGCCCGCGTCGTTCGAGGCGATCGGGACCGAGCTGCCGGACGGATCGGTCAGCCGGAAGACGTTATTCGCGATGCCGCGCACCGGCTCGCTGAAATGGACGACGATCGTCGTCGCGTTCACCACCGTCACATGGGTGGCGTAAGGCGCAAGGTTCGCGTTTCCGCTTCCGGCGAATGTGAACCGGTTCGCGCCGCCCGACGTTTGCATGCCCGAAAGGCCGCTCACCTCGGCGACATAGACGCGCCCGGCGCGGAACAGCTCGGGATTCGCGTTCCCCTTCGTCCGGAACTGCACGGTCAGCACCTGGTCATGGCCCGGCTTGCGATAGACGTAATACTGGACGCCGGACATGTCGTACGCGACGCCGTTCTCCGTCACGATCTTGATCGCGAAACGGTTCAGGCTGACATCCTTCATGGATTTCGTGAACGTCAGCTCGAGCGTGTTCATGTTCACCGCCTGGATGCCCGCGAGCGCGTATTCCGCCGGCGAAAGGCCCGCTCCGCCGAACACGACGGTCGTGTCGGGGGCGATAATGTTGCCCGCCCGGTCGCGAACGGCGATGATGCGCAGCGTGTACCGCTGCCCCGGCGTCTGGTCCGGCGTGAACAGAATGACGGTCTGCTTGTCATCGTCGTACACCGCGCGGAGCGGCAGCCCGATGCCGCCGTCGATGCTGTAGTAGTGGATCTGTTCGGCGGATTCGGGATCGAGCTTTTCGCTGAACGTGAGCTCCACCGTGTTTTTGGTCGAGACCGCCTTCGTCACCGTCGGAGGCGTCGTATCCACGACCGAGACGAAATAGAGGTCGCTCCGCTCATCCATCCGGTTGCCCGCGAGATCCTTCACGCCGCTCACCGTCAGCCGGTAGACCGTGTTCGGCTTCTGCCGTTCCGTCACGATCGTCACCGTCCGCCCGTCCTTGGACAGCGTGACGGACAGAATCTTCAGGCCCTGATCGAACGCGTAATTCGCGCGGCTGGTCGCCGAGGCTTCATCGAGCGGCTCGCTGAACCGGAGCGTCACGCTCGCGTCCGGATTGATGCCGTGCGAGACGATGCGCGGCTTCTCGCTGTCCCGGCTCTCCGGATGCAGGTCCCGGTACACCGCGTACGCCGCCTCCACTAGCTGGCCGCGACTCGCGGGTTTCGTGTAGTCGGACTGCGCGGAGATCCATCCGCGCCTGAGCGCAATGCCGACATCCCGCGCGGCCCAGGCCGACACGGTTCCCGTCACCCGGCTGCCCGCCTCGCCGCTTGCGCCGTAGCCGCGCACCAGCACGGCGGCGAGCTGCTCGATCGTCACGTGCAGCAGCGGCCCGAAACGCCGATTGCCGATCCCCCGCATCAGGCCGGCCCTGGTGACGGCCTCGATTTCGTCGAACGACCAGCGCGTGCGGAGCACATCGTCGTAGGACGGCCGCGTGTCGGCCGCGTCAAGCTCCCACAGCCGGAACAGGACGGCGGCGAACTGCTCGCGCGTCATCGGATCGTTCAGGCGCGCGCTGCCGTCATCGAAGCCGGTGAAAATTCCGTGCCGCACCAGAAAATTGTACTTCTCCTCCACACTCCGCTCTTCTGCCCCCGCTTTCCCGGGCGGCAACCATATCCCGAACAACAGGATCGCGGATACCAGCGTCAGCATCAGCCTTCGCATCGGAGCACCTCCAGATTCACCCGTACTCGGCGCCATTCCGGCAAGCCTGCCAAGAAAGACGCCGAATTGATACATTTTGTTTCGGTACTTGGATACATTTTGTTTCCAATTTCAACCACCTCTCCGATTCCGTCCGCGCGGCTTCCATCAAACGAACGGACAAAAAATAACATGCATTCCCCTTTTTCCATCGAAATTCCATCATTGTAGACAATGCAAACTTTGATATACTTAGAAGATAACAGTAAGCGTTTTCTTCCCGACGTTTCGACGTTTCGACGTTTCGACGTTTCGACGTTTCGACGTTTCGACGTTTCGACGTTTCGACGTTTCGACGTTTCGACGTTTCGATGTTTCGATGTTTGCCGTACCCGCTCCCATTCCCGGAGGGTTCGCCCATGAACAGGTTTGTGAAGCTTCACCACGACAAAAACAGACCGACCATCGGGATGCTCGGCGTCAACACGACCTATCGATCGGAAGCGCTGATCTTCGACGGCGCGCGGCAGGCCGCGAAAGAGCACGGCGCCAATTTCATCTATTTCAGCCCGTTCGTCACGGATCTTGATCTGATGCGCGAGCTCCGGGCCGCTCCTGACGCCGGCCTGCCGATTCGGCGGAAGATCGACCAGATCGCGGACCATCTCGCCGCGTTCGATCTGGACGGGCTCATCATCATCGGCTGGGCGCGCGAGTTCGACGAAGTCCATGTGCCCTATTTCCGCGACCGGCTGGCCCCGGTCAGGCTGCTGTCCATCGGCAAGCCGCATGCCGAAGCCGGCATCCCGTCCATCGTCGTGCCAGGAGGCGACTATATCCGCGAACTGGTGCGGCACCTGCACAAGGTGCACGGTCGCCGGCGGATCGGCTACATTCCTTCGTGGACGCTGGATGATCGCGCGGATTGCTATGCGATCGAATTGCGCGAGCTCGGATGCTACGACGAGCGGCTCATTGTCCCGCTGGAGGCGCTGGAAGGCATCCACGACGTGGGCGAGCGGCTCAGGCGTTCCGTCGAATGGCTGGTGGACGAGCAGCCGGAACCGGTCGACGCGATCCTGACGACGAACGAGACCGACGGCCTCGTCGTGCTCGATCTGCTGAAGGAGCGGGGCATCCGCGTCCCGGAGGACGTCGCCCTCGCCACCTACGAGGATTCGTTCCTCATCGCTTACTCGAAACCCGCGTTGACGACGATCGACTATCCGTTCCACGACATCGGATACGGCGCCGTCGAACAGTTGTGCCGGATGATGCTGGGCGAGGAATTCCCGCTCATCCGCGAAATCCCCTCGATCATCCATTACCGCGACTCCTGCGGCTGCACGGTCGACCGCATCCGGCCCGTGTCGGACGAGCCTCCGGCGGATGCCGCCCTTGCGCCCGCCGCCGATCCGGACCGGGAGGCGCCCGAAGCGTTGCGCGCGGAGATTCCGGTTCCGGCATCGACTGGCGCGAGCTTGCCGCCGGCGCACTGCGCGATATCGAGGCAGACGGCGGCAGACGATTCATGGAGGACGATTCATGGAGGCGCTCTGGCGCGCCTTCAGCGAGCATGAGCCGAACAACCGGCGTCTCGATCGGCTGCGGCTGGTCGAACGGCTCCGCGAGCGGCTGATGCCGGCGTTCGCGTCGGATCCGGACCGGTTCCGACTCGCGGAGACCGCGTGGCTCGCCGCCCGGTTCGTCGCAAGCTCCGCCGACGCCGCGGCCGTCATCCGGCATTGCATCGACACCGAGCGGGACCGCGGCATCCTCGATTTCATCAACCAGGAGCTGTTGTTATCGCAATCGACGGAAGACGTGCTGCGGGTGCTCAACCGATATCTGGGCTGGCTCGACATTCCGTCCCTTTATCTGCTCATGGAGGAGACGCCCGTACCCGGCGAGCGGCGCAAGCCGATCTTCGCGTTCACCGATTTCGAGAACATTGCCGGAGACATTCCGGAAAGCGCCCGTCTGGCGGACGTCTACCGGTTCTTCCGCGCCCGCAAGTCCGGCCGCTTCGATCTCATCGTCACGCCGCTCATCGTGAACGAGGCGAAGATCGGCCTGGCCTGGTTCGAGCCCGGCCGCAATTCGCTGGGCCTTGTCCACTCGTTCGCGCTGCAGATCGGCAAGGCGTTCATCAGCATCGGCATGGCGGAGGATACGCAAAGACTCGTCGAACGGCTGCGGCGCGAGATCGAGCTGCGCACGAAGAAAGAAGCGGAGCTCGCGTACTATGCCGACATCGACGTGCTGACGAAGCTGTTCAACCGGAGATTTTTCTACGACGCGCTGGCGGAAATGACAACCCGTGAACGGTCCTTCGCCATCTTCTACATCGACATCGACGGGTTCAAGGGAGTCAACGACACGTTCGGGCACCAGACGGGGGACGCGCTGCTCGTGCAGATCGCCGGACGGCTCAGGAACCTGCTCGGCGAATCCGCCGTCCGCCTGCGGCACACGTCGCCGGACGGGTCGGACGCCGAACTGGCCGCAATCTTCCGGCTCGGCGGGGACGAGTTCACCGCGCTCGTATCCGCGACGGACGAATGCACGCTCAAGCGGCTGGCGAAGCAGCTCAACCAGGGGCTCAGCCTCCCCTACGCGCTGGACGGCCACAAGGCGGTCGTCTCGGCCAGCATCGGCATCGGCGTCTATCCTGACGACTCGAAGGACGCGCAACAGCTCCTCCATTTCGCCGACATGGCGCTGTACGCCGCGAAGCGCGAGCGCAACCGCACGCGGCTGTACCGGGAGATTCGCTGAATCCGGTCACGCGGGGATCGCTTTTCCAACTCCGGCCCGATCATGATACAATAGGCGTTGGCATTCATGATCACCGGAGGTATTCATGCGCTACGTCATTCTCGACATCGAGTTCAACGGCCGCAAGTTCGCCAGCGACCTGCCGATGGAGGTGATCGAGATCGGCGCGGTCCGGCTGGATGACGGGCTTCGCCAGACGGACACGTTCACGGCGCTTGTCAGGCCGATTTACTTCTCGAAACTGAACAAGTTCATCCGCGAGAAGACCGGCATCACCCAGGAAGAGATCGATCGGGCCGGGCGCTTTCCCGCCGTCATCGACCGGTTCATCCGCTGGCTCGGACCGCCGGAATCGTTTCTGCTCGTCACCTGGGGCGGCGAGGATCTGAAGCGCATCGTGCTCGACACGCGGATGCACCGGCTGGACGATTCGTACTGGCTCTCCGTCCGGTATTACGATCTGTTGAAGGGTTTCCTGCGCCTCCATGACCTGAAGAACGACGTGAGCGTGGAGCGGGCACTGGAGATGCTCGGGATTGAGGCCGACGGGACGGCACACCGGGCGCTGGGCGACGCGGTCATGACGGCCGGCATCTTCCGGACGTTGCACGACCGGCTCGATCTCGACCAGGTCCGGCAGTTCCGTGACACGTACTCGAATGCGAAAGAGCGCCGGATGGTGAAGAGCGCGATCCGTACGATGCGGCTTCGCGGCTCGGCTCCGGACTGGGACACGATCGCCGGACACTTTCTGAAGAACAAGGTCGACCTCACGAATGAGAAAAAGCGGGACGAACTGCGGGCGTTTTTTGAGGAAGAGATGAGGAAAGAACGGCAATCCGAACCGTAAGGCGCGAATCCGGCCCCCCACCCGGGAGCGGCCGGATTGTGTTTTTTTTTGTGATTGTTGACAAAAATCGTCTTACATATCCATTACATTGCATAATTCGCGCAGATTATGGTAATGTGAAAGCAACATGGGTACACCCCAAATTCATATCAGAAAGGATGGAATTAATGAACGCCGCCGATACCTTGCACAGACGAAACATGCTGCTTGTCAACATCATTTGGGGCATGTTGTTGCTCGGCATTGCTGTCGATTTCCTGACCGGAGCGCCTCCCGAGTCGATCGTCGCCCTTGCGGCCGTCGGCGTAACCGCCTGCGGCATGGCGACGCTCATGACGTACAAGCGCTGGTTCTCCGAATATGTCATGTACTTCATTCCGATCATCATCACCGTGCTGACGCTGCTGCTCGCCGTCACGGATCCCATCATCACGACGTATTTTCTCGTGTTCGTCAACCTGTCGGTCATGACGCTGTACAACAATTTCCGCGCGCTCGTCTTCACGGGAGCGCTCGGCCTCGCGCTGTCCGTCTATCTGTTCCTCAGCCCGTATCGGGAGGAGATGTTCACCGACAACTCGCCCCTCACGATCACGCTCTACCTGTTCATGATCGCGGTGCCGCTCATCGCGTCCACCCGCTTTTCCGAAGGGCTGCAGCGGGAGAACGACCGCCAGCGCGAACAGGCCATCGAAGAGCGCAACCGGATGCGCGAACTCTACACGAAGATCGCCTCTTCCCTGCAAGCGCTAAACGCCTTCAGCTCGAACCTGAAGGAGAACATCACGTCGACCAGCACGATTTCGCAGGAAGTGACGAAGGCGTTCCACGAGATGTCCGCGAGCATCGAGGCCCAGACCCGGGGCATCGGCGAGATCAACGATTCGATCCAGGCGATCGAGAAGGCCGTCGGCGAGCTGGCGGAACGTTCCGACGCGATGAAGGAACTCGCCGTACAGGCCGTCGGCCAGATGAACAGCGGACGTGACGAAGCGCTGCGCTTGTCGGAGGACATGAACCGGGTCAACGAGATGATCGACCGGACGGCGGCGATCATGACCGAACTGAACCGATACAATGTGGCGATCCATGAGATCGTCGCGGCGATCAACCACATCTCCGAACAGACGCACTTGCTCGCGCTGAACGCGGCGATCGAGGCGGCGCGCGCCGGCGAGCACGGCCGAGGGTTCGCCGTCGTCTCGCACGAGATCCGCAAGCTGGCCGAGACGTCGCAGCGGTCGACCAAGGAGATCACGGAAATTCTCGAGCGCATCCGGCTGAAATCGGACGAGGCGGCCGGCCAGGTCAACCTCGGCCAGCGGATGATTGTCGAGAGCCACCATTCCGCGAAGCGGATGGCGGACACGATCGGGGCGCTCGCCGGCGACATCGAGCATCTTGCGGAACAGTCCGCCCGGGTCCAGGCCTCGTCCGGCGATGTCTTCCGGCAATACCGGAACATCGCCGACCGGATCGCGTTCATCGCGGAAGCGACCGAGTCGAACATGGCGGCCGTCGAAGAGATGGCGGCCAGCATGGTCACCCAGGACGAGAGGATCAACAACGTGAAGGAAAGCTATCTCCAGCTCGACGCGCTGGCGGCCGAGCTCGAACGCATGAGCGGCGGGGCATGACCCCGCCGCTCCGGCATTAATGCCGCAAGTGAATGGCCGTCATGATCCGGCTCGTCGGCATCGGATTGCCGGACTCGGTCCGGCTCGTCGAACCGGTTGACCGGCCACCGGTTTGTTCCCCGGTTTGCGGTTTCGGTTTGTTCCCCGGTTCGCGGTTTCGCTATGTATCGGTGCGAAATCCGTAAAGCCCCTTGGCATTCGCCCGGTCGGCTCATCCTGAGTCGTGCGCTAACGGTCCCACGGTCCGTTAGGGCAAAACTTGGCCACGCCGACGACCGGCCAACGGTCCTGTGGACCGTTGCAGGCGTCATCACGCTGGCCGGTTTACCCGAAACTTCGCCCTAACGGTCCCATAATCGTTAGCGCAAACCCTGGCCCCGCCAACCCGATGCAAGGCATGCGCAACGTCCAGCTCGGCCTAACGAAGCCGGATGCCGAGGAACCGAATGTCCGTCATATCCTCAATCGCGTACTTGACGCCTTCCTTCCCGATACCGCTCAGCTTGACGCCGCCGTACGGATGGTTGTCCTGACGGTACGTCGACACCTCGTTGATCCACACTCCGCCGGTCTCGAGCGCTTCGGCCACCCGCACGGCACGGTTCAGGTCGTTCGTGAAGACGCCGGCCTGCAGCCCGAAATCGGAATCGTTCGCCATCGCGACCGCCTCCTCCTCCGTCCCGAACGGGATGACCGAGACGATCGGCGCGAACACCTCCTGGCAGACGACCTTCATGTCCGGCCGGACGCCGGTGAGCACGGTCGGCTCGACGAACGCGCCGTGCCGCTTGCCTCCGGTCAGCACCCGCGCGCCCTGCTCCGCCGCCTCGCGGATCCAGTTCTCCGCGCGGATCGCCTCCGCCTCGCTGATCATCGGGCCGATGTCGGTCGTCTCAAGCGCGGGATCGCCGAGGACCAGCTTCCGCGCCTCCGCCACGAACCGGTCCAGAAACTCCCCGCAAATCGACGATTGGACGTAGATCCGCTGCACGGAAATGCACGCCTGTCCCGCGAAGACGAAGGCGCCCTTGATGAGCGCGGCGACCGCCGCTTCCAGATCGCAGTCCTCGAACACGATGTTCGGCGAGTTCGAGCCGAGCTCCAGCGTCACCTTCTTCAGGCCGGTCCATTCCTTGATTTTGAGCCCGATCGGCACGCTGCCCGTGAACGTCACCTTCGCGACGCGCGGGTCGGTGCAGAACGGCTTGCCGATCTCCGAGCCCCGGCCGTACACGATGTTCAGCGCGCCGTCCGGCAGGCCCGCGTCGGCAAGCAGCTTCGCGAGCAGCGCCGAAGAGAGCGGCGTCTTGTCTGCCGGCTTGAGCACGACGGTGTTGCCCGCGGCGTAGGCTGGCGCGAGCTTGTGCAATACGAGATTCAGCGGGAAATTGAACGGCGTGATCGCCGCCACGACGCCGATCGGCACGCGCCGGACGATGCCGATCCGGTTCTCGCCGCCGATCGCCGCGTCCATCGGCACCGTCGCGCCGGTCAGCGTCTTCGCCTCGTCCGAAGCGAAACGGAAAATCTGGATCGCGCGTCCCACCTCCGCCCGCGCGTCGCGGATCGGCTTGCCCGCCTCCGCCGTGATCGTCCGCGCGAACAGCTCCGCCCGCTCCTCGAGCAGATCCGCCGCCTTGCGGAGAATCGCCGCTCGTCTGTACGCGGGCATCTTCCGCATCTTCTCCCGGAACGCGCGCTCCGCCGCCGCGATCGCCGCGTCGAGATCGTCCGGCGTCGCGTATTCGACGCGGCCGACGACGCGACCGTCATACGGGCTCGTCACCTCGCGCGTCGTCCGTCCGCCGCCCTTCCGTTCCCGTCCGTCGATCCAAGGCCCGGCATGCATGATTTCGTCCATGGCTGTTACCCTCCCGTTTCCTGATTGTCCGGTTCCGCCGAAGCCGTGTCAACCCGTCTTCCACGCGAGAACGGCCTTCACCTTCTTCACGATGTTTTGCGGCGTGAGACGGCATTCATCGGCGCACCCCCATCACGCTGAAACCATTCGCGCAGCTAATCGTTTAGATCAAGGCGAAATGAAGGGGCGCTTCGGCCGTCGCGGATGTCACCTGACGGAACCGCCGCATGTCTTGCGTACGACGAGCTCGACCGGCATGACGACCGAGCGCGGTTCCGCGTCCCTGTTCGCCATCCGGTCGAACAGCATCTCGGTCGCGAGCCTGCCCATCTCGTGCCGCGGTATGCGGATCGTCGTGAGCTGGATGTTGCGCAAGCCGGAAATGAACAGATCGTCGAACCCGATCACCGCGAGTTCGTCCGGCACCCGGACGCCCATGTCCTTCGCGGCGTCCAGCACGCCGTACGCCCCGAGATCCGTCAGGTTCATGATCGCGGTCGGCCGCTTGTCCTCAGGCAGAGAGAGCAGCATGCGCGCCGCCCGATAGCTCGCCTCGTACCTCGCCTGGCCCGGCGTGAGCCATTCGGGATGGACGGTCAGGCCGGCCTCCTTCATCGCCTCTAGGTACCCCTCGGTGCGCGTTTTGTTGATCCAGGAGCCTTCGACCCCGTTCACGAACGCGATTTTGCGATGGCCGAGACCGACAAGATGGCTCACCGCCATCATCGCGCCCCGCCGGTTGTCCGCGACGATCGAGTCGACGCCCAGATCTTCGAGCTTCCGGCTCGCCAGCACAAGCGGATAGCCTTCCCGGATCAGCTGCCCGATCTCTTCGCGGTTGTCCGGCAACGCCGACGTGATGACGGCCCCGTCCGCCTTGCCGCCGCGCAGCTGCTTGAGCGCCTCGCTCATCTTGTCCGGCGAGTCGTCGGTATTGACGATGTTGACCGTATAGCCGCGGGCCTGGGCTGCCTCCTGGCAGGCGCGGGCGATATCGGGGTAGAACGGGTTGGTGATGTCGGATACGATCAGGCTGATGGCGTTGCTCCTCTGGACGCGCAGCCCGCGGGCGACGGCGTTCGGCACGTAGTTCAGCTCCCGGATCGCTTCCATCACGCGCCTGCGCTTGTCCTCGTGCACCCACCGCGTATTGTTGATGACATACGAGACCGTCGCGACGGACACGCCCGCCCGCTTCGCGATATCCTTGATCGTGGCCATGCGCACTCTCCGTTTCCGGGTTTCGTCGATTGTTCCGTGCAGCGGCGTTCACTTCTTGTGGCTTGATCGCATTCTAAACGATTAGATTTCGTACCGTCAACCGCTTCCAAGCCGCCGGACACCGCTGGCTCCCTGGCTCCGGAGCGCGGCATCCTCGTTACAGCTCCTCCGGCGAGGATCCACGTCCGCCTGCAACGTACTAACCTCGTTACAGTTCCTCCGGCGAGGATCCACGTCCGCCTGCAACGTACTAACCTCGTTACAGCCTCACCGGTCACCACTTTTCAGCCTCCGGAGCGAGGCATCCACGTTACGTCCTCGCTCCCTGTACGACCAGCACCACGCGGTTCCCCGAAGGGTCGATTGCCTCGTACCGGCCATCCATTTCCGCCACGTCCTCGCCCATGCTCCGGAGATTTGCGACCGCGCGTTCCCTCGCCGCCGCATCGGGATAGACCAGCGTGAACGAGCGCAGCCCGACGCTGTTCTCCGCGGGCCGGGGCGCACCAACGCCGTTCCAGGTGTTGAGCCCGATATGATGGTGGTAACCGCCCGTCGACAGGAACAGCGCCTGTCCCCCGTACCGGTTCACCACCGTAAAGCCGAGCCCGTCCGCGTAGAACCGCTCGGCCGGCCCGAGATGCGACACGTGCAGATGGATATGGCCCATCAGCGTGCCGTCGGGCAGTCCGTTCCACGGCTTGTCGTCCGCCGCCGCGAGCAGATCCCGGAAATCGAGCGGATCGACGGCCATCTCCACTTCGTCGCGCTTCCAGGTCCATTCCGACGGATCGCGGTCCCGGTAGATTTCGATGCCGTTGCCATCCGGGTCCGACAGGTACAGCGCTTCGCTGACCAGGTGGTCGGAGGAGCCGAACCGGAGCCCGATCCGGGCAAAATGCACGACGATCCGCGCCAGATCGGTCCGGGAAGGGAGCAGCAGCGCGAAATGATACAGCCCCGTCGTCCTCCCCTGCTTCGGGATCACATCTTCCGGCCGCTCGAGACGCAGCAGCGCCGTCTTGCCGTCCGCGGTCAGCGCGGCGGTATTGCCGCTTTGTTCCAGCACCCGGAAGCCGATCACTTCCCGGTAGAACCACAGGGCGCGGTCGAGATCCCGCACCTTCAGATTCACCTGTCCGACATAGGTGCTCGGCGCCTGATGAAATCGGGTCAATTCGCACACTCCTAACTAGTAACTTACGAATTGTTAGTAATTATACGCCCGCAGAATCCGGATGTCAATTCGACCATCCCGCCTAATAAAAAAGAAAGCGGCCATCGGACGGACGGTGACTGTCCTCCCGATGACCGCTTCTGATGACCGACTTTGCGATTACGAGCAGCGGCTGTAGCCGCAATTCGCGCACGTCTTGCAACCTTCGACATTCAGCAGCGAAGCCGAGCCGCAGGACGGGCACAGATCGCGCGATTCGACGGGACCGCTCTTGCCGCCGGGCAGCGTCACGGCCGGCTCGGCGGCCGCCGCGATCGGCGGCGCGTCAACCGGAACTCCCGCGGAGGACTGCGCCTGGCTCGACGCGACGTGCATCTCGAGCGCCTTCGCCACGGCGTCGCCGATCGATTCGACGCGGTTCGCGCCGAAGCCGATGGCGCCGCTGCCGCCGATGCCCTTCAAGTGCTTGATCAGCAGTTTCACCTTGTTGCCGTGGTCGCCGTAGCGCAGGAACAGCGAGCAGACGCGTCCGAGCGCTTCGGCCATCGCGAACACGTCGGAGCCGGCCTTGCCGACGTTCAGGAAGATCTCGGCCGGCGTGCCGTCGATGTCGTTGATCGTGATGTACGCCATGCCAAGCGGCGTGTTGAGCTTGTAGGTCGCCCCGCGCAGCACCTGCGGGCGGCGCTTGTACTGCTTGTCGAACTCCTGTTCTTCCTGCTTCGAGACGTTCGCGTTGAGCGCGGCGTTCAGCTTGCCGATCGCCTCCGCGTCGTTCGAAGCCGAAGCCGCGGCCGCCGCGGAGGAGGTCCCGGCCTTCTCCTCCTTGTCCTTCTTCTCGTCGTCCTTCGCCGTCGAGAGCACCTGCGTGTCGCGGCTGCCGTCGCGGTAGATCGTCACGCCCTTGCAGCCGAGCTCGAACGCGAGCTCGTACAGCTTCTTCGTCTCCTCGATCGTGAAGTCATGCGGCGCGTTCGCCGTCTTCGAGATCGAGCTGTCGACCCAGCGCTGGATCGCAGCCTGCACGCGGATATGGTCCTCCGCGGTCAGCTCCATCGCCGTGACGAAGTAATCCGGCAGCTTCTCGCCCGGATGCGCGTCCATCCACTCCTTGGCGATCGGCACATACTGCTTGTCGAGGCCGAGGCGGCTCTGGCGGTAATATTCGAACGCGAAGTACGGCTCGATGCCCGTCGACGTGCCGACCATCGTCCCCGTGCTGCCCGTCGGCGCCTGGGTGATGACCGTGACGTTGCGCATGCCGCGCTTCCGGATCGCTTCACCGACTTCCGGATAGACGCTCACCATGTTGCGCATGAAGCCGCTCTGCAGGAACTTCTCGCAGTCGAACGCCTCGAACGAGCCCTTCTCCGCCGCGATCTCCGTGGACGCGAGATACGCTTCGCGGGCGATGAAGCCGTACAGCTTGTCAAGGAACTCGAGCGATTCCGGGCTGCCGTAGCGGATCTTCAGCTTGATCATCAGCTCCGCGAGCCCCATCGAGCCGAGGCCGACGCGGCGCTCGCGCTTCTGGTTCTTCTCGTTCTCCTCGAAATGGTACGGCGTCTTGTCGATCACGTTGTCGAGGAAACGGACCGACCAGCGCGTCACCTTCGACAGTTCATCCCAGTCGACGTCGTTCTTCTCTTCGTCATAGAACTTCGACAGGTTGATCGCCGACAAATTGCAGACGCCCCAGGCCGGCAACCCCTGCTCGCCGCACGGATTCGTGCAGATGATCGGGTTGAAGTACCAGCTGTTGGACATCTGGTTGTAGTATTCCATGAACACGACGCCCGGCTCGGCCGACTTCCACGCCGACTCGATGATCGTGTGCCATACGTCGCGCGCCTTGACCGTCCGGTAGAGCACGACCTTCTTGCCGAGGGAGCGCCATTTCTGCAGGTCGCCGTCCCAGACTTCGTCGTATTCCGGATCGCGGGTGTCCGGGAAGACGAGCTCCCAGTCGAGGTCCTCCTTCACGGCCTTCATGAACGCGTTGCTGATGCAGACCGACAGATTCGCGTTCGTCACCTGGCCCATGGTCTGCTTCACCGTGATGAAATCCAGCAGATCCGGATGCCAGTCGTTCATCATGAGCATGAGCGCGCCGCGCCGGCTGCCGCCCTGCTCGATCAGGCCGGTCGTGTAGCTGAACAGGCCGCCCCAGGAGACGGCGCCGCTCGACGAGCCGTTCACGCCCGCCACGACCGCGCGCCGCGGCCGCAGGCTGGACAGGTTGATGCCGACGCCGCCGCCCCGCGCCATGATCTCTGTCATCTCGGTCAGCGTCTGCATGATGCCGCCGCGGCTGTCCTTCGGAGACGGAATGACATAGCAGTTGAACAACGTCAGCTCGTCGCTCGTTCCCGCGCCGGCCGCGATCCGGCCGCCCGGCACGAGCTTCCAGTCGTCGAGAATGTAGCGGAACCGCTCCTCCCACTGCTTCCGCTTCTCGGGCGTGTCCTCGACGGAAGCCATCGCCTTCGCGAGGCGTGCCCACATCTCTTCCGGCGTCTTCTCGATCGTCAGCGTCAGCTTCTCGACCTCCGACTCGACGATCTGTCCGGCGCGCGTCCGCACGGTCACCTTGTTGCCGTTCCGCGCGATGACTTCGCCGACTTCCTTCGCCGGGAACTTCGGGTCGTCCTTCGTCAGCACGAGCACGACGTCGCCCACCTTCGTGCCGGACGGGTCGGGGTTCTTCCAAGCGTAACGGTCCAGGAAAATCTTCTCGCTCAAGCCTTCCAGCTTGCTGCTCTTCATCATTTTCATGCGCCTGCGCCTCCGGTTCATGCATAGATTTGCCGCAGTCGGCAACGGATTCATATCGCGTTATGTACACAATATATAGAGTCCGCAACCCATTTTACACCACAATATATAGTATTCCAAGTCCCATTTTCGGCAACAAAACGTATCCGCCGCAAACCGAAGTTCTGATGCCGCCTCGCTACAAAACGTCGCAACCCCTGCCAAGGACGGCGGGACTCCCGACTCAGTCCGCCACCCTTATGAATCGCAGAACGGAAGGTCATACTAACGGATAAAACAACCAGCCGGAGGAAGGAGAAGCCATGCATCCGATCCCGAGAGCGGACCGCGGCGCGGGCGGCGCGGGCAAGTCGCCCCACTCAAGCGTGGAGTTCGTCTTCGACCGGTCGTGGGTCGACGAACTGGCGGAGCGCGCGGCGCGCAACGGCCCGTGGGACGACTGGACGCTGTTCGCGCTTGCGGTCGAAGCCGAGCGCGCGAAGCTGGTAACGAGCTTCGACGAACTGCAGTCGCTCCGGTGCCTGCCGGCGTTCGAACCGATGCCGCACCAGATCGCGACGGCCCGCAAGGTGTTGCGCGAGATGGGCGGACGCGCCATTCTCGCCGATGAAGTCGGCCTCGGCAAGACGATCGAAGCCGGACTGATCCTGAAGGAATACATCGTGCGCGGGCTCGTCCGCCGGGCGCTGATCCTCGTCCCCGCGTCGCTCGTGCTGCAGTGGGTCCGCGAGCTCAACCAGAAGTTCGGCATCCCGGCGACCGCGCAGAAGAAGGCGCACACCTGGCATGCCGACTTCGTCGTCGCCTCGATCGACACCGCCAAGCGCGAGCCGCACCGCGAGCTGCTCCTGTCCCGCGACTACGACATGCTGATCGTCGACGAGGCGCACAAGCTGAAGAACCGCAAGACGTCGAACTATCAATTCATCCAGCAGCTGCGCAAAAAATACTGCCTCCTCCTCACCGCGACGCCCGTGCAGAACGACATGGACGAGCTGTTCAACCTGATCACGCTGCTCAAGCCCGGCCAGCTCGGCGGACAGAGCGAATTTGTCGCCAACTTCGTCGCGGACAAGCGGCTGCCGAAGAACGAGGACCGACTGCAGGAAGCGCTGTCGGCGGTCATGATCCGCAACCGGCGCAGCGACGGCGGGATCGCTTTCACGAAGCGGATCGTGCGGAACATCGAAGTGAAGCTGTCGCCGGAGGAGAAGGCGCTGTACGACGCGGTGACCGGCTTCGTCCGCGAGCGCTACGACGAGAGCGGACGGGATCTGGCGAGCATGCTGTCGCTCGTCACGCTGCAGCGCGAAGTGTGCAGCAGCCGGGACGCCGTATTCGTCACGCTGTTCAACCTGTTCAAGAAGACCGCTGAAGATTCGCCGATGCGCGCGAAGATCTGGGAGCTGGTCGAGTTCATCCGCCGCATCCGGGCGAACTCGAAGGCCGAGAAGGCGCTCGAGCTGATCCGCGAGACGGGCGACAAGACGATCGTCTTCACCGAATACCGCGCGACCCAGGAATATCTGCTCCAGTTCCTGAAGCAGCACGGCATCCACGCGGTGCCGTACCGGGGCGGCATGAACCGGGGCAAGAAGGACTGGATGATGGATCTCTTCCGCGGCCGCGCCCAGGTGCTCGTCGCGACCGAGGCGGGCGGCGAGGGCATCAACCTGCAGTTCTGCCACCACATGATCAACTTCGACCTGCCGTGGAATCCGATGCGCGTCGAGCAGCGGATCGGCCGCGTGCACCGGCTCGGGCAGACGAACGACGTGAAGATCTACAACCTCTACACGACCGGAACAATCGAAGAGCACATCGTCCGCCTGCTGCACGAGAAAATCAACCTGTTCGAAATGGTCGTCGGCGAACTGGACGACATCCTGGAGCGGCTCGAGCGCGAGGAGCAGCCGCTTGAGCAGCGGCTTGCGCGCCTTGTGCTCGAGGCGAAAGGCGACGCCGACATCCGGCGCGGCATCGACGCCCTCGGGCGATCGATCAACCGGCTGCGCGCGGACGCGAAGCGGACCGCTTCCGCAGGCGGTCCGGAGGCCGCGCTCCCCGTCCTCTCCGTCGTTCCGGACGGCCCGGACGCCGCGGCGGAGGTGAGGCCGTGAACGCGAAGCAGATCCACCGTTTCGTCGAGCGGTATCTGGACGCAACCGGCTGCGCCATTCTCGAAAAATCGCCCGCCCATTTCAAGGTGAAGCTGTCCCCCGCGGCCGACCGCGAGCTGACCAACCGGCCCTACTACTGGAGCTTCGTCGACCGGACCGGCGTGGAGCCGGAGACGATGACGCTGCTGCTCGTGACGGACCCGGCGAAGTACGACGCGATGACCACGGGCGTGAAGGCCGGGGGCGGCGGCGATGGACAGGCTGCACAGGCGGGCGGTTCCGGCCCGGCGGCGGACGGACGGCAAGCGGCACAGACGGGCGGTTCCGGCCCGGCGGCGGACGGACGGCAAGCGGCACAGACGGGCGGTTCCGGCCCGGCGTCGCAAGCGGTCCCGCCCGGAGCGCGGCCGGAGGCGCAGGCGGACGGCGCAGGCTCCCCGGCCGGCGCGCCGGGCGCGGCGGAGCAGGCCGGCATGGCCGCCCTCAGCCGCTCCTTCGGCTTCGTGCCCGCCGGCATCGGCGCGCGGGTGCCGCGGGACGACCTTTATTTCGGCTCGCGGCGGCTCGAGCAGCTGTTCGCGGCGGCGAGGCGCGGCGGCCGGTTCGTCTGCCTGTTCCAGCAGCCGGACGAGCGGGCGCTCCATCCGTACGACTCCCTCCCCTGCACGCCCTGGCTCGGCGTCAACGTGAAGGTCGGGTTCGTCTGCGACATGAAGCGGGAGGAGTTGCACGCCTTCGGCGTCTCGCTCGCCACCGGCGCGGTCGTGGAAGGTTTTTTCGACCGGCTGCAGGGCATGAAGCTCACCCCCCGCCTGCCCGCGAACGTGCACGTGACCGGCGCGTCCCTGTCGCTGAAGAAGGCGGCGGACCTGATCGAGCAGGCGCTGATGCGGAAGCTGAAGGCGTACGATTACGGCTGGGCTGCCGCGGCGAACGGGCGGCTGAAGGAAGAACTGGCGCAGCTCGCGCATTATTACGAACCGCTCGTCGAATCGGCCGGCGAAGGAGAGAAGGAGAGCATCGCCGCGCAATACGAGGCGCGCAAGGAGGAGATCCGGTGGCAGCTCGCGCCCCGCGTCGTCGCGGAAGTCGTGAACGCCGGGCTGTTCCATCTGACCGGCCTCGCCTGACCGCGGGTTCGGGAACTTTCACCGGATTGCGGCAAAAATAGAACGATCGCGCGCGACACGTTGCAACAGCCTTCTTGGGGCTTGTCCGCTATGATGGTGGCACTGCGGCGACACGGAAGGCTCAGCCGGAAGGAGGGTCCTGTGAGACCATGCAACGCAAAATGATCAGCCTGCTCGCCTGCCTGCTGGCCGCGGCGCTTGCCGCGCCCGGACCGGCGGCGACGGCCGGAAGCGAACACAAGCCGTCGGAGCGCGCGCTGCTCGAACGGCAGATCGGCGTCTGGGCGAAAGCGCTCGGCGCCCGGCCCGGATTCGAGCGGTTCGCCGCCGCGAAACCGAAGATCGGGCCGCTCGGACCGGGCACGCACGGCTGGCTCGTGGTGTTCGAAGACCAAAACGGCACGGTCGGATACATGGTCGTGCACGCGGTGCGGGACGGCGGCTTCGCGCTGACCGAGTACGGACTCGGCGAAGCGCCGCTCTATTCCGCGGATTTGCTGCGCCAGGGCCTGGCGCGGCTCGGACTTGTCGATGATGAAGGGAACAACGTGAGCGCGGCTTCTCCCGCAATCGAGCGGCGGTACGCCCACCCGCTCGGCGCGGCGTGGCGGGTTGAGACGGAGGACGGGATTTTCTATCTGGACGCGAAGACCGGCGAGGAACTGCCGGCCGACGACCGGTTCTGGAGCGAAGCGGAGCCGGAGGCCGCGGCCTGCCTCGAAGAGCGGCTGCCCGGAGGCGCGCGGCCTTCCGGAAAAATCGTGCGGGAAGCGGAGGTCGAGCCGTTCGATCCGTACGGGCGGTTTCCGTGGATCACGCGCCGGCCGCTCGCGTGGACGGACGCGGACCTCGCGGCGCTGCTCGGCGGCGGGAGCGAGCTGCGGCTCGTCGCCGAACGGTTCGGCGGCGCGTTCCTCTACGTGCTGCCGGTCGTCGCCTGGCACGAATGGGAGGACGGCACCGCCTACATCGGCGTGGATCAGGAGGGCCTCCGCTTCATGCCCGCGGCCTGCCTCGAGCCCGTCGCCCGGCTGTACGATTGACGCGAGCGACGCGGCCGTCCGGGCGACGGGCCGGGACGGCGCGAGGTCAGGAGCCTTCGGCCGCCGGATTCGCGGCCGTTTCTTCCGCGCGGGACGCGTCCGACGCGCGCCTTGCGCGCCGCTGCAGCAGCCAGCCGTACAGCGCCCAGCCGAACCAGCGCGCGAGGAACGGCTCGCGCCGGCTGCGCGCGTCCCGGCGCAGCCGCCGCCGCTCCTCCGCGGGCGTCTCGATGTAGCGGACGAGCCGGTCCGCCACGAACGCGACGTATTCCTTGCCGTCTTTCGCCATCGTCATCCCTCCGCGAACGCAGGATTTCCGGCCATGGCGGGCCGCCCGCCATGCCGCGTCATGCTCATTATGGCCGGAGCGGGCGCGCGCTAAACCCGCATAAGATCGCGCCGGAGCCGGCCACACTAACCCGCGTCCGCATTTTTGACGAGCCGGAGGTCATGCCCATGAAGTCGAAGCCTCTCCGCCGCGCGACGTCCGTCGCCATGGCCGCGCTGCTTGCCGCCGTCGCCGCGGCGCCTTCGGACGCGGGGGCCGCATCCGTGCATCCGTCGGCCGCGAACACCGCGTACGCGACGGAAGCGGCCGCTGATTCCGAATGCGCGACGCGCGGAGTCGGGGAAGCCGCATCCGTATCGCAAGGAGCCGGAACCATCGCCAATCCGCCGTCCCCCTCATCCATCGCTCCGCCCGTCGAACCGCCGCGCTATGAGCGGGCGCTGCCGACGGCCGTGGTGCTGATCGACGCCGGCCACGGCGGCATCGACGGCGGCGCGCATTACGGCGACGTGCTCGAGAAGGACATCAACCTGCGGGTGGCGAAGCGGCTCTATCTGGTGCTGCGCAGCCAGGGCGTTCCGGCGGTGCTGAACCGGACCGGCGATTACGCGCTGAGCGACGACAACCGCTGGCATCCTTCGCGCTCGCGGCACCAGCGGGACCTGTCGCAGCGTCGCGGGCTCACGGACGAGATCGACGTGCGGCTGCTCGTCAGCCTGCACGTGAACTGGTCGCGCAACCCGTCCGCCAGCGGGCCGCTCGTGCTGCACCAGGACGAAGGAAGGAGCGCGCTGCTGGCCGCTTTCCTGCAGGACGCGCTGAACCGGGAGTACGGCAGCCGCAAGCTCCCGAAGGTCGGCAGGCCGTACTATCTGCTCAACCTCGTGAAGCGCCCGTCGGTCATCGTCGAGCTCGGCTTCCTGAGCAGCCCGGACGATCGCGCGAAGCTGACCGATCCCCGCTGGCAGCAGCGTCTCGCCGAGGCGGTCGCGGCGGGTATCCGGCAATATGTATGGACCGCCGGTTGAACGATTCTGCCGCGCGGTCCTGTTTTTGACTGAATATTAGAACTTTGCGACTCCGGCTTGACTTGATCCGCCGCGCATGCTAAGATGAACATCGTCAGTCAGCTGAATACGCGGTCGTGGCGGAATTGGCAGACGCGCTAGATTCAGGTTCTAGTGGTAGCAATACCGTGGAGGTTCAAGTCCTCTCGACCGCACCATAACTGCGAACCGCGACTCCGGGAGACCGGAGTTTTTTTGTTGCGCCGGAGATGCGGGGGCTTACGGCAGCGGGTCCAGGCGCGGCTCGTCCGCCGGCTGGATCCGGTATTCGCGGCTCACCTTCACGACCCTGCGGTTCGGCCTGCGGATCAGCACGTCCCGCTCGTCCCAGGCGACGACAATTCCGATGACGTCGTTCGCCTCCAGCGCGTCGCGCACGATCCGCACCGTCGTCCCGGCGACCCGGAAGGCGTCCAGCTGCTCCTCCGTCATCATGTTCATCCATCCTCCTTCCCCGATACAAAACAATGGACCTCGGCGGGACTTCCCGCTTCGGTCCGGTTCGCATGAGCTATGGATCATTCCGGCTGATGCCCGACATGTTCGGGCGATTCGTTGACCTCGTACCATTCGTCGAGCACCCGGGAGGACATGACGCGGTTCTCGATATAACCGGCCTGCCGCTGCGTGAACGCTTCCCGCCACGGAATGCCGAGCTCCTCGCACAGCTTCACGACCGTGAGCAATTCCGACCACGCGACGTAGCGCTTGTACCAGAAGAACTGCGGATGCTCGATCATGTACGGGTACAGATCGTCAAATTCCGTATGCTTGCAGTCGAGAGCGCGCTCGAAATGCGTCTTGGCATCGGACAACTTCGACCTGAAGAATGAAACGGGCAGCTCCAGCTTCTCCATATCCTACTGCCTCCCTTCGCTCGCTTTCGTTTATTATAAAATAATTCTGCCGGGAGGAAAAGAGACGGCCGGAACGCAAAATTTCCCGTCAACCGGTCATTCGAACGCAATCTTCCCGTCCGCCAGCGAGGCGATGCGGACGAGCGATTCCAGGCGGATGCCCTGCTCGCGGATGAGCCTTCCGCCGGACTGGAACGTCTTCTCGACGGCGATGCCGACCCCCGCCAGCTTCGCGCCGGAGCGCGCGATGATGCTGATTAACCCCCGCGCCGCGTCGCCGTTGGCGATGATGTCGTCGATGTAGAGCAGCACGTCGTCCGGCGAGAGCAGACTGCGCGACACCACGAGATCCGTCACGATGCCCTTCGTGAACGCGGGAACCCGCTCGCTCCAGGCGTCCGGCTCGGCGAGCAGCGTCTTCTTGCGCCGCGCGAACACGAGCGGCACGCCCAGCGTGAGCGCGGTCGCAAACGCGATCGGGATGCCGGACGATTCGATCGTGATCACCTTCGTGATCGGATCGCCTTCGAACCTGCGCGCGAATTCGCGCCCCATCTCCATCGTCAGCTCCGGGTCGACCTGATGGTTGAGCAGCCGATCCAGCTTGAGCACATCCGCCGACAGAACGGAAGCTTCCTCGAGTATCCGCTGTTTCAATCGTTCCATGGCATCCCATTCCTTCTGTCGTTAGATCTATGTCATTAAAATTATCATACGTATCGCTTGGACCGCAACAAAATGTGTCCGGGAACATGAAACTTTTCCCTGTCCGCTTGCGTCTACAATTACAGGATGGGGAAAGGTGTTGAGGACCATGCGCAACCGCCGTATCGGGACGCTCGCGCGGACTGCCGCGCTGCTGACGTTGTGCATCGCCGCCGCATCCGCCCTCGCCGGATGCGGTGATCAAGGCGCGTCCGGCCGTACGGAGAAATCGCCGGAACGGGCGTCCGACGCCGCGGCCGATGAGCCGGCCGGAGGATCCCGGACTCCGGCGCGGGTTTCGGAAGCGGATGCCGGCGGGGCGGCGGAAACGGCCGGAGAAGCGGATGTGGCGCCGAACGCCGCCGGAGCCGGAGACGATCGCAAGCCGGACGCGAACGGATGGCATGCCCGTCCTCCGATGCTCCTGGGCGCCGGGATCGGCGAGCCGGAGGCGGATGTGAGGCGGCGGTTCGGCGATCCGGGGGATGCGTACCGGCTGCAGGATCCGCCGGTAACGGTGCTGGAATACGACGGGTTTGCGATCGGCATAGGGGAAGACGGCCGCGTGCGTTACGTCGAGATCCACGGACCGGAGCTTGCGGCCGGCATCGGCGGCCTCGCGGTCGGCGTCACGGCCGACGAGACGCTGGAAGCGCTCGGCGAGCCCGTCCAGGCGTCGGACACGGTGCTGTTGTACCGGCGGGACGGCGTCGCGCTGAAAATCGATTTCGACCCGAACACGAGACGGATCGCGTCGATCCTGCTGTTCGCGGAATCCTGAGGGATGAAGCCCCGGCACGGGTGTGCCGGGGTTTCTTGCGTTTCCCGCGCGAATGCGGCTGGCTCGTCATGAGCCCATATGCCGATCGCGGCGGGCTCGTCATGCCTGTCCGTTCCCGCGCATACACATGAGAAGGCGGCAACCTTCGCGCGGGCGCAGGCGGTCGGCGGCTCCTCCCCTCCGCGGAGACCTCCTCCAATGCGATCCGCCGCCGCGAAATTCCGGGATTGCCGGGTGTCCGCATTGCCGGACGGCGTCTTGACCGGGCGGGCGGACTTTCCGTCCGTCGCCTGCGCCTGTCCGCGCGGTTGCCGCAATTCCGCGGGACGGAGGCTTCCTCATGAGACCGATCCAAGCCATCCAAATCGCCTTCACCTTCATCGGCACCATCGTCGGCGCCGGATTCGCCACGGGGCAGGAAGTGCTGCAATTTTTCACCCGGTTCGGCATCTGGGGCACGGCGGGCATTCTGCTGTCATCCGTCCTGTTCGTCTGGATCGGCGCCCGGATGATGCTGGCGGCGGCCCGCATCCGCGCCCGTTCCTACGAGAGCCTGAACCAGGCGCTGTTCGGCGAGCGCTGGGGAACATGGGTCAGCCGCTTCATGCTCGTCGTGCTGGTCGGCGTCAACGCGGTGATGCTGGCCGGCGCGGGCGCCATTTTCAAGGAACACTTCGGCATCTCCTACCAGACCGGGCTGCTCGTCACGGTCATCCTCGTCTTCTTCCTGCTCAGGCGCGGCATGGGGGCGGTGCTCGCCGTCAATTCGATCGTCGTGCCGGTGATGCTGACCTTCACGCTGATCATCCTGTGGGACACGATGCACGGACCCGGCGCGGACCGATGGCTGACGCTGCGCACCGACATGCCGCGGTACGCGGCCTGGGCTTCCCCCCTGCTGTACGCGGCGTTCAACCTCTCGATGGCGCAGGCGGTGCTCGTGCCGCTCGGCAGCCGGATCAGGGACCGGAAGACGATTGTCGCGGGCGCGTGGCTCGGCGGCGTCGGCATCGGCGCGATGCTGCTCGTCGGCCACATCGCGCTCGCGGCCCGGATGCCCGGCATCGCCCAGTTCGAGATTCCGATGGGCGGCATCGCCCGCGAGCTCGGCGCCGCGCTGCAGTGGATCTACACGTTCCTGATCTTCGCCGAAATCTTCACGACGCTGATGTGCGATATCTACGGCCTCACCCTGCAGCTCAGCTCCCGGTTCGGCTGGCCGGAACAGGCGGTCACCGCCGGCCTGCTCGCGATCTGCTGGGCGGGCAGCCAGATCGGCTTCGGCCCGCTGCTCTCGACGCTCTACCCGCTGTTCGGCGCGCTCAGCCTCGGCTGGCTCTTCCGGATGATGCGCCGGCCGCGCTTGCGGGAGGCGTAGCATGCTTTTGTCCCGTGCCGGGCACGGATGCGGATCGGTCTTGAACGCGAAAAGCCGGGGGCTTGACGCTCCCCGGCTTCACAGCCTTACGGCGATCCGAGACGTATGCGCTTCGCGAATGGCATCCGTTGCGCCAGACGTTCCGCCGTATGGTCATGGCACGTGAGGAAAATCAGCTGCCGCCTCCGCTCCCGGACGATGCGGCCCAGCAGCCCGGCGGCCGCGTCCAGCCGCGCGTCGTCGAAATTGACGAACAGGTCGTCCAGCAGCATCGGCAGCGGCTCGTCCGTCTCGACCTCGTCCGCCAGCGCGAGCCGGATGGCCAGATAGATTTGCTCCGCCGCGCCGCGGCTCAGGAAAGCGGCGTCGACGACGCGGCCGTCCTCCGCCGATTCGAGCTCGATCGTCGACCGGCCGAACGGCGCGGCGATGCGCCGGTACCGTCCGTTCGTCAGCGCCGCCGCGTATGCCGACGCGCGGCGCAGGACGGCGGGCTGCCGCTCCCGCTCGAACGTCTCGCGCGTCCGGCGGATGAGCGCCAGCGTGACGGCGAGCTCCGCGAAGCGCTCCGCGTCGTCCGCGAGCCGCGCGAGGATCGCCTCGCGCTCGTCCAGCAGCGGACGGCGGACGTCCTCCGCGAGCAGCCTCGCGAGCGTCTCGCTCAGCCGGCCGCGCTGCTCGAGCAGGCGCGCCCGTTCGTCCTCCGCCGCGCGGTACGCCTCCTCCGTCCGTTCGGCCAGGTTCCGCAGCGCCGCTTCGTCATGCCGCTCAAGCAGCGCTTCCATCCGCGCCCGATCCTCATCCGTCAGACCGGCGGCCAGCTCCACCCCGATCCGGATCCGCTCCTCGTCCAGCTCCCGCGCCTCGCGCGCTTCGGCCAGCAGCCGCTCGTAGGCCGGCTCGTCCTCCGCGCCCGCGGCGGCGAACCAGGCGCGGGCCGTCTCCGCGTGGCCGGCGAGCAGCGCGTCCGTCTCCCGCAGCTCCCGTTCCAGCTCCTTCATCCGGGCGTCGAGCGCGGCCGCGGCGGCGGCCGTCTCCGCTTCGCGCCGGATCGCGGCGCGAAGCCGCTCCAGCGCGGCGGAGGGATCGTCGTCCGCGAGCCGCGCGGCCGCCTCCTCCGCGGCGCACAGTTCGCGCACCGCCGCGCGATGCTCGCGCAGCCGCGCGGCCGCCTCGGTCAGCCGCGCGTCGAGGCGGGCGATGGCCGCCAGATGGCCGGCGGCCATCTCGAGGCGGTCGAGCGTCTCGAGCGCCGCCTCGGGGGACAGGCCGCCGGGCAGCCCCAGCGCCTCGAGCCAGCTCTGCCATTCGGCGCGCAGCGCCTCCAGCCGGGCGGCGGCGGCATCAAGGGCCGCCCGGCGCTCCGCGCGCAGCGCGCGGATCCGCTCGAGCCGCCGGGCGCGCTCGAGCGCGCGCTCGGCCGCGAGGCCGCGCTCGCGCAACGCGTCAAGGCGCGCCTGCACCGCGCGCTGCAGCCGGCCGCGCACCGCGGCCGCCGCCGCGAGCTGCGCCTCGCCCGGCAGCGCGCCATGCGCCGGGGGCGCGCCATGCGCCGGGGGCGCGAACGGCTCGGCCGCCTCCTGCGGCCGCCGGAGCAGCGCCCCGAGCGCCTCCGTCGCGCGCTGCCCATACGCGGCCACCCGCCGCGCGGCCGCAAGCGCCTCTCCCGCTTGCGGCCCGTCCGCGCGCCCGCGCCCGAAGCCGCGCCGCGCCAGCGCCGGCGCGGCCAGCGCGGCCAGCCCCGCGCCGACGGCGCCCGTGGCCCAGGCGAGGGCGCCGTCCAGGCCGGCGGCATGCGCGCCGGCATACGCGGCGGCGAACCCCGCCGCGCCGAGCGCCGACACCAGCGCGGCCGCAAGCGCCTCTCCCGCTTGCGGCCCGTCCGCGCGCCCGCGCCCGAAGCCGCGCCGCGCCAGCGCCGGCGCGGCCAGCGCGGCCAGCCCCGCGCCGACGGCGCCCGTGGCCCAGGCGAGGGCGCCGTCCAGGCCGGCGGCATGCGCGCCGGCATACGCGGCGGCGAACCCCGCCGCGCCGAGCGCCGACACCAGCGCGGCCGCGACGCCGCCGACGGCTCCGCCGGCGTCCGCCCGCCGGCCGGCCGCGCGGGACGAGCGGGCGCTCAGCTCGCCCTGCACGCGCATGACCTCCATCTCCCACGCCCGGCAGGCGTCCTCGAAGCGCTCCCACGCGCCCGTCAGCGCTTCGGCCGTCCGCGGCACGAACGGATCGTCCTCTCCGCCCGCGCCGCTTTCCGCCGCCGCGGCCGCTTCGGCCGCCGCGCTTTCCGCCAACGCCTCGCGCTCCTGCCCGGCGATCTGCCGCTCGGCCTCCGCGCAGCGCGCCGCTTCGCGCTCCGCCTCGCCGAGCGCCGCGCGGAACGCGCGGATCCGGTCGCGTTCGGCCACGCCCGCCGCGAAACCGCGCAGCCGCTCCGCCGTCCAGTCCGGACCGGCCGAGGCGAGCAGCGCGTCCAGCCGCTCTTCCTCATGCCGCCGCTCCGCCCGCCATTCGGCGCACGACCGCTCCAGCGCCCGCATCGCTTCGGCGGACTGCAGCATCCGTTCCAGCCCGGGCTCGAGCGCGAGCAGATCCTCGCGCGCCGTCAGCCGCTCCCGCTCCGAACGCGCCTCCCGCAGCGCCGCATCGAGCCGCAGCCGCTCGCGCTCGAGCCGGTCCCGCTCGGCGGTCCACATCCGCCACTTCGTCCCGGCGTCGGCGGGCAGCCGCCCGGGATCGGGCAGCGCGGCCCGCCTCGCGTCCAGCTCGCGAAGGCGCAGCCACTTCTCCCGCAGCTTCAGGGCGCGCGCCGCGTCGTCCCGGCTCCGGGCCAGTTCGGGCAGCCTCGCCTCGACCTCGCGCAGCTCCGCCTCCGTCTGCTCCAGCGCCGCCGTTGTCTCGTTGTATCGCCCGATCGGATCCGGCAGCGCCCGCAATTCGCGCTCGATCCGCTCGAGCTCGGCGAGCCGCGTGTTGACCGGCAAAGCCGAACCGCGCGGCTTGTACAGCTTGTCCATCGCGTCGCGGATCGACTTTTCGGCCTCGGCCAGCCGCCTGCCGTCCGCCATCCCCGCGTGATAGAGAAAACGGCCCAGCTCCTCGCCCTGCACGGCGCCGAGGTCGCGCAGCTCCGACAGGCCGACCGCGAACAACTGGCGGTACGCCTTGCCGGTCAGCCCGCCGAGCAGCAGCCGCTCGAGCTCCCGCTGCTCCAGCGTCTCGGGCGCGTCCCCCCGCCGGCCGCGCAGCACCGGCTTGCCGCCCGCGGCGTTCGCATAGCGCTCCAGCACCAGCTCCCCGAGGCGCTCCGAGACGATCGTCAGCCGGCCGCCGTGCCGCCCGCCGTACACCGGCTCCTGCCGTTCCGGCATGTTCGCGCGCGTCGCGAAGCCGTACAGCATCGCGCGCACGAAGCCGAGCACCGTGCTCTTGCCCGCCTCGTTCGGCCCTTCGAGGATGACCGCGTCCGCGTCGAAGTCGAGCGTGACGCCGCTGAGCCTGCCGAACCCGTCGATGGTCGCCGAGCGTATCTTCACGCCGTCACCCCCCGTCTTGCCGCAGCGTCAGACGATGTCATGCGCAAATTCAATCTCCCTGCTCCAGCATGCCCGCGAGGCGCGCCGCCGCCCGCCTGAGCAGATCGTCCCCGCGCGCAAGGCCGCCGCTTTCGATCAGCCGCCGCAGCCGCGCGTTCCGCGTCATCGGTTCGAGCGCCTCCCGCAGCAGCGCCTCCCGGCCTTCGGGATCGGCCGCCAGCCGGCGCGCCAGCCGCACCGCTTCCCCCGCGAAGCTGTCCTCCTCCGCGAGCCGGTCGAGATCGAGTTCGGGCGCCGTCCGGACCGTCAGCCGATGGACCCAGACCCAGCCGCGGCCGGCCGATCCGTCTGAACCGCCGGCAAAAACCCCCCCGCCGCCAGGCGAATCGCCAAACCCATCATTCCCGCCGCCGCCAGCCGTACCGCCCGGGCCCGCGTCCCCGCCGGCCCGATCCGCCAGCCGGTCGCGCAGCGCCGCGAGCAGTTCGTCCGCGCCGCGGGCTTCGAGCAGGCGGTGCAGCGGGCCGCGCCCCTCCAGCACCACTTCGAGCATGACCGGGCGGCCTTCCGCCGACGACGCGGCCTCCGCCGCCTTCCGCTCCGCGAGATCGAGCAGGCTCTCCTCGTCCGCCACGCCTTCAATCGGCACATGGCACGCCAGCCACCGGACCCCGTCCTGCGGCAGGAACGTCAGGCTCACGCCGCCCGAAACGTCGACGTCGACGAGCCAGCAGCCCTTCGCCCCGGTCTCGCCGGGATGCCGCCCCTGCATGTTGCCGGGATAGACGACGTGCGGATACTCGTGCAGCACCCGCCGGCGATGCACATGGCCGAGCGCCCAGTACTGGAACCCCGCGGCCGTCAGTTCGCCGAGCCGGCAGGGCGCGTAGGCGTCGTGATCGGGGTCGCCGTCCACGTTCGCGTGCAGCAGCGCGATATGGAAATCGGCGCCCGCCGCCGGCCGGTAGCGGGGGACGAGATTGTCCGTGACCGCCCGCCGGTCGTACGAGATGCCGTAGACGAAAGCGGCCGGCTTGCCGTCTCTCCGGCAAGCCGGCCGGTGCTCCGCGCTTCCGCCCGCGCCGAAGATGTGCACGCCCTCCGGCAGATCGAACCGGGCCCGCTCCGCTCCGAGCGGATCGTGGTTGCCGTGGATCGCGAACACCTGGACGCCGGCGGCCGCAAGCCGGCTCCACGACCGGTGCAGCGCCGCCTGCGCGCGCAGCGACCGGTCCGCCGAATCGAACAGGTCGCCGGCGATGACGACGAAATCGGCCCCCAGTTCCAGCGCCGCATCCGTCAACCGGCGCAGGGCGGCGTATTCCGCTTCCGCCAGACCGCGGCGGACATGCTCCGGCGCGTCCGCGAGCCCCTTGAACGGGCTGCCCAGATGCAGGTCCGCCGCGTGGATGAACCGGAACGGGTTCACGTCGCCTCCCCTTCCTCCGCAACGTCAGCCCCGGCTTCCGCCGAAGCTTCCGCCGCGCCGATCTGCGCGGGGTCCATGGCCCCGTCCCGCGGCGCTTCCGGTGCCGCACCGCCCGCGGCTTCCGCCGCGCCGTCCGGCGTCGCTTCCCGCCCGGCCGGTCCGTCGTCCGCCTTCTGCGCCAGGCCGAGATAGACTTCCTTCAGCTGCGCGATGACCCGATGCAGCGAATAGTCCCGCTTCGCCTTCTGCCATGCCGCGCGCGCCAGATTGTAGCGGTAGCTCGGGTCCGAAATGACCTTCTCGAGCGCGCCGGCGAGCGCCTCCGGATTGTCCGGCGGCACGAGCAGGCCGTTCACGCCGTCCTCGATCTGCTCCGCGATGCCGCCGACGTTCGTGCCGACCAGCGCGAGCAGGCAGAGCGCCGCCTCGGCGAACACGGAGCCGAACGCCTCCGCCCGCGACGGAAGCACGAAAATGTCGAAGAACGGCATGAACTCTTCCGGATGCAGCATGTATCCGTAGAAGATCGTGTCGTCGTAAATGCCGAGTTCGGCGGCCAGTTGCTCCAGATCCTGCCGGATCGGACCGTCGCCGATGATGTGGAGCACGAACGTGTGATCCCGCCGCTTCAGCAGCGCGCACGCCCGGAGCAGAATGTCCAGCCCCTTCGCCGGGACGAGCCGGCAGACGGTGATGAGCTGCGGAATCGCGTTCTCGTGGGAGACGGGCCGGAACCGCTTCTCGTCGAAGCCGTTCGGGATGACCGTGATGCCGGCCGGATTCTTCACGTGCGGCGCCAGGTAGTCGCGGAACGAATAGGACACGGTGAGCAGACGGTCGACCTTCGCCTCCAGCTCCCCGTACAGGGAGGTCAGAAAGCGGTGTTCGGGGCCGTCCGGCTTGATTCGTCCGTTCAGCGCCAGCTCGCGCTCGTAGCTGGAATGGATCGTCATGACGACGGGCGTGTCGGGGAACAGCTTCTTCATGACAAGGGCGGGAATCGGATGGTGGGCGTGGATCAGGTCGTAACGTTTGTTGATGCGCATCCGCGTCCACCACAGGTAGTCGCGGCAAGTCTGCAGGTATTTGTCGACGACGGGATGGCCCCGGTAACCGTAAGCGTCGAATGTGGAGAATTCGAGGTCTTCGCTGCCTTTGCCGCGCACCCGCTTCGGGATGGAGAACAGCTCCATGTCCCATCCCATCTTGAGGAAACGTTCCTGGATGTACGGCACCATGGAGGAAACGCCGCCCGGCTGCTCCGGGGGAAAGAACAACGCCTGCAACACCTTCATTCTGACTTCCTCCTCCGGCAGTCGGTTACGCTACTGCCAAAACCATGATATAATAGAACATATGTTTCTGTAAAGGAAGCCATCACGACCGCCTGGAAGGGATACGATGACCGCCGCATTCGATTGGATTCTGTCTCCGGTCGGCCGTACCGCCTGCGCCGCATCGGCGCTGACCGTCGCCGGCCTCATGATCGTCATGTCCTTCCTCCAATGGAGGATGAACCGCCGGCATGCCGCCAACCGGCTCATGATCGCGGCGATGCTGCTGTCGCCCGCGTTCTGGATTCGGCCGACCGGCCCCGATCTTGACGCGGCGCTTGCATGCGCCTGCCTTCTGTCGTTCATCCTGATCAACTGGGCCGTGCTGGCGCTCTACGCGACATTGCGGCGGAGCGACCAATGGATGCTCGGCGCGCTGATCGGGCTTGCAGCCGGCGTTTCCGTCCTGCAGCACGGCCTGGACGCGGGCTGGTTCGGCGCCGGCTGGACAAGCGTCTTCCGTCCGGTCGATCTTCTGCTGCTCGTCGTCTCCGGCCTGATGCCGGCCCATGTGCTGCCCCGCATCGGCCAGCGGGCCCGGATGGCGGCGGCGCAAGCCTGCTTTTTGCTGAGCCGGCTTGTCGCCATCGCGGAGGCCGGCACGGAAGCCGCGCTGCCGGTCTGGATTCCGGCGATCGGTCTGCTGCTGGCGACCGCCCATTTCCATCTGCTGTTCTTCATCCTGTTCCGGCGCTCGCTGGAACGGATGCGATCCGTCTACATTTCGGCGATCAAGGACGGCCTGACGGGCCTGTACAACCGCAGGCATTTCCTGAAGAAGACGAACCGCTACGCCGCGCACGGCCTGCCGGTCTCCATCCTGTTCTGCGACATCGACAACTTCAAGCGGCTGAACGACACGATGGGCCACCACGCGGCGGACGAAGCGCTGAAGCGGGTGGCGGCGATCCTGTCCGAGGAAGTGTCGGGCTACGGCACGGCCGGCAGATTCGGCGGCGAGGAACTCGTCGCGTCCATCGCCCGTCCCGGCGCCGACCCGGCCGCGATCGCCGAGGCGTTCCGGCAGCGCGTCGAGCGGGAGACGAACGTCACCGTCAGCATCGGCGTCTGTCCGGCGATCGACGGGGTGTCGGTCGAGGAGGCGCTGCGCCGGGCGGACGAGGCGATGTACGCGTCGAAGTCGTCGGGCAAGAACCGGGTGACCGTTCACCGTCCGGCCGCCGAGGCGGATCGGATGGCCCGTCAGCCGTAAACCGCAGGCCCGACCGATCCCATTACACATGCCGGGAGCGAAGACGATGCAAGCGCTCGCCATGCTGACGATGCTGATCGACCATCTCGGCATTGTCCTGGCCCCCGACAACCCGTGGCTCCGCTTTGTCGGCCGGCTGGCGATGCCGCTCTACGCGTACGCGCTCGTGCTCGGTTACGCCAGAACCCGCAGCTTCCGCCGCTACGCGGTGCGGCTCGCCGTCATCGCCGCGCTGTCGCAGCTGCCGTACGCCTTCGCGCTGATGGAGCCGGACGAACCGTTCGAATTCAACGTCGTCTTCACGCTGCTCGTCTCGCTCGCCGTCCTGCGCCTGATCGACGTCTGCGCGGGACCCGCGGCCGCGTCGTCCGCCACATCCTCGTCGCCCGCGCAGGCCGCCGTGGCCTCGTCGCCCGCCGCCGTCCCCGAACCGCGCGCCGGCGCAAGCGCTTCGCGGATTCGGACCGCCCGCCGCCTCGCCGTCCCCGGCGGTATTGCGGCCGGCGGCTGCCTGCTGCTCGAGCTGCTGCCCTTCGATTACGGCGCGTACTTGCTGCTGCTCGTCCTGATCTACCGCCATGCCGCCGGACAGGTCGAGATGGCGCTTCATTTTTTCCTGAACATGCTGTACATCGCGCTCGGATTCCCGGAGTATCAAATGTTCAGCCTGCTCGCCTCGATCTTCGTCGCTCTCGTTCCGGAGGCGCTGGACGCGATCGACCGCCGGGTCCGCGTTCCCCGCTGGCTGTGGCGGTCGTTCTACCCGGCGCACCTCGCCGTGCTCGCCGCCATCCGGCACTTCCCGGCGCTCTGACCGGCCGCCCGCGCCGGCACGGCACGCCGTCTGCCGGCCGAAGTCGTCCGCGCTTCCGGGCACGTCGCCCGTTCGACCCGTTGCCTCGACCGCACGTTCAGGGACGCCGTCGCTCGTGAATGCTACCAGGAGGAGCGGACCGAGCCTCGACCGCACGTTCAGGGACGCCGTACGCGCGGCCCGGAACAGTTTCGCGGGCCTCACGTCCCGCCGTTCTGCTGCTCCAGCGTCCGCCACGCCGACCGGACGAGCAGGTCGAACGCCTCGTCGTTCTCCTCCAGATATTCCTCCACCCGGTCGATGTCGCGCATGCTCCCGGATTCGCTCATGAAGAACAGCCCGTACGCCCAATCCTTGCCGTCCTTGCTGTGCAGCGCCGCCTCGTACGGATGCCTGTGGCCCTCCACCGCGAACCGCACCGAGCCGACGTAGCCGTCCTCCGTCCGCCGCATTTCCGCGCCGAGGATGTTGATTTTCATGTCCCAGTCCTCCTTCAGGTTCGCTCTTGCGGAATCCGGCCCCGTTCCGCCAACGCCGGCCTCCGCAAGAACCAAATGTGAACATTCCGTGAACTTTTTCTCCCGAAGCGCTTTCGCCCCCCGGATTTGAATCATTTTTAACACAGATTTCATCCAAATTCGCTATAATGGCACCATAGTTTTTGCGAAGGTGATGTGCCATGAGAACGTTCATATCGCTGCATGACCGGCCGATTCCCGTATATGTGCAGGATGCGAACCCGAAGAAGGCGCTCGAGGCGCTGGGCGAAGTGCTGAACCGGAAGCTCGCGACCGGCAAGGCGGCGCTGCGCCGCTGCATCCAGTCGCTCATCAGCGTCGAGATCGTCGGCAGCGAAGCGACGCTGCACGCGCTGCGCGAGCACGACACGCGCACGATATCGCTCTATTGACCGGCTCTTCGGATACGCTCTCCCCAAGGTCCCGAGACAGGCGGACACCGTCATGGCGTCCGCCTTTTCCGTCCCGTCTTCAGCCGATCCAAGAAGCGAAGAACTTCCGGTACCCCTCGCGCATCACCCGCTCCGAGAACCGCTCGAACGCGACCTCGCGGTTGTCCTCCGACACCGCCGCCGGCGCGGCAAGCGCCATGTTCACGAGCTCGAACCAGTTGTCCGGATTGCCGGCGAACGCGTGGCGGCCCGAGATGTGCCCGTAGCACGGGTGATCGGGCTTCACGATCAGTTTGCCCATCGCCATCGCCTCGGCCAGCGGCATTGCGAACGTGTCGAACACCGAGGTGCTCCAGTACACCTTCGCCGTGTTCATCAGCCGGAAAATCTCGTCCCGCCCGAGCGCGAACATCAGCTTCACGTTCGGCGGAATGTCGTACTTCTTCACGCTCTCCCTGTACCGCAGTCCGCCGAACACCATGACGACCTCGACGTCCGGATGGGCCCGGGCGTACGCGATCGGCACTTCCGGCCGCCGGTTCGGCTCGTCCCGCCCGATCCAGAGCACGCGGTTCTTCACGACGGCCGACGGATCGTAAGCCCGGAGCGCGAGCTCCTCCTCGAACCCGATCGGGATGACGTCCACGTCGGTGACGCCGAAATCCTCCGCGAACCGCCGCTTCAGATACTCCGTATGGACGATCGCCTTGTCGACGATCGAATAGAACGGCCGCATCATGCGGTATCCGGTGAGGTCCGGATGCGGATACGAATGCGGGAACAGCACGCACTTGTCGATGAACAGCTTCAGGAACGTGAATCCGGACACCGTGTAGATGACGTGGTCGATTTTTTCCCGGTACAGCTGGTCGAGCACGATGTCGTAGTTGACGAGATCGCCCTTCTCGTATTCGTAACCCGGCGCCTGATCGTACCCGCTCACGTGGCGCTCCGGCTGCACGAACACGATCTCTATCCCTTCGTCCGCGGCGATCGCCTTGAGCCGCTCCGCGTAGATGCGCGGGCCCTGGGCTTCGGCGAACTGGATCTTGCGCATGACGAGTCCGACTTTGGTCAATCTCCCCCGCTCCTTTCCCGGAAGGCCTGTCTTCTCCAATCCTGCCACAAAAATTCCCGCCCGTGAAGGTTCGGCAACCCGCCGGCCGAGCCGCCGTTCCCGGTTCGTGCCAACCCGCGCCCCGCTGTGGTATAATGCGCTCGATACGCACATCGATCGGGTGGGACTGAGAGCATTGAACACTTGGGACAACAAAGCGGACGAACGCGCGGCGGACTTCCTTGAGCCGGCGCAGACCGCCATTCCCGGCGTCGCGGGCGCGGACGACGGCGCGCCGGACGCGGTGGAGCGGCCGCCGCTGCCGTCAGGCTTCATCCGCCGCATGGAAGCGCAGCTCGGCGAAGAAGCCGCGGCGTTCCTGCGATCTTACGGCGAGCCGCGGGCGCACGGCCTCCGGCTGAACGGCCGCAAGCTGGCCGATCTGGCGATCGGTCCGGACAAGCTGCGCGGGCTGTTCGGCCTCGAACCCGTGCCGTGGTGCCCCGGCGGATTCTACTACGCGCCGGAGACCCGTCCCGGCCGGCATCCGTACCATGCGGCCGGGCTGTACTATATCCAGGAGCCTTCCGCCATGTCGGCGGCGGAGCTGCTCGCGGCGCAGCCGGGCGAGCTCGTGCTTGATCTCGCGGCCGCCCCCGGCGGCAAGGCGACGCAGATCCTGGGCCGGCTCGCCGGGCGCGGGCTGCTCGTCGCGAACGAGATCCACCCCGCCCGCGCGCGAGTGCTCAGCGAGAACATCGAGCGGATGGGCTTCGCGAACGCGGTCGTGACGAGCGAGCCGCCCGACCGGCTCGCGCGGCGGTTCCCCGGCTTCTTCGACGCGGTCATGCTCGACGCCCCGTGCTCGGGCGAAGGCATGTTCCGCAAGGACCCGGACGCCGTGCGCGAATGGTCGGAGGCGGCCGTCGCCGCCTGCGCCGCGCGCCAGGCCGACATTCTCGACGAAGCCGCGAAGATGGTCCGGACGGGCGGGCGGCTCGTCTACTCGACCTGCACGTTCAACCGCGAGGAGAACGAAGAGACGATCGCCCGGTTCCTCGGACGGCGGCCGGATTTCGAACTGGTCCGGACGCTCCGCCTGTGGCCGCACCGCGAGCGCGGCGAAGGCCATTTCGCGGCGCTGCTCTTCCGCGGGGACGGCGGCGAAGGCGCGGAGGACGCCTCCGCGCCCGCAGGCCGCCGACGCGCGAGCGGGAAGGCGCGGTCGGACCGGCGCGACGGACCGGGCGCCGGCGGCTTCGCCCGGTTCCGCGCCTTCGCCGCGGAGGCGCTGCCCGGATTCAGGCCGGAAGAAGAGCTGCCGGCCGGCGAGCCGTTCGCGTTCGGACAGCAGCTGTACTGGCTGCCCGACGGCGGCGGCCGCTTCGGCCCGCGCCTGCTCGACGGGCTGCGCGTGCTCCGGCCGGGCCTGCACCTCGGCGATCTGCCGAAGGACCGTTTCGAGCCGGCCCACGCGCTCGCGCTCCATCTCCGTCCTTCGGCGGCCCGGTGGACCCTGGGAGCGGCGGCGGACGCGCCGGAGACCGCCGCTTATCTGCGCGGCGAAGCGCTGCCCGCGGACGCGGGCCTGTCCGGCTGGGGGCTCGTCTGTGTCGACGGCCTGCCGCTCGGCTGGGGCAAGGCGGCCGGCGGCCGCGTCAACAACCGTCTGCCCAAGGGCCTTCGCCGCCCTTGATCCGCCCTGGTCCGCGCATGCCCAAAATCGAATGCCGCGGGTCATTCGTCCAAACGAACCCTCCCCGCCGCCATACAATAACGGTAGACCGGATGACGCGGGAATCAAGAGAAGCCCGCAACCGGAATATGCGTTCAGGGAGGGTGTTACATGTCCGGTGTAGCAGGTGCGTTCACGTCCACGGGCGTGATTCTGGTTCTCTTCATCCTGCTGGTCATCGTATCCCGCGGCATTCTGTACTGATTGCATCACCCAGCGAGCAGCGACGAAATCCGCCGGACTTCCGGCGGATTTCACCATTTCATGCCCCCCTGGGGGCCATATCGAGCGCGTAGCGGCGGATCGCGTGGGCGACGCCGTCCTCGCTGTTCGGGAGCGTCACCGCGTCCGCGGCCGCTTTCACTTCATCCGGCGAATTCCCCATCGCGACGCCGAATCCGGCGAAGCGCAACATGTCGATGTCGTTGAAGTAATTACCGATCGCCATGACGCGGCTCCGGTCGATGCCCCGGATCGCCGCCAGATGGCGCAGCGCCGAGCCCTTGCTCACGTCGGCCTGCTGGACGTCGATGAACCAGTCGCCGCTCCGGATGCGCCTGAGCGGGCTGTCCCACGCCTCCCACTCGCGCTGGACGCGGTCCATCAGTTCCTTCGAGCCGAACGCCGTGAACTTCACGAGATCCGGCGGAAGCGGATCGTCCGGACGGCGGCGGATCGGCTCGATCCGGTAATGGCCGTACATCTCCTCAGCCTCGGGCGTCACCGATTCAACATACAGCTCGAAGGCGGTGTTCAGGTCGAAATGAACGCCGTTCTCGCGGCACCAGACGATGTACCGCCCGATCGCGTCCGTCGGAATGGCGAAACTGTGCAGCACCCTGCGCCCCGCCGACTCCACCGTCGCCGCGCCGTTGTGCGTGATGAGCGTGCCCGACAGGCCGATCTCCTCGAGCAGCGGGATCGAGTTGCTCGGTCCGCGGCCGGTCGCGAGCACGATCTCGGCGCCGCTTGCCGCCGCCTCCCGCACCGCTTCGATCACCGCCGGCGCAAGCCGGTGTTCTTCGTTGAGCAGGGTCCCGTCCACGTCGATTGCGATCAGGTCGAATTTGCGTTGCGTCATCCGATTTCTCTCCTCTCCCATCCGGTCCGTCGGTCACCCTGCGGACCAGGCGCCCGCCGTCGAGGCGGCCAGCGCCTTCATCTCGTCTTCCGTCAGTTCACGATATTCGCCGGGCGCAAGATTCGGGTCCAGCCTGAGCGGACCCATCGCGACGCGCCTCAGCCGGACGACCCGCTTGCCGACCGCCTCGAACATGCGCTTCACCTGGTGAAACTTCCCTTCCCGGATCGTGACCGTGACATCCGACATCGGCCCGTCGTTCGCCGCCCGCACCTGGCGCACGACCAGTTCCGCCGGCAGCGTCCGGTAGCCGTCATCCAGCGTCACGCCCGCTTCGAACGCGCGCACGTCGCGGTCGTCGACCGCGCCCGCCACAAGCGCCTCGTACACCTTGTCCACAGACTTGCGGGGCGAGAGCAGCTCGTGCGCGAGCCGGCCGTCATTCGTCAGCAGCAGCAGCCCCTCCGTATCCTTGTCGAGCCGCCCGACGGGAAAAGGATCCCGCGCCCGGTCCTCCGGCTGGAGCAGATCGACGACGGTCCGCTCCCGCCGGTCCTCCGTCGCCGAGATGACGCCCGGCGGCTTGTTCAGCATGAAATAGACGTATTCCCGATAGCGGACCGGCTCGCCGTCCCAGCGCACCTCGTCGGCGCCGGGGTCGACGGTCATCCCCGGATCGCGCGCCGTTTCGCCGTTCACCTCGACCCGGCCGAGCCGAACCGCGCGTTTGATCTCGCTCCGCGTTCCGCGGCCCGAGTGGGCGAGCAGCTTGTCCAGCCGCATGCCGCGCGCCATCACATCCACCTCCAACCGGGAGGACGCTCGTTGATGAGCAGCCCGTCCCTGAGCTTTCCCCAGCCGACCGGGAAGCCGTCGACGCAGACGAGCGCGTATCCCGCCGCGTCCGGCGGCCGGCCTTCCGCGCCCGGCCGCAGCGTGAGCCGGCGCGGCTCGAGCGGCAGCGTCTCGCCTTTCAGGAATTTGAGCGCCTCCGGCTCATCCGCACCGTAATCGACGCGCCGCGCGGCTTCTTCGGCGGCAAGCCCCATCGCGAGCGCCTGGGACGGCGCGAACCGGCCGCGCCTCGCTTCCCCGAGCAGCCAGCCGTGGCGCACGACGCTCAAGCCGGACAGATCCGGCACGCCTTCCGGCTGCGCATAGACGAGCTCTCCGGCCGCGACCAGCCGGCCGGGCGGCTCGAACTCAGGCAGCAGCTCCGCGCGGAACGCCCGCCACGCCTCCAGTGGGTCCGCATCGCGGCCGCCAAATGCGCCGTTTCCGCGCGCCTTCCCGCGTTTCTCCGCCTTGCCGGCGTCCCGGCCTCTGTCCGCATCCGCGCGGGCCCTCGCGCGCAGCCTGTCCCGCGCCGCGCCGCCATGCGCCGCGTCCGGATCGCGCGCGCCCGCGCCGACGCTCTCCCGCGGGTCGCCGCCCGCATCGGCGTCCGCGCGCGCAGCGCCGCTCGCGCGCCGCAGCACGGCCGCGTAGTGCCCCTCGCCCTCGACGCGATGCGGCCAAAGCCGGACCGTGCCCGCGACCGCCTCGACATGGCGACGGTCGACGCCTTCGAGCCTGACCCAGTCCGGCCGGCCCGGCGCCCAGCCGTGCGCGAGCGCGATCGGCACCACCTCGAAATCCGGCCGCTCCGCGAGCAATTCGGCGATCCGCTCCTCGTTCTCTTCCGGGGAGAACGTGCAGGTCGAGTAGACGAGCAGCCCGCCCGGCGCGACCATCTCGGCCGCCCGGCGCAGCACCTTCCGCTGCATCGCGGTCCAATGCCCGGCGGGATGCCGCAGCCAGTCGGCGATCATCGACTCGTCCTTGCGGAACATCCCCTCGCCCGAACAGGGCGCGTCGACCAGGACACGGTCGAAAAACCCCCGGAATACCGGCGTCAGGCGCTCCGGTTCCTCGTTCAGGACGACCGCGTTGCGCACGCCGGCCAGCTCCAGATTGCGGGCGAGCGCCTTCGTCCGCTCGCGCGCGTTGTCGTTGGCGACGAGCAGCCCGCTTCCTTTGAGCTTCGCGGCGATCTGGGTCGACTTGCCGCCCGGCGCCGCGCACAGGTCGAGCACCCGATGCCCCGGACGCACGTCGAGCAGCTCGGCCGGCGCCATCGCGCTCGGCTCCTGGATATAGTAAAGCCCGGCGTGATAATGCGGATGCTTGCCGGGACGATCCTCTTCCGCGTAATAATAACCGGCCTCCGCCCACGGCACCGGCCTCAGGCCTTCCCGGAAGGGCGAGCTCATCCGGTACGATTCGCCGTCCGTCTTCAGCGTGTTGACGCGCAATCCGTACCGGCGCGGCGCCGCGTACGAGGCGAGCCATGCCTCGAACTCGTCTCCGAGCAGCGTCCGCATCCGATTGACGAACGATTCCGGCAGCCGGACGGACATTCGCATTTCACCACTTTCAACAATATTGTAACATGAATTTTTTTAGTACTGATGCTATTATGTATAATAGGATCAGATATCATGCCACCCATTATCGGATTATTGGAGGTCCAGCGTCAACCCATGCGGAAGAAAAGAAGCAAAATGCCGTTCGTCTATGCGGCCGTCATCGTCGTCCTGTTCGCCTCCCTGTTCTTCCTGAAAAACCTGAACCGCAGCGATCTGTACGACAAGCCGGTGTCCGAACTCAATCCCGCGACGAAGGAACTGCTCAAGGACCCGAACTACCAGAACATCATCCTGCCCGGCGAGCTCGATGAGCGGATCGGCAGCGGCGAGTCGATGTTCGTCTACTTCTTCGCCTCGACCTGCAGCTTTTGCCGCGAGACGACGCCGGTCCTGATGCCGATCGCGGATGAGCTCGGAATCGACCTGCCGCAGTTCAATCTCGTCGAGTTCCAGGATTACTACCGGAAGTACAACATCATCTACACGCCGACGCTGGCCTATTTCGAGGGAGGCCGGGAAATCGCCCGCATCGAGGGCGGCATCGGCCCGACCGGACATTCGGCCGACGACTACCGGGCGTTCCTGCGGAACCCGAAAGGAGACGCGTCATGAAGCGCAAGCGCGACTGGCTCCTCGGCGGCGTCATCCTGATGCTCGCGGGATTCCTGATCGTGGCCGGCTGCGGCTCGCACAGGGAGCCCGCAGGCGAAAGCGGTCACAACCACGAACACGGCATGACGACGGAAGGCGAATTCCACGAGGCGACCTCCGGTCCCGACGAGCTGCCCGCCTTTCTGCTCAATTACGCGAACCGCACGGTCGACCTGTACGGCGACGCCTACAAGTACCGGGATATTCTGCGCCATCTCAACTGCTATTGCGGCTGCATGGATGCGAACGACCCGCACGATTCGCTGCTCCGCTGCTTCATCGTCGACGTGAAGGCCGACGGTTCCGTCGTCTGGACCGATCACGGCGCGAATTGCGGCATCTGCATGATGGAGTTGCAGGACGCGGTCGTCTTCGCCAAGCAGGGCAAATCAGCGGACGACATCCGAGACGCCATCGACGCCAAATACAAGCCGGCCGGCCTGTGAGGCCGGACCGGTCGCTTCCTCTATTTATGGTCCGCGCGGGACTCATCCCCGCGCGGACTTGTCGTTTCGGCGTCCACCAGCGCGGCGAGCGCCGGATCGATCACGCGGATCGCGAACGGTTCGGGCGAGGGAGCGGCGCCGCCGCCTTCGAGCCAGGCCTCCAGCTTCCACAGCGCCGCGGCCGCGTCCTCCCGCAGCCGCTTCACGTCGATCCCCGCTTCCCCGTCCGCGTACCCGTCCAGTTTCTCCAGCGCGGCGCGCAGCAGTTTGACGGCGCCGGTGTAATTTTCATTCCCGTGATGATGAAGCCCGACGGCGACCTGCAGCAATCCCTGCCAGAACCGGTTCCGCCCCTCCTCGAGCCACAGTTCCTCCATCACATCATGACATTCGTAATAGTCCCGGTCGCGATTGAACAGCACGAGGAACCGGACGTACTTCGGATCGTACTCAGGAACGGTCGCCAATCGCCGCCTCTCCTCCCTTGGCCCGCTCGATCGACGCCTGGATGTCCTCCGCCAGCATTTTCAGTCCAATGACGTCCTCCTGCTCCCACAGCTCGTTGAACCGGAGCTGGTAACGGGCCGCCTCCCGGACCTTGTGATAGAAATAGAGTTCCTGGATGCCGGCGAGCACGTTCGAGACAAGGTTCGAGCTGTCCTCGAACGCCCGTTGCGCCTCGAGGATCTCCTTGCGGATGCTCGACATCTCCTTGTCGAGCCGGAACGCGGCCTCCGCCGCCTTGCGCAGCCTGTCCTTGACATGCGCCGGAAGCTGCTCCTTGTATTTGTAATTGAGCGAATGCTCGATCGTCGCCCAGAAATTCATCGCAAGCGTGCGGATCTGCACCTCGGCGAGCACCTTCTTGAGTCCGAGCGCCGTTTGCACCGGATATTCGACAATCATGTGGTAGCTGCGGTAGCCGCTCTCCTTGTGATTCGCAATGTAGTCCTTCTCGTAGACAAGCGTCAGATCCTTGCGCTGGCGGATCGAATCCGCGACGATGTAGATGTCCTCGACGAACTGGCACATGATCCGGATACCCGCGATATCTTCGATTCCTTCCTCGAGTTTGTCCATCGGCACGTTCAGCCGCTTCGCTTTCTCGAGGATGCTGGATATGCGCTTCACCCGGCCGGTGACGAATTCGATCGGCGCGTAGGATTGTCGCGTCTTCAGCTCGCTGCGCAGCGTCCTGAACTTGACCTTGAGCTCTTCAACCGCCTGCTCGTAGGGGAGCAGGAACAGATTCCAATCCCGTCCGTCCATGCGCTAGCCTCCTTCCGCAAGAAGTCAGCGATGATCCGCTCCGACCGCATCGCCGATCCGGCGGAAGCCGTCGCGGGCAAGCAATTCGGACAGTTCGGCTGTAATGTCGCGGACAACGCCCGGCCCCCTGTAGATCAACGAAGTGTAGATCTCGACGAGCGATGCGCCGGCGCGAATCTTATCGTATGCATCCCGCGCGTCGAAAATGCCGCCGGAACCAATGATCGGCAGCTTCCCGCCGGTCAGCCGCCAGATCGTGCGGATCACTTCCGTCGACCGCTCCCGGAGCGGCCGTCCGCTCAGACCGCCCTGCTGCGAGCGGTTCGGCGAGCGGAGCCCGTCCCGGGAGAGCGTCGTATTCGTCGCGATGATGCCGTTCACGCCGCTTTCCGCGAGTATCCCGACCGTCTGCTCGAGCTCGGCGTCCGTCATGTCCGGCGCGATTTTCACGACGACCGGTTTCGGCCGACCGCCCGACCGCGCGGCCTGCGCCGCGATCTCGCCCTGCACCGCGTCCAGCAGCGCCCGGAGCTCATCCCCGTGCTGCAGCTTCCGGAGATCCGGCGTGTTCGGCGAGCTGATGTTGACGACGAAGAAATCGCCGTAGGGGTACAGCACGCGCAGGCACTTGCGGTAATCCTCCGGCGCCTGCTCGTTCGGCGTCGTCTTGTTCTTGCCGATATTGACGGCGATCGGCACGCGGCGTTCCCTCAGCCGCGCGAGCCGGGCCGCCATCGCCTCCGCGCCGTCGTTGTTGAATCCCATCCGGTTGATCAGCGCCTCGTCTTCCGGCAGCCGGAACAGGCGCGGCAGCTCGTTGCCCGGCTGGCCGACCGGCGTCACCGTGCCGACCTCGAGGAAGGCCAGGCCGATGCCGGCGAACCCCTCCACCGCCACGGCGTTCTTGTCCAGCCCGGCGGCAAGGCCGACCGGATGGCGGAACCGGATGCCGAACAGTTCCGTCTCGAGCCGCGAATCGGGCTTCACATCCCACAGGCCGCGCATCAGCGGCAGCACGCCCGGCGCCCGCACGGCCTTTCCGAGACCGTGGACGATCAGCCGGTGCGCCCGCTCCGGATCCATGCGGAACAGGATCGGCCTGGCAATTTTGCGGTACAGCATGAATTCCACTCCGTTCCATCGTCCGATTGCTCTATCGAACAGTTTATCTTTTCCTGCGGGAAAAAGAAAGCGCGGCAACCGCCACGTTATTCCCATTAACGAACCGTTGCGGGAGCCGTCGTGAAACGGTTACAATGAAGGAGAAACCGATGCAAGGAAAGGGTCGATTTCCGATGAGCGCAGTACGCAAGAGACCGCCGGTCACGAAGAGGACGGCGCAGCAGGAGATCAACAAGAAGGCGATCTATTGGGTTGTCGGCTCCTTCGCCGCCCTCGTCATCATCATTTCGACGCTTATCATTGTCAACGGCTGAGACCGATGGTCTCAGCCGTCCTCATGTCAGCCAGCGATAGACTTTGCCGGGATTCGTCTCGTCCTGCGCCGGATCGAGCCGGAACCGTTCGGCGGGAACCGAGACCTCGTCCGGCAGCACCCCGGACGTGATCGTGACGCGCGTGCCGAGCGGCGTCATGTCGTACAACTCCTCCAGATCCTCCTTCGCCATCCGGACGCATCCGAGCGATTCGTCCTTCCCGATGCTGTCCGGATCGTTCGTGCCGTGAATGGCGTAGTCGGTATTCGACAGCGTCATGCCGCGGCTGCCGAACTCGCCGTCCTCCCTGCCGTTCGGGTTCCGCACCTTCTCGCTGACGTAGAACACGCCCTCGGGCGTCCGGTCGCCGCCGAGTCCGACCTCGTAATTGCGCAGGATGACGTTGCCGCTGACGAGCGCGAGCCGATGGTTCGCCTTGTCGACGATGATTTCGAGCGGCGCGGCGGGCAGGCCGTCCGCGGCGCCCGCATTCCAGGCCAAGGGGCCGCCGTCCGCCGCCGGATGGTCCTTCAACGCGGACGCGAGGCCCGCCGTCCGCTCGGCTTCCGCCGCCGCCGCGAACCATTCCCGGAAGGCCGGCGAATCGCCGGCCAGCCAGTTGTCGGGATACGGCCGCACGAGATCGTCCGGCGACGCCGGCCACTCGCCGGTCGCTTCCGCGTAATGGCGAATCGCGCTGCGCAGCACCCACCACGCTTCGCGGCCGCCGATCCATTCGCCGAGCGCCGCCAGCGCTCCGGACGCGTCCGCAGTTTCGCAAACACACGCCTCCGGATCGAACATGCGGACGACCGCTTCCCCCGCGCCCGCGCCGCCGCGCTCCACTTCAAGCAGGAGCCCTTCTCCCGCGCTGTTCCATTGCCGCCAGCCGCCGATCTCCGCGAGCCGGACGGCGATGCCCCGCGCCGGCGTCCTGGCCCCGTACAGGAGCGCCTCGAGCGCTTCGCCGACCGGCGAGCCGGCGGCCGGATCGACCACGCGCACGGCGATCGGAGGCCCCGCGCCCGGCCCGGCCGTCTCAAGCGTCGGTTGCGCGGGTGCCGGACCCGCCCCGGATCGGACAGGCTCGACGGCCGATCCGCCCTTCCCGGCGTCCGAAGGCGCGTCCGCCGCCGTCTGTCCGGCGCTCCGCTCTCCGACCGGGGAGGCCGGGACGGCGGCGACGAGGCCGATCAGCATGACGGCCAGCAGCGCGGCGCGTCCGGCGAAGCTTCTCCGCCGCCTCCGGTTCCAGTCTTCGAGCGCCTGCCGGGGAGCCGCGTCAGCCAGCGGATGGCGTTTGCGCTCATACGCCTCGTAGATGTCGCCCGCCTGCAGGAAGCAATAATTCGCCTTCGCTTCCTTGCCCTGCTGAAGGTACGCCCTGCCGAGCAGATACCAGGCCATCCGGTTGTCGGGGTGGAGACGGACATACTGCTTCAGGTACTCGATGTCTGTCTGCTCGTCCATGCGCATCCCCCTTTCCGGCAGGCCGTTCCGTATAGGGTATATATCGGCAATCAGGCCGTCCGGTGTAAACCGGACGGCCTGGATGGCGCCCACGAGATCAGTATTGCAATCCGGTCAGCTTGTCGCGAATCAGCACGGCGCGCACATCGCCGCCCAGCCATTGCACGTCCAGATCGAGCTGTTCCGCGAAGAACCGCACCGGCAGGAACAGCCGGTTGTCGCGATGGAACGGCGCCTGCGGAAGCGTCAGGTTGCCGGACGACGACTCGACGATCGCGCTTCCCGCGCGAATCCGGTACCACGCGTCGCCCCGCTTCACCGTCGTGACGCCGTCGGAGCCGTACTCGACGGAGTAGCCGAGCTCCTCGCTGATGACGCGCGCGGGCACGAAGATCGTGCCATCCACCGGAATCGGCTCCGCGTCCGTCTCCAGCACCTTGTCGTTGTGGAGAATCTCGATCGCGTCGCCCCGGACGGAAGACGGAATGTCATACGGACGGACGATCCGGATCCGGTTGTTGCCGCTGTCCGCGATGACGAAGGCGCCGTCGCCGATGTACGCGACGTCCGTCGGAACGCTCAGATAAGCGGAACGCGACACGCCGTCCCACTTGCCCGACTCTCCCGGCAGGCCGGCGACCGTCCGGACGACGCCGTCCTTCAGATAACGGATCGCGTGGTTCAGCGAATCGGCGATCAGCAGCCCGCCGTCCGGCGTCACCGAGATGCCGCGCGGAGCGTTGAACCGCGCCTCCTCCGCCTTGCCGTCGACGAAATCGCCCTCGACGTACGCCGCGTCGGCGGGCAGCTCGCCGCCGCCGGCCACGGTCGTGACGGTTCCCGCCTTCAGGTCGATGTAGCGGATCCGCTGGTTGCCGGTGTCCGCGACGTACAGATTGCCCTTATCGTCGATCGCAAGACCGCTCGGCTCATTGAACAGCGCTTCGGACAGCGGACCGTCCCGGAAATCGCCGGTCGGTTCGACGACGCCGGGGAAGATCTCGGCCGCACGCTCCGACGGCGCGTTCAGCGTCGTGACGCGCCCGTTCTCGATCTTGCGGATGACGTGATTGAGCGTATCGGCCACATAGATGACGCCTGACGGAGCGACCGCGACGTCAAGCGGATAGTAGAAACTCGCCTGCGAAGCGGCGCCGTCCTTCAGGCCGAGCACGCCGGTGCCGGCGACCGTCGTCACCGTGCCGTCCGGCGCGATCGCGCGGATCGCGTGGTTGCCCGCATCGGCGACGATGATCCGGCCGCGCGTGTCGACCGCAAGTCCGGACGGCGCATCGAACGCCGCTTCGTCGCCGGGACCGTTGGCGTAACCCGCCGCCGGATAGCCGTAGTCGTTGAATCCGATCAGGATGCCGGCGGTCGTCACGACTTCATCCGCCGCGATCGTGCGGATCATCTGGTTGCCGGTGTCCGCGACGACGATCCGTCCTTGGGCATCGACGGCGACGCCTCCCGGCAGCCGGAATTCCGCGGTCTGCCGGCTGCCGTCGAACTCGCCGAGGTCACCCGTGCCCGCGTAGGTCCGCAGCTCATGGAGCGGCAGATTGTCGATCACGGCATCCTGCCGCCCCGCCGCGCCGGCGGCGGCGGGGAGTGCCAGCATGGCCGCCAGCAGGATGATGGTCGATTTGCGTATGAAACCGTTCATGGCAGAACTCCTTTATCCGGATATGTTCGTTCGGGAGGGTCAATTGGCCGTTCCCTGGGAGCTGTACGTTGTGATTGCCTGTTTCTCGATGACATCGACGTCGTTCTGTCCGTCCACCGTTACCGCCTTGAGCGTGATCGTGAACGTCGTCTGCGCGTTGGTTCCGGATTTCAATTTGAACGGCAGCCGCGCGACGATCCTTCCGTTGACATTCACAGTGCCGGCCTTGAATCGCATGACGACATACCGGACCGTTTGCTCGTCGGAAGGCGGATCGATGACTTCGAAATGGTCGACGGCATTCAGGTTGGCGTTGTAATCCGCATGGTTCGAAGTCCATCCCGGCGCCAGCTCCACCTTGAACGGGCTGTCTTCGAGATTCCGGTACGGGTTCCAGCCCATGGTGTAGTTATAGAAGGAGCTGTCGAACTCCTCGCTGTCGAACTCAAGTTCGAGCTCATTGAACGTGACATCCACCTGGAAGCCGAACACGTTCGTGAAGTTGGACATCCTGATTTCCAGGATCAGACGGCCCGAGTCGTCCGCGACCACCACAGTCGATATGGACTCGTTCGGCGCGGAACCATCGCCGCCGGTATTGCCGCCGTCACCGCCGGTGTTGCCGCCGTCACCGCCGGTGTTGCCGCCGTCACCGCCGGTGTTGCCGCCGTCACCGCCGGTATTGCCGCCGTCGCCGCCGGTATTGCCGCCGTCGCCGCCGGTGTTGCCGCCGTCGCCGCCGGTGTTGCCGCCGTCGCCGCCGGTGTTGCCGCCGTCGCCGCCGGTATTGCCGCCGTCGCCGCCGGTGTTGCCGCCGTCACCGCCGGTGTTGCCGCCTCCGCCGGTGTTCCCGCCGCCGGTGTTGCCGCCGGAGTCCGGGGCGCCGCCGGTTTGTCCCTGCTGCTGTTCCAGCTCCCTTTCCCGCTCCTGCCTGCTCTGCTCCAGTTCCGCCCTGCGATCCTCGGGCAGGTTCTGGACATATTTTTCGAACGCTTCCTGCTCTCTCTCTTTTTTGGCCGACTGGTTCTGCTGTTCCATTTGCTGCTTGTTTTCGGCGATTTCCTCGGCCTTGTCCCTGTTCCGCTCGAGGGTTTGCTGACGGCGTTGTTCCTTTTGCCGTTGCAGTTCCGCCTGTTGCTGCCGCGCTTTTTCCCGTTGGGCCTCAAGTTCCGGATCGATACCGATATCCTTGCGGTATTCGGGCACCTCATCCAGACTGTACCGCCGTCCCGGATCATCGATGGTCTGATTGACCTGTTCGATGAGGGCGCGGGCCGTTTCCTCCTCCAGCACGCCCTGATTGACCGCCTCCGCGAGGATGACGACGACGAGCGCGGTCATGTTCTGCGTATAGGCGGCCAGATCCTCGCTGCTTACGATCAGCAGGTTCGCGTTCGGGTCGGGAGCCGAGGCGCCTTGTTCCACGTTGCTTGCGAGCTGCTGCGCCAGCTGTTCGTTCTCCTTCATGATGTCCGCCATGTTGGTGACCATGGCTTCGACGATTTCCGGCGGCAGCGTCAACACCAGCGTCTCCGGATCGGCCGGCTGAATCTGCGCGCGCGGGTCTTCCGTCTTCAGGTCGCCGTCGACTTCCATCTGCTGCGCCGGATAGACGTTGACGATATTGTTCGGTCCGGCGGGGCCGGCGGCGTTCCCTTGCGTCGAGTTCGCCGCCATGACGCCCGACGCCACGACGAGGATCGTTTTGCCCGTGACCGGATCCACCGACAGGATGAAGTGCGTGCCGCGGACACCCATGATCGCCGTCGGCGTTTCAACTTCGAACGTGTCTTCCGCGTTCGAGATCGATTTCACCTTCACCCACAGCGAGCCGGCCCACACGCTCATCTTGGCCTTCGTGCCGGTGTCTTCCTTCAGTTTCGTGAATTGGACCTGCGAGTTCTCGCCGATCGTGATCGAGTCCTGTTCCGCCTTGCTGCTGGCCAACTCGAGGACGACGCTGGAGTTCTTGCCGGTCGTGATCGTGTCTCCCTCGTTCAGGCTCATGTTCTTGAAGGCGTTGAAAAATTTCGAACCGCCCGACTTCTTCACCTGGACGGTGCCCTTCAGGCTCGTGACGACGGCCACGCGCGTCGCGCCCGCCGCCGCGGCTTCACGGAGCCCCGCCAGCAATCCCGTCGTGCCGAGCAGAACCGCCAGACAGACGGTCGCGCAGACGGTACGAAACCACAGATTTCTCATGCTCCTTCTCTCCTTCCGGTTTCGCCGGCCTGTTCGGCGTCTTCCGCCGCTCCCAGCACCGCGAAGACGCGGACCGGCTTCTCCTTGCCCTTCACTTTGATTTCGCCTATGTCCTCGAGTTGGAACAGATGTCCGACCCGATTGCAAACTTCTTCGCTGATCAGAATCTGGCCGGGCTTGGCGTTCGACTCCAGCCGGGCCGCCAGGTTCACGGTGTCCCCGATGGCGGTGTAGTCAAGCCGCAGCATCTCCGAGCCGATATTGCCGACAACCGCCGGGCCGCAGTTGATGCCGATGCCGAATTTGACGCCGACGCCCCATTTCTCGATGCATTCCTGCTCCAATCGGTTGGCGTGCTTGCGGATTTCCAGCGCGGCCCGGATCGCCAGTTCCGGATGGTTGGGATAATGGATCGGCGCGCCGAACAGCGCCATGACGCCGTCGCCGATGAACTTGTCCAGCGTGCCGTTGCACAGGAAGACGGCCTTCGTGCAGATGTCGAGATATTCGTTAAGCACACCGATGACTTCTTCCGGCTGCAAACGTTCGGACATCGGGGTGAACCCCCGGATGTCGACGAACATCACGCTGATGTCCCGGCGCTGTCCGCCTACCTTGATCTCCTCGCCGGACGCCAGCAGTTCGTCGACGACGGTCTTCGGCACGAACCGTCCGAAGATGTTCGTCACCCTGCTGCGCTCGCGCCGCTCGTTCAGGTAGTGGCTGACGACCGCCCAGACGAGCGCGGTGAACAGCGCGAGGAACGGATAGGTGAACGGAATGAACACCGAGCCGAACGTATAGGCCGACAGGAACGCGAGCACGTACGCGATCGCGAGCCCTATGTAAATGAAGACCGATTTCAGTCCCGGGAACCGTTCGTACAGGAGCAGCGAGAACAGCGTCAACGCCGCGATCAGCAGCACGCCGAACCATTCCGGCGACTCCGTGTAGAATTTCCCGTTGATGAGCGACTGGGTCATGTTCGCGTGGATCTCGACCCCGTACATCTTCACGTTGGAATTCGGAATCGCGTATTCGTCGCCGAACCCCGGCGCGTACGGGCCGATCAGCACGAGGCTGTCGCGGAAAAACTCCGGATCGACCTCGCCGGACAGCACCTGCCAGAACGAGATCGTGTCATAGCCGGTGTCGGCCGTAATGTCCTGCTGCGGTTTCGTGAAGAAGTCGGTCGTCACCTGGTACCGGGCATTGACGGGTATGCGCTTGTCTCCCCTGTACCAGCCCCGGCGTTCCTCGTCCCAGTAGATCCGCTCCTCTTCGGGCAGCACGGCGTTCGCGAGCCGGACGCTCATCGCCGGGATCATGTTGCCTTCCTCGTCCGGAATGCCGACCGTCAGCTTCCGGACGACCCGGTCCTTGTCCCACATCGTGTTGATGTGGCCGACCTGATCCTTCGTTGCGGCGATCGTATGCGCCGGATATTCGATCGAGGCCACTTCGAGGGAATTCGCGTCCTCCTGCTGCGCCTTGAACACGAATACGACCGGGAGGTACACGTTGTCGTACCGGTCCATCACATCGGCCATGTACGCGTCGCTCTCGGGGTACGGTCCCGGATCGGCCATGTGGACATCGAGGAAGATCGCTTTCGCCCCGGATTCCGCGAGCATCTCGATCAGTTGCGCATAATAAGCGCGGTCCCACGGGAACGCGCCAAGCACATCCAGAGATTCCTGGTCGATCTTGATGATTTTGATTTCTCCCGCCGGTTTCCGCTCCTCGACCGATTTCTGCGTCGCCAGGTCGCGGAATGTCGATTCGACGAAATTGAGCGTACCGCCCGTGCCGAGATTGGCCAGCAGCGACCAGAATGCGGCAATCGCAAGCCAGGCGGCGGCTGTTCTCAGCCATTTCGAAATGGCCATGGATTCCTCCGTTCCCCTCTTCTGGCATCACGGTAGAAAATCTTACAGCTCTCTTATCTAACATTCTAGTGTCATAACCGACAAATGGCAACAAAATAATGTCGAAAAAAACAGAATTCCCCCGTACCCGCCGGATGAGGCGGAACAGGGGAATCGTAAGGGTTCGTCCTGTGCGCGCTCTTATTTGTTGAACGGTTCGTCCGACACCTTGATCGAATCGGTCGGGCAGCCGTCGAGGGCATCTTGAAGATCGTCGTACAGGTCTTCCGGAATTTCGGTCGTTCCGGTATTGTCGTCGCCGCCGTAGATGACGCCGGCAAGCCCCTCGTCGTCATAGTCGAAGATGTCGGGAGCCGACGCGCCGCAAGCGCCGCACGCGATGCAGGTTTCTTTATCCACCCAGGTATACTTCGCCATGAGATGTTACCTCCTTGTATCTATCGCCATACGCTGCTGCAATCTTCATTCATCACTATATAATAATTCATCATCCGATTGCAAGGATGTGCCGCGAATTCTTCTGTTCCGAATCAGGGCGGACGGTCCGCCGAGCAGCATGCCCGCGGTCAGCACCGCCTCCTCGCCGAATTTGTCCCGGATCTGGTCCATCGTCCGGATGAGCGCCTCCCGCTTCGGCTGCCGCTCGAAGTCGAACAGGTCGAGCTGGACGGCGGTCTCGCGTTTCGGGGACAAATTCGCGAGCGTAATGCCGAGCAGCCGCACCGGCTCGCCCGGACGGTGATGCCGCTCGAACAGCCGGCACGCGGCCCGATGGATCTCCCCCGCGTCGTCGGTCGGCGCGTCCAGCGTCTCCGCCCGCGTGCGGGTGCGCATGTCGGGCGTGCGGATCGCGATCTGCACCGTCCCCGCGACGAGTCCCTGGCGCCTCAGGCGGCGGGCCGTCTGATCCGACAGGTTGAGGAACACGCGGCTGACTTCCTCCGGGTCGGCCACGTCGCGGGGCAGCGTCGTCGAATGGCCGATCGACTTGTTCGGCCCGCGTTCCGGGTTCACTTCCGACGTGTCGATGCCGTTCGCGGCAGCCTTCATCCAGGCGCCGTACACGCCGAACCGGGCGACGAGCGTCCGCTCGTCGCAGGCGGCCAGCTCGCCGATCGTGCGGATGTTCATGCGCGCGAGTTTCGCGGCCGTTTTCCTGCCGATACCGTGCAGCGCGTCGCACGGCAGATGCCAGAGCTTCTCCGGCACGTCGCGGATGCGGAGCACGGTGATGCCGTTCGGCTTCTTCATGTCCGACGCCATCTTCGCCAGCAGCTTGTTCGGCCCGATGCCGATCGAACACGGCAGCGACCATTCGGCGCGGATGCGGCGCTGGATCTCCTCCGCGATCTCGATCGGGGTGCCGAACTGTCCCGAGCCCGTCACGTCCAGATAGCATTCGTCGATCGAGACAACCTCGACCAGCGGCGTGTACTGCCGGACAATGGAGAGGAAGCCGCGCGAGTACTTGCGGTACAGTTGGAAGTCCGGCCGGATGACGATCAGCCCGGGGCAGACTTTCAGCCCTTGCCGGACCGTCATGCCGGTGCGCACGCCCCGTTCCCGCGCCGCGTAGGAGGACGTGACAATGACGCCGCGCCGCTCCTCGACGCTGCCGGCGACGGCGATCGGCTTGCCTGCGTACAGCTCCGGCTCCTCCGCTTCGTGCACCGAGCAGTAGAAGGCGTTCATGTCGATGTGCAGGATGACCCTGCCTCTCGGCCGGCCGTCTTCACGCTGTTTCCCTTCTTGCGGCATCGCTGATCCCCCCCCGGTCCGGGCACCGCGCCGTCTTTCTGTCATCAGCATATCCCCGTCCCGCGGCACGGTCAACCCGAGACCGGAGCCCGGTCCGCCGAATCCGGTATTGATTGCGCCTGATTGTGTCATCATGCCGCTCCATGGCTTTCCCGCCCGAAGATTCAATGCTATAATAGGAAATTATGAGTGATTGAAGTCGAGTGGATTCACAGGGAGGCGCTCTCGCAATGAAATTCGATATCTCCGTGTTCGACACCACGCTGCGCGACGGCACCCAGGGCGAAGGGATCAGCTTGTCCGCGGAAGACAAGGTGAAGATCGCGCTGAAGCTGGATCAACTGGGCGTACATTATATTGAAGGCGGCAATCCGGGAAGCAACAGCAAGGATATCGAATTTTTTCGCAGGATGCGGGACATGAAGCTGAACGCGAAAATCACCGCGTTCGGCAGCACGCGCCGGAAGAACAGCCGGGCGGATCAGGATACGAGCCTCGTCCGCATCGTCGAATCCGGCGTCCGGGCGGCGACCCTGGTCGGCAAGTCGTGGGACTTCCATGTCACGACGGCGCTGCAGACGACGCTCGAAGAGAATCTGGCCATGATCAGCGATTCGTTCGCTTTCCTGAAAAGCAAGGGGCTTGAAGCGATCTACGACGCCGAGCATTTCTTCGACGGCTACAAACACAACCCCGAATACGCGCTCGCGTGCCTCCGGAAAGCGGCCGAAGCCGGCGCGGACTGGATCGTGCTGTGCGACACGAACGGCGGCTCGCTGCCGAACGAAGTCTACGAGATCGTCTCGCGCGTCGTGAAGGAGATCGACGCGCCGATCGGCATCCATACGCACAACGACTGCGAACTCGCGGTCGCCAACACGCTCGCCGCCGTCCAGGCGGGCGCCCGCCAGGTGCAGGGCACGATCAACGGCTACGGCGAACGGTGCGGCAACGCGAACCTGTGCTCCATCATTCCGAACCTGCAGCTCAAGATGGGGCTGCGCTGCATCTCCGACGAGCAGCTCGCGCAGCTGACAAGCGTCGCCCGGTATGTCAGCGAGATCGCGAACGCGATCATGCCGGTCGGCCAGCCGTACGTCGGCAACGCCGCCTTCGCGCACAAGGGCGGCATCCACGTCTCCGCGATTCTGAAGGATCCGAAGACGTACGAACACATCCAGCCCGAGCTCGTCGGCAACAAACGGCGGATTCTCGTCTCCGAGCTCGCGGGACAGAGCAACATCATCCACAAGGCTCAGGAAATGGGCCTCGACCTCAGCTCCGGCAACGAGCGCGCGAAGGCGGTCATCGAGAAGATCAAGTCGCTCGAGCACGAAGGCTATTCGTTCGAGGGCGCCGACGCCTCGCTCGAACTGATGCTGCGCGACGCGCTCGGAGAGGAGACGCAGATCTTCCGGCTCGAATCGTTCAAGATCTTCGTCGAGAAATCGGACGGCCGGATGGTGTCCGAGGCGATCGTCAAGCTCGACGTGGGCGGAGACATCGTCTACACCGCGGCGGAGGGCAACGGGCCGGTGAACGCGCTGGACAACGCGCTCCGCAAGGCGCTCGTCCAATATTATCCCGAAATCCTGAACATCGCGCTGTCCGACTACAAGGTGCGCGTCCTGGACGAGAAGGACGCCACCGCCGCGAAGGTGCGCGTGCTGATCGAGACGACCAACTTCAAGAGCAGCTGGAGCACCGTCGGCGTGTCGGACAACGTGATCGAGGCAAGCTGGGAAGCGCTCGTCGACAGTTTCCGCTACGCGCTGCTCAACTGCGAGAAGAAGCCGGCGCCGCAGGACGACCGGCGAGAGCAGATCGGAATCGTCAATCACTGAAGCCGGGCCGCGAAGCAACCCGTAATCGTCAACTGCTGGAACTTATCCGAAACGAAAAACGGGAAGCGCCGATCAACTCCACTTGTCGATCAGCGCTTCCCATTGTGCTTTTGACAGGACGCCGACAACCCGCTCGCGGATGACGCCGTCGCGGTCGACGAGCAGCGTCGTCGGAAACTGTCCCACCTTGTACAGCTCGGTCACGGCGCCGTCCCGGTCCATCAGGATCGGGAACGTGAGCCCGTGCTCATCGACGAACGCCCGCGCTTCCCGCTCCCGGTCGTACCTTGTGCTGTTCACGCCGAGCAGCCGCAGCCGGTCCTTGTGCCGTTCATGGAGTTTCTGCAGGTCCGGCGCCTCGAGGATGCACGGACCGCACCAGGAAGCCCAGAAATTGATCATCGTCAGCCTGTCCGACTTTCCCCCCGCCCGGACCGGGCGGTCCTCCAGATCCGGCAGCTCGAACGCCGGCGCCAGATAGCCGATCTTCGGCTTCTCTTCCGACGCGGCGGATGTCTTCGCCGTCCCCGTCAGATTCTGGTTGACGGCCAGAACGGCCAATATCGCGATCACCACAACCATTGCCCAGGCGCGTCTCATGTTCCGCTTCATCTCCCGCTGGATTGTCCCCATCTTATCATGCCCGTTTTTGCCGTTCAAGCCATCATCGAATAGCCGCGGGAAGCGGCGGGCACATTAGTCGCGTGGAGCCGCATGAGGCAAAGGGCGGAACTTTTTTTGGTTGGAGGAATGCGCGATGGAGAAGGCGAAGCCCGGGTGGATGGCCGCGGGAAGCGGCGGCGCGGCTGCGCGCGGCGGCGGATTCGCGTCGGGCAACCGGTCGGGATCGCGCGGCGGCTCCGGCGCCGCGGCCGGCGGAGGCGCGAAATGGGCCGCGTATGCCGCGCTCGCGTCCGTTCCCCTCGTCATGGTGCTCGGCAATTCGATGATCGTGCCGATTCTGCCCGATCTCGAGCGGCAATTGGGCATCACCGCCGTCCAGTCCAGCCTCGTCATCACACTGTTCTCGCTGGCGGCGGGCCTCGTCATCCCGGTCGTCGGCTATCTGTCCGACCGCTTCACGCGGAAGGCGGTCATCCTCCCTTCCCTGGCCGTCTTCGGAGCGGCGGGCCTCCTGGCGGGATTCGCCGTCCTGTGGGACAACTATCCGCTGCTCATCGCGTCCCGCGCGCTGCAGGGGATCGGTGCGGCCGGCACCGCGCCGATCACGATGGCGCTCATCGGGGATATGTACCGCGACGGAGCCGAAAGCGAGGCGCTCGGGCTCATCGAGGCGTCGAACGGCACGGGCAAGGTGCTCAGCCCGATTCTCGGCACCCTGCTCGCGCTTATCGCCTGGCAGGCTCCCTTCTTCGCCTTCCCCGTCTTCTGCGCGCTGTCGCTGCTCGCCATGGCGTTCCTGATCCGCGAACCGAAGTCCGGCAGAAGTCCCGCGCTCAAGGTCTATATCCGCCATATCCGGGAAGTGTTCCGCTCGAAGGGGCGCTGGCTCATCCCCGCCTTTCTCGCCGGGTCGACCGGACTTTTCAATCTGTTCGGCGTGCTGTTCTTCCTCTCCGACGAACTGGAGAAGCCGCCGCTCGCCGTCAAGGGACTGGCGAAGGGCGGCGTGCTCGCGATTCCGCTCCTCGGCCTTGTCGTCACCTCCTACGCGACGGGACGGATCATCAAGAACAAGGGACATTTGATGCGCGCGCTGATGAACATCGGGCTCATGCTCCAGACCGCGTCGTTCGCGGCGGCGGTCTGGCTGCACGGCAGCATGCCGCTGCTGGTCGCCCTGCTCACCGCGAGCAGCATCGGCACCGGGCTGATGCTGCCCTGCCTGAACACGCTGATCACCGGCGCCGTCGACCGCAGCCACCGCGGCATGATCACGTCGCTGTACAGCAGCCTGCGCTTCCTCGGCGTCGCCTTCGGTCCGCCAGCGTTCGGCTGGCTCGCCGGCGTCTCGCGCGGCGTGCTGTTCGGGGCCGTGACGGGACTCGCCGCCGCCGCCCTCGCCCTCGTCTTCTTCCTGGTCAAGCCTCCGGAACTGGCCGGCGACGTCCGATGACGGCCGGGACCCGCCTGCGTTATACTGGGGATAACGCCGAAATCCGGGAGGAAGCCATGATCGTCATAACCAGCGAAGCCCGCGAACGCCTGATCGAAGCCTGCCTGGCCGCCAGACCCGCCGAAGCCTGCGGGCTGCTGCTCGCGGACGCCGAGGGCGGTCCGATCGACCGGATTCGTCCCGTGCGCAACGCGCATCCCCGGCCGGAGCGGGCGTTTCGCTTCGATCCCGAAGACTGGGTGCGCGCATGGGCGGAAACACGGCGAAGCCGGCGACGGATCGCCGGCTTCTACCACTCCCATCCCTGCGCGCCTCCAATGCCTTCCGCCGCCGATCTGGAGAACTGGCGGCGCTTCGGAGGACGGGAATACTCCTATTGGATTGTCTCGCTCCTGAACGCCGGTCGGCCCGAGATTGCCGCCTGGCGCCTGCGGGGCGGCGTTCCGGGCTCCCCGCTAGTGCCGGCTGAGATAAGCGTACAGATCGCCGAGCGTCACGATATTGCGCGCGGCGATTTTCTCTAGGTACCGCTGCCACAGCTTCGCCGTCATGATCGCGTCTTCGAGCGCGTGATGGCGCCTCGTGATCGGCACCCCGTTCGATTCGAGCAGTTCGTCGAGACCGTAGCTGTCCCGGTTCGGCTCGAGCCATTTGGCCACCATCATCGTATCCAGCACGCGGTGGGTCAGCCGCACCTTCGACGTCCGCCACAAAGCCGCGTTGAGGAACTGCTTGTCGTGCCCGGAAGCGTGCGCGACCAGCACCCGCCGACCGACGAACGCGAGAAAATCGCTTAGCGCCTGCACGAGATCCTCGCCCCGCTCCGCCATCTCGTTCGTGATCCCGGTCAGCTCGACGATATGGCGCGGCACCCGGCGCCGCGGATTGACGAGCCGATAGAACCGCTGCTCCTCGAGCAGCTCCGGCCCGCGCATCAACACGCCGCCGATCGACAGAATCTCGTCCCCGTTCTCCGGATAGAAGCCGGTCGTCTCCAGATCGAAGACGACCGTCTCCAGTTCCATCAGCGGCTGGTCGAGCACGGGCTGCTTGCGCTGCTCCTTCGCCGCCTGGCGGATGAACGCCATCTGCTGCGCGCCGGGGGCGCCGAACATGGAAGCGATGGCCGGCGTCAATCCTCCCATCTTGTAAAGACTCCACGCTCTCCCGACGCCGCGCTCGCCTTCCTTCATGACTGATCACCACCATCGTCTCCAGGCCGGAACTTGCCCGTAATCTGCCGCTGCAGGCTGTGCCTGAGCCGCTGCACCGTGCCCAGATGGAGGCGCAGCTCGCGCCTCATCGGCTTCGTGAGGAGCGTCACCGGCACCTTGCCGTTGTTCGCGTATACCCCGCCCCGATTGCGCGAAGCGGCCAGAAGGCGCAGCTTCAGGAAGAAGCCGAACGCGGCCTCGCAGGCGTCCGCGTCCCGCGCGGACAGCCTGCCGGTCTCGCGCATCCGACGGATGCGCGACAGGGTCGACGTCTCCCGGACGCCGCCGGTGATCGCCAGCAGCCGCACCGCGCTCACGAGCGGAATATAGGCGCCGTACTTGATGTCGATGCTGCCGGCGTCCTCGCCGTAGCGTTCGGGCAGCAGCTGGCCGAACAGGCCGACGAGCGGCTTGTGGCGCATCGTGTTCTGGAGCATCCGCTCCGCGATGCCCGGATAGGCCCGCGTGTTCCGGAAATAATGATCCTTCAGCCGGACGGCCAGCCGTTCGTCGCCCCGGACGACGCGGCCGTCGGACAGAATGAGCAGATAGCGCACATGCTCCCATTGCGGATCATCGAACCAGGCGTCCAACCTCGCCGTCCACGCCGACAGCGCGTCGCACCACGCCTCGTTGGAGCTGATCACGTTGCCTTCGCAGGGCGGGTATCCCGCCCGCTCCAGCGTCTTCACGACCAGGCCCGCCAGCTCGCGGAACCAGGCGCGCACTTCGTCCGGATCGAGGCCCGGCCCGGGATCATCGTACAGCAGGCCGCTGTCCTGATCGCTCGAGAGCGTCTGCTCGCACCTTCCGCCGCTGCCGAACAGCAGATACGCGTATGGCACGGGGGGAGCGCCTTTCCCCGCCCGTGCCATCGCTTCTTCGGACAGGAAGACGGCGCGCCGGATCAGCGCGTCGTGCATCCCGTTCAATATGGCGTTGAAGGATTCAACGGCGTCGCCGGGAGGGATCATCGCTTCCATCCGCCGATGAAGCTGGTCCCGGAGATCGCGCAGCGCGTCCGCGTCTTCGGCAGAACCGATTTCCTCAATCAGTCCGTCAATCGTCGGATCGTTCATGTGCGACTCTCCCCCCGGCCCGCATCGCCAACGTTATGCTGATTCCATTTTATACCGAATCAGCCGTTCAGCGCATCTTGCGCTTTCTTCATTTGCTCCGGATAGCCGTATACGCCGTGTTCGCTCAGGTCCAGACCGATAATTTCCTGTTCTTCCGTGACACGGAAGCCGATCAGGGCCTTCATGATGCCGAGGACGATGAACGAAGCGACGAGGACGAAGGCGCCGCAGACAACGACCGATTCGAATTGCACCCACAGTTGGTACCAGTCGCCCGTGTAGAACAGGCCGCCTTGGCCGACGCCGACTTGCGCGGCCAGTTCTTCCGTCGCGAACAGGCCGTTCGCCAGCGTGCCCCAGATGCCCGCCACGCCGTGGACCGAGAGGGCGTAGATCGGGTCGTCAATGCGCAGCTTGTCGAACATCTTCGCGCTGTAGAAAACGAGGACGCCCGCGATGAGACCGATGACGACGGCCGCCCACGGCTCGACGAACGCGCAGGATGCCGTGATGGCGACGAGGCCGGCCAGCGCGCCGTTCAGCATCGTCGTAATGTCGGCCTTGCCGGTCACGATCCAGGTGATCAGGAGCGCCGCAACCGCGCCCGCAGCGGCGCCGAGTTGCGTGTTGAACGCGACATAGCCGAAGAAGCCGTCGCCCACCGCGACCGTGGAACCTGCGTTGAAGCCGAACCAGCCGACCCACAGCAGCAGCACCGCCAGCGCCGTGTACACCTGGTTATGGCCGAGAATTTGGTTGGCCGAGCCGTCCTTGTTGTATTTGCCGATCCGCGGTTTCAGCAGCACGGTCGCCGCGAAGGCGCCGAGCGCGCCGGTCAGGTGGACGACGGTCGAACCCGCGAAGTCTTGCGCGCCGTCTTCAGCCAGCCAGCCGCCGCCCCAGATCCAGTGCGCGACGACCGGATAGATGACGCTCGCGAAGAACAGCGTGAAGATTAAATAGGAAGAAAGTTTCGCGCGCTCCGCGAATCCGCCCCATGCGATGGACAGCGAAATCGTGACGAACGCGGTTTGGAACACCCAGAACGCAGCATTCGCGAATCCGTCGCCTTCCGCGCCGACCAGCGGCGGATAGTAGAAGAAATCGCTCAGGCCGACGAACAGGTTGCCTTCGCCGAACGCGATGCCGTAACCGACCGCCCAGTAGACGAGCGACGCAAGGCCGACCGTAAAGATCGTCTTGCCTGCGACGTGGCCGGCGTTCTTCATCCGCGTCGAACCGGTCTCCAGCAGGATGAAGCCGCCTTGCATCAAGAGGACGAGGACGCCGGCGATGAGAACCCAGAGCGTGTTGAGCCCCATGTCCAGCAGCGCCGTCGACGGTGCCGCGAGCGCCATTGCCGGGAACAGGCATAGCAGCACGCCCGCAGCCAGTGTCAGCTTCTTCACCATGTTGACCACTCCCATGTCATTTTTTCTTACACATCGGGAAAGACTTAATGTCATTATAGTCAGAACCTTGCGCTTTGACAATATTCATTTTGCTGGTTTTGATTGAAAAGTGCAAAAAAATCTAACGTTCGTCTAAGTCATCATCACTAACGTTAAGTTTTTTTACGTTTTCATCCCCATTGTCTGGTTCCTCACCCCCCGAATCTTCGCCTTTGAAGACCGGCTCGGAGAGGGTGCGCCGACCGTCACTTTGAAATATATGTATGATAAGTTGACATGATGATAGCCTTCGCGGATTCGCAACCATTACGTTTGACTGTATGCATCGGAATTGGTTATCATATGAATTTAGAAGAACGGAAGACGACAGCGGAAGGGTGGTGAGAGCTTGGACCAGACCTTGTTCCGGATCGGCGAGCTCGCGGCGAAGGCCAATGTCAGCCCGCGCACCATCGATTTCTACACATCGATCGGACTGATCCGTCCCGTGAAACGCACCGCCGGCAATTACCGGCTGTACGGACCTGAAACGCTCGAGCGGCTGAAACGTATTGAAGAGTTGAAGAAAGAAAAATATACGCTCGAAGAAATCAAGGAGATACTCGACGGCTGGAGGCGGATTTCCTCCGAAGAACAGATCAGCCGCAAGCTGACGGATCTGCAACTGTCGCTGGACAGACTGCAGCGCGACGTGAAGGAACTGGAACCGGTGCTGAGCCGGCTGAAGCCGCATCAGGTCCGCAGCGTCTACAAGCGTCTCATGCCACAGACCGCCGCCTGCGTCGAAGCGCTGCTGCTGCTCATCGACAAGGCTTCGTTACTGTAATTTGGCATCACGGGTTCCACACAACGAAACGGAGGGGTTCACATTGTTCTTTCACCCGATGGATTTCCTGATTCTGATCGCGTTCGGAGTCTCGATGTGGGCGCAGTTCCGCGTCAAGGGGACGTTCAACCGCTGGGCGGAAGTGCCGAACATGCGCGGGCTGACCGGATATGACGCGGCGCGCAGGATGCTCGATTCGCAAGGCTTGCACGATGTGCCGATCGAGCCGGTGCGCGGCGTCCTGACCGACCACTACGACCCGATCAACCGCGTCGTGCGGTTGTCCGAGCCGGTCTATTACGAGCGCTCGATCTCGGCCGTGGCGGTCGCCTGCCACGAGGTCGGACACGCCATCCAGCACGCGCAGCACTATCCGATGCTGGTGCTCCGTCACCGTATGTTCCCGGTCGTCCGGTTCGCTTCCGGCATTGCGCCGTTCCTGCTGATCGCGGGCTTCCTGTTCAGCTCGCTCAATCTGATCGGCTTCGGCATCATCTTCTTCACCGCGGCCGTCGCCTTCCAACTCGTGACGCTGCCGGTCGAGTTCAACGCCAGCAGCCGGGCGCGGGATCTGATGATCTCGGAAGGGTTCATCTCGCACGACGAGGAACGCGGCGTCGCGAAGGTGCTGAACGCCGCGGCCTGGACATACGTCGCCGCCGCGCTGATCGCGCTGCTTGAGCTGATCAAGTACATCATGATCTTCACGTCGGCCCGGGAAGAATGAATCGTGACGAGCTTCCCGCCCGTCGAAGCGGAAAGGGCTGCAAGCGTCGAACCGACGCCTGCAGCCCTTCTTTTCATGTCGCGGGACCGAACTCCCTGTGAAAATAATCGAGCAGATACTGATGGAACACGCGCGCGACGAGCGGCATCTGGTCATGCGCCCGATGGATGACGCCGATGGTCCGCGTAACCGGATCCTTCAGTTCGATCTTGGCGGGCATGAGCGGTCCGGTCTGCTCGAGCGACATCTCCGGCAAGAGGCTTACGCCCATGCCGGCCGCCACGAGTCCGCGGATCGTGTCCGTCTCCTCTCCCTCGAAGGCGATCTTCGGCGTGAACCCGGCCCTCTGGCACGCTTCCCAAACGATCGGCCGAAGCGAGTATCCTTCGCGGAACAGGACGAACGGCTCGTCCTTCAATTGCGCAAGCTCGATAACCGGCTCGCCGGCCAGCGGATGGTGCATCGGCACGACGGCGAGCAGTTTCTCCTTCAGCACCGCGTGTCCGCACAACTGTTCGTCATTCTCCGGCAGCGGGGAGATGAACGCGAGATCGACCTCGCCCGACAGCACGTCCCGGATCAGCGACGCGTACACGCCCTGATGGAAGATGAATCGGACGCCGGGATGGTGCTTGCGGAAATGCGCGATCACCGTCGGCACGAGATGCGTGCCGAGACTGTGCGGGAATCCGAGCCGGACCTCGCCGTGCTCCGGATCGGTCAGCTCATGGATTTCCGCAATGGCGCGATCCAGATCGGCGAGAATCGCTTCGGCGCGCTTCAGGAACAGCTTCCCCGCGTGCGTCAGCTGCAAGTTCCGCCCCTTCGGAATGAACAGCTTGACGCCGAGCTCCTCTTCCAGCAGATGAATCTGCCGGCTGACCGCGGACTGCGCGACGTGCAGCTCTTCCGCCGCCCGCGTCACGTGCTCGCGGTTCGCCACTTTCACGAAATAATACAATTGCCTGAGTTCCATCCGATCCTGCTCCCGCACAATTCGCTGACGGTCCTTCACCTGCCGCGGCTTTGGACCAGCATGCCCAGCATGAGGAAGCCGGCGAGGCATCCTCCCGCATGAGCCCAGATATCAATTCTAGGCGATATGACCGAATAAAGCAATCCGAAAAGCAGAATCGAATAGACGGTCTTGCGCGAAGCCTCGTCCATCGCATGTTTCCGGAACAGGGCGAGATACAGATAGGCGCCGAACACGCCGTACACCGCGCCGGACGCGCCGACCGCCACGCGGAAATCGCCGCCGAGATTGACCGCCGCGCTGAACACGTTGCCCAGAATTCCGGCCAGGAGCCAGAACACCGCATAACGGAAGTGGCCGATCAGCCGCTCGAGCGGCGGTGCGAACACGAGAATCGAGAACGCGTTGAACAGCAGATGCTCCCAGCCGGCGTGCAGGAAAATGGACGTCACGTACCGCCACGGTTCCAGGAGGCCGTAGCGGTCGAACACCGGATGCTGGACGAAGGCGCCCGCCTCGAACAGCGGCCTCCCCTCCAGCACCAGATCCGCGAGGAACACCAGCAGATTGAGCGCCAGAATGGCCGACGTAACGGGATAATAGCGCAAATATTCGCGAAGGCTTTCATAGCGCAGAAAGATCATGCCTGCCCCCCGCTTCCATGGATTGGACAATGACCGCGCCCAGCGATTATAATGGAGGCTGAACTTCGACTTTCGCAAGGAGGTTGTTTCGAAAATGACCCAGGAACGCGCAGGCGCCGCCTTGTTCAAGGGCAACCCGATCACGCTTGTCGGTCCGGAGCTGAAGCCCGGCGACAAGGCGCCCGATTTCAAGTTGAGCAAATCGCTGCTCGAAACCGCATCGCTCGCCGACTTCGCCGGCAAGATCAAACTGATCAGCGTCGTCCCGTCGATCGACACCGGCGTCTGCGACGCGCAGACGCGCCGGTTCAACGAAGAAGCGGCCAGGCTCGGAGACAAGGTGGTCGTGCTGACCGTCAGCGTCGACCTGCCGTTCGCCCAGGCCCGCTGGTGCGGCGCGGCCGGCGTCGATCGCGTCGTCATGCTGTCGGACTACAAGGACAACAACTTCGGCAAAGCCTACGGCGTGCTGATCAAGGAATTCGCCCTCGATTACCGTTCCATCTTCGTCATCGACGAAAACGACACGATCCGCTACGTCGAATATGTGCGCGAGATGACCGAGCATCCGGACTACGACGCGGCGCTTGCCGCCGTCCGCGAACTGCTGTAATATCGCGCCTGTCGCGCCGCGAACCGCGAACCGTCGGACCCCGTTCCGGCGGTTCTTTCCGTCAAAAGCAAAAGCCGTCCGCATCTGCCAACCGGGCAGCATGCCGCAACGGCTTGGGATTCATGGCGATTCCGTCTTGTAGGCTGCCAATTTCTTGTCCAGCGTACGGTAGATGTCGAGAATCACCCGGTAATTCGAACCGAGATCGCCGAGCGACCCGCGGGATGCCGAATAGATATCGACCGCCGAGGTGAGCGGCCCCGTGGGAATGACCGACACGGTGATATCCATCGTCCGTCCGAGCGCGGTCCGCTTCTCGAGCACGATCTCGCCGACCGATTCCACCGCGTGCAGCACTTTGTACCCCGGCATTTTTTTCAGGGTCGAAACGACCTCTTCCCATGCCTTTTCCTTCGACAGCTTGTAGTAATGGGATCTCAGCAGCGGGTCCTTCGCCCGGTCGCCGGTCTGTTCGAAGCTCCGAATCAGCCCGATCAACGTACGCTTCAGCAAATGTCTCCCCTCCGGCATTCCAGCTTCCCCTATGATAACATGAAAAAACGGCGGAGAAAACCGTCCATCTCGCACGAGAACACGCAAAAGCCCCCGGTGCGTCGCAAGGAGCAGCCGGAGGCCCGTGCGAGCGGCGCGAGCGCCGCCCCGAATGCGTCGGAAATCCCCGCAAATGCCGTCCGGCCCGTGTGTTTCTGAACCCGCTCTCGGCAGGTGGGTGACCGCAGGAACGTTTTTGAAGTCCCCTTTCGGGGGCATTTCAGCCGCGCTCCGATGTAGGTCTCCCTTGTTATCGGTGTTGGTTCAAAACAACGATGGAGGGCCGTAACGCACACCGCAGGATGTATTCGTATTATATCCCCGTCCCGGTCAAAAGTAAACCGCGCGGGCTCAATTCTTCGACTCCGCCGCTTCTCCGGTTTCGTCCCGATCGCGCGGCCGCTCTCCGTCCGTCCGTTCCTCTTCCTTTTCCTGTTCCTGTTCCTGACGCTCCAGCTCCTGCCGTTCCTGCTGCTCCTTCAGCTTCAGATAGATCTGGTAGAAATTGAGGAAGGACAGGTACGCGATGATCACGGCGGTGAAGAACGGCAGCAGAAAGGTGAACTTCGTGCTGATCCAGACGACGCCCGCGGCCGCGATCGCCGACGACAGCGAGCGGAACGGCCTGCCGATCGTGATCAGGACGGCGTTCCTGACCAATTGAAGCGTCTTCATATGATAGTGCACGACCATGGAGAAGAAGTTGAACAGCGACACGACGAGCAGGACCGCGATGCCCAGGAAGACGTAAGAGATGAGTTCGAGTCCGGGCGTCCCGCTGTTGTAGAACTGGATGTCGAGGATGATGATCACGAACATCAGCGTATAGAGAATGCCGCCGAACATGCTGACTTTGTAATTTTCCCTGTAGCCGCGGAAGAACGTCTTGAACAGCGGCACGTCGACGTCGCCCATCACCCATTTCCGAACCGTCGTGAACATGGCGGAAGTCGCCGGAAACACCACGAACGGCGTCACCGCGGCGCATACGTACAGCCCCAGGTAAAGCTGCCCCATGATCTGCTCTTCGCTCAGGGACGCGTATTCCGGATTCGTGGACGGCAGGATGAAGAAGGTGGCGAAAAGAAACCAGAACGGCAGCGTCGTGATGACCCAAAGCAGATTTGTGACCGACAGCCGCATGATCCATTCCGACAATTTGTAAAAGCCGCCCATCATGCCCCGCATTTCCATCGGTGAATCCCTCCGTTAACCTGACTCCTCTGCCCTGCGATCGGCATGCAAGAAAGACCGGGGCCGGCGGAGGCACCGCGAACGCGTCGCCCTCCCGGTGCCCCGGTCCTCTCTTGCCGGTCAATCCTCGGACCAGCCGCCCGAACGGCGAACTTCGCCGTAGCTGCGCCCGCCGGCGCGCGGCCGGCTCCCGTCGTTGCGGCCGTAACTTTTGCTGCCGGAACCGCCGTAGCCGCCCCGGCTGCCGCCGTAACCGCCGCGGCCTCCGGTGCGGGAATGCCGGTCGCCGTAACCGCCGAACGAACCGCCGAACCGGCGACCGCTCGAGCGGACATCCGGCCGGCGCTTCTTCGCGCGGATCGGATCTTCCGGCGTCAGTTCGATCTCGACATCCTTCTTCTCGCCGGTGAGCAGCTTCATCGCCGCCGCGACCAGATGCACCGAATCGTATTGCTCGAGCAGCTGGATCGCGATGCCCTTGTACTCGGCGAAATCATCGCGCTGGATGATCTCGATCAGCTTCTCGGCCGTCACGCGCTGCTTGCCCTCGATCGCCTCGGCGAGGCTCGGGAGCGGCCGGCGCGCGATGCGCTGGCGCGTCACCCGCTCGATGAAGTGCAGATGGTCGATCTCCCGCGGCGTGACGAACGTGTAGGCGACGCCTTCCTTGCCCGCCCGGCCGGTGCGGCCGATCCGGTGCACATAACTCTCCGGATCCTGGGGCAGGTCGAAGTTGATGACATGCGTCACCCCGGACACGTCGAGGCCGCGCGCCGCGACGTCCGTCGCGACGAGGACGTCGATGCTGCCGTCGCGGAACTTGCGCATGACGGCGTCGCGCTGGTTCTGCGACAGGTCGCCGTGCAGGCCGTCCGCGGAATAGCCGCGCTTCTGCAGCGCTTCGCTCAGCTCGTCGACGCGGCGTTTCGTGCGGCCGAACACGATCGCGAGATCCGGCGACTCCATGTCGAGCAGCCGGCTCAACGCCTCGAATTTCTCGCGTTCATGCACTTCGATGTAAGTCTGCTCGATGCTCGGCGCCGTGATGTTCTTCGGAATGACCGACACATGTTCGGGGTTGCGCAGGAATTGCTGTGCAAGTTTCTGGATGTTGGGAGGCATCGTCGCGGAGAAAAGCATGGTCTGGCGATTCTCGGGCACGAGGCCCAGGATCGTCGTAATATCCTCCATGAAGCCCATGTCCAGCATTTCGTCGGCTTCGTCCAGCACGACCGTGTGCACATCGTCCAGCCGGATCGTCTTCCGGTTGATGTGGTCGAGCAGCCGGCCGGGCGTGCCGATGATGATCTGCGGTTTCTTCTTCAGCGCGCGAATCTGTCTGCCGATGTCCTGGCCGCCGTAGATCGGCAGCGTGCGGATGCCCTTGTAGCGGGCGAGCTTGCCGATCTCGTCAGCCACCTGGATCGCGAGCTCGCGCGTCGGGGTCATGACCAGGGCGACGATCCGCTCTTCCTCCGGCGGAATCTTGCTGATGAGCGGGATGCCGAAGGCGGCCGTCTTTCCTGTTCCCGTCTGCGCTTGTCCGATCAGGTCGGCGCCGCTCATCGCGATCGGTATGGCTTTCGCCTGGATCGGCGTCGCTTCCTCGAATCCCATTTCGGTAACGGCCTGCAGCACTTTCGGCTCCAGGCCGAATTCAGCGAATGTTTTCAAACTTTCTCAAACTCCTTTGTGTTCTTGACCTTCTGAAAGAATATCCCGTTCATTATAGCACAGGTCGACGTGCGAATACCAGCGAACGGAAATCGGCGATACTAGCCGGTGCTGATGCCCATTTCCGGCAAGGGAAAGGAGCGATGGCCTTGACCGCCGCGCGCCGCGTCCGGACGGCGCTTGTCATGACCTGCGCCTCGGCCCTGATCGCCTTCGGCTTCAATTTTCTCCTCATCCCGCATCGGCTGCTCAGCGGCGGCGTGTCCGGCGTGTCGATGCTGCTCAGCTACGCGACGGGGCTCGATGCCGGCATCCTGTATTTTGCGCTGAATCTTCCGATCTTAATTTGGGGCTGGTTCGCCCTCGGACATGCGTTCATCATCTGGAGCGTTTATTCCGTCGCCGTCACATCCTTCCTGCTCCGCTTCACGCCCGTCCATGCTCTCGCGGCCGACCCGATCCTGGCGGCCGTCTTCGGCGGCGTCGCCGTCGGCATCGGCTCCGGGCTCGCCCTGCGCTACGGCGGTTCGACGGGCGGCATCGACATCGTCGCGACGATCTTGACGCGCCGGCGGGAAGTGCCGATCGGCATGCTGCTGATCATCATGAATGTCTCGATCGTCCTCCTGCAGGCGTTCTGGTCGGAGGACTGGGAAGGCGCCATGTATTCGATGCTGTCGATGTACGTAAGCGGCAAGCTGATCGACACGATCCACATTCGCCAGCTCAAGGTGACGGCGTTCATCATCAGCCGCGATCCGGTCCGGATGCTCGAGAAGCTGCGCCGCCTGCCGCGCGGCGTCTCGGTCATCCCGATCCGGGGAGGCTACACGGGCGAGGACAAGCTGATGCTCATGACCGTCACGACCCGGTACGAGCTGTCCGCCCTGCGCGCGATGATCCGCGAGACGGACCCGAAGGCCTTCGTCACGATCGTCGAAACGGTAAGCGTCATGGGGGATTTTCGCAAGGTGTAGCGTTCGCTTTCGCGGCGTGAAGCCGGTCCGGGACAACCAGCCGTTTTCACTGTTCAGCCCGATTCACGAATGCTATAATGAAAATGTACCCGGGCTTTCCGTCCTGCGTCCGGCCCTGTAATTGGTTTGAATCCGTTCGGGGAGGGTGATGCAAGTGGAACTCGCGATGGTGACGTTGTGGCAGATCGTCGAGAAACACGCGCCCGAGCTTCTCCCGTTCCTGACGCGGAGAGAGCTGAACATGAACATCGTGCTCCGCGAAGGGTTCGACAGGCTCGAGCCGGAAGACGCATTGGAGATTGTGCGTCACAGCATTTGCGAACAGCAGAAGCTTCTGCATTGACCTTGAAGGCGGGAACGGCCTGACCGTTCCCGCCTCTGTTTTTGTCTTCATGCCGCGTCGACGCAAGTCGGCACGTTTCCGCATTTTCCCGCAAAAATCCTCTGTCTGCGAATCATTTCCTGCTGTATAATATTTATTAATTGGAGAGAGAGCTTGCGGGGAGCGGAGAAACCATGGATATGCTGCTTACGATCTTGCTGCTGCTGCACGGCGTGCTGTCCGGCGCAGGCGATTACGGGAACGCGGCGGGCGGACTGCCGGCGGGAAGCGGCGGTGAGATCATTGCCGAGGCTCCCGAAACAGCTCCCGGGGCGGAACCGTCCGGCGGCAAGGTTGATCCGCAGCCGGACGCGCCGAAGATCAAGGGGATCTATGTCACGGCCCACAGCGCCGGCGGTTCGCGCATGGAAGAACTGCTCGAGCTCGTACGCGGCACCGACCTGAACGCGATGGTCATCGACGTGAAGGACGATTACGGGTACATCACCTGGCCGACGGACCATCCGGAACTCGCCGAACTCGGCACCACAAAAAAGATCATCAAGGACATGGAAGCGCTGTTGGAGCGGCTGAAGGCGGACGAAGTCTATCCGATCGCGCGCATCGTCGTCTTCAAGGACTCCGTCCTCGCCGGAAAGCGCCCGGACCTGTCGTTCCGGAAGTCCGACGGCAGTGTATGGAAGAACGGCCGCGGCGAAAGCTTCGTCAATCCGTACCGCCGAGAAGTTTGGGACTACAACGTGGCGGTGGCAAAGGAAGCGGCGCGCCTCGGGTTCAAGGAGATCCAGTTCGACTATGTGCGGTTCCCGGAAGGGTTCGAGAAGCGGGCCGATGAGCTGGAGTACGACCGGACCGACGAAAGCCGCGTCGATGTCGTGAGCGGATTCGTGGAATACGCGAAGAAGCAGCTCGAGCCGCTGGGCGTGCGCGTATCGGTCGATATTTTCGGGTACGCCGCATCGGTTCCCGCCGCGGAGGGCATCGGGCAGGACTTCGTGAAGATCTCGGAGCATGTCGACGTGATCAGTCCCATGGTGTATCCGAGTCACTACAGCACCGGCTGGTTCGGTCTCAAGGATCCGGACAAGGAGCCGTACGCCACGATCAAGGGTGCGATGGAGGACACGCACGAGAAGCTGGAGCCGCTCGGCGACCGGAAGCCGATCATCCGCCCGTGGATCCAGGATTTCACCGCGACCTGGCTCGGCAAGGGGCATTACATCCCCTATGGCAAGGCCGAGGTCGAAGCGCAGATCCGGGCGCTCGCCGACACCGGCGTCGAGGAGTTCATGATCTGGAACGCAGGCAATAAATATACGGCAGGCGTGCAATATTGAATGCAACGAAGGGCTGCGCCCGCTAATCGGGCGCAGCCCTTCCGCTTGACGGCGCTTATTGCGACAGACGCAGCGCCAGATTGTACAATTCCATGTTGAACGGCTTCTTCGTGGAGACGACCTTCTCGATGTCCGTCGCGACCAGTTCGCCATTAATGATGCCGCAGCCTTTGCTCGAATCGCCTTCCATCAGCTTGCGAACCGCGAAGTCGCCGAGCCGGCTGGCGAGGATCCGGTCGTTGTGCGTCGGCGAGCCGCCCCGCTGGATATGGCCGAGCACCGTAACCCTCGGCTCGATGCCGGTGCGCTGGATGATCGCCTCGGCGATGTCGTTGCCGCTGGCCGCGCCCTCCGCCACGATGACGATGCTGTGCCGCTTGCCGGCCTTGAAGTTGTCGGACATCCGCGTCGCAATTGCTTCGATGTCGTACGGCACCTCGGGAACGATGATCGTCTCGGCGCCGCTCGCGAGCCCCGCATAGAGCGCGATGTCGCCGCTGTGGCGGCCCATGACTTCAACGACCGACGCCCGCTCGTGCGATGTCATCGTGTCGCGCAGCTTGTTGACGGCGTCCACGACGATGCTGACGGCCGTATCGAAACCGATCGTGAAATCGGTGAACGGAATGTCGTTGTCGATCGTGCCCGGCAGCCCCATCGTCCGGATGCCGAGCTTGCTGAGCTTGTGGGCGCCCTGGTACGAACCGTCGCCGCCAATGACGACGAGGCCGTCAATGCCGCGATTCCTCAGCACCTCCGCGCCGCGCTGCTGTCCTTCGGGCGTCGTGAACTCCTTGCATCTCGCGGTCTGCAGGATCGTGCCGCCGCGCTGGATGATATCGCCCACGCTGCGCAGATCCATCGGGAACAGATCGTCCTTCAGCAGCCCCGCGTATCCCCGCTGCACGCCGAACACTTCAATGCCGTGGAACAGCGCGCTCCGGACCACCGCGCGGACCGCCGCGTTCATGCCCTGCGAGTCTCCCCCGCTCGTCAATACCGCAATGCGCTTAACTGCAGACATCGTATTCCCCCTGTATTTCGATTGGTGTGACATCCTTGTGTGCGGGCGGCCGCTAGCGGCGCGGCGCCTTCGCGCGCCTCCGGATCCAGAGCGCGTTGAGCCGGAAGAACAGCCGCGTCATCGGACTGTTGCGCATCAGCTCGCGCGCGATGAACCGGACGACGGGCTGTTCGGTCGCCTTCGGGTCGGACAGATAGACCGCGAGCAGCCCTTCGATCACCATCCGGTGGAACTTCCGGCACGGCAGCCGGTCCGCCGCCCGGCGCGCCTGGTCCGCGATCCAGCCGATCCTCCTCAGCATCTCCGCGTCGTTCGCGTAATAGCTGCAGAAATTCAGATCGCCGCCGATCCGATCCTCCTCCTGGTCGATCAGATAGTCGAGCAGGATGTGCAGGCCGCACAGGTACGGAAAATAGGCGCCCGCCGTCCGCTCCGCGTCCCGCTCCGTCACGTCCGGCCTGCAGGCTTCGACGAACAGCGCGAACATGCCGAGCGTCGAGCCGGTCGCGGCGGCGAACTCGTTCCAGTAGAGCTCGGGATGGTCCGCCCGGTGGTGCGCCCACCATCGCTGCAGGCTCTCGAGCCGCTCTTCCCGCCGGATATGCTTGTACACCTGAAGATCGCCGTACAATCCGGCAAATCGCGTGACGTGCGGCTGCACGACGGCGTAGCCCGGCAGCGCGCGTACGCGAGCCTGGCACGCGGCGACAAGCGCCGCCAGATAACCGCCGTCCTCCCGCTCGGCGCGATGCGCGTAATAATCGGTCGGCGCGGCGTCAGGATCGACCGCGTCGAGCATCGCGCGGTGCAACAGACGGAAATCGTCCGGATCGAGCGACGTGCTGCGGTCGCACAGATTGTCCAGGTAGTCGCTGATAGTCTGCAGGGCGACGATCAGCGGCACGAGATCGCCGAGCCGGTCGCCGGCCGCGGCCGCGAACACCGCCCCGCCCTCGCAGTGAAACTGCTTGCTCGACATGCTGGCCAGCGCCTGCGCGCGCAATTCCGGATCGGGGATCGCCTCCGCCCGCGCGCGCCAGCGCGCCAGTTCATCATATACCGCGGGCAGCACGCGCCGGTACATCCGATACATGAGCCGGATCGGACCGGCCGGCATGCCCTGCTGTTTCTTTGCTCCGTTCAAAGGCGGCGCCTCCGTCCGTCAGGTATGACGCCGCGGATCAATCGTCTGATTGATGCGGTACCAGATGTTCAAATCGTTGATCCGGCTCGCCTGCTCCGCGATATCGGCGTTGAGCCGGCAGGACGTCTCGAAATCTTCTTCCTCGTCCAGCTGCCGCTGGAGCTCGCGGATCCGCTGTTCCAATTCCAGGATCCGGTCGGGGATGCGGCCGCGGATCGTCTCCCACCGGTCGAGAATCGCGCTTCTCACTTCCAGGGGATACGCCTCCCATTCAAGTTCCAGTTCCGGAACCTCGATCCCCAGCCGCTCATCGTAGACGAACCATGAATCACCCATTGTGAACCTCCACCCAATAATGTACCATGTCATCCGGCATAATTCCAGCGGACGCGATCCTCCCGTTGGCGACGAAGGGCCGGATCGCCTATAATGAGAACGAAAGGATGGATCAGCACAATGGACTACTTGTCATTCAAACAAATCTTGCTGGACCGGCGCAGCGTGCGCAAGTTCCGGGACGAGCCCGTCGGGACGGAGCAGATCCGGGAGCTGATCGATTGCGCCCGCTACGCGCCAAGCGACACGAACTCGCAAACCTGGGAATTCATCGTCATCACGGACCGCGAGAAGATTCGCGCGATCGAGGACATGACCTGGCGGCAGCTGCACGCGCGGGCGAAGGACGCCGAGGAGCGCGGGCTCGCGAAGGAGGCGCGGCTGCTCGTCAAGTCGTTCGGGCCGTACGCGACCGCGTTCTCGGACGCTCCGGCGCTCGTCGTCTGTCTCGCCACCCCGTATCGGTCGAAGTTCCGCGAGCGCATTTTCGATCCCATAGGGCTGGTGCCGGAAGAAGTATGGCGCGAAGAAGGCATCAAGAGCAGCTGCCTCGCCGCGATGAACCTGATGCTCGCCGCCCACGCGATGGGGCTCGCCACCTGCCCGATGACCGGGCCGGTGCTGCTGGCCGAGCCGCAGCTGAAAGAATATCTGGGCATCGACGAGTCGCGCCAGATCAACATGGTGATCGCACTCGGTCATCCGGCCGAGACGCCGGGCCGTCTGCCGCGCAAGGAGATCGACGAGATTTTGACGATCATCTCCTGACGGGCGCGCAGACGTACCGCACAATCGGACAGGCTGTCCCTTGCCGCGAAGGCGAGGGACAGCCTGTCTCGTCATGCGGACTGCGGCGGCTGACCGTCAACCGCCCAGTCTGGCCAGTTCTTCGTCGTCGATCTCGTAGTTGGCGTACACGTCCTGCACGTCGTCGTTTTCGTCGAACGCGTCCATCATTTTCAGCAGCTTCTCGGCGTTCTCGCCTTCCACCTTGACCGTCGTCCGCGGCAGCCAGCGAATGCCGGCGCTCTCGAACGTCAGGCCGTCCGCTTCGAGCGCCTGCTTCACCTTGATGAAATCGGCGGGAGCCGTCAGAATCTCGTACGAATCCTCGTTCACGATGACGTCCTCGGCCCCGGCCTCGACCGCCGCCATCAGCATCGAGTCTTCGTCGATATCATGCGACTCGCGGCTGATGACGAGCAGCCCTTTCTCGTCGAACAGGTACGAGACGCAGCCCGACTCGCCCATGTTGCCGCCGCGCTTGTTGAAGATGGCGCGCACGTCGGCCGCCGTCCGGTTCCGGTTGTCGGTCAGACATTTCACCATGATCGCGACGCCGCCGGGACCGTACCCTTCATAGATGATTTCCTCGTAATCTTCGCCGCCGACCGTCTGCGTCGCGCGCTTGATCGCGCGCTCGATGTTCTCGACCGGCATCTGCTCCGCGCGGGCGTTCGCGATCGCGTTCTTGAGCGCGAGATTCGCTTCGGGGTTCGGACCGCCGCGGCGCGCGTGCATGTAGATTTCCCTCGCCAGCTTGACGAACTTGTTGTTCCGCGCCTGGTCGGCCTTGCCCTTGCGGTCTTTGAACAATTTGAACTTCGGCATGTTTCCGTTGATCCTCCCGGGCTTGATTCCATACAGCAGTTTACCACTGCCGGCGCTTTCCGGTCAAAACAAGAAAGACCCCGGATTGCTCCGGAGTCTCGCCTTGTCACGCATCTTCTATTATAAGAAGGCTGTCCGTTCTTATAACTTGATGACGTTGGCCGCTTGCGGGCCGCGATTGCCCTGGGTGATCTCGAATTCGACGAGCTGGCCTTCGTCCAGCGTCTTGAACCCTTCACCCTGGATTGCCGAGAAGTGGACGAACACGTCGTCGCCGCCATCCACCTGGATGAAGCCGTAGCCTTTCTCGGCGTTAAACCATTTAACTGTTCCTTTCAAATGAACAACCTCCCAAAATTCACGCCGATCGTCCGGCGCTTAGACACAGTATACGCGCACGCAGGGCAAAAAGCAAATGAAGTTTGCCTGAAATTGAAATTTTTTTTCGGGGCGCGGCTTCGTCTGCGACTTCGGCCGACCGGCCGGAGACCGGACGCGCACGCATCCTCCTGGTGCCATCCGCTTACGGAACCACGTTCCGTTACAGAAGGCATCCGATAGCCGCAACCCCGTCTTGCCTGCCGCCAACGGAACCACGTTCCGTTAGACGGCTCCCACGTACGCCTGTTTCCCCTGTAACGGAACCACGTTCCGTTACAGAACGCATCCGATAGCCGCAACCCCGTCTTGCCTGCCGCCAACGGAACCACGTTCCGTTAGACGGCTCCCACGTACGCCTGATTCCCCTGTAACGGAACCACGTTCCGTTACAGAACGCATCCGATAGCCGCAACCCCGTCTTGCCTGCCGCTAACGGAACCACGTTCCGCTAGACGGCTCCCACGTACGCCTGATTCCCCTGTAACGGAACCACGTTCCGTTACAGAACGCATCCGATAGCCGCAACCCCGTCTTGCCTGCCGCTAACGGAACCACGTTCCGCTAGACGGCTCCCACGTACGCCTGTTTCCCCTGTAACGGAACCACGTTCCGTTACAGAACGCATCCGATAGCCGCAACCCCGTCTTGCCTGCCGCTAACGGAACCACGTTCCGTTAGACGGCTCCCACGTACGCCTGATTCCCCTGTAACGGAACCACGTTCCGTTACAGAAGGCAGCCGATGACCGCAACCCCGTCTTGCTCACCGCTAAAGGTTCCACGGACCGTTAGCGAATAACCCGCCCCAACCAAACAGCCGCTTAACGGTCTCACGGACCGTTAGCGGCAACTTCGGCCAGTCGGGCGCGGCTGAAAACGCACGCTAACGGTCCCACGGACCGTTAGCGAATACCCCGCGCCAACCGAACTGTCGCTTAACGGTCTCACGGACCGTCAGCGGCCATTCCCTCCGGCCGATCACGCGCGGCCGAACGCGCCCGCCGCGTCCGTTTCCGCCGGCTTCCTGATCGTCATCAACCGGTGCGAGCCCGGAATGAACGGCAGCCGCGATTCGGGGAATTCGACCTCGCAGCCCGCCTCCCGCACCCGGTCGGTCAGCCGGTCCAGATGCGGGTACTCGCGAAAGCTCAGCGTCACCAGCGGATAGATGCGCGCCTCGCCGCCGGGGCGCAAGACCCGCAACAGCTCGAGCACGGCCTGCTCGTGGAAATCGTAATCGAAGTGCTCTCCGTACAAGAACAGGAAATGGCTGCACAGCACCAGATCGAACCGTTCGTCATCGAACGGCAGATGCGGCAGCTCGCCCGCAACGTAGCGGCCGCCTCCCTCCCGCCGGTCCGCCGCGAAGTCGGCGATGAACTGCTCCAGCGACGCTTCGCGCCCGGCGCGATGATTCTCGAGGCTGCCGTAGTACGAAAAATCGAACAGATCGCGCAGACCGTCCAGCTTGGCCGTCGAAACGTCGATCTCGGTCCGCGCTTCCTCATACAACACATCTTCCGGCAGGCCGTATCGCGGATCGACCGCGACAGCCGCAAGACCGCGCCGCGCGGCTTCGGCCGTGAACGACGACGCCCCCGCGGCCGCGTCCAGCACCGCGCACGGCGGTTCGGGCGGACGCCCGAACGCGAACATGCGCGCATACTCCTCGAAGCTCCGGCACGTCAGCGCGGTGCCGACCTGTTCATACTTCCTCTCCATCGTCTCATCTCTCCTCGTCTCGCCATTTCTGATCTAGGCTCGTCTTTCGGGTTCACGGTCCCGCCGCTTCCGGCCGAAGCCGGCAGCTCCCGAACCCTTGCCAATATCATACACGCAGCCTGGTTGATTTCCAACCCCCCGTTCGATATGATGGGAGCAAATCGCAAGGGGCGGAGAGATGACCGTGATCCGGAAAATTCAGATCTACAAACACGACAAATACAATATGCTGACGGTGGAAGTGCAAGGCAAATCGCTTGTCGTCCGCGAGATCTCCGACGCGTGGGGCGAGGAGTGCCACACGTTTCTGAGCCGGCCGGAAATGCTGGCCTGGGCGGAATCCCGTTTCCAGGCGGACCGGCTACCGGGCGGCGAAACGGAGCGGGAGGAGATCCTCGCGAAGTTCCGCTCGATCTGACCGCCCGTCCGCGGTTGTAAAGGCAGGAAAAACATGCCGGACGGCGAATTGCATAGCGAAGCCGGAATCTGGAGGAACCGATGGATACCACAGCGCTCGTCATTTTCATCATCGTCGCCTTTTCGTTCGGCGCCATCCTGATCATGAAGCGGGACGCGATCGCTCCGCCGATGCGGCGGTTCCTGGCGCTGGTCGCGCTCCTGATGGTCACGGCCGCGTTCATCATGCTGGTGTACGCGTTCCTGACGATGAGCGGCTGATCCGCCGAACCTGACCCCGGGAGACGAAGCTCGCGGCAATCCTTCGTCTCATGATTCGACGCGCCGCGGCGCATACTAACGGGCAAAAAAAGGAAGTGCGGTCATGAAACGGATCTCCGCCCTCCTCTGCCTCGTTCTGATTGCCGCAACGGCGCCCGCACGGGTCGACCGCGCCGCCGCGCACGCCGCGGAGGCCGAAATCTTGTCCCCAAGGAGGAACCCCGAAATGCAGCAAGTGCCGAAACGTTCCGAGACCGACCCGAAGTACCATTGGAGGCTGGAGGATCTTTTTCCTTCGCAAGCCGATTGGGAACGGGAATACGAGCAGGCCAAGCAGCTGATCGCGAAGGCAGCCGAATTCCAGGGCAAGCTGTCCGATCCGGCCGAGCTCAAGGCCTGCTTCGAGCTTGAGGATGAACTGTCGCTCCACGTCGAGCGGCTCTACGTGTACGCGAACATGCGCCACCACGAGGACACGGCCGAGCCGAACGCCATGGCGCTCGCGGACAAATCGAAGAAGCTGAGCGTCGAAGCGAACGAGGCGCTCTCGTTCATCACGCCGGAAGTGCTCAGTCTGCCGGACGAAACGCTCGCGCGGATGATCGAGGACCCGAACCTCAAGCCGTATCGGTTCACGCTCGAAGAGATGCGCCGCCAGAAGGCGCACATCCTGAGCAAGGCCGAGGAGGCGCTGCTCGCCCAGGCCGGCAACATCAGCCAGGCTCCGAATACGATTTTCGGCATGCTGAACAACGCCGACCTGAAGTTCCCGAAGATCCGGAACGAGCAGGGCGAGGAAGTCGAGCTTACCCACGGCACCTACATCCAGTTCCTCGAAAGCCGCGACCGGTCGGTGCGCGAAGCCGCGTTCAAGGCGATGTACGATACTTACGGCAAGCTGAAGAACACGCTCGCCTCGACGCTCGCCGCCAACGTGAACAAGAACCTGTTCTACGCCCGCGCGCGCAAATACCCGTCCGCGCTGGAGATGTCGCTGTTTGCCGACAACATCCCGAAGGATGTGTACGTCAACCTGATCGACACGATCCACAAGCATCTGCCGCTCATGTACCGCTACATGGAACTCCGGCGGAAGCTGCTGGGCGTCGACGAGCTGCACATGTACGATCTGTTCGCGCCGCTCGTGGAAGAGTTCAAGATGGAGATTCCTTACGAAGAAGCGAAGCGGACGGTGCTGGAAGGCCTCGCCCCGCTCGGCCCGGACTATCAGAAGGTGCTGAAGGAAGGGTTCGAGGGCGGCTGGATCGACGTTTACGAGAACCAGGGCAAGCGGAGCGGCGCCTACAGCTGGGGCGCCTACGGCACCCACCCCTACGTGCTGCTCAACCACAAGGACAATCTGAACAGCATGTTCACGCTGGCGCACGAGATGGGCCACGCCCTGCACTCGTACTATTCGGACCGTCACCAGTCGTACCGCGACGCGCAATACACCATTTTCCTCGCCGAGGTCGCGTCGACGCTGAACGAATCGCTGCTGATGGACTACCTGCTGAAGCGGACGAACGACCCGAAGGAAAAAATGTACCTGCTCACCTACTACGCCGACCAGTTCCGCACCACGGTGTTCCGCCAGACGATGTTCGCCGAGTTCGAGAAAATCATCCACGAGAGGGCGGAGGCCGGCGAATCGCTGACGCCGCAGCTCCTGTGCAGCATCTACTACGATCTGAACAAGCTGTATTATGGCGACGGCATGGTCGTCGACAAGGACATCGAGATGGAGTGGGCGCGCATTCCGCATTTCTACTCGAGCTTCTACGTGTACAAGTACGCGACCGGGTTCTCGGCCGCGACGAGCTTCGCGAAGCAGATCCTCGACGAAGGCGCGCCGGCCGTCGAGCGGTATCTCGGGTTCCTCAAGAGCGGCGGCAGCGACTACTCGATCAATATCCTGAAGAAAGCCGGGGTCGACATGTCGACGCCGGAGCCGATCGAACAGGCGATGAGCGTGTTCGAGGATCTGATCCGGCAGATGGAGGAACTGACGCAGGCTTGACTATGAAGGCCGTGTCCATGCGGACACGGCCTCTTTCGTTCACTTCCGTCTCAATTCGCTTCCGACTTCTCCTCGTCCGGCGGATACAGCACGATGCGCCCGTTCTCCATCTCCACGCGCACCCGCCGCGCGTTCCGGAATCCCTCCGCGCTCATGAGCCCGGCGGGTATCTGCAGCCTGCCGGCCCTGTCGACGACGGCGTATTCCACGTGGCTCTCCTCCGCTTCGCGCTCGAGATTCTCGAGGTCTTCGCGGTACGAACGCCGGATCAGCTCCGACGACGTCTTGCCGTCGCGGATCGCGACGACGCGGTCGACCTTGCGCGCCAGCTGCTGATCGTGCGTGACGATGACGATCGTGATGCCGAGCGTCCGGTTCAGCTCGCGGAACAGGTCCATCACCTGGTTCGTCGTCCTCGTGTCGAGCGCGCCGGTCGGCTCGTCGGCGAGCAGCAGCTTCGGCTGGTTGGCAAGGGCGATCGCGATCGCGACGCGCTGCTGCTCCCCGCCCGACAGCTCGCTGAGCCGGTTCTTCATCCGATGGCCGAGCCCGACCGCTTCAAGCAGCTCGACAGCGCGCGCCCGGCGCCGCCTGCCGCGCAGCAGGATCGGCAGTTCCACATTCTCGAGCGCGGTCAGGTACGGGATCAGGTTGCGCGCCTTGTTCTGCCAGACGAAGCCGACGGTTTCCCGCTTGTACTTCACCAGATCGCGCTCGGAGAAGGCGAGCAGGTCCTTCCCGTCGACCATCAGCTTGCCGGCGGAGGGGCGGTCGAGGCCGCCCAGCATGTTGAGCAGCGTCGACTTGCCGCTGCCGCTGTTGCCGATGATCGCCATCAGCTCGCCGTTCTCCACCCGGAGGTCGAGGCCCTGCAGCGCCACGACTTCGAGATCCTTCGTCTTGTAGATCTTGACGAGTCCGTCGCAAATGATCATGGCCATGCGGTCATTCCTCCCCGAGCTTGAGCGCCTGGGCGATCTTGATGCGCGCGAGCCGCCAGCCGAGCACGGCGAGACCGAGGGTCAGCATGACCGCGACGACGCCGTAGAGCTGCGCGTAATCGCCGGCCTGGCGGACGATCTCGAACGGCGGCACCTGTTCGGACGGATTGAACGCCATCTCGAAGAGCGGCACGAACTGGCCGCTCACGACATTGCCGACGATGACGCCGATGAGCACGGCAGCGACGGTCGTGAGCAACTGCTCGCTGACCAGCATGCCGATGAGCTGCCCGAACGGGATGCCCATCGCGCGCAGCACGCCGAACTGGAGCGTCCGCCCGGACAGCGACAGCAGCCAGAACACGAGGAACCCGAAGAAGCTGATCAGCATCGAAATGACGAACCCGAGCGTCAGGACGCCGTTGATCGCGAGCCGGAACGGATCGTTCTTCGACTTGATCAGCTCCTGTGACGCGTCCTTCAGCGATGTGAGCCGATAGCCCGCATCGAGGATCGCCTGGTATACGTCCGCGCTCGAGGCGCCGTCCTCCAGCTTCAGCCAGACCTGGTACGGCTCGAGCGCCAGCCGGTTCTGGATCGTGGACAGATGGGCGACGACGAGCCGCGGATTGCCCTGTTTGCCGGGCTCCGGAAGCGGATTCCAGCCCGGCCAGTAATCGACGACGCCGAAGACGGTCAGCATCGTCGGGTCAACGCCGTCCCAGCCGATGTAGATCGGATCGCCCGGCCCGACGTTCAGTTCTTCGGCCACCGAGCGGGAGATCAGCACGCCCCGCGGATCGGAAGCAAGCAGGTTCAGATACGCGTTCAGATGATAGTCGAGCAGGCCGTTCTTCATCCACGCCGTCAGGCCGAACGAATAGGTCTCGATTCCGTAGAGCGTCGTGGTCGCGCTGCCTGCCGCCACGCTCAGCCGCGCGTTGTTTCTCACGAAGACGCGCGTCGCCGATTCGACTCCGGGCATCTCGGTGAACGGCAGGAACGGCGGTTCGGTGTATTGCACCCGCTTCTGCACGGCCGTCTCTTCCGCGGCTGTCGGTTGCTCCATCGGGGTTCCGACCGGCGAAACCGGCGGAGCGTCGCTCTCCCATCGGGTCGTGAGCGCGATGTCCGCGCCGATCGCGTAGCGGATCTTGCTCTCGATGTTGTCGCCGATCGTCCGGGCGGCGTTCGCGCTGAACAGGCCGGTGGACACCGTCAAGACGAGGAACACCTTGATGCCCAGGTACTGTCCGGACGAGCGGCTGATCGTCACAAGCGTCGAGTAGAGCGCCGGCGTCCACCATTTTCTCCCGAGCAAATAGATCAGCCGGATGAACCACGGATAGAGCCGGAGAATGAACAGCCCGCCTCCGAGCGCGAGCATCGCCGGCATGACGAACAGCAGCGGATCGACGTGCAATGAACCGGCTTCCAGCGCCAGCTTGCGCATGTCGGCCGATTGCCGGCGGAAATCGATCAGCAGCCAGAAGGCCACCGCGATCAGGATGAGATCGATGCCCGTCCTGTGCCAGAACGACGTCCGCTCGAGGCGCGCCGACTCCCGCTTGCGGTCGACGATCGACGTGCGCGCCGCCCGGGCGGCCGGAACGAGCGTGAGCAGCGCCGCCCCGTACGCCGCGGCCGCCGCGACGGTCCAGACTTCGCCGTTCAGCTCGACGTCGAGGGCCGCGCGGTCGACGAAGGTCAGGAAGCCGCTCGACGCGCCGAGGATTTTCGTGAACAGGACGCCGATCCAGGGACCGGCGGCGAGCGCCGCGGTGCCGAGAATGAGCCCTTCCGCCGCGTAGGCGAGCAGCACCTGCAGCCGGCTCGCGCCGCGGCTGCGCAGCACCGCAATCTCCGTCTTCTGCCGCTCGACGATCAGACCCGCCGTCATATAGAGGTAGAAGGCGAGCATCATCATGACCGGCATATATAGCGACAGCAGCACGACGCCGAGCCGTTCGCGCTTCTTCTCGTACGACTCGATCTTCTCGAGCATCGGAATCGACAGTTCCGCGTTGTACGAGAAGGCGTTCATCAGATAGCGTTCCAGTTCCTTCTTCTCCTCGACGAACGTGTCGAGCCTGGAGGTCTTGAGTCCGGTGTAGTCCAGCGCCAGCACATACTGGAAGCTGCCCAGCGGCAGGCGTCCGCCGTACACGAAATCGCGCATGAACACGTCGTGCGGAATGTAGAACGACGATTCGTGGCTCTCGAGCGGAAAAGGCGCGTAGGCGTCGATCTCGCCGGGCGGCGCGGATTCAATGACGCCGACCGGCAGGATGCGGAACTTCTCGCCGGTCTCGCGGTTCAGTCCCGTAATCTCCTCGTTCAGATCCCGCTTGAGCTTGATCAGGAAGGACTGGGTGACGAGCGCTTCGTACACGCCGTCGTCGCGCCCGGCGTCCGGCATCCGGCCGTCGATCAGCCGGACTTGCCGTTCCAGGTTGCTGACGGCGCGGAAGCTGCCGACAACGTTCGTTCTCCGAATTTCCTCTTCCGTCGCGTCCGCTCCATAGGTGCGGAGCACGCCCGAGGAGCGCGCGATATAGCCCGAATGGGCGCGGAGCCCGACGCGCTCCGGAAACGTCGCCATGTACCGGTCCAGCTCGTCCACGATCTGCGGCGTCCGCGATTTATCCTTGATCGCGTTCGGGAGCGCGTTCACACGCACATATCCCGGGAAAATGTTGCGTTCGGTCTGCATGAGCTGCAATTCCTTCTGCAGCGTCCGTTCGAGAATCGCGTTCGCGTACAGCGGCATCGAGCTGAACAGCGCGACGCACACGGTCAGTCCGAACCAGAGATTCAGCTGAAGCCATTTCGTGCTGGCCATCTTGCGCAATATCATGACCCACAAGGCCAAGGCGCTCCACTCCCCCGCGCCGCGCGCGGCGCGCCAGTCTCTAATTGTTCAGGATCACCCGGGCACCTTCTTCAATCCCGCGGACGATCTCGACCTCGGTCGACGTCTTCAGTCCGGTTTCGACGTCGACCTCCTTGCGGCGCTCGCCGTCCTCGATCTGCACGTACTCGCGTCCCATGTAGTTGCGCAGGCCGGAGCGCGGGATGACGATGACGTTCTCGCGGCGCTGCAGCGGAATTTCGAACTCGGCGCTGTCGCCGATCCGGACGTTCTCCGGCGGGTTGTCCAGCCCGAGCACGAGGGTGCGCGCGTTGCGTTCCTGCTCCGTCCGGTCGGTCGTCGCCGGCGCGTTCGTCGGCGACTGGACGACCACGACCCGATATTTCTCGCCTGCGTAGACGACCGTCCCTTCCATGCCCGGATGAACGCCGAGCAGATCGGATGCCGAAGGCGCCACGTAGGTCAGCAGCACCTGGTTCGGATCGGATACGGTGACCAGCGGCCGGTAAGCCGTGACCGCGTCGCCGGGCGATATGTCCGCGACGAACGTCACTTCGCCGTCGAACGGCGCGACGAGCCTCGACCGGGCAAGCTTCTCTTCCATCGCCTCGAGGTTGACCCGCTCCCGCTCGAAGTCGATCTCGCGCAGCCGCAGCTCATCCCCGGTCAGTCCTCCGCGCAACGCTTGTCCGAACAGGATTTGCGCCCGCTCGAGATTGAGCCGCTGCAACCGGATTTGCGTCTCGAGATCGCCGACGTCGAGCTCGAGCACCGTCTGGCCGGCCTCGACCGTGTCGCCCTGCTTCACATGAACCGCCAGCACCCGTCCTCCGGATTCCCCGAAGAAGAGCGCTGCGCTGCGGCTCGACGTGAACGTCGCCCCGCCGCGCAGCACCGTCTGAATCGTGCCGCGCTTCGCCTCGACGATATCGAATACTTCCTCCTTCGGCTGCACCAACGGCGGTGCAAGCGCTTCCTCTTCCGACGGCAGCAGGGAGCAGCCGGCCGCGATCATCAGCGCCGCCATCGCCGCCGCCGCGCGCTCAATACCGCGACGGTACCGGTTCCGCATGTTCGACAATTTTCCCATCCTCCAATGCGATCACTTGATCGACCAGTTCCATGATGCCGGGATCGTGCGTCGTCAGCACGATCGTCGTGTTGAGACGCCTCACCAGATCGCGGAAAACGCGGATGATCTGCAGCCCCATCCGGCTGTCGAGCTCGGCCGTCGGCTCGTCGGCGATGAGCAGCCGCGGCTCGTGGGCGATCGCCCGGGCGATCGCGACGCGCTGCTGCTCGCCCCCCGACAGTTCGGTCGGACGATGCTTCATCCGCTCCTTCATCCCGACCCACTCGAGGGCGCGCTCCGCCCGCTCGCGTCCGCCCCGGATTCCGGCGACGCGCAGGCCGAACTCGACGTTCTCGTAGGCCGACATGAGCGGCATGAGACCGTACGACTGGAAGACGATGCCGATTTCCCGGCGGCGCAGGGCGTTCTTCTGCCGCGCCGACATGGCCGTCAGCTCCCGGTCGCCCCACCAGACGCGCCCCTGCGTCGGATCGTCCAGGGCGCACAGGATATTGAGCAGCGTCGTCTTGCCCGATCCCGAACGTCCGACCAGCGCGGTGATCGTCCCTTCGCGGATCGTCAGATCGACGCCGTCCAGCGCCGTCACGGCGCCGCCGCCGCTGCCGAACACCCGCCGGATGCCCTCCGCGCGCAGGATGACGGGACCCGTCGCGGTCTGTCCATCCGGCGCGTTCGCGCGAGCAGGCGCCGGCCCGGCGGATGCAAGATCGTTTTCATTTGACATGTCGGGTCGTCCCTCCCATGCCGAACCTGCCGGTTCGTTGCCAGAACCATACATACATGAATCATAGGCATCGCGCGGGAAGGGTGTCAATTCAATTATCCGACCCCGGCTTTTGCAATTACGACAACAACCGGACCATCGCCGCAAGCGCGCCCGCCGCGAGCGAAGAGAGCAAATTGACGAGATCGTTCGTCATCCAGCGCCTGCCCTGGGCATGCAGCGCCGGCTCGCCGCAATGGACGGCGCGCTCCGTGAGGGCGCCGCATGTCAGGCAGCGGTACATCGCCTGCTGCCAGGCGCCGAGCACCGAATCGGCCATCGCGCCGGCGAGCCCGCCCGCCGCGGCGAGGGCGATCAGCGCGGGCGCGGACATCCCCGCCGCTTCCCCTCCGCCCAGCAGCGCGGCGGATGCGCCGATCACCGCAGCGCCGGCGAGCGCGGCCGCCGTGCCGAGCGGCGTCACCCCGCCGCTCGTCCCCGCCGGAACGGCGCGGCCGGTCAGCACGGAGCGCGGCTGCGTCCGGCTGAGCGCGCCGATCTCCGTCGCCCAGGTGTCGGCGTTCACGGACGCCATGACGCCGACGAAGGCGGCCGCGAGCGCCGGCTCCGGCCAGAACGCGTACGCCGCGCACAGCGCCAGGCCCGGGCCGCCGTTCGCCCACACCTGGCCCGCGTCGCGCCG